>Ga0210059_1002526_pt1 | contig 28723 bp, 12 predicted proteins | sample Ectturendosymbi2_FD_188042 | JGI IMG/M metagenome (GOLD analysis project Ga0210059, IMG submission 188042) | Ecteinascidia turbinata endosymbiont from Florida, USA - Sample 2 (SPAdes) (version 2) | ecosystem: Host-associated > Tunicates > Ascidians > Unclassified | place: Key West, Florida...
AATCAGTTCAATGTGGCCACGCTCTCGTAACGCGTTTGCGTTTCGCCGACGTCCGTATTGGAGCCGACTGGCGGCTGGAGCTACTGGCGGCTGAGTTGACCTAGGTGATTTCCGCCCATGCTACTTGTTTTTGCTATGAAATGTTGTACTAAAATGCCTTGCCCTCTGCCTCATAACCATTATTGCTGCTTGCTTCACCTATATGCTTGCCTCACCTGCTCATCTGTACATGCCCCATCTCTTCACCCGACCCATTGCTTGCCCACGATCATCTGTGTTATGTTGATGTCTAATTGTGTTTTTTTATTTTTGCTATATGCTACATTTCTTTGTGACTCCATTTTGGCTTGAATGTTTGTGTACGTATTTTTGTCTGTATTTGATATGCATTATTTCTGCGATTAAGCATTTGTTTACAAGTGGTTTGGCATTTTTTGTTCACTTGGACCTGGCAACCCTGTTTCAAACCCTAACCCGACACGCCTACTGTAAGCACCGAACCCTAAGCCCTAATCATCAGTTTTTTTCAGCGTATTTGATATGTAGAATATTCCTCTGTGTTTGTGCATGTGCACATGGAATCAGAATTTTTGGAAATCAGAAATTTACTTGACACTGGATCCAATCCAAATTCATCAAAATTTGCTATAGTCCGGAACCACCGATCCAGTCCAATGCTCATCTCTGAATCCTGTGCCTGGTATAAGCCTGCTCCCTTATGTATCATCCATGTTAAGGAATTTGTGTGACTTTCATTGTTTCTGTCCTTTTTGTTGACCCATGATTGTTACAACAGGAACATATAATAGATGTGTAGTGTTGCAACCTCTTTGGTGGTGTTGCATTGATTGTATGATTCACCATGAACGGGATGTACGCGAAGAACAAAAATATATGTATGTGGCACGAACAAGCAATAATAGAGTGATCCCGATGGAGTGATCTTGGTGAGTGACCTCTAACAATGCTTGTGAACTTGGTGAACAGTTGATTGTGCTTGCGAACGGTGACAACGAGAGTGATCTTGTCGGGTGATCTCTATTGTTGCTTGCTGCCACGGTGCGAAGCTTTGCGCACATGCCGCTCGAGGTTTCCGATCGCAACAGTAGTCTGGTGCTAGTGATTCACTTGTGCTGTCTACTGTAGCCTACCTGGTAGCATAATTTGTTTGTCTGATTTGATATCTCCACACTTTATTTTATAACTGAGCTTCTAAGTAATTGCATTTGATGCTAACATATAAGTGGTAAATTCGAAGTCTTTAAAAGTGTCCACTATAGTGAGCCAAAGGTAGAGTGTAAGTTAACTTGAGTTCGTTTCCAATTTTTTTAGTAGTGTCTACTTTGCCTCAGGAGCAAACTTACACGTTGCTTACATGTAGCAAAGTTGCCTTCAGCAGAACACAATTGGTAGAGTTTTGGATTTAAACAGGATTTGGATTTTGAAACTGTCAGGTTAATAGATTTAGATTTGGATGGATTTTGAAATGAAATTGTCAGGTTAGACTTGGATGGATTTTGAAATGAAATTGTCAGATTAGACTTGGATTTAAAAAACCTAAATCCATTCATCTCTACTAGACATAGACTAGACATCCACTGAGTGGACTGCCTTAAAATGTTGATTTAACTGGGAAATAATGTTTTTTGTATTTATATATTTGCCGCAGACTAATTAATGTTCCAATCCATGGCACAGGTAATTGAATAACAAAAAATCACAAGACTGGTCATAGTGCAATACAGACTATGTAAAGAGTAGGTGTTAGTTGATAAACACACACAGTCAACGCAGAGAGCAGCAATCAGCTAAAGATGTAAACAGCGCCCTGAAACTCCAAACTATAACTTCATTCACTCATCATCATAATGATATAGGGATCTGGCAGTGGGATAAAAATGTAAACTTTCTAATCAGGTTTTGAAGAAAAAGGGGGCTAATAGTAACAGAAAAGTAGAGTGCTAGTTGCTTTCTATAATCTGTTAGTAAATACATTACTTGACACTTCCTAAGTACTGGCTTTCACAGCAAGTAATGGCTAAACAAAGAAGTGCTATTTATTTGGTATGCATTTTTATTGGAAGTATATATTTTATCAAATTAAACCCTAAATTCCTTGTGACACTATTAGTATTGGAAGTGGCTATTACGGTTCTGCCCGGCATGACACTGTTTGAATAAAATACTGAGTTTGCCACTCCACTGGCACCATCTTGGTAGCAGTAGCGTTTATGTCCGCTGTGCCGATAATTTTCAGTTCAGCTCTCACCTTAGTGACTTTTGTTTTGGTATTGGAGCTTGCACATTTCAATTCTCATGGGATCAGTTTTTCTTTACTTTTGTCAAAAGGTTTAGTTGATGCCACAGATATGACATTGTGATCCAATTGAAATAAGTTGTAGAAAAATGTGCATACTAGGAAAGATTATGCCAGATCCTGTGTAATCTTTCTTCGTCTCTTTGCAATTAAGTAGCAAGAATCATTTCATTATGATAAGGTGGCAGGAAACTTGCATGAAAAAGCAATGAATAGTTGAGTATACGAAGTGGATTTTGAGTGTAACAAGCAGGCAAAAACTTTTTGTGTTCACATTTCTTTTTCTCGAACTCAGCATCTGTTCAATTGTGGATTGTTATTTAGTTGAGTTGATCATTTGCAAGCAGCTAATTCAATCGTTATTCATTTTCTGTGATTCAAGTTATTCTCACAACAGGGTTGTTTATCCTGGGAATCATTTTGAAAACTTTGACCTTTTCTAAAGGTTCGTATTGTAAAGAAGTAAAATATAGTATGCATTGCGTTGCATTGCTGTAGAAAAATACTGGGTGCAATACATCTGTAAGCTGAATTTTGCACATCATGGATGAACAGCAACAAGATGCAAATTCTGCTTTGATGGATCTAGATAAAGGTACACTTTGGCTGTACAATGTTGTGAAGGCTAGTATCAAAGCGGCTGTCAACTTAACAGTTGCAATCTTTGTAAAAGTGCAGTTTTTGTTGTTAGCACTCACCACGCTAGTCTGTAGCAAATGGAATCAACTAATGTGTCTATTTTACTAAGCATTGCTGACTTTGCTTCAGCAAAATGGCTAAGCTTTCTTTGTGCAATAGTTGAACTAATGCACTGATCTTTTTTAGGTCAGTGTGGAACAACAGTTAATGGATTGCATTATTACAATGCTACTGAATGTATTTTTTGAAAAATATTGATTCTTACTACTGTTCCACATTGTGATTTACAAGAAAATATCCAATATTTTGCACTTTTTCAGAATTCAGGAAAATATTGTCTAAACGTACTTTGAATTGTGCTCATTAGTTTCTTATGCTACTGAGTTTGTGTGGTTAATAATGTATGAAAAATATCCTTTCATTATGAGAATTTATTACTTAAAGTTAAAAACCTGCCCCTTAAAATTTTATGCCATTTTTTGACAAATTAGTATAATCAAATTGTTGATCAATCCAGAAAATCATCAACATTTCTGAAAAAATGTAGTTAAGATAAACTGTTAGTGCTGTTTTGGTTAAGCGAACAGCATGATAAAAACAGCCTTTGGACATCAGGTGTGTTTGCAGGCAACGAATGTGTTTTTTGCAGATCCTTTGAAAAATGTCTATCATAATCTTACTTGCATGTTTTGCTGTTCATTTCCCTGGCTTTTTTGAAGTTTGGTTTAAAGTAAAATCATGCATTTAATGAAATGAAAGTTTTCATTTTCAAGCACAAAATTGCTGAGTCAGTTCATTTCTGTTGTGTACTAGGATTACGAGCGTTGAAGGTTGGAGAGCAATGCGAAGCCATCGTCAAGTTTCCTAGTTTGTTTGAAAGATTTCCTTTTCCTATACTCATCAATTCTGCATTTCTCAAGCTTGCTGACACATTCAGAACTGGGTAATGTTACATAACTTTATAAACAAATATCGTAAACATACTTTCTGCAAAAAATACTGCTTTCCCGTCATCAACTATTCAATGCTTAGCGATTGTAAGACCTATGTTTGGTAGAAACTCAAGGAAGTTACATGGGTTGAACCTCTATACAAGGTGCTTGGTTTGGTAAATGCTCAACCCATTATATGTATACAAACTTTGAAGGCAATAATGTGATGCAATCCTTGATGCTTAAATAAAACAATGTAGAACCTTCTCAGTGACGTCAGGATATTTGTTGACACTGGTTATTTTTCCTGTGCTTTCAGATTGATTTTCGTCCATGTTTGTTACCTCTAGTTTTGTTGGGTATTTCACACTTTGATTTTTGTTTGATGTCAACAGAATACAGACTTACTGCTTTGTATATGCTTTGTGTTCGGGGTTTCAGTTGAAAACACAGGAAATGGATAAATCAAAAAAATTGAAATTTTGTATAAGACAAAATTTTAAGTTTTCAGGTCAAAAAATTGGTTGCCCTATTAGTTATGCACATAGCTTACTGCAGAACTTGTATTTAGGGTTCACTCTGAATGTATAAAAATAAAACCAAAACCTTCCGTCATAATGTAAGGCTAACTTTTTCTGTTACTGAAGTATCAATTTAGCCAGGCTAAATTATCCCGCTTTTGTTGATTATTCCTAGCAAAAGTTTGGGTTTTTCTACAATGGTTTTCATGCCAACATTTTCTAGCAAGTTTTATGCTGGCTCAGTTTTATATCCACAGGACTGAAGATGTGTTTTATATATGCGATACCGGTCTACCTTTGCAACTGATGGATTGACTTGCGTACGTCACATACTGTGACCTTACTGATGATAAAGGAGGAAACCCAGCGTCCAAAACGCGGTTCATCGCGCATTGACATAGCGCGAAGAATTCCATGTTTAATCGAGAAATTAATCGCCGATTACGATTAAATTCGTAATGTAATTGATGACTATTCAATGTTATTTTTGGTCAGTTTGATCGATTACGTTTTCCCCATGTCTGAAGTGGTATGCAATATGTTGATGTGCTGCATTGTGATGTGAGTTGGCCTTGCACAGTTATGCTCCTCCATGTGGGCATGTGCATGCGTTTATAGGGACTCCACATGTGTGTTTGTGTGTAAATGACAAACTAACATTTATGGTTGTATTTTTCAGGAACAATTTTATTCGACTTTGTATTTTGCAAGTTGCACAACAGAGCAAAAAGCATTTGGACAAGATACTTAATGTAGACGAATTCACTAAAAGGATATACATCGTTATTCACAGCAATGACCCATATGCTAGAGCTCTTACTTTGAGGTAATCTAGGTACATAAAAAGGGCTATTTTGGTCTATTTCCATGCATATTATTTTTGCAATATCGACTTTTGCACTTGCAACTTTTTATTGTGGCCTAGTTATGGGCAGTCCCAACACTGTAGTGTTTACTCCTGAGAAACTTCGGTTGATGTGCGGAGGTTTTTGGGTGGAGTCGGATTCCTAAGATCACTCGGAGTCAGATTTTTTCTCCGACTCCGGAAATCCAATTGAATCATTTTATACATTGCACTCGTAAGTTACGAATCCTTATTCATGCCTGTTGAAATGGTACAGTTTCTTCTGAAAATTTTATGGAAACTGAGAATTCTTGTTGTGCACCACGAATTCCATTGATTGTTAGTTGCTACGAAATTGTTGACAGTCAACTTCATTCATGTTATGCTGAGGAGTCAGAGTCGGAAATTTTGGAAAGGTTGGGGTTGGACATTTTACCTCCGACTCCGCAACCCTGGTAACCTGTATATGCTTTAATGTGGTTAACAGTCGTTCCATGTGGTTTCAAATGGACGCTTTGTTTCCCTCCTGTCAATTGATGGTTTATTGTAATTTTGAATGCTTCGGATTTATGGAAGCTCTTGCCTTCTGAAATTCTTAATTCATTTTTTGCCGCTCCGAGGTTTCTTTGGAGTGATAGTAGTTACTGTGCAATACTTATCAAAAAATTATTGCACTCGTGACAGCGCCTCAAAACGAACTTCCTGTCTTGTTTTATAGCACGCTGCCCCAGCGGCGATGCACGGGCAACTGCAGCATATTTTATCAAGAGTGCGCAAATTGGAATAGTGCATTGTGTATCTTTGATATTAAGTTATTTCTTTTCACTAGTAACTTGGTTTACGGTCGTTCTATATCTAAACTTGGATGCAAACCCGTCACTGCTACCGCGCGTTTTTTCGGCAATAGTGCACTGCCACCTGCCCCTCGCTGCAGATTGTGTCTTTTGACTGCACTTTCCAGCAGCCGGCCGGCTTCAACTGGCTCCAACCTATCGGCGTTTTCACGAAAATGTTTAATTAATAAGTTGAACTGCAGTCTATAATCTCGCTCGCGAAATACCTCAATTGCTGCAGAGCAAATTTGCTGTAAAATGAAAAACTAGCGCATTGGTTTGTCTGTCAGTAGCTGGAAGGAAATCGATTGTGTGCAACTTTTAAGTGGATCACAAGCGGCGGAGAGAATCTACAGGGCTGCAAGCAGCTGATATTTTCGAGGGGGAGGCAAAGTGGTTAACTTGTTGTTGCACGTAGCAAGTAAACATGATTTAGGGGAGGGGGCGGTTGCCCACCCCCTGGTTGCGGGCTTGGGTGCACATACCAACATAAACCGTTGACGTCGTTTTGGACAGAATGCTCGGCAGCGTTTCTCGCATGATCAGCGAAAAGAAGAACGCTCACCACAGTGTCCAGCAAGGTCTTGATTCTCACGACCGGGTTGAACAAGAAGCTGCCATCTTCGCGACGACGCAGTTCGCTTCTCACTCGCATAAGTTCGCTTCTAGCATTTGCAATAAAATCGCTGCTATGCTTCAAGGTTGGAATGAAGATTTTTTCGACGTTTTCCACAAGAAGTTTTGTAGCTGTTTTGTTTGTAAAATTATTTGTTTTATTTTTGATTTTAGTATGCTTTTGCCACAAAAGAACAATAGCGACAATGACTGCCTTAGAATATTAACTCCAATTTGTTACTGTCATTTTGTCTATATTTGATACTATTTTTTCGACCTTCCGTTTTGTAACAGTAATCTCTGTTGATGTAGGTCTCTCAACACCTTTGGAGATAAAGCTGAAGTTGATACCAGTTTTGCAGCACATGCATTATGATGTGCAGGTATCGTGAAAGCAATAACTATCGTTTTCCTACTGTTTCAACTGTATGTTTAGTTGAGTTTGTGTTTTTCACGCAGATCTCGTCTAAAGCAAAGGATATCTTGCGTGAACTTCTTCCAGCATACCCAGCTCAAGATTTCGTTCTGACCACCTTGAACTCTCTCACTCAGCTTGCCCTTCGTTCGTTAGTTGACATACCCGATCAGGTAACCGTGCTGGTTGTTTAAATCTATCGTGCGCTTTTCGATTTGTTTTTACAATGAATGTTTTATTCTCGTTTATTAACCGTCTTCTGCGTTTAAATAATTTTTCTTTTCTTCGCAAACTTAAAAGTTACTCTTGTTTGTAGCAGTGATGAAGCTCAATAGGCTGTGTTCTATTTATGAAAAACGTTCCTTAGCGGAAAGTGCGTTATACCCTGCAGGCTTAATTGCAAAAAGATGGGTTGAGGTAGTCACGTGAGTTATTTTGCATCCAACCGCATTCCAGCAAGTCTCAAAGCGCACCTTTCACCAGCGTTTTCCTCGTTCCTACTGGAAACCTATACTTTTGACCTTTTTCATTATAGAATTGACAGAAAACTTGCATGAAGTCGAAGGTGTTTGGGCTTCGCCAAGTTGACTTGCATAAGTGAGTTTCAGCGCTGTGGGAATGACAGATCCCGTGAATGTGCAGGTGACGTTGCTCCTGCAGTACATTCGATGTGATCCTCGCGAAGCGGTCAAGTCAGAATCTCTGCGCAATCTGAACCTTCTTGCCACTGAAGCTCCTCATTTGTGGACAGAAAAAGATGTTTCTGCTCTATGCGAAGTACGTATCATTGTTTTAGGCATTCGATGCATGACCTTCCCTTGTAGTTTCAACAAAGTGGAGAAAAGCGTGGACTCTTTTCAGTACGATTAATATTCCGTGCGTTGTCCCCGGTAATGCAGAAATACCAGTAAAGCTAATCATGAATTTACGTGCAGCAGATAAACGTTAGGTCTGCCGTAGTAAGTGCGCGGAGTCCTGTTGTCCTTTTTCATAAACCTTCTTGGTGGTCTGCACGTAAGGCCTGCAGATGACAATAAAGATGGATGACAAACACAAAATTGAGTTTGTAAAAGAAAGGAGTGTCTACGTAGGATTCTGTTTACGTGAAAATTGAATAACAATACAAACGAAATTTTAATTTCACTGTGGATTGTTTTTTGATATATATATATATATATATTCTCAATATTTAGAAAACATGGTTTTCCTTATGAGGTTTACGTGTGAATGTGATTGGGTCTTCTGGAAACAACTTTGTCATCGCCGCTCACGACGTAGGAGTCTTTAGGGCAGACACTCTCACAAAACGTTGAAAAATTCAGTTTGTTGGGTAAACTTGACATTTGTCTGGCAGAATTTTGTGTCCCTATAAATTATGTTGCGAGTTTCGTGCTTGCGGAATTCTGATCATGGCGTGTTGAATTTTTCAGGCGTACAATCTGTCGACACTTCCGATCGGACTGAAACGCGAGGTACTGAGCGTTTTATGCTCTTTGATTAACTCGAACAAACCGGTGCGACTCGACGTAGAAGAAGGTATACATTGCAACAAAGGCTGGTGTCAATTGCACTTGTTGACTTATTTAGACATCAGGTCAAAAAAAAGCACTGTTATTTTTGCGAACCGCGTCTTCAGTACAAAGCCGAATATGGTGGGACATAAATACCTGGGCAGCCTTGACCGGTCAATGTCGTCTTGTTTGATCCTAGACCGTAACTTTCAGTTTCGATTCTTTCCGACAGGCGCCCCAGTCGTGGAACTGTGTCGTCAGTGTTGTTACGACCTGGACGTGATTCAAGCGGCCCTGTCCACCAAACTCTTCGCGTCGCTGTGCAAGCTCGCCGCGCGCACGCGCGAGCAGGCGCGCGCGACGCTCCATCTCGACGCTGCGGACGCGGCCGAAGCCCTGCTCACGTTGGTGGCGCCCGCGAATGAGTCTTCAGCGGACGACGCGAGAGCGTTGAAAGTTCGTGGAGCCGTTCAACTTTTATTGTTTCCCGTTCTGCTTCAGCGTCAATTCGACTTTCTTTCACTGCAGATCGCGCTGCCGTCCCTGAAGCACTTGTGCCGCGCGCATTCGGACTTGACGCCGAGACTGGTCGCCTCGCTCCTGTCTTTCCTCTTTGAAGAACTCGTCGCGATCAAAACGATCACGGCCAAGCTGCTCTTGGAGGCCGTGGCAGATATTGCGCTGACCAGGTCAGGTATTGTTGTGTTCGTTTCATCTTTCGCTAAATCGACAACAAGTTGCCGTTTTTCACGCTGTTGTGTTTGTTACGTCATCCCGCGCAGCCCGTCGATCGCGGTCTTGTGCGATTCACACAAACAGTTGTTCGAACTTCTGCGAAGTGCAACTGCTGCTGACTCGGGCGACGACCCTGCGCTGGTGCAGAAAATCGCAGTAAGTGAACCGCGCATTCTTCTGTCACAACAAGCCCGCGTGTGGTTCTTTTTGCATTCGTGTAATTTTGCAGTTCGCTTTTTAATCCAAAGGGTTTTGGGCTTTTGTTTGAAGTTACTCCTTTGCGTGGTTCTGTTTATCGGGAATCGTGAACGCAGAGGGTCGACGTCTAACAAGATGGTCCAAGACGTTCTACTATCTTCCTCGTTGAATCATTGGACTTTATACAAAATAGCGAGACAAGCATCGAGATTGGTAAATAAATTTATTATTTTTACTGGACGGTGGTGGCTTGGTACTGCAAAGCAGCGGACAGCCAGTTCAACGTAATGGTCGTGGAATAATTTTGCAATAGATGTTTTCATTCATGGTGCAGAGAAGTTGCAAATTCCCCTGCTACGCTTAATGTCTAACCATAAAAGCATGTGAAATTTTCAATTTTTAAATTTCGCTAGATCGACGTAACATCATACTTGAATAGCTGACTGATGAAACAGATTTATTCCAGCACAGCAGTTTATGAGAAATTCTACTGTAGGTTTTTTCCAGGCTCGCTGGGTGCAAGTAATAAAAGTAGTTGTATCTTACTCGTGTGCAGCTGAAAGAACCTGAAGCTGTTGCAGTCAAGCGAAAGTAATGTTAATGATAATCGCGTGCTGCATAGACCAGTGATTCTCAACGGTGGTCCACCTGGAATTTGTAGTGGTCCACAGAGAGTTCCATAAATCCTAAGATTGAAAATGCCCTTGAGTTAACTGATCTATGTGTAACACAATTTCGAATACAGTAGTTGTTCATGAGGTGTCAGCATAGCAAAATGGTCCATCGGATGTCATGCCATTTCCAAGAAGTGGTCCGCGGGCCAAAACAGGCTGAGAACCCCTGGTATAGACGAACGTAGCGCAGCGATGCGAAACGATGAAGTTTGCAGTTCGCCGGGCGCAGTAATCGAGCGATGCAGCTTTGACTCGAGATTTCAAAGAGCTAGTTGCCTGAAATGTACGAAGGGGTGATGATGCTTGCCTATCTGACCAGGGACAGCACGACCTCGCCCGTGAGCTTTTTACGAAGATCTCGGGTTCCGTCGCATCGGAGCACCACTATTTCTGGCTTGTCGCCCTGGCCAACTTTTCCGAGGCCGAGTTCGTCCTGGCCGAAAACTTGAGCGCGTCGGAACTTGGTCGAGATCGAGCTAAGAAGCTCTTGCTCCTGAACACGGCGATCAACGAATACCACAAGGGAGCGACGACTCTTGCCGTGAGTGAGCTGCTTGTTGTGACCTTACCATAGATGAGTTTGTTGCGAGCGGGGTATCGTGGAGCTTCAAACTGGATTTCAGTGAAAGCGACGAAGTTCGTTCTTGTTCGTTGTTTCAACAATTTTCCGCAGTGTCCACTGCCAGGTTGAATGATCGGTGCTGAGAACTTACATGCGTTGCCGCAATGCCGAAGCCTAAACGAATTACACGATCATTCGTTCGACGCTCGGTAAGACGCATTGAGGTTTTATGAAAAGCATTCATTTTCGAAAGAAATTCAGTGAACTTGATAAAACTCCACGCAGTTAAAATGGCTATACTTTCATATATCAGGTGGACGTACCGAAATTACAACTTTAATGTTGATTGAAACCAAACGTAGTTGAAACTCCAGAGAACATCATTTAACCCCCCAAAAATTTAACCTGGAATTGACGATTTTTTCACATATCAACAAGTTTTTTTTCAGGTTTTCTGACTTCCGTACGGTTTGCTTTGCGAAGCTGCGATAAACTTAGATCTTTTTGATGACAACTCCATGGAAGAGAAGCTTGAACATATAGGCTTTATTAGCAAACCTTTTAGCCCGTGTTGACCTCGTATTTCGATTGTAGGGTCAGTTTATAAAAATTGCAAGACCGTGCTTCTTGAGGCGAACAACTGTGTTGTGTCCAAGGTACCAGTATATGGATTCTCGTGCTCGTCCTTTCTGAGCACACACAATGCACGACGTCCTGTCTGTTTGTTACCCAGGCAGCCGTTTCGCCCAACCACAATCTTCTGTTCCAATGCGAGTACGTCAAGCTGAGACGCGACACCCTCCAGGCTCACGCGCAGCTGCTCAGTGCCTGCTCCCTGGTCCGCACCTGTCCACCGCCGGCAATATCAACGATGACGTGCAACGCCGCCGGCAGCTCCTCCGAGGCGCAGATCAACAACGGCGGGATTCTGATGATGCAGGTGATGATGTCAATTAATAACTTCAACAAAATGTTACAGTCACCACGGTCGCTTCTCTGTTCACAAATGTTTTTCACGAGGATTTCGTGAAAAAAAACATCCATTTGCCTTCACAATCGTTTGCTAGCGTGTATAGGTAATGATGTAGTTCGGAGCTAATCTTATGAGTCTTGGCAAAGGTTTGCAATAGCAAGGTGCTTCCTCTGAAGATGACTCTGAGGAAAAAATGCTTCATCGAATAACTCATTGTTTTTCACAAATGTTCAAAGGGCACATTTCAAATCGCAGTCACTCCAACAGTTTCTTCAAACATTGAAGTCGCAAGTAGAACTGCTTAGGAAGTGGCGAGTAGAACTGTTTAGGTATAAAATGAACATTCGTTGGGATCTCGCAAGCAGTTCATTGTACATTCTGTTTAACATGCCTTCCACTAATTTTACGATACACAAGGGTATTAACATGTTAGTAGCAGTTATCATCTTGCAACCACTACAAAAGCAGCGCTTTGCGGCGCTAAAGCTGAAAATAACTTCAAAATGGTCTGAAGTCGGTCTTGCGTTAAACTGGTTTGCCATAGGCTCGTGTTTCATCTCATGCCTTTTGCAAGTAACTATTATGGCGACACGGTACGATCGAGCGTATCAACATAAACTTATTCGATGCCATTTTGAATGAATCGGAGTTTGAAGCAGGAAACGGTGAAATAGTTGGGAAAGAAACGTTTTCATAAACTCAACATGGCTGTACGCATTAGGGCCATCGACCGTTTACGCTTTGCAGGATCGCAAAAGAACTGCAAATGCAACCGTGTATGAACGTTTGAAGCGCTGAACAAAACGTATACAACAACGTTTTTGAGCAAAAGGGTATTAATAGTCGACAATAGGCAGGAGAAGCTCTATTTGCTCGTCGCTTGTTTGGGACCCGTTCTAGTTTTGTTCCTGGCAAGAAAGTTTTATAGAAGGCAAAACCATGGCTTTTGCAGATTCTGAAATACCGCATGGCCCGAGAATAAAACCAAAAGTGGTTTCCATGAAGTCTATTGTGAGTTGTCATTTGGGTCAAACGTTGTTGCTTTTCTACGTTTTACCCCGCCATTGGTAGACTTTGGTGAGCTTCCTGAGCTGCACAGCTTTTTCTACACCGGCTGCAGGTTTGAGTAACTTGTATGATAGGTATTAGATGTGAAGACCAGTACCAAACAGATAAGCCGAATTTCCGTGACTTTTTGTTCGGTTCAAGTTGCTACTGCTCAAACATCGAATCGCGCCTTTAAACAAAGGTAGGTAAAGTTCACTGAAACCTGGATCCAAACTTGCGGTCAAGCAGTGAGCGTACAAAAAACGTATTAGCGAAAGCACCTTCTGCCAAAAATAGCTTCAGTTGCTGAAGAATTGTTTTAGACCAGTGGTTCTTAAACTTTACAAACACGCCGAACCCTTACATAGTTTTCCAAGCTTTTGTTGGACAAAATTTTGCCCAATGCAACAGAAAGTAAATATGGGTTACTGAAATCAGATGACCTTCGTCGAACCCCTGAAACGGCTTCGTCGAATCCTAGGGGCTCGATCGAACCCAGATCAAGAACCACTAGTTTAGACCAAGCGAAAATGACTACGTGTTCGTCTCTTTGTCTGCTTTCGGGGAGATTATGAGGCCACACAAATCTTCGCCTGCTCTGCTCACAGAGTAGACACCGCAACCCACTTTGCTTTCGCAAGCAATGAGGCTGGGAGCACAACGGCGTGGAAGCACTTTACAGACAGATGACAATTGCTGATACTTAAAACTTACGAACAAGACTTCTGTTGTGTCATCTTCCAAGGGCTTAAAATCTGTCAAAACGAAAGATCGTTGCACTCTGTGTCAGAACATCTCCTTTATTCGTGTCTTCATGTTCATCCCCTGAATTTCGGGCTTCGCAGATGAGAGCTTGTGCCGAAGGGTTCCTTGCTGTCGATCGGGGTTACAGCGACTTGTACATGACGTCATTCGATGCTGACGACAGGACACTGTCCATAATTGAGATGTAAGTTGGCACATTGTTTTTATTGGTCTCATTTGCATTACGCTGTGTAATTGCAGCAGCTATTGGCTGTAAATGCGTACTGCGCTTGTGAAATGGAACGAAGTTGTAAATTTTATCTCACTGTTTGTAAAAGAAATTCCCGTTCCTTTCCCATTTAAAGAATTTTGAGATATTCGACCTTATTCTAACAAAATTTTCAGACGAGATGTATGTTGTCAAATAACGAAACCTTTTTGCATGTATAGGTTGAATAAAGAACTAGTTAAATGGCCCAAAAAGATGCTGTACCTTTCCAAGGATCTCTGGCAGTACTAGGCCGTACAGAACTTTTACAGATGTTGCCGTGACTTGTCTGAAAGATACTTTGCCAGATAATTGAGCAAGTTTGCTGAATAACTAGAAGTGTTTTTTTCCAACTGGAACTCGGTATGTGTCAACCTAGAAATGCGATCATGTCAAACTTCTTAAAGATACAGATGAACATTATGGGCATCACGGCTCTTCAAACATTTTGTAACGTTGGTAAAAAATGTTTCAGGGTCGCGCACATCGCCAAAATCGACCTTTTCACGTGCAAGAAAGGCAAAACCACGTTGGCATTATGCGTTTTGGGTTCGATCACTGGGATTTAATTAGACTTGACGACCTTTCCTGTGGCTGTGAAGGCAGGCTTTCTCATGGACTTGAGGCACTCTGAATGGGGGTCAAGAAGTGGTGTATTTTGCGGCGTGTTGAAATTGGTCTTTGTACATCAAATGCGCAACAGTTGGCGTGACCCAAGCTATTTACACCAACGTAATTTCATCAACATTTCAACAATTGACAGCAGATCGAGAACATTGGTTTCAACTGCTGTTTGTTTGTAGAGCGAGGCTTGTACTCTGGTGAATAGCTTAAAAACACCAGGTCATATTGTTTAATGGAAGCAATCGATTAGTAAGCAAAATCGGGCTTATCAAAACTCACCAGACGTGCCCAACGCTTCCGTAAACAGCGTTGTTTTCAGTTTCGTGAACTTGTGCATTTTGCGCTTTCAATCGGGAAGGTTTACCTCACGCGGTAGCAGATGGGAAGTACAAACACTTCTCATACCTCAGCACAAACGATTTTAGCAAAACTTGTACTGTACATCTTCGCCTGCTAGTGAAAATTTGAATTCGAATTGAGATTGCGGCAGTGTCATCGCAAGACTTTATCGTATCTTGCAGAGCGGGGCTGAATAAAGATTTAGGGTTTGGTCTTAAGCCAAGACCTTCCCTGGCGATGTGGCAATGCGTGCTTATGGAAATAGTCCAGTTGGACGTGTATTTTGTTGCGAAATTTATTGGCGTTGTGCACCGAAAAATTGCCGCATTAAGGTTTACGTTTTCTGAGCAAACTCCTAAACGCCAAATTTGAGTTTTTCAGGGAAAAGTGCAGAAGCCTGTAGGTTGGGCTATTACCTACGATAAAACGCGTGTTTATTGAAAGAAGTATGCGTGGTTTAATTTCTTGTGAACTTGCGGACATGTATTTTATTTCTTCGACAAGATCTTGTTGTTAATCAGCTGACAAAAAGCTTTTTTGCCCAAAATAGATTTTTTCCTGCGTTTCTGGTCAAGCCCAGGCGATTATATAGTGTTTGCTTTTTACCTTCAGTATTCGAAATTACTGTCGATTTCATATTTTGCCTGCTCCAATTTCAATTTACAGAAAATGTGGTACCAAAACAAACCATTAGGTGCAATCCCATTGCTGCCCATCGTAGGTCACCTCCGTTGTCATCTCCACTGCACCAGCGTGAGAGTTTTGTGCTGACAATTCCAATCGGTAGATGGCGCTAGGGCTCTACGTAGATGTCAGAGCAGTGTTATAATACAGTATTCTGGAAGGCTTGTCTAAGGGCACTTTGCCACGCGTGTTATTTCCTCGATAACGCGAAAAAATAAAGTTTTAAGTGTAGCTTGTTACGTTCTACCTTACACGTAGGGTAGCTAAGGAAGATACTTTTCGGAGTTTTCTTCGCGGTGCTATACCATGTCAGAAAATGGCTGAGGTTTGAGTCAGCTTTGAATTTTCTCATCGAAGCACGAAGCGACATTTCATAAGACTTCACACACTGCTCTTGTCATTTTTAGTACTATGCGTCAGTCCTTGCAATTTTCTTAATATCTACAATTATATCTTTAGTTGGTCGCCGAATTTCTACTGCAGACAGGTATCTTGGGCTTATGCCTAAATCTGTGCCGGCACATATGTGATACGCGTGAGCTGGTGGCGCAGATAATGCTAGTTCGAAAACCCATTCAAATTTTGTGGGGCTCACTGACTTACTATAAGTGTTGTTTAATGCATCTCGGTCTGTAGAATGTATTGCATGGAAAAGTACGTTAGCTGATCTACTGAAGCCGCATTCAGCTCATCGCGTGTAGCTGAAAACATTTACGATGCACTGGAAAAATAAGAGGAGTCGAGCTCGGATGGATGACCTCGTGAGCTTTGACCCATGACGCACTTGCTGAGTGCAAGCGAAAGGACTTTGGTGCCGGGAAGCATGAATTTGCTGACCTCAAAATGCTGAAGTACACAGCACTTATGCAGCTGTACAAATCAGACGATTTGCCATAATAGAAAATCCAGTGTCAGTGTGGCTCTGGCTGAATGTAGGAAGTGTAAGATGTTCTGTTTTTTACGGCACATTTCTCAAATTCTCAATATTAGAAGCCATGGATACGTGTTGGTGTTGCTTTGCTAGAAAATCCAGGTTTACAAAAGCAACTGCGTTGTAACATCTGGAGTAAAAAACATGATGAAAAAAATGTCCTGATGTATACGCTTGCAATGCAGAATGTTACTTTACTTGGCTACAGTAGGTCAGTAGGTTTTTGATTGTTGTGTTTTATCAGCGTCACTAATACGTTGAATAGGTTGAAATTGTGAAAATCAATCAAAGAATAATAAATGCTATGAAATATCAAACCGCACGTAGATGCTACGGCGCACTCGTTCGAGCCGTTTGAGCAGATCTCTGCCCTTCAGCATAATATGGTTTCACGACAAACGTATTCATTTATCTTTGCTCAGCTTGCAACAATCCTGTTCGATAATGGCCTACGTCATCGATTTGCTGATTTTATCGAGAAGGTGAGGATTCAGACAGAAGCAAACAAATGGCTTCTGCCATAGAAACAGTTTTGAAATTACGCTTTTTTTAATCCATGTATAACCAGTGACACAGCAGTTCGGTTGCGCTTGGCAGCCTTGCCGTAAAAGTGTTGAGCGGCGCACTTTTCAGGCCGGTAAAACATTCAGCCTTCGAAGTCATTTCAGTTCGAAAAACATTGTTGGATCATTCCGGACGTTTGGATAGTCTGCTTCGCCGTCGTAACAGTCAAGATCTTTTGTATTCGCAGTATACGAAGCATGATCATGTATTCGTCATGAAGTTTATGATTTTATAAGAAGTTCGTTTATTTATCATATAGATCAGTGCTCTTCAACCTTTCTGTCATCGAGGAACCCCTGATATACTTGCGCGTTTGTCATGGAAACCCCATTAACAAAAATTTAAAAACACGAATCCCTTGCAAGAAAATCAAATATTTCGTTATTAGACAGCTTAACAAATTAACAGTCATTACAAAATTTTCAATGACTCGGTTGTTCAAGAAATTCAATGACTCGGTTGTTCTTGCATTTCTTTTACCATCTTCTTAAATCGTGGCTCCACGTTGCTCAATGCAATCCTCATACACATATCCACACTCTTCAAACAATTTCTGTTCTTGTTCTTAATAGTTGTTTAAGGAGAAAATGCTGTTTCACGCAAGTAGGTATTTGGGAAATTGACACAGAAGTTTCAACACTTCCTTTGCAATTGCTGTTCCCTCCTTGCACAGGAAAATAAAAAAATATTCCTTTCCATTTTTTTCGAAGATTTCCGCCAAATTAATATCATTACAGATATCCAGGAGTTCTTGTTGGGAAGTGAAAATAAAAGGATTAACTACCCACTTCAGCAAACGGAAAATCTCAGATTCTTCTTCAGGAAAATACCTGTTGAAATTTTTGCTCAAGAGCTTCAGATGCTCCAACACTAATTCCTTTATTTCAGCTGTATCCTCAACTCCGGAATCCTCACTTAAAAATTCATTCAAAAAACGAAAAGACGAATAATCATTCTTTGAAACTTTACTGACCCAGCAGTCAATTTTTCCTTTAAAAGCATCAATTTTGCCAACTTGGGAAAATATATCTGATCTTTTCCCTTGAAGACTGGTGTTGAGCGTGGACAACACATCGAAAATTGAAGCCAGATATGCAAATTTGGAAATCCATTCATGGTCAAGAAAATTACTTGCACATTCATGATTTTTCTCTGAATGAAAAATTGATATTTCCCGTCTTAATTTAAACACACGAGCCAAAATTTTGCCACGAGATAGCCAACGCACCTCTGTATGTAACAGAAGAGTTACATTGTCAGAATCCATTTCTTCACACAGTTTTTGAAAAACTCTGGCAGATTTTCCTTTACCACCACATTTTATGTAATTCACACTTTTCACAGTTAAATCCAAAACACTTTCTAGCTCCGTTTTTCTCTGCTTATCAGAACTAAGCGGTTTCACAGCCAGAGCTTCGCGATGAATGATACAATGCTTTAATACACAGTTAGTAGCAACTGCCTTGACACGAGCACCAACTCCCGAAAAGCGTCCAGCCATTACAGCTGCCCCGTCTGTAGTTAGAGAACAACACTTTTCCCATTGCATTCGTTTTTCTGTCATGAATTCGTTGAGTTTACGAAACTCTTGTTCAGCAGTTGTGTTCACATCCAAGTCTAGGCAATACAAATAGTCATCAACAATATCATACGAATCAATATCAGGAATTCTCATGTACACAAGCAGTTGTGCTCTACTCCCAATATCAGTTGGTTCATCCAGTTGCAGACTATAACATGGAGCTTTTCCGATTTTATATAAAAGTTGTTCCAACAAATCTTCCGCAGTATCAAATCCCCGTCTCCTTACGGTGGTATCGGACAGAGGTATGTTTTGTAACCTGCGTTCAGTTTCCTTGTCAAGGAGCTGCTCTGCTGCTATTTGCAACGCTGGTTTAATAAGTTCCTCAGCCAAAGTAAACGGTTTCTTTGTTTTAAGAATATGATGCGACAGTCGACATGAAGTCAACAACAAATCTTGATCAGTTTTCACTGTTCCTAAGAAAGAATCTTTTTGCTTGCGCGCGCTGCTTTTCATATTTTTAAAGTATGAGGGAGTCTTTGTCACGTGCGCAGGATGATTGGCTTCCAAGTGTGTTTGTAATTTGCCTGGAGCCAGAGCAGAATTAGAAAGCCTACAATAGCAAATCAGACATTCGGGTTGAGGAGCTACATTAAGGATTTGGTCGTCCGGCAAAAAGAACCCGTATCTCAAATATGTCTCGTCCCATTTTCTAACTTTCACAATTGAATTACATTTGGTCCGCTTGGGAGGAAGTGCCTCTTTTACATTTGCGCTACACTGCTCATTACCCTCCACACCTTTTCTGCTGTTATTATTTTGCTTCACATAAGAAAATATGCTACTTTGCTTCATCTGGCTTGACGAAATAGTAAAAAGTTGTATTTCACACAGTTTTTATTTTATTCCCACAAACGCTGAACAGCAGCTCTAGTTTGTAGTTTACTGTCTACTCGATCTACTGCGAACTGTACATCGGCAACATCGTCGTACTGTGATGCAACAATAACGTTCTTCTTTAATTGCTCAACAATGAACAAGTGAAGCAACAACTGACAATGCTTATTTTTCGGCTATTAACTGCACTCAACCTCCTGGACAACTAACTGGCCTACTTGGAGTCGGAAAGCGGCACAATGATCTAAAGAATTTCTTAATGACGCATCAACATACTGAAGAAAGAAATAATTTCCCCTGAAAAACGAGGAACCCTCACGGAACCCTTAAAACTCACGGAACCCCACAACATGTTTTGCGGAACCCCTGTTGAAAAGCACTGATATAGATGTTGCGAAATTTGTGTGTGTTGTGATTCGTCTTAAAAATCAGTTTTCTGTTATTCGTGTAGTTCATCGAAATGCAAAGTTGAGCTGATAATTCAAAATTTCAAATACTTACTCCTCGGACCTGGTTCTTTCTTAATTGTTGCGTGAATCTTAGGCCCCGGTTTCGGTTTTTCGTTCACCGCCAACTTTTACGAATCTGAATGCCATTGAAAACCAAAACTTCGTTTGACATCGACGTGTGGCTGAGGTGTTCTTGTCGGTTGTTTCGTGTTCGTCGAAGGCGAATCAGGTTCTGGTCAGCAACGTTTCTAGTCAAACTATTCCGGTTGCCGTTTTAAGCTTTTGAGTTTAAGTTTGCTGTTGTTCCGAACATGCTGTTCGGGAAAGTTCGCCGTCACGCTTCGATTCTCTCGCAGCAACGGACAGACCGCTTTGCAAAACTCAAGTTTCGAAAGCGCTGCACCGGCGGAGAACGACGATTACTACGCGCAAGTAAGTGACACCGCAAAGCTTTATATCTCGTTTTCTTAAAATGACGCCGTGACCCACTACGTCTTGATATGTTTGCAATGTTAACATTGCGTGATTATGTTCATTAGGTTTGGACTTACCACGAAATCGTAGTACTGAGTTGCAATCGGTGCGCGTCACTTGGAAATCTGCATTTAATTTATCACCTGACCCCGCAGCTTGTGGTTTAGAGCCGTAGACTTGATGCACAATGATCTTTGGCCTACTGCTGATTTCAAAACACCGTTTTCTTTTCATCCACAGACAATGAAACGTCTTTTCAGCAAAGTCCTGTCACGAGTCGAACAAGTCCTTCGTTCGGACAGCGTGTTTCCGCTCTCTCACGTGGTAAGAGAAGAAAATCGTTGTCTTGCATTTTCCTGCAGCTGATCCTAACTTCGCTGCAGCGTGTTAAGCCAGGGCCTCGTAGATGAACTGTTTATCCAGCATGCCGTGGTTAAACCTCGTGTCTGAGGTCAGTTCAACGCTGACGCAGTGTTTACTTCTTCTCCCAGCACACGGATTGTCTGATACAGTGCTCATGCATGCTGCTGTCAGTTTCACATTCCTTCCCGAGGTACTTCTATCAAAGCCTTCAAACCACAAATATCAAAGTAAGTAGGAACTTAAAGAGTTTGGTGACGCCCAATAGTTTTGTTCTCCTTGAACAACTGAATTCCTCCAGTTGAAAAATCCCGGATTAATCATAAAACATTTCTCTTGTTTGCGCAACAAGTTTGTGGTGCAATCATCGAAGTGGTTTCTGGAGTGGAAACGATGCTCTCATTTTTTAACGATGTTGTCGATTTTTGAAACGCAATTATGAAGGACATAGGTTGCTTTTTGTTGTTTGCCGTTTGCATGTGTTTGTTAGAAAGTAAGGTAATCTCTGTCTCGAAAAATGTAGATCGCTTCGCCTCATATGCACTGTGCAGAATTGCATCCCTCTACATTACTAACAACAGAAGAGATGTCTTTATCCTTAGTCCCGCTCCACGGTGTGTTCCCCACTAGATTTGTCGCGGCAGAGATGATTGCTTTGTCAAACTTTGAAAAAGTGCACCTCGATCATGGCCTTCGTTCTGAAATAGCCGTTCTGATTTTAACAACAATACCTCAAGACGCTGGTCGTTGTGTTTACCTGTTGCGCTGAACGACAACTTTCTGCTGGACTTTGCGCCTGTTTCTACGGCAGCTCGCCATTTCTCCGAGTCAGAGAAACGCGAACGAGCCGGTGTCAGTCGAAATCAACCAGCGCATGGCGCTGAAGGTCGAGGGCGTCATTCAACACAACGTCACGCAGTCGCATGACGATGACGCGTCAAGTGCCATGCTCGATGACGTCACCCGAAGAAGTAAATGCCGAGACGTCAATAAGATTCGTTTGACGGCGACGAAGCTGAAGCAAGGTCATTCGAAACCATCAAACGTCAAGGTATCTATTGCGAGTAACTGGTCCCTGACCGATAGGTTCCTTTGACCTCATGTTGAAATCAGTTGTGCTGTGTATTGCCGAATGTTACAGCCAGCGGCTGCCTTTTGGTTACTCATTTGAATAATAATATGTAACCTGGCAGTTGCCACCGGAGAATTCGCAGAATTTTTTGATGTTGAGATGAAATTTTGCGATTCCTGCGAAGTCCTGGCGAATTACTCTTATTATGAAACTATCAGCTGGTTGTATCCTTGCTGTCTGCTGCGTTAGTATGTGGATGTTTAACTATCGCCAACAGTCGCAGACTGAAAGCTCACGGGTGTCGGTCAAAGTTAAGCGCCATTGAAACCTTGACCGACAAAATGTCGCTTAATTCGGAAGCGCCCGTAATGTCCAAAAATAAACAAGTCTTGGTATCACGAAGCGTAATATTCATTTGCAAATTGAAAATATTGCATTTGTCGCATGCTGTCAAAATTCGGACTCATTTTTCACTTGCTGCTCAAGTTTGCGGTCACGACATGTGCTTGCGCAGATGTATCGTCATTTCACTCGCCACAGCAAAAGCGAAATGTGCTTGAATCAGTCAGGAAGCAGGTCTTATGAAATTATCTCAACGGTCCACTGAACTTGATTCATACCCAGACTTCGCATTTTTTCCCGTGCTTGAATGTAATCGCTTGCCTGAAGCCATCGAAAGGTATTCGGGCTGCTGGTAGAAACGTAAGCACGGCCAGATTGTAAAATAGGCCAAAAATAATACTGTGCAGCAGATTGTCACCGCGGTGGTGGTTGCAACTGAAGTGACTCCGTGCAATGATATTTTAGTTAGAGCAAATGGTTTTCTTAACTTCGTAACTGTATATACTGGTTGTTGTTGTCTTCATCGACTATGTCATTTGCATCTGGTTATTCCAAGCGAATTATTTTCACACAGATGGATGAGACTGACTTGAGCTTGGAACAAGTCGTGGAACCGCACAACGACTACTTCAGCACTCAGTTTCTTGTCTGCTTTCCGTTTGTTGGTAATTTGACTGTAAATATTTTTTTCAACTTGATGTTTTGCCAAGTTGACAAATATTAGAGAAATTCGTCTCCCTCAAACAAGACAATGGTTGTATCCTGCTGAAAACTCTTTTAGTTGCGTTAAATTTTCGATACGTGGTTAAACTGAAATTTTCATGACGCGACTATTTATTGAACCGACTGTTCATCGAATTTTGTCAAAACAAGTACCGGAGATTTAAATACACACATACAATGGAACGATTTTTATCAACGGAATATGCAAGGCGTTTTAAATGTGCGTTTCAATCACATTCATTTATTTACAGACATGGTTACCACTTATTTTAAGTTACATGTGTGCAATTGCTCGAAAGTACCTGCTTATAAAATGACTGTGTTTAGATGGCTTTGTCATGAGCACGTTGTCCTCGGCTGGGCATACAAGGATTTTACATTTGAGGTAGTCCTCACATCTCCAGTAAGTTCGGCCATTTTGGGTTTTGCCACGGGCATACATAAAATCTTTCAAAGCAATTTTGCTCATTGCATTTCTGTTCTGACCTCTGGTTCTGAGATTTTTCATTCCTGCCAGCTCCCAGTTGATACTAAAGAAAGATAAAGACGGACTTTGCACTTGGAACAAATTAAATAGAGCATGACGATTGCAGTTGGAAATGCGGCGTGGAAGCCACGCTGTGGTAAATGTCTTGCGACAGTTAAATCAGCTCTCTTTCTATTAACACTCGGTTTGATTAACTGTCGTTCGATAAAATGTCGTAGTACCATCAGCCGTCTTAACTATCATCGGGACATTGTTTTACCTGAACAAGTAGCATCAAAGTATTTCTTGCCACGGAAGGCGCTTCTCTGACGTTTTGCCGTAAACTAGTTTGTGCCGGGTAACAGACTAAAATGCCGTCGTGGTAACATATTGAAGGTATTTGTCATGGAACTTCCTCGCGATGACGAATAAGCCACTACTGTTGTTTCTATGTGTTACTGTAGCCTGTATGACCCTTATGATGACTTTCGTAAGAAAGGTTACCACTAGAAAAATGTGTTTCTTGATTCAAAAAAGCATGGGACGCCGTGTGAGTTTGTGGCTTTTGGCAGGCATCTACAACGTCGTCGTTGAAGCAAGTGTCAAGGACAGCAGTGGCGTGTGGTGGAGGACAGGGCCGCGAGAGACGATCGTGGTCAAGGCGTACGATGATGCGGCTCGCGTGCAACAGCAACTTGCCCAAGTGCCGCCGAGATCGAACAACAACAACAACCGTTTTTGATGATTTTTGAACAAAAAAAAAATAAAAGCGGAATTGACGTACATTCGCTTGATGCTACCTGAACAGCGATAGATCTCAGCTTTGGTGGTGGAGCTTCAGAGCATTTTTCTGCGCTTTGTGTACGTTTTCGCAGCAGTTTGCTTGTGTCTTAATGTGAGTACATTAACCAGTAGTCGTTGGTTGGCTTATAGGCGCGATCGTTTTAAAACAGTGGCACAGAAAACTTCAGTCCGCGGAACACCTGCTCAGGTTCGTAGATAGAAACTATGTCATCGCAGCAATAATGGGATAAAATCTGTCAGTAGCAGTCACTTTAGGCCAGTGGTGCATTTCTTTACCACGCCTCCCTGAGGCAATTGTCCTTTGTTTTAAGCCCCCCCCTGACATTAAATAAATTGTAAAAACGTGTTCATGGTTAAATTTATTGATCAAACTTCCCGTGTTGTAGAGCGGGTAAGGGCCCATGCCCCCCCCCCCCGGTTGCGAACCACTGCTTTAGGCTGTAAGGAAACCAACGGCTCCACATATAGTAAGCTTTACTCTTTAGAAAACATGTTCAATTTACACTGTTTAAAACGCACGCCATGACTATTACGCTGCCATTACCAAACTGAAAAACCATTTCGTGACTTGAATGTGATACGTGCAGGCAGATACCTCGAATACTCTACTTGTCGCTGCTAACTGTGCTTTGAAGAAATGTTGGAAATTTGGTGAAACAAGAAGAAAATTTCGAAACTGTCGGCCAGCAACCCATAGCTGTGCAGAACACGTGCGACTGAACTGTACTTAGTGTGACTCATCCAAATCGGCTGCTTCAAATCAACTTTCTGACAAATGGCGTAACTCTCCTCATTTCAGTGATAACAGCGGCGTGCGTTTTGTAATGCAGTTCGTGTGTTTTGTCTACAATTGGCGCTAGCTTTGACTTACAGTTCGGATAATGACAGTGTACCATGGCGTGTATTTTAAACTACAGTCCGCGTCTTCTCCTTAATTCTAAAAGCCTCAGCGTGTGTTTGATTAGTAGTATTTCATCATTTCACCCATGGGCGTAGTAAGAGGGGGCCAAGCCACCCTGGATTTTGAAATTTTTAGCAAAAAAAGGTTTTCTTAGTTTTGCATGCAAAAGACATTTCACCACTTTTTACCCCCCCTGGCAAAACCCCTAGTGGACCTCGCTGGAAAAATCCTTCCGACGCCCATGATTTCACCTGTAAATTTGTGCATGCAAATCAACAGGACTAAAGATGGGTAGGTAATTGACGAGAAATCGATTTCATAGTAAAATGCTTTGTGAGCGGATTTAGTGACTTAGCCCTTGAGGTTGATACGTGCAGTTAGAATCCTCATTGAGTTATTGGCAGGCAGATTCCTCGAATACTCTACTTCTCCATTTACACAACTTTTAGGCCGTTTATTTGCTCCATTATGGCAGCATGCAATGCGAAACTCAGTGGATGCTCTTTTACATGTAAATTTTAACGGCTCTTACTAAAGGTTGTAGCGACAACAACAAAGGTGTGGGAATGTATCCAAAAAATAGCCATTTAACAGCATCCAACTCATTTTAAAACAAAACGTGAAAAAGGTGGAGGATCGCCGTTTCCATCCCACTACACCTCTGTCTTACTACTACACTTGTTGCATAACTTTTACGGCTAACGCGATTTGTCACCACTTCGTCTCATCTCACCCTCGCTGCCTATAAACACTATATTATTTGCTTGGAAGACAATGGGATACATTTTATAAGTTTTATTGTCAACCTATAAACACACAACCCAAGCAAGAATCAAACCAAGTGCAACAACACACTGAAATACAGGTCAGGACCACTTGTTCAGTTCGTAACAAACCACTTTTCGACCTGATGTGATTCAGGTTAAGTGGTGAGATCTGGTAGTACTGGATACGTTCACAGACACAGTTTTAGACCTAATCATAGACGTACATCACCATCTTCCTCTTACACAAAGCAAAACACTGGCTGCAAACGACACGGTGGTATATACAGAAAGGCAAGCTGTTTCGTACCGGGGTATATGACTAACGTTAACAAATGTGGGATTTGATGAAAGGCTATACTGACAAGCGTTGATTAACAACTACTACGTATATAAATGCTCAAGGAAAAGTACGTAGCAACTGCGCGAACCCTAGTTACGAACTTAATCTAAGCCGCAACAAAGACTTATTGCGCGGCGTAGAAATGAAGCTCAGGAAGTGATAAGAGGAAACCCTATGCGGTACGTGAGACCGCATGAGGAAGCATTGCCATATGTATTCAGCAGCTGCTTGACAAAGAAGTACTGCCACAGTCTATAATTACAGCGACACCGAGATAATAAAGCGATACTGCTGTCACTTCAAGGAAAACAAATAATATTGTTTATTATGCCTTGTGTCGCGTAAGAAGTACCGTGTAGCAATATTGTCTTATTCACAAAGAAATACTATGGCTACGACAGTACAGCAAAATATTAGCAGAAAAATACTGGAACAGCCAAATGAAATAACACGTCCCCGAACCATAATCTGCATAATGGTAGCACACTCTTCAGTAACACTGCGCAAAACTCAAGCGTAGATGTTTAGTATGTCGCAACGAGATGTTGGAAGGAATTTTGAAAATGAAATATTTCAAGATTATTTTGAATTGAATTATTGCAAGTCAGGATCGAATTCAAGATAAACACATCTTCGGACATTTTGAATTGTGTCGCAGCAGTTCAAATTAATCTTCTTGTTGTAAACAGAGACATTACACGGGAAATTCTTCAGAGCAAGCCTCGATGGACAGATTGCAAGCATAGATGTATATTACGTCGCAACGAGATGTTCGGAAGAATTTGAAAACAAAACATTTCAACATTTTTTTGAATTGCATTAATGAAAGTCAATAGCGTATTCCAAAAAACACACATTTTCAGACACTTTTAATTGTGTCACAGCAGTTCAAATTAATCTTCATGGTTCAAACGGAGGTATTGCACGGGTAGGTCTTCAGAGCAAGTCTCGTAGGATGGATTGTAGGGTATGTTATCCCAGGGTGGCATATAGTTCTTGTTGAAATCGAAAGACCGCAAGCAGTCGATGGGAATGAACTCTTTACTGAAGCAGACCTCTACCTGGACAACAGCTTGCCGACTTCGGTCCTGCAGCAAAGGGTAGCAAAGTGGTGATCCAGCTGTTCAACGAAGAAACTGCATGTTCTTTATTCACCTACCTTTGCAAATATGCACAAAATCTTTATATCCGATTGTGTTGAAGATTCTAGCGCTGCTCTGAAGTCATCCAACTTCAAATAAAATATTGTATCACGGTTGAATCAACTACCACTTCGTCAGGAGCAAACAAAGATACATACCTTGTACAGATCCGTTGATGGCGTGATGTTTTTCTTTTGAAGCACTCTTAAAGAAAATCAATGTTTAAAAAACTTGAAATGTACATGTTATAACAATGCTGCTGGTATGCGTTTGTCCGCATTGGACACTGAAAATCTGCATCGAAACTGAAACTTATGACTTGATGCTATTGACAGCTCGAAGTGCGCGCGCTCACTTAGTCGATCTTCCTGCGTCAATGACACCACGTAATTGTTAGCTTGCTAGTCAATGTGGTTGTTCCGCCAGGTGTACAAAAATGCATTTTTGAGACAAAACGACAAACACCTGCGATTGACAGTGTAGAGCATTGGTCTTCAACGTGGGCGAAACCGCCCTCCAGGGGGAGATTTCTGCAGGTTGAAACATATTAAATTTTGAATTGTTTAAAAAAAAACAATATTTGTTATTTTAGAATCAAAGCAATTGATGCACTTTCGAGTTCGACTCATGGTTCGTAAAAACGTCATAAACATATCGGACTGGTCACGTAACAATCAAACTAACATCGTTCTGTGTAACGCTTCACTGCACCAACTATCCACGACCAGGGCCCCGACAATGCCCCTGGGCAGCACTTTTCGGGGGGGCGACACTTTTGGTGAAAAGAAAGAATAGCAAACGGTCTTTCACCTTTCACGAATGAACCTGAAGTTAGATTAAATTTTGGTTAAGGTTGGGCCTACCATACGTCACGGTTTGCCCGGGACTGTCCCGAAATTTCACTTCAGTGAAATTTTCAAAATCAACTCCAGCCTGATGATGCATTGTTATGAATAATTCCGTCCTGAAAGGCTTGACTTTGCTTTAACCAGTGGCTTGGGGTGGGGGCGGCACTTCCCCATGTCGGGACCCTGTCCACGACCACTGAGATTGTCAGTGATTGGGAGTGAAGCATTGCGGTTTTCACTAAGATTATGAATGCGCACTGTGCAGGTATTTTGTTGAGACTAATGTTCAAAATAAGATAAAAGTGTAGAGAAACTGTTGATTTGATTTATTGATTTCAGCCGCAAGGCCCACAAGACATGGCGAGCTCACACATAAAAGAAAGTATGACACTTGCGTAACTTCAACACACTAGAGGCAATTATACACGCCCCAACACACACGAGACAAGGCCATCGGCGACGTGGAGAGAAACAGGCATTTCAACAATCTAGAGTCGTACTTATTCATAAAACAAAAAACAAAACAAGTGAAACCTTGCAGCCAGGACACCGAAAAACCTTGCGGTTATCGAGTCGAAGTGCCCCAGCATAGCGAAGCATCTCAGGGATTGCCAAAAGTATAAACGAAGACAATTGCGTAAAACAG
>Ga0210059_1002527_pt1 | contig 28719 bp, 19 predicted proteins | sample Ectturendosymbi2_FD_188042 | JGI IMG/M metagenome (GOLD analysis project Ga0210059, IMG submission 188042) | Ecteinascidia turbinata endosymbiont from Florida, USA - Sample 2 (SPAdes) (version 2) | ecosystem: Host-associated > Tunicates > Ascidians > Unclassified | place: Key West, Florida...
CGAGGTTAGATGGCGCCTAGGGCAAGATGCAGGTTTGGCACCCCCATTTTTTAACCTGAGGTCTTCCAGAAACAAATGTACTGTATTGAAGAATGTACGTGTGACATTGTTGGGATTTTTTGGAGTACTTGCAGTATTTCAGCGCCCCCAGAGTGATTCAGTGCTTGGTTAATTGTGCCCCCTTGTCCCTTCATTATGCCCTTGCTGATTGAACCATAATGCACCATGTAAAAAGCTACAGATGTTTACGTTAGCAAACAACTTGCCGCTATGTGACAAAAATGCATTAAACATGCTCGATTAGTTCAAGGAATTATGACCTACATAACTATGTAATTGTGCAACTCCTCACTTCATATACATGGACAACACAGAAGAGTATTGAATTATTGCTAGGGCCATGACGAGGTTAGATGGCGCCCGGGGTAAGAAGCAAGTTTGGCACCCCTGTGTTGGAACCTGAGGTCTTCTAGAATCAAATGTACTGCACTGAAGTTCTTGTGACGTTCTTAGACTTTTCAGTACCCTCACAGTGATTTGGCGCCTGGGGAATCGTGCCCCTTGCCCCCTGTCATTACGCTCCTGGTTATTGCGAGCAGCGACGCACCTCAACAAATCATGGTACACAGCTCTATACAAAGGCATACGGGAACCTTGGGCTTTAGGCGGGGCGAAATTTTAAATTCGTCCGAATTTATACGCCACTTTAAGGAAACAACACTAGGAGAATTTTGCAGGTTATGGTTCTGCTTCAGAAACTTGCCCAAAAATATTGGGAAGTTTTTCCTGAATTTTTTTTAGTCTTGTCTGAACCTCCGCCTCACTTTGTATGCCTATCACTTTAATGCAGAAACTTTGGCAAAATACTGGCTATCTACAGCTTAGTGGATTGAATAATTGGTTTTACGTGGTCATCAATTTTTGCTCAACACTTGAATATTTGCAGTCCAAAATTAGTAGAATGACGGCGCCTTTTGCCCCCACCTGGGGATGCGTCAGCCAACAGCAACTGGTGGCTGTGTGGTTTTGAACCTTTTGTTGCAATTGCAAACCCATAGACAACTCAAGCTGGCCATGAAAAGACCAATTTAGCATGGTTAGCAAAATCTGCAACCAACAGAAAAATGCTTAGCTTAGTGGTTGTTAGATCATTCTGCTTGCATTGTATAAATTTGAGCAAAAAAGCAATCTTCTGGTGAAATCTTTAAATTTTTTACTGATGACCATGGTGTTGGCAAAGGTTCATGGTTTTAAATTGGTGATAGGTTGATTCTCCTCCGTGTTTTCTGGCCTGGCTGGATAGAAGCAGATCCATCGCCAGATCAATCAACAGCATTGGGGATGGCTTCAGAGCTTCTTCTGAGGCTTCTTAGTATACGATGAATTGAAAAATGACTTCATGAGGAGACTTGAGCTTTACTTTGGAGGTATTGATTGTGAATTTGGGGGCTCAGTCCGCTTGCTTCCACTTCTGTTGGAAACACTTAAAAGCACTAATGTTTCTGTATGCTTTCGAGGAATCAGTCGACTGCCATCTGCTTTCGCCTTTTTGCGATGATACAAACTTGCACATATCTCTATTCAAGTATGTACTTTCCACGATGGGTGTAAGCAAGGAATCGATCAGCAAATTTTTAATAGGAAATCGATTTCACGTAAAATTACGCATCCTCAGTCCTTATTCAAATTCTCTATTTGAATAAGGACTGAGGATGCGTAATTTTACGTGAAATCGATTTCCTATTAAAAATTTGCTGACCGATTCTGTTGGAAAGTGTCACAAGTTTTTTAATAACCTGGTCTAGTGGGATTGATGTTTTTTTTCACATCAGCAATCCACTGTCAAAAAATGTGTAAGTGGCGTTAAATGTATTTTAGGGCAATATGATTTAAAGCCTAGTGTAAATCTATCATGCAATTATAAGATCGTTTTTTACAATAGTCAACAAAGCTACCTAAAATGGGAGTAGTATCCTGGCACATGACTTTCATTCACATGTTGTTTTTGCATTGTTGCTTCAGCAATAAATAAGTCTTTAATGTACATGCAAATGCACAAGATTGGCTTGGAAACATGATCATCATTTAGCTTTTTTGTGAGTCTATCATGGGATATGAGTTGTCACTTCCAAGTCTAAGAAGAACCATTCTGTTTCTAACCAGGTGGGGAATGCGTTTCAGACACTGTTCTTCACTGATTTCACTAGCGATAGCCAAAACAGTGGCAAACGCTTGTGCGCAGCTTGTTTTTGTACCTTTCAAATATATTTTGTAGATATATGAAATCTGTGTAGCTTGTGAAAAACCAGGCCCACTGTTTGGGACCCTTTTCAAATATTTTCTGATTTTAAGGTGTAAAGTGCTTTCAAACTGTGGTTATTCCCTAAAAAATAGCATAGTTTGACCAACAAAAATAGCCACTTTTTGACCTACAAAAGATAACCTCCTTTGTCGCAGACAACCTTTAGTATTTAAGCATATGAAGACATTTTTGGCATCCCCGACCCCCAATTTGACTGCCCCCCCAAATGCCTGGTCTGGATCCGCCACTGAATGCGATAATAGTTAAGTCACTGCAGTGACCCACACCAAGCGAATCGATCACAATTTATTTGTGTAAAGAAATTAGTTTGCTGTGTTACAAATCTTCAGTCCTGCGCCAGCCAGTAAAAAGGTTACTATCTAAAGTCGACATTGAAATGAAACACAAACTACGTACTGTTGCTAATAGTACATAGTTTTTCTATTTTGTTTTAGTGTCGACATTTTCTATTTCTTTACATTATCAAAAGGTACGGATGATGCTCAGTCTTTCCTTAGCTGAGTTTTGCCAAACGTACTCTCTTTTCGCATTCTATTCTCTTCAGCATCAATTGCATATCCATCAAAGGAGGGAGTATGATGAACAGAAGGCAGTTGTAGTAGTGTAAACATCATTACCAGGGTTGCCAAAAACTTGAAATGTGCTCGTGTGCAAAAGTATCTTAGCCAGACTTAAGTTGCCTATGTTCAAATGCAGTGTACATTAATTTTCTAACACCATTTCACGTGGCTTACAATCAATGGCGGCTAAGATTGAATAAATGCTGTACTCGTTTTCACTATAGACTATTTACAAAAGTTTGTTACATTGCATCTAGTTCATATATTAATGTTGTGATTGTTTAATTAATTCACGTTATAGTAGCTACTCATAGTAAACGGCGTGAATATTTATGATTAGTATAAAATACATTCTATAAATAGATTAATTCAAAGCTTTCACTCGTGTATCTAGGGACAATAACAAAATGTTTTTTTCTAAAATAATTTTAGCTAGCTTTTTTACCATTGTTGACAGCCAAACTTCATTCATATGATATTGTGTTAAAAAATTGGAAATTTTTGAAATATTAGAGTCAAAACTTTTGAACTAAGGGTCGGAGTTGGACATTCTACTTCCAAATACACAACCCTGCTAAAAACACTTGCACCACTCAATTGAAAAATTAGAGGTCTGCAGCGCCAGTGTTCACTGTTTGATCGGTGTTAGTGCTGCATACCTACAGCACAAAGGGGGCCTGTCGTCACATCCAAATGCATCCCTGACAGAGACAACTACTACCAATTTATACAGTTGAATGCCAAAATATGGCTGTACATCCTCCAGAAATGATTTATCAACTTCATAGATTACTGCATTTATAAACACTATGAAGTATACTTTAGCAAGGTGGATTGCAGTCCCGTTCACCTTTGAATAACAATACTTTTCAGATATTTTGCTCTGCCAAGGGAGATAATCTGACAAGGTTTCACATATCATAAAGTGGCACTTTATTTGCATTGCTGTATGCTATTCAAAACAGCTTCATAAATGTAACAGGCTGTGTGTTGGATGCTGCAATGGGTAAAAAGCTCTAATGTAATATCTGTGAAAATGGGTTACAATTTTAAGATTAACTGTGAAATTTGGTTGTATTACAAATGATCATGTGTTTTGCAAATGTTCATAATTGTTCATTATGTGTGTTCATTGGTATTTATTTTCCTCCTAACTATTTGGTCTTTTAGGTTGTATTAGTGGTTATATTTACATGACAAAGTGTCAAAAGTGCTTATCACATGAAGAATGTGGAGTAATGGGCCATATCAGCAAAATTGGCCACTTGCTGCTCCAGGAGCACAACAGCGTAAGTGAGCAGATTGTATGCAAGTTTTTCTTAATTAAGTATATTGAAAACATGTGTGTCACACTTATTTACTTCTAAAGTTTATAATATGAAGTGTCACTGAAAGACTGATAAGTAACTATGTGGAACATGGGTATTTGATATTTTGTTTTTGAGAATATTGATAAGCATGCAGTCATAAAGTAGTGCAAAGTGCATTTCTAAAAATTAGGGATATAAGAATGCTCATTAACCTTAACACATTCAGTGCCGGGGTACGATATATTTGTACTTGGAAATCGGCCTAAAACCAGCAGTTTTCGATTGCCTTACCAACAGCATAGCTCCTCTGCTGATTGCGCTAGAGAGCTGTTCATACCCTTAAAACATTCGGCAAGTCTTCTAGTCTGCAATGAAAATAAATTGTTGGGGTTTCGGGCTTTTTGTGAGTGACGTCATAAGTGAGGTAGGTTTTTGGCCATTTTGGTTCATGTTACCTGGCCTAGGGCCTAACCACTAGACCAAAGTATTTCGCTGAAGTTTTCATGGGAAACCAGGCTAGAATCCGAGTCTTTAGAGCCTTTGGTTTGACTTTCTACTATTTTGGTTCAAAAGTTATAATCTAAAATAAACAAATTAATTTTCTAATTATGGGATTAATCAATTATTTTGTTTACTTTATATGATAACTTTTGAACCCCAAACTCTAGCAGGTATCAAAAGGCTTGGATTTTAGCCTAGTTTCCAAAAAAAAATTTAGTGAAATACTACAATCTAGCAGTTTAAGCCCAGGGCCAGATGAAGTGCAACAAAGTGGCTTAAAAGAACTCCACTTCTGACATCACTCACAAAAAATCTAAAACCCAAAACCAAAATTTTTTTTTTCATTGCAAACTACACGACTTGCTGAGTCTTTTTAGTGTTTCACCAGCTCTCTAGCGCTTACGGCGCCAGAGTTAGGCTCACACAAACCCACATGCAAACAGGCTGTTTTCGTGCAAACCGCTTGAATTAACCTGGCACTGACAGTGTTAATAGTTCAGGCTGCATGTGGCATATGAAACCATTTTGTGTGGCCCATGAAGCGATATGAGTATTAGTCTAGCATTTTATTAGCTAGATAGCATTATTCATTGGTGTGATGTTAATTACTTTGTCAACACAAGTAAACTGTAGCCATGTGATGCTTTGTTTTCATGCCACATTGCACATTATGATGGAAGAAAGCAAAAAGCAACCCATAGTGATCTTTTGTTTATTCATTTCACCCTGATAATTGATTTGCGGGAGTCTACCTGTTGGTATGCCTATTGATAAGGTCTCCTAATTGTTTCCAGATGACCGCTGACAGGAGTTTGAATAAGTGCTTGTGGATATGTTGACATTCTCTGTTCTACATTAGCACCGATTATGTTGAATGTGAGAGCCAATGTAGCACAGTTGATTAATTTAAATGAAGCAGTAAAAATTCAAAAGATCAAGCAAAAAATCATATGCAGTTTTCAAACTTTGGGTGATTTCTATACCACAGTTGATTAGCATTCTAATAGGTTTTCATTTATATTAGTACATACAGAAGGCAGGGAGTTTTTATGACAGCACAAGCTAAAAGCAATTAAATTTTTATCAAGTATGTACTTTCCACGATAGGTGTAAGCAAGGAATCAATCAGCAAATTTTTAATAGGAAATCGATTTCACGTAAAATTACGCATCCTCAGTCCTTATTCAAATAGAATTATGTGATCCTCAGTCCTTATTCAAATAGAAAAATCAAACAGAATTATTGCTTACATCCATCGTGGAAAGTACATACTTGAATAAAGATATATGCAAGTTTGAATCGTCGCAAAAAGACAAAAGCAGATGGCAGTCGACTGATTCCTCGAAAGCATGCAGAAACACTAGTGCTTTTAACACTTTTAGAGCCAGCTGGTTTCAGCAATTTTCGCAAAAAAAACAGCAGTTTTCGGTTACCTACCAAGTTCCTCCGCCGATTCGGTTACCTTACCTAGTTCCTCCGCCGATTGCGCTAGAGAGTTGTTCAACGGCTCAAACGGATCGGTCAGTCTAGTAGATGGCACTGGAAAAAAATTTTTTTGCTTTTTTATCAGTCATAGTTTTGTGAGGTCACAGATTCTATGTTGACTAACTGTAAAAACGACATGCCGACTGAAATGACTAACCCTTGGAGACTAAGAAGTCAGAATTGTTTGAAGTTTGAACATGGAAACAAGCATAAAGTGAAATTTGCATATAAATTCCATCAAAGATATAGGCTGTTGACTGTAGACATTGTAGTTTTAGGACATATGTTTGGTTTATAATAAATCATGGCCAATTAAATCGATATCAACGACATATTGCAAACGTTTCAATACTGTTATCATTGTCAGTGCATTGCAAATTGGACTGCAGTGATCTTGCTGCAAGTTCTTATGGTAGTCAGGAGAAAAGCACTGTGGCAATTGAAAAACATGAAGGGCTGTTTCGGTAGTGATGTAGTGGCGTGAAGTAGCTGATTGATATGCAACAAGTTTATTCAAGGCAAGTTCAACAAAGCATTGCTGTTTGACTTTTATCGCAAGTTCGTTCCCTCAGAAAACCTTCCCAACCTGAGGACAAATGCAGCATGGCTGAGTTCTCTGTTTGGCAACACATACCTATGTGAACAATTATTTTCACGTATGTAACAAGACCACATCCAAAGTCTTATCTTCCATCATGGATGGCTATCTTGAGCAATGTTTATACTTAGCGACAACACGGATCACAGGCAATCTTAATTAACTTGTCTAAGAAAAGCAATCGTAATTAGCTTATTGACATTTTTCTAGCATTTATGGTTGAATGCTAAATGCTTCTTAACTCCGTTCACTACTGTTGTACGAGATGCGAGCAATCACGCATTGAGATGCTATTTTCGTGCCACCTTTCAACTCCACAACTTGCCAGTCAATGGTGTTAGAGAGCTGTTCAAACCTTCAAAAGACTTGGCAAGCCATCTGGTTTACAATGAAAATAATTTTAAGTTTTGGGTTTCAGTTTTTTTGTGGATGACGTCATAAGTGGGATGGGTTTTAAGCCATTTTGGTTCAGGTTACTTGGCCCTGGGCCCAAATCGTAATAGCGAAGTATGTAGCTCAATTTTTCAATTGAAAATAGTTTAAAATCCGAGTCTTTTGAGCATTTGATCGCCTTTCGAAGGTAACCAAAATTTTGGTATATCAATCTGTTTGGGTTATTTTTATCCAATTTTAGTTTTTTTGGCCATAACTTTTGAACCAGAAATGTTAGAAAGCCAATCAAAACACTCTGATTTTAATGTAGTTTCCACCGAAAACCTGAGCAAAATACTTCCCTATTGCGGTTAGCGCCCAGAGCCAGGTAACCTGGGCCAAAATGGCTTAAAATCTACCCTGCTTATGACGTCATCCACAAAAAGAGTGAAACCCAAAACTTAAAAATTTTTTTCTTTGCAAGTCATTTGAGGTCTTTAACAGCTCTCGAGCACAGTCAACTGGTGAGTTATGGAATCACGAAGTGGTGTGAAAATACAGGATTTACAGGTAAATCCACCTGGCAGTGAAGGTGTTGATATACAATGTAACAAAGTGCAATGGCACAATGCTAATTTGGCACTGCTTAGTGTACTAGTTTGTTGGCCTCACTCTAAAACACCGATTACACCTTTAGAAACATGTACCCAGTTTACACTGCACTGTTATTGGATTGACGCGTGAGCGATTCGTCGCCCTTGGCTTACCTTCGTGAATGCACTTGCAAACTCGATATTGGGGAGTTTTTACACTGCATGGAATTCAAAGATTTGCTTCGTGCGATTGACCTACGGTATTGCAAAAGCTAGGGAATAGTTAAAATGAAAAAGTGAAAGCTGATTCCACTTCTACAGAAAGGTGCTTATCGTAGGTGTAGTTGGAATTGCCGAGATGTGATTTTATTTAGCGTAGTCTGAAAATAACAGCCAGCAGAGAAAATCGTAGAGAACCGCTGGGCTATGAGGCAATGAAAACTGCGTCACATCGTAATTGCACTATTCAAGTGACTTTAATAGAATTGGAACAGCTTCCCTACAGGGCAGGAAATGGGAGTTAGTTGTTACATAACAAAGCCACTTAGTTGATTTCACTAATGATCATTAACCAGTCTATTCTCTGCAGTACAATACAGCAGAATGTCAAATATGAGGATTTACAGCACTTCGTTAAGTTGTAATCTATGAACAATAAGTACTCACAGCCACATAGCTAGGATACAAAGTTCAAATTATAGCCTATACTGAAGTCATCCACTTCCAATATTACGTGTAATGAAAACCTATTAATCAGTATTGGGGTAATAGTCTTTCAGTCCAATAGCCAATGTCTTATAACCTGCTGAATAATCTTTCAGTTTGCTTATGGTATTTATTCGCTTATAAGACGGGTCCCATCTTCACCTGGGAGATTGTCGATATTCTGTTTAGACTCGTTTATAAGACGAAGGAAAGCAGGTAACGAGAGAAACACATTTCAGTATCAAAGTACGTTTATACTAACTTCTTAACCACATTTCTTCTAAGTATTAAAATAGTTTACACAAACTGCACTGTAATAGAACGCAGCAAATCAGTATGCAAGTTATGAAATTCAAAAGCCTTCAAATTGTTCGTTGTTGCTGTCTCCGACTGTGAAATATCTGCACAGTTCTGAGTGAACTATTTTCTATTTCTGTAGACCTCGCCTATAAGACCCCAATTTGAGTTCGAAATCTTGAGGAAAAATCCCCATCCTATAAGCGATTAAATACGGTAACCGATTCAATTTTGTTGATTGTTTCCCAAACTAGGTGTAGTTAGCCTGCAGGCAAAACTATTAAATAAATTAATCCATTATTTTTATTAAAGATTACCTTGAATAGGCTCATCTGTTCCACAGTAGTGGTTTTAGCATCAAACAGGTACAGAAGAGGTTGTGCAAGGCTTAATACAAACCACCCAACCTCATTTTCAGTCGAATATCAGATTCCCAATCTACCTCTGCTAGTTGGATTTGCTGAATTGTATATGGTTGAAAAAATGAAAATACCACCATCCATATGATACATAAAAGAACACAGTAAAATTATACAGACCATCATGGAGTACTGCCATTGTGTGCGTGTTCCACCAGGCGCATAGCACCCCCAAATAGGGTTGAACAGACAGGTAAAGACAGATTACAAAAAGGTTTAACAGTAAACAGTAATACAGTAGTGTTGGGTACATTAAAAATAAACAAAATGGGGTTAGTCAGGATGGCTGAAAAGGGGAGCAAAACAATACTGCACAGGGGCTTTACAGAGAGCACAAAAAACATACTGAAGACAATAAAGCTCACAGAAAACACAGACATTCGGAAGGCGATGGCTATTCATTGAAGAGAAGCAAGTGACGGGCAGGAATAACATGGTTAATGCACTGAGGGTGGCTAAAATCAGATCAAACTTGCACACAGGCCAATATGCTGGCGGTGTTCCATCTGACCACGGCCAGAGACAAGCGCTGGTGGAGCCACTGTCGCTCCCTGTTGTTGCCTGAAATGTCCACGAGTTTCTTTGCAAGACAGCTCAAGAAGGGGGCAGCGGACTTGCCGTACACACCAGTGGTTTCGATTGCAACTGGTTGAAAGCAATAATTGTCAAGAAGGTCATTGTATTTCCAGCATTCGTCGGTCTCAGCATCAGTTGCTAGACTGCCCGGTATAGCGGCACTGACTGTGTAGTAACTTTCTGCAAAGGTATTCACAACTGTCGCGCCCCATACAAGGCTCCTGCCTCTGTACCAGGGGTTCAGGATCAAACCATCAAGACTTCTTCTATCTCTTGTCAGGCCAACGTCTCAAGGAGACAGGGGAGACCAATGAGGATCAATGGTTGTTTGAGGATGAAGTTTATGGCTGAATGTCTTGGGAAGTGGCCCGTATTCTTAACACTTTGGCGTCTGGCTGCTTTCGAGGATTTTTGGAAAAAAAACGTTTAAACGCACGTGACTTTGCATGGGAATTTCTCCGGTCTGGTATGCTCTACAGACCCGGTAAAAGTCTCAAAAGACACGGCAAGTCTTCTAGTCTGCAGTCGAAAAGAAATTTTTCCTTGGGGGATGCGGGTTTTTTGTGAGTGACGTCATAAGTAAAGGACTTTTAGGCCACCTTGGCCTACTTTGCCTGGCCCTGGGCGCCAACCGTTAGGTGGTAGTATTTCGCTGAAGTTTTTACTGGAAACTAGGCTACAATCTGAGTCTTTTGATACTTTGGATGACCTGCTGGGGTTTCAGGTTCAAGTTATGATGTAAGTTAGTAAAAATATTTGACTAATTAGCTAATTAGATAATTATTTAATTTGTTTATTTTAGATCATAACTTTTGAACCAGAAACGCTAGAAAGTCAATCAAAGGTTCAGAAGACTCAGACTAGAGCTTAGTTTCCAGTGAAAACTTCAGCGAAACACTTTGGCCTAGCGGTTGGGCCCTAGGCCAGGCAACATGAGCCAAAATGACCCCAAAACCACTTCACTTATGACGTCAGTCACAAAAAATCCGCACCCCCAACCAAAAAAACTTTTTTCGAGTGCAATCTACTAGACTGGCCAATCCGTTTGAGCCCTTGAACAGCTCTCTAGCGCAATCGGCGGAGGAGCTAGGGCGTTGGTAAGGCAACTGAAAACTGCTATTTTTTAAGCCGAAATTGAAGTACGAATATATCGTACGCTGGCTCTCAAGGTGTCAATGCAGGAGAGGCCATGAAGCCCCAGCCCGTCAACAAACTTACCACTGCGGCATTCCGTACTTTCAAAAACATTGGCACCAGTTTGCAGGGCAATTGCTATTCGGAGCTCATCAGGGCTCAGGCTTCTGGAGCTGGCAACTAGGAAGGCTTTTGACCAGGCAGCGGTGTGGCTATTCTGTGCAGTGAGTAGCTGACAGTGGTTTCATGGGCTTGGGGTGTCGAGCAGGGCGGCAAGTGAATCTCTGCAAACAAGGCCATCCCAAGCCGATTGTGTTTCCTTTTGTCGTGGAGATGAATCATGAAGTATGGACCAGGCGTCAGTTGCGCTGATTACTTCCCCATGAGGCAGTGTGAGAGAGGGAAGCAACCTGTTGACGAGGCCTTGGCAGGCGAAGGACGACGATATGAAGGATGGCAGAGACAGGTCTGCAGCGGAACGGAGGCCAAGGCCTCCATGTCGGATTGGCAGGGATGCTTGTGACCAACTGTCTTTTCCAAAAGTCACATTTCTTATTTTTTCCGTGTATATTCTTATTGCGGTGTCGAACGCCTCAAGGTCCTCTTTGCACTTGAAGCATGGGACACTACACAACAGATATGTGAGTGGGAATTGATCCCATCCCCCGTCAGAATTTCAATCCTCAGAATGGATGCAAGACGTTGACTTTATGGTGGATATTACACAGCACTTGAATAATCTGAACAAAATGTTGCAAGGCCGCAAAAGACTTGTCACACAATATTACGGCACCATATGTGCATTCAACTTGAAGCTGTCCTTGTGGGAGACAACTTTCTGGTGATGACTAGGGCAACCAAAAGTCAATAAATTCGAAATTTTTCTGCTGTTTTGAAAGTTCATGAAACGCCCACAAACCAAATTTCACGCTCATACCATGAGGGAATCCCAAGTTATTAGGTCAAAAAAAAGTCAAAGTCAAAATTTATCGTTATGTCAAAATTTTCTAGTAGCAAAGTTTTTTCCCTTCATCGATACTTTATTGAAACTACAACAACAGATATAGATATGCTTTTGCAAATTTGGTTGCAATTCTGTAATGATAGTGGGTTTGTTGTGACTTCAGGCATAATACTGATGTTTTGCCCACTACTGGACGATTGAATAGTATGTAGGATAGGCATGGGAAGGCAATAAATGTGGTCTTACAGTACTTGGTTTCGTAAATGCTCAATCCATTATGCATATAACGTTTCAGCTTTATGATGTTCTCAGGTTTGACTCTACTTTACTTATTAATGTACTTATCAATATATCATCCCCAAAGTTAACAACCAAGTGTTTTCAAATTTCGAAGCTCAGAGCGCATGAATATGCCTCTGGGTTAACCTCAACACCTAAGGCTGAACTATTTTGTAGTTGCAAACGCAGAAAATCTATAGGTCAAAATAAATTCACAATTTATAGATAATAAAGTCAAAATTTTAAGTTTTTAGGTCAAAAAATTGGTTGCCCTAGTGATGACACTGCTCATTTCCTTTGTCTAAAAAGTGTGCGTGCCAGTGACTTGAATCAATGCAAAGGAAAGATGACAGAGTTGTTGCGGGAGTTCAAGTAACGATATCAGATTTTTGGCAAACTTAAGATGGACTTTCATGTCTTTTGCTCGCCATTCAAAATAAACCCCTCTGATCTGCCTGTTGACTTGCAACTGAAAATAATTGACTTGCTGTTTGATTCAAATTTGAAGACCAATGAGGGCACAGTCTATCAGTATCTATTTGCAGGCTACCAATGGCGTAGCCAGCCCAAAAATTTGGGGAATGAAAATCTTTGATTTCAAGCGAAAAACGTTATTTTGTTTGGAAAAAACGCTTCTCAAAGCACAAAATGACTATATGTTCTAAAAATTTCGGGGGCATGGCCTGTTTGACCCCCCTGGCTACGCCTATGCAGGCTACCCCAAGGTGACATCCTTGCTACAAAAGTTTTGTGCATGTTTGGGACGATACCTTTATGAACAAATGTTCTCTGTGGTGAACATCCATAAAACAAAGCTGCGCTCAAAGCTCACTTAAATGACATCCTGAATGTGGCTGCTACACAGGATTTGACACCTGATATTGATACATTAGCGAAAGCTAAAAGGTGCCAAATTTCAGACGTAGGCCTAAATTGCTAACATGTTTAATGTGAACTGTTTCTTTGCGCCCTGAAATATAGCTATGCAGCAATGAGTAGTTACTGTCAAAATATTTCAAGACACTGAAGCTTGAACAGTGAGTGAATATAATGTTAGTCAGCAGTTGCATTACAAACACGTTTCGTTTGATGGAACCAGGGATATCTAGGAATTTCTAGATATTCCTGGATGTCATGGAATCATACTGTTCATACATTGTCACAAGCTGTATGTTTGCGTAAAAATTTATGCATTCCTAAAGTAGAAGAAAATTCAAGTTTCCACTAGTTTGCACAATGTGGTACTAGCTCGGGTGGTCTGGATTACTGCACTAAGCTGCAGACGAGCAGAGGTGTTCGAAATGGAAATTTGACAGAAACCGGTTCGGTTTTTCCAAAATATTTCGCTTCGGGTGATGTTTTAGTCATTGTGTCTTCGTTTCGTTTCAAAATCATTAATGATAAATCTTGTTAGTATATCGTAAAATTGAACATATTTTTCTCAAGAAACGTCATGTTGTTACAGAGTTTCGTAAAGGTTGTTCCTCAAATGTGCTAATAATCAGTTTCAGACAAGCTCGAAATTTTTGCATTAAAGTTGTGAAAACAGTTTGAAGTTGTCATTACTTATAACCAGGGTGTTATGCAATGATTTCATTGGCCTGGCCCGCTTGAGATAAAATATGCCTGAAGTGGCCCCGGAACTGAAACGAGTTTGACACCCCTGATGTAAGGTTTCAGGTTCAAAAGTTACGGCCTAAAAACAACAATTTAAGTAATTATCTAATTAGGGGATTATTTAATTATTTTGTCAGTTCAGCTGTACAAATGAATCCAAATCCATTCGTACTGCCATGTAATAATGCTATAGATCTGACTACTGTAAACAATAGTCATAGTTTCAGTCATGTGCCCTTTGTTGTTACTGTGTAATATTTTATAGGCATGGTCCAAATTTACCGATCCACCCAATGACAAATTCTAGCAAAGATTCAGCTGTAATTTTGTGAAATGTAATATTTTTCCAATAAACAAAATCTGTTGAATGATTTTGGTCATATTTTATCAAAACTTGGTGATAATCATGCTATCAGAGTTGCAATCTAAACAAGCTATTGTTCAAATCTCTACCTAAAAATATGATTTCTGTTTTTTTCTGCCTTGAACGATTACCTTTCTTAGAAACTATTGTTTTTGAGTTGTTATACTTTCATAAACACAACAGTGTTTGTGTGGCTGACTTGCTAAACCTTTATGAGTTTCTTGTGACTTAGTCCAACTTCATACATTTAACATTGTTTTGTGTGCTCATGGTAGGCTTGTTATTGTTAACACTTTCTCTCCTGGCCTGCATATATTTAAGTACATGTTAATTAGGGGACAGAAACCATGATGCATACCAATACGGATTTTGAATCTATTGGATACTGTCTGTAATTTTTTCCACTTTAAATTTTGTAAATTTATGTATGCAAACTATGAAGAGAAACATCGGATTTTACAATTTCAGCCCTTGTTTGGGCTTCAGATGTAAGGTGTTTCATGAAAATGGCATAAATGTGGTAAACTCTCAAAACAGTTTTGTTCTCAGTATACATATCTGTACGCAACAAAACTTCCAGAGCAGAAACTGGTCTGTGTATAGATAAGGATTCAACTTCGATTTGATTGATATTGGCTGTAATCTTTTTCTCTTGAAAGTTCATTATGTTTACATATTAAAACTATGAAAAGAAATAGTGCATTTAATAAATAAAACACTTGTTTTTTAGTTTTTCGTGAAAGGCGTTTCATGAAAGTAACATAAATGTGGTGAACTCCCAATACCTTCTTGGTACCCATTGCAATTGGTCAGGGAAAACCCCTGGAAGTGAGTGTTAATTAAGGTAGATAGTAAACAAGCAGGCAAGGAACCAATGTTAAGCATGGGTGTGGTAAGATCTTTATATGTCAATACTTTTTTTACTTCAGGTAAGGCCATCAGATGTGCAACTTGGAATATAAAGCCTGTATTTTTATACCTGTGCACAATTTCAAGTGTTTTTAAAATTTTATTAGATGATGCAAAAGATGAATTTGAAAGTAGAAAGGTTACAGTTGGTTCGTCTGTAGTTGGCATGTAAGTCGAGAGAAATCATTCTTCCTCATAGTTAGATAAAGGTAGAATTCTAGGATAAATTTTTTTTATTTTGCAGCCTGCCAGCAACAATGCATGATTCATGCAGCCCGTGACAGTAAATAGGTTCCCCACTCCTGGTTTATACTTAGTAATTTTATTTTTTAAGGTGTGAGTTTATTGTGTATTTACTTCAAGCATACATTTATTTTCTGCAGCTCAAACTGAGTAACTGGTATATAATTGTTCATAATGGCAGTCTATGACAACACAGAACAGTCAGATTTGCAGTTTATGGTTTAATTTATAGCCTTTTTAATGTAAAGCAGGGAAGGATTCTCAGTGATGTTTTTTGAATGCTTTTGTTCTGTTGAAGATACAGTGGTATAATATTGTTTATAGGAATTAGGTTCCAGAAAATCAACAGTATTCAATCACATGACTATCTGTGTCATTCAATTTGTGAATGTTTAGTAATGAATTTTTTCTGTATCAAATTTGTGATGTATATTAACACTTAGAGAACCGGCGCACGATATATTCGTACTTCGATTTCGGCCTGAAAAACAGCAGTTTTCGGTTGCCTTACCAACGCCCTAGCTCCTCCGCTGATTGTGCTAGAGAGCTGTTCAAGGACTCAAATGGATCGGCCAGTCTAGTAGATTGCACTCGAAAAAATTTTTTTGGTTGGGGGTGCGGATTTTTTGTGACTGACGTCATAAGTGAAGTGATTTTGGGGTCATTTTGGCTCATGTTGCCTGGCCTAGGGCCCAACCACTAGGCCAAAGTGTTTGATCGACTTTCTAGCGTTTCTGGTTCAAAAGTTATGATCTAAAATAAACAAATTAATTAATTAGCTAATTAGTTAAATATTTTTACTAACTTACATCGCAACTTGTGAACCTGAAACCCCAGCAGGTCATCCAAAGTATCAAAAGACTTGGATTGTAGCCTAGTTTCCAGTAAAAACTTCAGCAAAATACTACCACCTAACGGTTGGCGCCTAGGGCCAGACAAAGTGGGCCATGGTGACCTAAAAGTCCTCCACTTATGACGTCACTCACAAAAAACAAGCACCTCCCAAGCAAAAAATTTTTTTTCGAGTGCAGACTAGAAGACTTGCCGTGTCTTTTGAGACTTTTACCGGATCTGTAGAGCGTACCGGACCGGAGAAATTGCTGCGCAAAGCCACATGCGTTTTGGCATTTTTTTCCTGAAAATCCCTGAAAACAACCTGACACCAAAGAGTTAAATTGTTGTATCATATTTGTGATGTATATTAAATTGTTGTCCTAGATATCCATTATTTAAATATGCGTTTTTTGTTGCAGAAAATGTAGATTGGGGTGCACTAGCACAAGCTTGGATTCAAAATCGAGCTGTAGCAGAGGATCATGGACAGTCACCTCTTCCAGCAAAGGTAGTTTGATGCTATTTAACATCACGGATGCTGAATAACGTGCTGGTTGCACCTGGAACACCTTAATTTTCAAAGACAATTTTGATTAATGCTTATGCAAGTGGCATAACAATCACAGATTTGAAGTTTCTATTGAAATGAGATGTTGTTTATGTGTGTGGTGAAGGTATGACCCATATCTTAAACTAGGTGATTTCTGTATGGTCAATTTTTCAATTGCAGAATATGCCAGTCAATAATGCTGTTCAACCTGAAATGCAAGTTCCAAGCTTTCCTTCTACGTCATGGCAGAATCAGGGTTGGGGCAATGCCTACACCAACAACTGGATGAACAATAACAGTGGAGGCAAGTCCAACATTTTGTGTAATGTTATAAAAAAAGCTTACCCTGCACCAAGACTTTTGCTAGCAACTTGAAGGTTTTAAGTGAACAGATAGATTTAAATTGGTGTGCAAGTAACGAGCAGAAGCAACTATTTGCCAAATTTATAATACTGCTTACTGCCTAATTTGCTACCAACAACAGCTGCTGTACTTTACAACTTTTTCTCTTTGACACTACCACCAGCTTTTCGTTGCATTGTGGTGTGCTTAGTGTCAGTGTTATCACTGTTTCCTAATATAAAGATAAATGCTGAAAACATTGAACAAAGCCATTAAATTTTGTGACAGACCGCAGCTTTAATGTTTTCAGTTAACAAGAATTTCTATAGGATTTATCTACCTGTTGTGAAATATGGTCAGAGATGGAGAACAGTTTGCTAGAATGACTCATTGACTGTATTTCCAGGGTATCCTTTCATTGGCGCATTCCAAGTACACATCTTTTGGGATATACTTCAAGTAGTGATGTTAACTATGACATCAGTGTTGCTATAATAAAAATTTTCATACAGTGAAACTAGTTGTCAAACTTTATTTACTGTAAATGTGGGGCGTGGGCATTACATTGTTAAGAGATTATAACACTGTGTGACTTAGCATTGAGTGATGTTTTAACTGTCTGGTGTTTATGTCAGTAGCTTTGAAAATGCTAAGTGATTTCTTGTCGAGGCCAACTTCTGATGGGTTGCTGGTATTGCTATGCAGTGTAGTAAACAGGATAAGCCTTGCTTTTGGCTACCATTCTACCGTCAGGTTGCATGGGTGTTACGATTGCTTCAAGTTTAACATTGTTATCACTCAGATAAATACGTTTTGCTCCCAGTTTTGCAATTACTTGTTTTATTAATTGTAGAACCACAGTGGTTTCCACCTCCAAGTGGAGATCAAAAATTTACTCCTGTACCTCCTGTTGTAGAAGAAAAACCTCCTCTTCCTCCTCCGCCTTCAACCACAGGTGATTTTGATGCGCTTTCAATTGCCAGGCAGTACTGCTAGAACGTTCTTCAGCGTGCTGTGTTACTTAACTGATAATTAAGGGCATGCAGTTCACATTTGCGTTTGCTCATCGGAGATGGTACAATCATAAGCATACTGAATCTATTTTGGTAGATAGCATACTGAATATATAAAGGAGGATGTATTTTAACAGGAAGTGACAGTAATTGTCAGTCTGTTAAAACCAGTGATGTAGTTGGGGGTTTGGGCTAGGGGGGCAGAACTTAGCTGAAGGAGCCCATTGGCCAGCATATGGGGGTCACTCGCCAACACTCGGAAAAAAGTTAAGAAATTATGATGAACCCAGATGTTGTGGATGTCTATACTGTCTAAAAATACCTGAAAGACCCCAAAAAACGCGAAAAAACAACAACCTACTGAAAACCAAAAGAATACTAAATACCAAAATTGCAGCTTAAAGAGCCCAGTTTTTACATTTGGCTTGCCAGGGGGGCAGCTTGCCCCCTCGTCAGTTACACAGTGTTTTGATGGATTCGATCTTTTACAGAGCCTAAAGCCAACCTATTGTATTTAACTCTATTGCCATTATAACTACCTGGTTACATTAAGAGCGTAGTTTAGAAAAATGCAGTCTTTATGGATCCTTACAGATCTATTAAAACTTGGTTAAGTTGCTGGAAATTAAGGGCTTTAAAGTGAATGTTGTCACTGCAAAAGTGTCAAAAGTGTCCGATGACCAATATTTTTCAAACTCTGTGAACCGTCGACTTTTTAATCCTTATTTGAAGATTGGCAAGCCTCTTACTTTTTTACATTATTTTTCGTATGCTTTTCAGCATTTCACTGGTAAAAATTATCTTCCGAACCTCAGAAGACATAATTCATTGACAATGGACATTGGGGGGTTGCAGGCCCAAAGTGTGAAAACATTGATAGCAGCGCAGATCAGTGTGGTTTTGTAGTGCTGTCATAAGAAATTAAGTACGTTTTTCAAGTCACTGGTGTTAAGTTCTCAAGTTTATTGCATTTCAAGCAAACAGTACACAAGAAGGTATTTATTCTTATTTGACATGCAGCAGGATCCGTAATGGCTGTTTTGTTCCAGGAGGAACTGTCTAGCTGGTTGTTTTGGTTAGATGCGTTGATGTACTTGCAAATTCTATAAACTTGTTGCCTGTATGGCGTTTTATGTTCAAAAACTTGTTTTTGCAGTTCCGGAACCTCCCGGACCTCCTGATGTCAACAAGCAATCCGTACCTGTGTATGAGTTCTGACATTTTTTAAATTGCATGCTACGTGTGCTTGTATTTCCCACTGGAGTTATTAGTAAAGTTGATGCTTAGTGACGTCATTTTGTCATTTAGCAGTTGGTTTCATTTGTGCTAAAATTTTTAAGATTCTTGTGTTTCTAATTTCGCAGGATAGCAATATGTAAGTGGCTTATAGAACTCCGACGTTTCGTGTGCATGAAAGTTTTTCGGTAGGATTATCTGTGTCGTGATACCAACTGAAAAATTAAAATAGATTTGGTATTTGTAAGTTTAATTGGTCTATCCAATCGGCTTGTTCCCCAGCTCTATAATTCTTTTAGTGTAGCTGTTTGAGGTATTCATAAAAAGCAGCCATATGTTTGTTTTGCGAAAATCGTTTCGTTATTCAATGCATTACGTTCAACCTGATTTACCGCATTAATGTTCGGCAACATGTTTACAGAAGTGCGCGCTCTAGCAATTGCGACAAAGCATTGCTTACTTCCACAAGATGTCCTCAACAGGACTTCTTTCAAGAAACCCTTAAGCCAGCGTTTCTTAACCTTTTTCTCCCTCTGCACCCCTTTTGGTCACGCTTAAGCAGTCCAGCACCCCCTACCATTGCCTAACACCTGGTTACTGTAAGGAAAAAGTAAAGACAAGTGCAGTGCATCTTGATCATATGCTTGGTTCATTCTCCAAAACAAAAACAACAATTATGGCAGTAGCATTGACAAAAACAATAAGAAAATAAAGGAAAGCTCATGGACAAACTTTTGACCACCACATATGTGACTTTCCCCAGTGCCCCCTGAAATTGATTTCAGCACCCCCTGGGGGTTCTAGCATCCCAGGTTAAGAAACCCTGCCTCAAGCTTTGCTAAATCGCTGAAACTAGCAAAGCGATACTGCAGAATCTTGACACGTGCAGTGGTGGTGCACTAAGTTGTCCGAAGTGTGTCGGATTAGGAATGTCGTGTATTGGTTAATGCTCGCCAACTCTGCTTATCCTGGTGTGCTTTTTTGACAAGCTCAACTCTGGAAACGACCAGTCGGCAACACTATCTATGTGTGTACATTATCCTTTTTAAACAGCAAAACATATAAGCATGTTCTTTAGTTAACTTTGCTCGTCCCGAAACTTTGAAATGCAAGAAAAGTCCCAACTTGATTCCACTGCGTCATAAATATGTTCTTAAGGCTGTTCTATCACAGTTTTCCGTAATTTCACTTCCAATATTCTGAAATTATGCATGCCAATTTTATAACAACGAGGTATGTGGAAGTGTCCTTTGGATTTTCTACACAGGTTTCTATTTCATAACGTTTTTGTGCTGCAGGCCTAACTTCCCAGCAGGACACGATGCTGTGTCACAGGTAGGCAACGTCTGGCGATATATCTTTCACTGTCGTGATAAAATAACAGGCTTATCAGCAGGGTTCATTGTCATAGAAATCACACAAAACTTCAAAACCGCACGTAATTTTTGCTTGATTTAAATAAAAAACCAAGCAAAAATGACATGCTGTTTTGAAGCTTTGTGTGATTTCTATGACACATTTAATTAGCATTCTAATAGATTTTCAGTTTTATTAGTATGGAAGATAAAGCGAGTTCTTATGATGACACAAGTTTAAAAGCAATTAAAGTTACAAAATTCATGGCTTCTGCGAGGTCACAGATTCTGTCAGCTAACTAACTGCAAAAATGGCATGTGAACTGAAATCACTAACCCCTGCAGACTCATAAGTCAAAACTGTTAAAATGCCCAAGTTTGAACGTGTAGACTAGCTTAAGGTAAAAGTTGCATCTAAATTCCATCAAAGATGTGGGCTGTTGACTGTAGACATAGTAGTTTTGGAACATATTATTGATTGAAAGCAACAAATACGAGTATATCATGTTTTCACCGTTTTATACATATGAGTTATACCTTTGCAGAAACTGAATTAGTGAAAGCTGCCGTCACAATGATTAATTTTAACAATAGACTTAGCACTAAAAAAGCTACCAAGCTTTTATTTACTTAAAGCTTTTTAACATGCCATAAGTTTTAGTGAATTTGATAAACCGATGGTTTACTTATTGTCATTTCAATAAATATTTCGTTTTGTATACCCGTACTTGTGTTATGAACTGATTTGCCTTGAGGGATATTGCGTAAGCGCAAATAATGTTTGAATGTAACGTTCAGCTGTTGCTGGTTGCTGTACTTGGAGAAACAAAACACAAAAATTATGTTGAAACAAACTTTCAAATTCAAAATTACAAGTGTGAGGTGGCGAACACACGCCTACACATTAAATCCAGAAATCCGATTTAAATCAAAAGAATTCGACTTCAATCAAAAAAATTCGATGTAAATAAAAAATATCCTATTTTTTTGATAAAAAAAATGGCACGTTTTTTGTTAACCATGCTGATTAATTCGGAGATGTTACGTTACGTGTCTCGGTCATTGCAGCCGCCTGTTCAAGATCCTGCTCAACATGGTTCGTGGAACGAGCAATGGAATCCTCAACCTGACCAAAATCCCGAGCAGTGGAATCAACAAAATCACGCCAACTTCGACGGACCGCAATGGGGTGGAGGTCCTGTGCCCCCTCCATGGGCTCAGGGAATGCACAATAGTCAGTTTATGTCAGGTCAGGCTGTGTGTATGCCGCAGGATGCGATGAACGCGCCTCCAAGTAAGTTATCGCGTTATCCGATGTTCCGACCCGGCCGACAGGACGGTGCGTGTACTGTTCAGTGTTCTGTAATGGCTCAGGCATGCCTCCGCGCAAGTTGCTGCCCGCCTGGATTCGCGAAGGCCTGGAGAAAATTGAACAAGACAAACAAAAGAAGATAAACATGGAGCAGAATAATCAAGGGCAGAACGCCGCGGAAAAGCTGAACGACGAGCATGCATCCAACAAAAAGAGCCGATTTGTGAGATGTCGTTGAATGTCTTGAAGTTACATGATTTGTTCGTGTACATTTACACGAATGAGTTGTTTTTATAGGACTCCGCCAGCGAAGGGGAATCCGACGCCGAGCTTCCTCAAGCCCCGGACAGTCCTAACACTGAGGTTGAGGAGGACGATGAACAAGGACCTTCTTTAACTTCGGAAGAAAAACAAGAAGAATTGGTAAACCTGTTTCTTGCGTATCTTCGCGCAACTATTCAAGTTTTCTACCAAATGTATATAGATCGTTGGAACCACCATGGCGAACTCATTACTAGGTCCAACAAAATTTTTGACCCGGCCAATCGCTTTACCTATGACTTTTGTTTTGAAAAGCCCTGCTAAGCCATTGGTTCAATCCAGTGTCCTTTCGTCCATCAGCAAATGCAGTGTTTGTTAATCTTCAGAGCATGGAGGCTTGTGGCACAGATTATTCTTGTCACGAATGCTTTTGCTTCATGTATTTGCTTACTTTGTCGACTGACTAATAAGTTGACTGTTTGCTTAAACTCTTCCTAGTTGATGAAAGTGCGACGCTGGTTGACGCATATCCTGCTGGAGGTCACTGACGCTGAGATTGTGGACATAGCGTCGGAGGTTCACAAAAAAGCTAGTAAAGGTATTAATTTTCCGATTAGCTAAAACTTAACCGTCAGGTACAGTAATGTGTGAAGTGAATCTGTTTTCAGCTGTTAATGCCTCGTGCTGATGTGTTTGTTTGATTTCATTGCGTTTCGTGTTCAGTTCAAATGCTTTACCTATTCCTTTCTTTTGAAAAGCCCCAGCTAAGCCATTAATTCAATCCAGTGCTCTTTCGTCCATCAGCAAGCTCGGTAAGTGTCATTCGTTTCTCGCTGTCAGTTGCAGGTGTACGTGCGTATTACGTTCTGCTGATTCGTATCTGAGGTGTTTTAGCCACCAGAAGAATGTAAAGCTGAATTTTTGTGAAGATGTAATCCTTCCGGTATCCAATCTGTGTGCGATCGGTCATTACTGACTTCGCTTTCACTTTTGGCCACATCAGTTGGCTGGAAATGCTCGATGCAACGATGTTTTTTTCTTATTTACGTGTCTTTTTTTGCACCGAGTGAAACTTCATTGATCAGATTTTGCGCTATGACTGAAAGAAACAAGAAAATAAGCACAATTGTGCTTTTTTATTATTTGATTATCTTAAAAATTCACTTCTTCCTCACTTGTTTGCAGTAAAACCGTATTTGTGTTCAGTACAACCGTTGCGTGCTTACGTGATTTTGTTTTTCGTTTCGCTGGTATGGAACAACGAAGCTCTGCGTAGTTTTATGAATTACTCGCAGGCATGTCGCAAGCATTCTTACGTTTCGGCATTTAAGAATGCGTTTCATTAGATCGTTGGTTAAATGTCAACAAAGTATGAAGTAAGATCAGTACTGGTGGTAGGGCCTACAGGATACTGAAATCTTGTTATCCGCTTGGTGCACGAGGCGTCCTGACGTCAACCCGTGTCGACTCGATTCTCAACCGAAATACGTCATGAACAGGAGTGGTGTCCGGATACAGTTCGGATGAGGAGGAGAGCTCGCACGACGAGAAAGATGAAGAAGATTCGAGCAGCATGGACGAAGAGGAGTTGCTAAGGAAGAGAGGAGCGTTTGAAAAGATGCAAGTAGATAGAATTGCAGAACTCGAAAACGGTATTCAAGCCTTTTTCATACTTCATTTTCGCTATTTTGTGAACAGTGGCGTGAAATATTTAATTTGCGATTGTTATTGTTGAACTTCCTTACGTTTATCCCATTTCCTGAACTACAGTATGGTTAGCACCAAAGTTATAGTTGCATTTATTGCAAAAATGTATATTGCTGCTGTTGCAAAAAAAAATGCGCATACGAACACTGCTTGAGATAAAGCAGTGAAATCGCCCGTTAAAGCAAACAGTTGATTTGAGCATCTCATTTCAAACAGAGACGTATGACCATTAGTAATCCTGATCTGTGTTTGAATTGCTGTTCTCGATGTTTCCTTACGTATTCACTTGTTGCTTCGCCGAAGCTAAGCTTAGATTGCGTCATTGTTACGAATGATAGTACGTCATTCGTGATCAGCATGTGTGTTGTTTGTCACTGAATAGCGCAAGAAACCTGTTAAAAATCGGGAGTAAACTGTAGTGGCAACGGGGCTTTTGGAAAAGTACAAACTTCATGAAAGCCAAAGAGACGCAGGAAACATAGATTTTCGGGCATTTTTTTCAAAGTTTGTTTAGGGGGGCAGTGACTCCTATCTTGCCGTGCGCCAACAACGAATTGCTGTACACTGATTATGCAGAGCCAGCTGTCCCAGACGAGCAGGACAACGATGAAGCGACTCGAGACAGCAGAAGTGACAGTCGCGCCGAAGAGCTTGAAGCGAGAAATCAAAGCGACACAGACGGACCTTCCCTTCCCGAAAAAGCGCCGCCCACTGATGACGAGCATCCGGAAAAGATCCGCGAGAAGGAACCCCCTAAAACTACGGCCTCGCCCCGGTCCAGTTCCGAAGCGAGTTCCACGTCACGCGCCGACGCCAACGGCGCCGTTTCTGAGTCGTCGCGAGACAAAGAACGCTCGTCGCAACGCGCTGAAGTCGGTCAGAAGGACGCGGACCGGGAAAGTCCGAAAAGGAAGAAATCTTCCAAATCGTCAAAACACGAGCGCGATTCGCGTGACCGGCGCGGGTCACGTGACAAGGACAGGAGCAGTCGCAAGAAAGTTTCTCGCTCAAACGCCATCGATTCGGATTACGACGACAGGCGGAGTCCGCGCTCTTCTTCGAGGCGCGAAAGGTCCACGAAAAAATCGTCGGAAAGCTCCGCCAGGCGCTCTTCAGTGAAGAGCTCGGAGTCGTCGTTGAGGAGGCGGAGGTCGAGTCCGCATCGCAGCGTCAGTAAGAAGGAATCGAATTCGCGCGGCGACAAGAAGCAACACCATTCGAATAAATCGAAAAAGCGTCGAAAACGACGAAGTCCCAGCAGCAGCAGCTCGTCGTCGTCGTCGTTTGACAGCGATTCGTCTCGCAGCTCGTCGGCGAGCGACCGAGGACGTCACAAAGGCAAACACAAAAGTAAAAAGGCAAGGAAAAGGTGATGACTGGCGCGCGAAATTGAACTCTGCCAATGGATTTCCTCAGCGTCCGGTTCGAGCTGAACCGCTTAGGCATGCCTTAATTGCTTTCCCGTTGAATTGTGTAAATACAGATGAATATAACATGCGAGTGAGCTGTGAAGAGATGAAGCCGCTCGGCTAAGTGTTGTAGTATGACCGCATAAACGCAGCGTTGCAACTTGTATCGATTTCCACGATCACATTAAGAGTAGTGTGTCGCAGTAGCGTAGCCAGCACAAAAATCTTGAGGGGGGCCAAAATGTTCCATTTTAGGCGAATAACACTATTTTGTTTTGGATACCGCTTCTCAAAGCACAAAATCACTATATGTTCTAAAAATTTTGGGGGAACCATGGCCCCTAGCTCCCCTCTGGCTACGCCTATGGTATGTCGTGAGAGTAAAACGACGTCCACGGATTGTTCAACGCAAGAATGTACTTCACAGTGTTGGATTGCAGTAATGTCTCTTATCCATTCCCAAATATATTGTCCCTGTTATTCAATGGCGCTTTAAGTGAGGGCGGTGGTGCAGACTTACAATGTAGGATGTGGACCAGGGGGCGAAAGTGTGTGACTTAGGTGGGCAACAGTATTTTGTTTGGGACACCGCTTCTCAAACAACAATTACAAGGTATGCTAAAAATTTGGGGAGGCATGGCACCCTGACTACATCTGGACATGCGATCTAGGTCATGGTTCGTTAATTGTGTGACATGATCGGTAATCAGGGTTGTAATCTGTCCTTTTTGCACAATTTCTAAAAGAATTGAAATGCAAAAATGCACACTAGTTGGGAGTTCATCGTAGATATTATGTCAATGCCGTTGTCATATTTTTTAATACCGCTTGCTACATCGTGCGTCTGCGTTTAATTTTTACAGTAGGGACTTACGACTAATGCAGGCACAATTCTTCCGCGATCTGCAAATCCATAAACCCAAAAACATTCCAGAAAAGTTCTCGTACTGGTTCTTAAGACTTCATTTCCTTACATTACGGGCACAGGCATCCAGTCACAATTCGCAAGGCGTCGTTGATGGTGGGGTCGATGAGGCGGGTGTGAGCACTGCGGAACCAGACAGGAGCGCAGTACTCTGCAGTCGAATGGGCCAGGGTGGCTGTTCGCAACGTTGTTGCTCCAGCGCCCCAACCGGAGCCAGCAAGCCGCCTCAGGAGTGCGACGCGTGATGTTAGCTTCTTGTGGAGTGACTCAAGGTGTCGGTGGTACGTGAGCGACCTGTCCAACGTAGCTCCGAGGTATTTGGGCACAGAGCAGAAGGGCAGGGTTTTGTTGTAGTTGACTTTCAGCTCACGCTCAGCTTCCTTGTTGAGATGGAAGACCGCCGACACCGTTCTCGTGGTGCTGAGCGTCAGCTTCCAAGTCTGGAGGTATTCACCTAGCACACTGATAGATAAAAAATCTCCGCGTTTCACGTGGTTTCTGTCTCAGGCGATCACGTGGTTTACAAAACACCGTATCTTGCAGTGGAATGTTTGGTATCGTGTTTCAGTATTCCACTTGGAGTTGGTGGAACTTCACAAATAAAATGAATAACTCCATATTGAACTGGTCTAGTGATTTTGCTTGAAAACTCGTTTTGGAAAATTAAACAAAACCTCACTTGGTTGCCTCCGAATGAGTGCAAGAACAAAGATGTTTGTGCTAATTAGCTCTCCTTAATTTGGAAACTTTCGTGTTTTAACGATCCAAAACCATTTATGAGTTTATTGGCGATTTTCCATCACCGCATTTGCAAGACGTTTCATGCTATAAATATCTTTGGATACGCTATCTACTAAGACAGTGTTATAGCAATTTGTTAAATGTGTCTTTGTATTCTGGTCTTCCTTTTTTCCAATACCAAATCTCGATCCCACAGTGATCGCAAGTATTGCAAGAATATATATGCCAAGTTCGATAGACCGTTATCATATTGTGACTTCAATTTACAGTACTACAAAGTTGACACTTTATGTGTTCCTGTTCCCTATAAATCGTTAAAAAGGAATAAAGAACTCAAATAAAAATATTTCTAACGTCGAGCGACCATATGCACACCATGCAGTATCCAACGAAGCTACCGAACTTAAGTGCGTGTTAACCCTTTCGATGCGGATTTTACAGAAATCAATTTGAAACTTAATTTTTGTTCTGTGAGCATTGTTTTGTGCCCAAATAAAGGAGACAATTTCAATTTTACTGTATTTCTTCATAAAATGTGCAAACCAGAAATGTGACATTTTTGTCCCTACAGTGATGTATCCATGGTCGTGGTAAAACACCATATGGTGTTACTCCATACGTAGTGAAAAGTGAAAATGCTGAAACCCTCCAATCTTCAAATGATACGTGCTGTAACACTGACATGAACTGCTCCCGAGCATGCAATGCCACTGGAATTAAAAGTTTATCCAAAGTTTCATCTTTCAAAATTTCCTGAATCTTTGTCTCTACAAAACTTCATCCTCAAGATTTATGGTTTTAACTGCACAAATTTTGCCAGAGAAAATCAATACAATTCTCACTGGACATATTAAAGAATTTACAAACTTATCATTATGAGTATTTTTGTAGGATAAACCAACAGTGCTACCAGGGGCGCACGCAGGAATTTTTTAAGGCGGGGGGGCTGAATTTTGCTCTCACTGAAGTACAGGCTACCTTATTTACTATAACATTTATGTCATACATGCTATTTCAATTGTAACACATCAACACTTTTCTTGACCAGGTCCAGCCGCGACATCTGTTTTTCTTTGCCCGTTTTTCCCCGTTACCGTGATTTTGTTAATCTGTTAAAGTACGATGCGATGTAGTGTGGCACTTCTCTGCAAAATTTTGTCATTGTTTATGGAAGTTTGTAACATTCTCAGTATTCCGAGATATCGTTTTCAAAAGCACTCTTATGTTATACAGTAGCATTACTTCATACCTCTTCCAGCAAATTCTGGTGTCCCAGTCGGCTATTATTTGTCACGAAATATTATCAACAGCACTTTTCTCAACATCGCAGACAAGCAAAATGCATTGCAGTACCACTACAGATCGTATAATTATCTCACAGCCACACTACATGGTTGTTGGTCGATACCAAAAGTAAAATACCTTTGTTAAATCACCAAAACATAATTGAAACAATTTCTACACATACTCGTAAAACAATTTCTACACATACTCGTAAAAGGCAGCACAAGCGTTTGCGAATTGCTAGTGTATCATCTAACATATACGAGGCAGTGGTAGCAAACAAAGCTTAGACGACATACCACTGACTTCACAGATAATTGCGCAAGGTACAGACAGATGCCGCCGTAGAAATTTTGAAATGAGAGAATGGACAGGGACAGATGCTCTTCAGGAGGCTCTTGGAGCAACCCATGCATGCTTATTTGGCCAACTAAGCACGTGACATCTCTCACTCTCTCTTACAAGCAAACCGTCACGGCAAACGGAATCGTAGCGATAGCA
>Ga0210059_1002528_pt1 | contig 28707 bp, 17 predicted proteins | sample Ectturendosymbi2_FD_188042 | JGI IMG/M metagenome (GOLD analysis project Ga0210059, IMG submission 188042) | Ecteinascidia turbinata endosymbiont from Florida, USA - Sample 2 (SPAdes) (version 2) | ecosystem: Host-associated > Tunicates > Ascidians > Unclassified | place: Key West, Florida...
AGCGCCCTACTCCGCAGTAGTGCTGTAACAAGTGTTACGTGTTAGCTAACAATAGTGTTAAGAATGTGTCTGTAACCCTATGGTTCTGTCTTCAATGCAGTTGCAAAAAGTGTCTGTAACCCTGTGATTCCGCTGGCTTCAATGCCTTGTACTACGTTCTGTACTGTCTGTTTTTATCAACCTGCGTTCTGCAGAGTGTGTGTGTTCATACTATTGACTTTGTGTGTGCTCATAAACAAATAAATTAAATTAAATTAATGGTTTTCGGTTTGACTCTCACCTTGCCGACTTTCGTTTTTTCTTTGCTTTTTTTCAGGCTCCGCTTAGGTGCTACGTTTAGGGGTTACTGTTGCTACGTTAGGGTTAGGTTTGGATTAGGGTTAGGATTAGTGTTAGGTTAGGGTTAGGTTAGTGTTAGGTAAGGATTAGGTTAGGATTAGGGTTAGCTTAGCTTAGTGTTAGGTCAGGCTTAGGTTAGTGTACCTTGGCATTAGGTTAGCTTAGAATTAGGTTAAGGTTAGAGCATTAGCTTAGTGTTGGGTTAGGATTAGGGTTAGGTTAGGGCTACGGTTTGGTTGTAGGTTTATCTTTTAGTTACATTTGCTTCGTTTCTACCAAGCCTTTTGCTGCTGCCATCATGGCGGCAAAATAGCTACTGCCAAAACCTAAACCCGAAACCTAATCTGTAAACCTAAACCCTAAAGGTAGACACTAAACCGAAAGTTAAACATACACCCTAAATGTAAACCCTAAACCCTAAACTTTTTGAAAAAGTACATGAAAAGCCCATCAAAGGTGTAACCTCTACAAGCTAAGCCAAAGGAAATGGTGAGAGCAGAACCATGGAACAATTATACAGCAGGTATAGACACTAACCACTCAACATGTTCACGTTGCTACTTGAATAGAACTCAACGTTATATGTGGACAAAGGTGGATACAGTTCGAATTGAAAAATAGTCCCAGCAGAGTTTTGCATTTGATGGCAAAATATAAACTACCATTTCGCAAACCTGTGAAATCGGATCACAACCAAAATTTTTGATATTTTCAGAATATTCACATTAAAACAACAAACATTTTCTCAATCCGCTCCAGTCCTGATCCGCCAATTTTCAAAATAATTGTAGTCCGATCCAGTCCTGATCCGGCCAAAATTGGCTTCAGTCCTGATCCGTGCTCATCTCTGGTAGAAACGCTAAATAAAAGCAGACTTCGTGAGATTTATGATATTGATACGTCTGAAGACACCTTCATCATTACCATCACGCTAAAAAATTTTCAGGGATCACAAGTTGAAGTCACGTAGATTCCGTTCAAAACTGTGCACTTATTAGGGTTGCCAGATACGTTTTGTAAAAATACCAGCCATTTTGATTTGTCAACAGCGCCATCTAAGTTGTGTCGTAATTCATAAGCGGCTCAGGGAAACAGAGACAATTAGTATTGTTAAGCCACAATTAATAATTAAAAAAAATAATTTTGGGCTGGCTCATTACATTTGGTGTGTGTGTGTGTGTGACATCACATGACAGTCGCACCAAGGATTGCGTCAACATCAGCAAACAATCTTCGCTGAAAGAGCTGTCCTGACAAGATTCACTCCTCGAGTCAATATAATTTGAGAAATTCTGCGTTAGTTCTTATTGAAGTTATGGGCAAATTATTTATTTTCAAAATACCGGCTTCAGGCTCTGATTTTCAGAATACCGGCCATCTGGCAACCCGAGTACTCATATGACCATATGCGAAATATCAGACATTTCAAACTTATACAAAACAACTTTCCGCAAAACACACTACGCTGATCTTGGCATCTACGTGTTTGTACACTATAGTAGATTCATGCAACACAAGATCGCGGTATAAACTTTTAACAGAAGGGAGAATGAGACCAAAATCTGGCCCTGCCTATTTGCTTTACCAGCGTCAAACAGCCATGATGTCACGCTGACAACCGTCATATCCATCCTAATATTTCAATATTTTCCGCAAAACACACAGCAGTGATCTTGGTATCTACGTGTTTGTACGCTGTAGCAGATTCATGCAACACAATGATCGTGGAATAGACTTTTAGTGAAAGGGAGAACGAGACCAAAATCTGAACCTACCTCATTGCTCCTCCAGCGTCAAACGGCCATAATGTCACGTTGACAACCGTCATATTCATCCTAATATTTCAATATTTTCCGCAAAACACACAGCATTGATCGTGGTATCTAAGGGTTTGTACGCTACAGCAGATTCATGCAACACAAAGATAGCGGGATAAACTTTTAATGGAAGGGAGAACGAGACCAAAAACCAACCCGAACTCGTCTTCAGGTAACCAGCTAACCGATAAAAAGGTAAAAGTAACAGATAAGTCAGATGGGTGTGCGCATTGGCGCACAGAGGCATGCAAATGTTCCGATCCAGGTATGAAATACTTTGCAATGCATTTGTTCTTAATTCGACAGCCAATTAATTTCCTGAATTTTAAGGCAGCACACGGAAGGTTTTCGTTGTTATGCAAAAATACTACTGATGAGATCCGTTTAAATTGCATTCAGAAGTACGTTTTATTTAGTAGATTCAGCCAGGCGTCATTTTCCACACCCAATGCATGGTGATAGTCAAATCTAATGATTTGTTTGTCGTACTGCTATTTTTCACACCTGAGTATGGTGTCATTTGCAGTGATGGAGTCTCGAGACTTGATCTCGACTCGAGACCCATTTTTGCGAGTCTCGGTCTCGAAGGTTTCAGGTCTCAAGACTTTGAAAATTGCAAAGAAATGGTTTATTAAAATTTCTATAACTCAACGATTTTTTGTTTGTTGTATTTGCAGATAAGAAACAACCAACACACGTCGGAAAAATGCCAGAAATTTGAAAAAAATTCAAGTCAGAAGTGATGACGACATTTTTTATAAAAATTTCGACAAAATGCACAAATTTTGAAGACTCGAATCTCGGAGTTTTTGATGACGTCTCAGTCTCGGAATTTTAACCAGGTCTCGGTCTCGACTACATCACTGGTAGTTTGTGACACCTCGGTGGGGTCGGGATGGAAAAACGGCTGTAAACCTAGTGTTAAGAATAGTTTGCATGAGGAACTTCTGTCTGGATTGTTAGTATTGTTGCAACCTCTCCGGTGGTTTTGCGTTGATTGTGTGATTCACCACGAACGGGATGTGCGTGAAGAACAACACCATATATACATGTGGTGCGAACAAGCAATAAGAGTGATCGTGGCGTGGAAGCTCTGTCGATATTAACTTGTGAACCATTGAACGTAACGACTAGCGCACGCGGAGAGTGATCATGGCATGTGAACTCTATTGTTGTGTTATGGCCACTTCTAGCCATAACATGAATGAGTCAGAAAATGTGTCAATTAATGATCTGGGTTCCCAGAAAATAGGAGTGCCCGAGGATGAATTAAAAATTACTCGTGTGTGAGATTTATATAAGTGAATCATTTAAGTGTATTTAAATTGATTGTTTTATACGCAGAATAGTAAGAAATGGATAATTTTTACGCAATTTATGATGCTTATAAAAACAAAACGAACATTTATGATGATGTAAAAAACTTTACTGAAAAAGATTACCATTCTCCAAATTTGGTGAAGTTAATGGGATGGTTGCGAGAATCAATTCAACTGCAAGCATTGATGTGATCAGAACCATAATGATGGTGACAGTAGACACTGGAACGCTTAAATTAGAAGCTGAGATCGCAAAAGACACATGTCTGGTAGTCAGTGTGGAACGATTATAAATAATTGTTCCAATGTACTATACGATTACACGGCTACGAATACACTATCAGGTGAGCTGACATGCACTTGACTAGCGAGGACGTCAAAGTATGGAGATTACTTAACCTCAATAGTCAAAGAACCCAATTGTACTATGTAAATAAACACATGATGCTTAGCCAGTGAAAATTATCACCAGAAATTATTATGAAAAGTAGCAACATTCCTACCAAATTATTGTATAAAAACAAGAAGAAATCTTTTTTATCAAAATAGAGTTTTCGGCAAAAGATAAGCATCATGAGGTACGTCGTATCATGAGTCTATGTCGTCACAGGTGTAGTTGAAGAATACCAAAAAATGTCGTTTATACAACTTTTGTATGCAAGGAAAAAAGATCGCAAGAGTATCAGAACGGTACTAGCCGCGTTTGGTGCGCTGAATTGGAGCACACTTTCAACGCCTTTTCAATTGCTATCCGAAGAACAAGTCATCGCTTTACTGTTTTCATGGACTGAACGAGAGTTGCGACCGGGAGAAGAAATAAGATTGCGAGTTATTGATGAACAAACCTTTGGTGTTTATGAAGTGACCATGAAGGCAAGAAGCGGATGCATCTATGTGGCGGATTTATACCCAAGGCCGGATCTGAAAGGACAACAATGTTATCATTGGCCAAATGACCTTGGCTTGGAAACACTTACTCGAGCGACTATCGAAGCAGGTTTGAACGCAGCCGATGATATGCTCGAGTTGGAAATTTCAAGTGATGAAGAAGCTAAACCAACGAGATATGTGCTTGTTTGAGTCAAAAATATCTGTATCGTTTTGTTGCAATATAAGGAAATGGCACAGAGTCAGCCGAGAGTGTAAGCCGCATGATATCGCAATTGTGGAAGTTTTGCAATGTTATATCGTTGTTTGAAAAAGATTTATTATGTTGTGACATTGCTTAATCAACCTTGTAAAGTAACATGGCGCAGATGATAACAAACTAATTGAGTTTAATGAAATATTTTCTGCTTTCAACGCTTTTAGGTATAATTGCTAAACCCTCAAGACAAGTTAGCTAGACAAAAGGACTTCGACCCTTAGCATAACGGGATGCTTGAAAAACAGTTCAACTCTAACTACGCGGTGATTGACATGTTTACCACCCGTAGGGTGCAACTGGTGTTGCAGTTTGCAGAGCATATGAAAAGGCTGACAGAATCCTTTAAGTTAGAATAAAGTAAGAACGGTATATTACTAATAGGATTTTGCAACAATGATAAGTGAGAATGAAAATCTTGAACAACATTGCTATCTATCAAAGTCAGGCGCTTTAACACCCCAGGCAATTATTCTATGTAACAACCACGTAAAGTCAGGAAATCAACTCATGCAAGAATATTTTCCAACTTCCTTGAATGTCATCACAAATTAATGACATGTGTTGCCAACTAACTAAAACGAATTCGCAAGATGTTTTGAGAATCTCCAACTGTCAACCTAACTAATGAGAAGCGAAAAAGTTTGATGCCAACCAAAATCTATAAAAGTGAGCCACACCCACTAGACCGAGATTTTTAACTGAACAATTGGAGAGCGAATCTGCGTCACCTTGTCTGAGATTATGAAAACTATGGTTACAACCGTGAGTACACCTAAAGAAATAAGATGGCCTTAGCTGGTTGTGATACCAAGCGAGTAATTAATAGAGTACTTCGATTAACGTTTAAGTTGCTTGTCGCCTGCGTCGTGTGTGTGCGTAACTATCGAAATGGTAAGTTTGAAACGTTTTATTTCGTTATACTGGTGCCTATTTGTGTCGTTGTGAAAAGATATCTTCGTTGGGTTTTAAGAATACAGTGCTCGTAAACCATATTCTACCACAAGGATTTCAATGATTGTCATTAAGATGAATTGTTGTGGCTAGCGAAGTGTTGGTATGAACAAACACAGATGAGATTATTCGGCAGGCGTAGTTGTAAGGTAGAAGCGACTGCGTCCAAAAGAACTCACCAACGGAAATTCGATATAACAGTATCATAGAAATAATGAAAGCTGTTCGAATAAACTTTTTATGGGTATTTTCGGTTCCTTTATACGGGCATGGGTCAGGGGCCACAAATATCTATAAAAGTTGCTTGCTGCCACGGTGTGAAGCTTTGCGCACATGCCGCTCGGGATTTCCGATCGCAACAGTATCTTTTATTCAGTAGCCTATGCCTGCCTTCAGCCAGGATAGCAGCGCTTAAGTTATTCCGTGCTTCTATGCAGTACAAAATACAAGACTGCCTGAGCTAGACCTAATACAGTTTTTCGCAACAATCACAACACAAATACGTTGATCAGGCGTTAAGTCTCACTTCTGGACGTAGGCTATACAACTAAGTATATAGGCCAACTTCACGTTCAACACCCCTAGCAATGAATGCTGACAATAATGTTTATTACTTCACAAACGTACCAAAAATTATCAAACGATGTTATTCTAGGTAACAGCGGGTCAGCGGCAGGTGCTGCTCTAAATTACAGGACAAAACAGAATACAGATTAATAAAAATTACACTGATTTTCAGTGCTTCACATTTCAATTTGGGGATTGGGCGACGGGACTGAATTTTGGGCCTCCTGTGTCGCTAGGCAGTTAACTTGCGGATATTTGTCTGATGCAGATAATCGCATATTCCGGTTAAACACAGAACAAATCTTGGCAAATTGGTTATACGGATTCGTTTCTACTAACACTCGAGATCACCGGAAAATACTCCGAGAAAATTTTGAAAAACGCTACAAACAAAAACCTACTAAAAATAAAAAGAATAAATATCAAAATACAAGCTAACAGAGGGGCACATTTTTTTTACATGTCGCCTGTCAGGGGAGATGACGCGCACCCTGTCAGTTACGCCACTGCTGATGTCGCACGTTCATTCAGACTTATACTGCAACTTCACCGTTTAATCCATGTTGGGAAATGGACAAAACTTTTTCGTCAAGTTACTCTTCAAGTCAAATAACCTATGTGGAAGCGGAAGAATTTTCGCGCTTCCGCTTCCACAGAGAAAGGACCGCTTCCACATCCCTGCACATAACACAAGGCATTTCCTGTGGTTGTGGTAACGCAAGCCAACATCTGATGGGTGAAAGGCACACAGTCTAAAACTGCATTTGTTTTATTGGCAGTCACATTCTTGCTGTTGTCCGCCGCCGCGACACACAGTAATCCTGTATCTACGTCAGTGTGATGACGTTCTACAGACGTGTCGTTTGTATGCATCACACGATGTTCGAAAAAATTCACATTTTCGTTAGGATCTTACCACGAAGGCAAGGAAGAAGTTGTTACAAGTAAGAAGTTGTTAAATCGGTTGAAAAAGCAACGCAATCACTGCACTGGAGTTTTTCAACGGCCACTCCAGAAATAACTTAAAAACGGCATTTGTTTGTTTGCCAAACTCGACGTAACCACCGGCACGATGTTATTTGCGCAGTGCATACCAGTTTAACATGCTTGAAACCTCATTCATCAAATCCTGAACGAAATGCTGAAGCATGTCTCTAGCTACGAACAGAAATAAAAAAAACAGTATTGGGTCAATTCAGAAACGAAAACAAATCAAATGGCGGGTCAAGGTCATCACAAGCAATTATGTTAGAATGCAGTTCGTGGTTGGCAATGGAAACCAAGTCTGGGTACGAACGAGAAGCGCACACTTCAGGTGAACTGCGATTGCTGTTCGGACACGATTGACAATCAACATCGTGACTAACCGGCTCAAACGGATTCGACGCCACTATATCGTTCAAAAACGTATCATTTGTTTCAAACGCCTTAAAGCTGATCGACCGATCCAGTGATTTTGTTGCATCTTTCAATTCGCTCGAACTCATGTCACTGCAGTTGCTTCTTATTTCAAAGTCAGGAAGCATGTCAGCGAGTTCAGACGTTTCTGAAGATTTGTCAGAAGATTCGCACGAGCCAGCGTGGTTGCCATGCAAAAACGTGGCGCGTGGCAGCGGTGGCGTGCGCAGCTTGCGGGGAATTACATCTCGCTTATTACTTCTGCAAGATTTTTTCTGATAGCCGGCCAATTTAAACGACCGCTTCGGTTTGTAAGCATCGTATAAACAACCCGTTCCTAACAGTTTTGATTTTCTGTTGACGAGCGCTATCGGAAGCTTGTGGAAAGCGACCAACCCGGAGCTTACCCTTGGGTTGCGCGCGTTGTCCGTGCGTGAAGCGCCCGAGTCCTCCTGCGACGGGAATAGGCCGTTGTAGTCGAGCGGTTGCATCGCCGAGCGAGAGATTCTTGATACTCCCCTCGCGACGCCACGCGGCGAATCAGTTTCGGGGCACGTTTCGTTTTTACTGGTTGTAGTGAAAGAGCCTGAGGCAAGCGTGGGCGTTGACGTTGCGTGACTAGCGATGGCGGGCGCCGATGAAGCCAACTGCAAGTCTGCACATGGGCTTTGATCTATCTGACCATCACAAGAGGATGAGTGAAAGTCGCTGTTCGCCTCTTCCTCGGGCTTGAGTGCTGCAGACTCTATTAACTCTTTTCCTAAACTCACATCATCTACAGGTTCAGATGCAGAAAAACAAGGTTTTCGTGGGTCAGCGCATTCGCATGCAGAGCTCCATTCAACTTGCGACAATGGACCAATAACATCCACCTGGTTTGGGGTTTCAGCGAGCTTTTCTGGATTACTATTGCGACCGCCATGTTCAGAAGACACGCTTCCAACAGGGCTTGCGCAAGACCGCGTAGTTTCTGATTCCACAAGTCCTGAGCAGGAGGTCGACTTGAAATCGCCACCACCGACGTCTCGACACATTTTGTACTCAGGTTCCGTCACTGCAATATCATCAGCGACATCTTCGTCAACGATTCGCTTCCGCCGCCGCTTTCGTATTCTTATAACAGGCAAACTGCCATCCGAATTGCTACTATCAGAAACCTTTTTGGATAAGAACTCATCGGCCACGTCTTTTCTTCTATTGTGCGAGCGACCACAATTGCTTTCGGAGTCAGAACGAACGTCGTCATGACAACGTTCACCAATAACGACGCAGGATGACGATGCAATGACACCGTCAAATTTTGATGACATTGAAGCTACTGACGCATCTTCAAGACAGACAGAAGAACCACTGCCGATTGAAGCAGTGGAGCCACGCTCTTCACCGACAACTGTCGATCCTGACCGATTTAATTGTTGTTGTGCAACGTCGACTTTAGTTGGAGTTTCACCATCGTCACCAATGATGTCTTCAGCATCATCTTCGACAACTATGGTTTCAATCACATTGGCTTGGTTTAGAATTTCTTCGTCTGAAACAGCAACAGACTTGTCAAAAATGAACAAACTTATTCAGGAATGTGCGGATTAACACAATGTAACATTATGATAAACTTCAACAGTTACTAGAGTTACAAATAACCCGTTCTATCAAATGCTGCATGCAATAAGACCATTGCAGATTTTTACTGATTTATACATTAAAATACAAGCATCACGAAATTGTTAGTGTTTGCAAAATGTTACGTGCTTGGGTTTATTCATATCTCCGAATAGTCCGAAATATAGCGCAGACTCGGAAATATATCCACGGGTAGAAAATTTAAGCGAATATTTAAAAATAACGCATAAAAGTTAAAAACAGATGTTAATTATCACATGCATTTCAGTACGTTAGAAACGAATGATACAATTGTTTCCAAATACATAGCTAAAGAACTTCTCAAAACTGGCAAACATTATTTCAAGTCCTCATCCCAACCGATATTTGAAGAAAATCAAGAACCTTTCTTGTCCTTGCGTGAACGAGCTTACGCTTCGTACAACTTTCAACTCAGTGAAACGAACGTAATTAAACAATGAAAGTCTGATGGCCAAAATTCAGATCAATTACGGCTCCGTTGAAGAGTCAATACGTGCCCCACCGGAATATCGTTGTCTAATCTGTACAAAGCATACAGCCTCACACAACCTTGACGAAGAACATAAATGTCACGACTTACCAGATAACAAAACTTCTTCATTTACAACATCCTGTAAATGCTGAGCAATAAAATTGCTGGGAGGGTAGTCTGAAAAACCGGACGAACAAAGACCTTGCTTTTCCCACATTATCATGTGAATTTGTCTCGAGGGAATCTTCGGGGGTTTGCATTGCCATTCGCAGTGCGGAGATTTAAGGTCGTCGTAACATATCCACCTGTTTGCTGCAATGGAAATTTGCATATGGCCTTATCTTCTTTCGACAATTAGCTTTGGTAGATGTTTTCACTAAGTCATCCCATAAGAGCTCATGATGAATACTCAATAGGCGAAATACATGACTCTAACAAAATCAGTGTCTGATCCTTGGCTGTGAAAGCATTCCTTTCGAGAGATAGCTAAGCAAATAATTTTCGAATGTGTTTTGAGTTTTTTCACACAAAACTGCTATTTAGAATACGCGGCACAGCTTGACTTCTGACTTGCAACATGGCGTATGTGACGCCGCGGTCACATAGCCCCAATAGGAAGTCATCTTGTTATAGTAGGCACAGTGCAGCCAGCAATAAAGGCCAAGCTACACTGAGGAGTTGCCAGTAGCTGCACACGATTCTTTGCTTAGTTGCGTCGGGTAATTCTACGCTCGTGTACCACTCGGCACGGCAACTCCTGGCTGCAATAAAACAAACAATTAATTGTGCGCGGCTACTCCTCGCAACTCCTCAGTGTAGATTGGCCTAAAGAGGGTACCTGGTCGAACTGGGGAATCTCGATTGCTGCTTACTGCTGTAGCATCGCGCTCCCTGCGCTCGAGTTCGCGTCCCCGTAAGAAACCGTAACAAGTAACATTTTCCCAGAGCAATTAGTAAATTAATAATGTTCTGCGTTAGCGCCGATTGTCATTATTGTTTTTACGTCGTTAGTATGAACTTTCAAAAGCATTCTATCAAACGCACAACAAATAAAGAAATATCGAAAATGGCTGAAAGCTACAGCAGCACGGTGTCGCGCCATGAGATTGGAAATTTACGAATAATCCAAAACTACAACGTAATCTCTAAGCACAAATATCAATCAGACTCCTGCAAGGACAGTGGGACACGTGGTTATTCTTAAAAAATTGCGTGCATTGTACAGGGACAGTATGGATGTTTTGAAGTCACAGCTACGATAAATTTGTTTCTTTATTGAAAGTCCCAGGAGGTGTGATGTAACAACCGTAGTCATGCACAAGTGACAGCTTTCAAATTGCAAGCGGTGCTGTGTTGCACTTTTCAGAAGCAATATGTTTATTACCCTAAGACTGTGTTGAATCTGATCAAATCCGAAAAGTGCTACAGCTTACGTTCCTAAATTAATCCAATGAAAGCAATGTACCAAGTAATTTTACAGTTCGGCTGAAAACTGCGCACTTATGATGAGCAATTGCAAATGAAAACAAGCACTTCGAAACAGAATGCAAACGACTGTTATCCCACAGGGCTGAGCAACACTCGGATCGTAAATAAACATTAAGATCAATTACATGATAAAGTGTGGTTAACAGAAAGACGGTTTCCTCGGTATCAGTTGTGCTCAGGAGTAGGTGAAAAGGTCCCCTCCCTAAAAATTGTTTGTTTCTTAGTTTTCAAGTAACAATGAAGTCTACCTCGTGTAGTTAATCACCGGCTTGCAAACCTATCGCATAGATTCGTAGAACCGCTCATGCCTAGGCAAGAGTCAGTTCACAGGCGGCTGTTGGCTTAAACCTTAACGCAGAAGCGAACTACTGTGTACAAACGCACCTCAGCGTCAGCGACGGCAAATGTTTCTTCTACAAGATAAAAACAGATATGAGCTTGCACAGTCCCAGTTTTGAAAACTTGATGAAACAACTCCAAACTTTGGTGGTTTCTAAGTAAGCAGGTGAAACTTGGACTATCTGACAGCCTGAATTGATGGTTAATTTTTTGGCTGCAGTACAATACAAAACATACGCTTCGGATTCATTTCACATTAGCCAACAATTTATGCAACATACCTGCATAATCTCGTATCCAGACAACGAAGTGATCAACTGGCTCTGTCACATATTGAATAACTGCGCAGACTGAGAAGAGGTGTCCTTCCACGGCAAAATCCAATACACTGAATCGATTGTGTGGTAAGCCTTGCTGGAAGTGAATCATCAAGCACGGGGGAATCCTGTCAAGGGAATTCAACTATTTCAAAGCTATGTAACTTGGGTCTAAAATTATGCGCGCACAACACAGAAAGGTAATGCAATTCAATCCAGTGTCAAACTGAAATTGTGTATTTCTGCCAAAATCACACACCGATGAGCCTTTCGCGTGAACAACCATTACAGCACAAACCAAATTAGACTATGCTATTGGTATCTATGCCTCAGACGATGAGTGACCGGCACATAGGACATATCTGCGCATCAAAAACTGAAGTTTGTTTGCTGATCATGGCTCAACGAATGCAGTGTCTAATGAGGAAAATCAAATGAGTAGGCTTGCACAAGCGCAAAACAGGAAGAATGAGACATCTGGTCGTTTGAAAAATCATCTGAATCGAATGCACTTTCAGAAATTACCCAAGTTTGCAAGTAAACATGTTCAATTTTCTAAGGTTCGAGAAGTTGACCAATACAACACATGGTGTCATTTGCTTGTTGCTAATGGTAAGTAATGAGACAGTTCTCCATTTTGACCGGAAATATGCTCCTCAAAACATTGCAATGAATGTTTTAACTACTAACGAGTTTCATTTGCTAGGGTTTTTCTTATTAGTTCTGTCTACGGTAGTCAAAGATAATGGTACTGCAGGGATTTTCAAGAGTTGAACGCACACACCGTAATGAAGAGGCTAAGGTGTGTGGATATTTTTAGAAATAGTTTGCACTGTTACGTATAGAAACACTGTTATGCTGGCACATTCTGCTTTGAAGCTCTGTTGACCACTGCAATATTTAATGCAGAAATGTGCGCATAAGGCGCGGATCGCAATTTTTATATGTTTAACAATGTCTTCAATGGGTCAAATACACTAACGGTCAGTGACTTCTGTCTCCAAACAACGTGAATATGCGAGTTGATCTTGGGGCCGTAGTTTGCGAGTTGTCGACAGTTTTTTTTAAAGCAGAGTTGATTTAGCACATCTTGTCGACAGTTATGTACCAGAGAGACCAGTGCTATGAAATAGCAGAAGCTTCAGCTATGTTGCTTCGCAGTCTCACAAACTTTTCCCGAAGAAACCTATCATGAGTTCGATTCCAATGTGTTGATACAGACCTAGATTACATTCATAAGCATTGCGGGATTGATCTGTGTCCCATGCCTTCATCTCCATTGACCCATGCATGATTGTTATATGCAGGCTTGTTCAGAAAACGGATTTGATTGTGGGTTTCGTAGTTCTCACATAACAACCGAAAAAACGGATCTTATAGGGTGACTGAAAAAAACGCAAGCCACAATCTTGGAATTGAATTTTTAATTTAAATTATTCTTCTTTTCTTTTTCAGGTTGTAGTAGTAGACTTAGTGTATGAAATATTGCAACAATATTTTTTTCCACCAAAGAGAAGGCATTTTGCGTGGAGGCCTATTTCGCTAGCAACTGATGCAAAGTAGTGCAAGCACGTTTTCGGAGAAGGTTTCAGTGTCGTCATGCTTCATCACAAAGCAGAATTTTTGACCGGATTCAAAAGTTTAGGACTATAGGAATGTGCAAACTCTTAATCTAACCAAAAGGTCTGAGGGATACTTATTCTGGTCGGAGGGTGAGTGCTAGGACGCAAAGAAATATTGATGCTGTACGTGATTCGGTCACGACGTGTGCAAGTTTGCCTCCAACATCGTGGAGACCATTTGGAGCGTGTTTTGGAAAGAACATGACTTTTATGCGAAGGGACTTCAATGACTGAAACTTTGGGAATGATTGTACATAGGCTGAAGTTTAAAACCTGCAAAGCGCGTCAAGTTTATTGGGTTTTTGTAGGATTTAACAAAATTTTCACGGGTTCTATTTCTTTGGTTTGCTCTGTAAATCAGCTTTAACGGATCAATTACGATAAACTGTGGTCAACAGAAGACGCAGTTTCCTCGGTATCAATTGTGCTCAGCAGTAGGCATGAAAAAACTGCAGGATGATGTTGCTTCTTATGATTTGCTTCCATACAACCTAATGCAGTGGTTCCCAACCGGTGGGTTGCGACCCAAAGTGGGTCGCGGACGAGTGGCGGCGGGGGTCGCGAACAGCATCTTCAATAGTTTGCTGAAGGCTCGAATTTTTGCAACTGCGCATATCAACGTTGTGGTATGTCAACAAAACCAAAACATGGATATATTTTTATGAAGTTCACATTACCTCCGTTGTATGTCCTATCTGGTTTCTAATATCCAGGGGTGGAAGGGGTGGCCAACCCGCGGCTCGGCTCTTTCCCGGTTTCAAGTCGCAAATTTTGTAGCAATTGGTCACCTTGACAGTCGGGGTGCGACTTACACAAGCATTGTGTGAAAGCGTGCTTGTTGGTTTGTGCAAGAACATACACACACGAGCGCATTTACGCGACACACGTGTTAGTTACCGTGTTGCGTGGAAGCACGCTTTGTGGTTTGCGCAAGGACATACACAGGCGATCACATTCACGCGGATGTGTAAATTTCTGTTATTATCAAGTTGGTGTGTGATGTTTAGAGTAAATCTAGCTGAGTACTGAGCAAAGGTATGTGTGTCAGTGAGGAAGAGACGTGGTGATATTCACGTGTGCCCATGTGTATGATATAGCTCTTTGCAGAAACACAACAAGAAACGTGGCTCCTGATGTCTGACTGGTTGGCCACCCCTGTATACAGTTTCAATCGTCCTCATTGTAGAAACAAGCCAGAAAAAGCAAGCGCTGCCCAGCGATGCTGAGATTACGTCAGCCTTGTAAACATCTGTCCTGTTGTGAATACTTGCCAGCTTAAGTTCCAACAAAGCACATATTTTTATCGTTATATTTCCGCATTAAATTCGCTATTTTTCATTCATTATGGTTGAAGCTGATGGTTCAAGCACGCAGACTTAACGGATGGTGGGATCTTACCAGCAGACCTAACAAATGTAAGTAACTTTCTAACATAGTGTAATTTGCAGTTCTTCATCATCTTTTGAGCGAGTTCTTCAAGCCACTGCTTGGCCGCGCAAGATCTCGGGGCAGGTGTTGAGCACCCATTCGATTGTCTCATCGTCCAGAACCGTCAAGCCATGCAGAGGTCGATGGATTGCACATTGGAGGACAACATGGTTGACGGTTTGTTCTTCTGCGCCACACTCACAGGCTGCAGATTTGCAGTTAATACGCTTCAAAACAAAGGGTTGCATCCTAAAGAAGATAATGCTCTTGCATTGCATTTTCCGCTATCGAAACACCTACACGACGTTAACAATCGTGCATTCATTTTCTGAATGAAATGGTTGTTATTCATGCCTGAGTGTATTTGCAACTGCGAAACGACTCCTCAGCACGTGACTTGTTCTCTGAAAAATCCCTGATGCAGTTCTAGGGTGCTATGCAGCAATCATATCCAAACCCAACTATTCTCCTCTTTTGTTGTCTGCTTCCATTCGTTTCCACCTACTTCTGTGAGCAGGGGTGGATATTAGGGAAGGCGAACATGATAGGTCATCTTGGGCCCTGCTTTTTGCAGAGCTGCCGCAGGCACCATTTGAGATTTCGCATTAGTTTTTGCTTGATTTTTTCAGTCATAGACCGAATATTTTTTTAAATGACAAAAAACCACGTCAATTCATTCAAAATGTCCGAAAAACATTTCAGCGGAAAAGAAACCCAGGTTTTTGCATTGTTCTGTTAAAAAGCCTATAAACCACTCTAGAGCCACATTTAATAACATCTGAAGAAAATCATACGTTTTTCAAAATAAAGCAACAATTACGTGCAAATGTGCTGAAGACGCTCCCTGAACAATTGTTTTGGGGCACATTTCTGAGAGTTTGCCTCAGGCTTCTAAATTCTAATATCCACCCCGTCTATTTTCAGCCCTTGTCCACAATAAACAAAACTCAAGGAATAGACTGGACATTGGAAATGACTTGAGGTTAATTCTCACCAACACGTCCCCAAAATTTTCAAGAACATAGTTGCACAGATGCAAGCTCAGTCGTCCAGTTGATTAGCATATGTGTTGTTGGTCCTACATAAGAATGTAAATACAGTGAATCTAACATGTGAAATGATAGTGCTTTTATCTTGTTGGTTGTTATTTCAGCCCTTTAAGAGTTGCAGGTAATGGCTGGGGCCGAGCGCTTATGTAATATTTTCGAATGGGATCGTGAGAATAAAAAGGTTGGGAACCATTTATCTAATACGTAGCATTTCCTTTTCCACCTGCTTTAGGAAAAGCAAATTGTCATGTTTTAGTTTTAGTCCCATAACTATCAAAAAAGAAAAATAAGCCTATATAAGATGGAAATACAGTACAAGAGTAGCTACTAGCAAACTTTAGGTTGGCGTGCAACAGTCAGCAAGTGGATTTACAAACATTGGTGAGACAAGAAACTTTTATGACACTTGATGTTCAGGTTTAGTTTCATCATACATGTTTCTGTACTCTCTTTCAAGTGTCACGAGTGCTCATTGGTGCCCAAATCTACTTGCTTGCGCTGTGCCCACAAGGCTACTGCCGTAGTGCATTGGTGTCAGCACCACGTGTGAGCCATCTCCTTGCACAAATCGATTAGCACCACACAAAATCCAGGACAGACTGCAAATATTGTTTTTCAAGTCTTCCGAATGATTCGACTGGAAATGGTACCCATCCTACCAGTTTTAGTGTTGTTTTCTCAACTCGATGCGCACTAATCTAATCCATGTAACTTTCCAAAAAACATGACCCACACATTTGCTTTACAATGTACCTTAGCCGGCCTTGCGTGAAACCATCGTTCAATTTAGAAGTAACTGCCACTTCTGACTTTAACTGGTACTTTTCAACATGCAAGTGTTAAAGACATGCAAACAAGCAATTTATGAGAAGCCAATCAGGCAAGCTAACACGAATTCACATTGCTAGGTAAGTCAGCATGTAAACAAACCTATCACATCTAAGTACATTATCAACTACATTACAAAGTCCACTAAAGAAAACAATGTGGCTGTCTCTTTGTATACTACAGATGATGGAGTTCAGTTTGTTGTGAGCATCTGGAGGACCAACTTGTTTTCTCAAAATGCAGTTGATACTTTTGTTTTCAAGGACAGCTTCACCAATACCCCTGAGCCTCTTACAGCCTAAGACTCTTGCATACATACAATTGCTAACAATTTCCAGTGGATTTTACCACACCACAGAAAATACGAATTGGTGCTAAAATCTTGCTTGGCCACAACAATACCTAGATGCGTGCTTTATTTATGAGCAACAGCTGTGTAAAAACTTCGGTAAATTCTTTAAGAGCCTGAACCTTAATAGCTCAAATGACACAAAACCAGAACAGTATCTGCAAATAAACAATTCGATTTCCTTACTTCTCCATGATCATACTCCTCTGTTGATTTGTGGCATTACATTTGTAACATGTTCTGCTGATTGCTGCGTTCAAAGGATGAAAGTTTGATACATTTGACAAAAAAGATATGATTTCTGTCTTCACTCTTTGAGCTTGAGTGAAGTGACATTTCGTGCACTGAAATTCCCACCTGAAAACGTTAACATCAATATGCATACAGTGTAAGACATAAAACCAACATTTTTTCTGCAAATTTTGATGCACACCAAGCAAAACAAAGTTGGTGTCTTTGTCTATTAGGAATTGTGTTATAAAAATCAGTAAGTACTATTTCATGAAAAGCAACAAATCAGTACCTGATGGTTACCATGAAAAGACTGGACAAGGTTGAATTCATTTTCAAAAGATGTGAAAACATTTCAACAGCACTTTGATTTTCACCTGTGAACAAATAATAACAGTATTCAATGATATCAAGTAATGTGCAAGAAGTAGTAAATCCATGACACACCTGGCTTAAATTGATACTTTTCCACCAACAGTTGCATCACTTGGTCTCTCTTGGTGTTGAGTGTAGACAACGCAGATGCATTATCACCAGGACTACTGCGGCAATTTTTTGCTTGGCATTTATCATACACATCACATAAGCTGTGAAAAAATGTGATGAATCAGGCACTCACAAAACGTTTCTCAAATTTGCCTATATTTCACAAAACCTGAAGAACTACATGCGGCTAAAACTGCAGCAGTCATATATTAACAGAAAGTATCTTCACCATATGAAATCAAAACAAGTACTCAACTGGTTCAACCAGTTTGATATGTAGTTGAGTTATACCTGTAGGTAATTAAGCATGAATAATAACAAATATCAAGTCAAGTGCATCTAAAAGGCATATACGAGTTGATGAAGCCACACCGCTTGATGGATTGTCGGAGCACTATGGCTATACCTTAGTCAGGTGCCTTGCGGAGTAATATGTAAGTGTTTCTACAACACACACACCTTAATGTTCTGTTGTGTGTAGGACCCCAAAATGGCACCTATTAAGAGACATGCCCACGATTATGAGGCAGGAGTTTAACAGTTCAATGCGCAGGTGCAAGGGTAAAATATTACCAATTTCATGTATTTTTGGCCATAACTTTCGAACCAGAAATCCTAGTAATCTGATCAAAGGTTGAAAAGACTCAGATTATGGCCTAGTTTCAAATAAAAACTTGAGCGAGGGAATACTTCATCTAGCGGTTGGGCCTAGGGCCAGGTAACTTGAGTTCAAACCCTCAAAAGACTTGGCAAGTCTACAATGAAAAAAAGTGTTTGGTTTTGGGTTTCTTATGCATGATGTCATTAGTGAGGTAGGTTTTTGGCTATTTGGGCTCATGTTACCTGGCATAGGGCCCAACCACTAAACGGAAGTATTTCACTCAAGATTTCATTGGATACTAGACTAGAATCAGAGCCTTTTGAACCTTTAATCTGCTGTCTAGCATTTCTGGTTCAAAAGTTATATCAACTAAAAATAACAAATTAATTATCTAATTAGTGGATTAATTAATCATATTGTTGTTTTTAGGTCATAACTTTTGAAACCGAAACCTCAGCAAGTCATCCAAAGTATCAAAAGACTCAAACTTCAATCTTGTTTCTAATAAAAACTTGAGTTTTCAGCAGTTTGGGTCCAGGTCCAGATGAAGCAAGCCAAAAAGGCCAAAACTACTCCACTTATGACTAGACATCGACCAATATATATGGCTTTTTGGGGGCCAATACTGATAGATCGGCCATTCACGGGCCGATAGCCAATATTTCAAAAATGTTTAAACCTTGTTTTCTGCTTCATTACTAACAACATAATGTATTCTATGCTTTACCTTTTTTCAAAAACTTCAAAAATCAGGATTTATGAGCTCAAATTTATCAAATTGCAGGAATTTCAATATTTTGCTATGATTTTTAATTAATCTGAGTAACTTGATAGCACAGTATAGTTCCATCTACAAAAGCTTAAAAATAGCAACTGCATAGGTTTGATGCGCAAGGTACAAGGTCAGCTGACAGGCAAATGCAATGTTTTCTGCTTGTTACTAGAACTATGCGGCTTGCGCTGGCAAGAATGTAAACGAACAGTAAGTTATCCAGTCATCTGCAACCTAGCCTAAACAAACTTACTCATATTAGGCAGCACTAGGCCAGGTTTTTTTAAGGAAAATGTTAGGTACCTGATATGGACCTGTAAGGACCCAATTTCTCTTTTTCTAGGGATCCGATGATAATTTCCTCTGATTCTAGGGACCCGATTTTAAATTCGAGAGACTGAATCAGGTCCCTAAAACACTTCAACCCTTTAATGACCACGCAAGCCAATAAATTGGCTCGCAATTTTTTGGCCATAAAATCACCAGATGCTAGAGCTGGAGAGCTGTTCAAACCCTCTACGGATTCAGCAAGTCTTCTAGTCAAAATCAAAAAAAACAATTTTCGGTGGGAGGTTTTCTGGAGGTGACGTCACAAAGAGGACATGTTTTGGAAATTTTGGCCATCTTTGGCCAGTCCTAGGCCCCAACGCATTGACCCATTCTTTTGGCTCAAAGTTTTGTTGAAAACTAGGTGAAAATCCGCATCTATAGAGCCCTTGATTGACTTGCTAGCATATCTATGGCCAAAATTATGGGCCAAAAACCTAGTTTTCGGCCTAATTCCTAACTTTTCAGAAAATGCATAATTTGCCCTTTTAGGCCAAACTTTGGCCGGCCATAACTTGGCAGCAGATAGAGCTAGAGAGCTGTTCAAACCTTGTAATGACTAGTGGCGTCGTGAAGTTTAAAATAAAAAAAATTTTTTAAAATTTTGATGGGGGGTTTTGGGCCAATTGGATCATTATGGGGGTATGATTTTTGGTTAATTATATGACGTCATCATCCGATCCCACGCGCTAATAATTTGGCTTGCAGTATTTTTGGATTCTAGGCTAAAAGACGTGTCTTTAAAGCCCTTGACTGAGTTTCTAGCGTTTCTGGTTCAAAAGTTATGCCAAAAATATTCCAAACATGTCAGGAATATCCCAGGGGATTAGCAGGGATTTCCCATTTAATATACTACCATTTTTGCCATAACTTAAACAAGAAACGCTAGAATGTCCATCAAACCCTCTAAAAGCTCGTACTATACAGCAGCCTAGAATGCAATTAAATTTTGTGCGGTTTCGCACCAGTGGTTCGGCTCGATTTACGCACTCACACGGGACGTTGACGTCATGCATTGTTTTGACAGACCTGTCAAAACATCATGTGGTTTTGTAAACATGGCCAGAAAGGCCGAAATCGCATGGCGAAAAGTTTTTTTTCAGCCTAAACTACAAGTCTTTCCCGATTCAGAGCAGATTTGAACAGCTCTCTAGCTCGATCCGCTGGCGACTGTTGGCCATATAGAAAAGGGGGGTTTCCGCCACAGACTAAGGTTTGTGGGTGCTGAAATTTTCACCAATTTTTGGTGTTTTGTCCAGAATTTCCGCTACAGATATGCTAGAAAGTCATTCAAGGGCTCTAAAGACGCGGATTTTGGCCTAGTTTCCAAAAAAATCTTGAGCCAAAACAATGGCCCGATGGGTTGCGGCCCAGGGCCGGCCAAAGGTGGTTAAAAAAAGCAAAAACACCCCCACTTGTGGCGGTCCCCACAAAGAACCCTAAACCAAAAACGAAAAGTTTTTCTTTTTGATTTTGACTAGAAGACTTGCTGAATCCGTAGAGGGTTTGAACAGCTCTCTAGCTCTAGCAGCTGGCGATTCATGACAAAAAAATTGTGAGCCAATTTATTGGCTCGAGCGGTCGTTAACACTTTGAGAGCTGGTCTACGATATATTCGTACTTCAATTTCGGCCTAAAAAATAGCAGTTTTCAGTTGCCTTACCAACGCCCTAGCTCCTCCGTTGATTGCGCTAAAGAGCTGTTCAAGCGCGAAACGGATCGGTCAGTCTAGTAAATTGCACTCGAAAAAAAAATTTTTAGTTAGGGGGTGCGGAGTTTTTGCGACTGATGTCATAAGTGAAGTAGTTTTAGGGTCATTTTGGCTCATGTTGCCTGGCCTAGGGCCCAACCGCTACGCCAAAGTGTTTGCTGAAGTTTTCATTGGAAACTAGGCTCGAGTCCGAGTCTTTTGAGCCTTTGATTGACTTTCTAGCGTTACTGGTTCAAAAGTTATGATCTAAAATAAACAAATTAATTAATTATCTAATTAGCTAATTAGTCAAATATTTTTACTAACTTGCATCACAACTTTTGAACCCGAAACTCCAGCAGGTCATCCAAAATATCAAAAGACTCGGATTGTAACCTAGTTTCCAGTAAAAACTTGAGTGAAATACTACCACCAAACGGTTGGTGCCCAGGGCCAGGCGAAGTGGGCCAAGGTGGCCTAAAAGTCCTCCACTTATGACGTCACTCACAAAAAAACCCGTATCCCCTAAGCAAAAAATTTGTTTCGAGTGCAGACTAGAAGATTTGCCACGTCTTGTTAGAGTTTTACCGGGTCTGTAGAGCATACCGGACCGGAGAAATCCCCGCGTAAGCCACATGCGTTTAGGCGTTTTTTTTTCCGAAAATCCCCGAATGTGTTAAAGGGTTAAAAAAACCTGCACTAGGCTATAACTGATACCACCCATCCACCAGAAGTAAATTCTATAAGAACAAGTCATCATGACAACAGCTAGCTCGCAAAGGTGCGAATTACGCATCCAATGATTGTGCAATAATACCATGGTAGTTACGATCCAATCACAAACACTGCACTTTTAGCTTGTGTAAGTTGCATTGTCGCAAACACTGCTTTTGCTGATCATGTTTAACAAATGGACAACAGCAATTGTGATGCAACAATGACTACTGTGCTGCTATCGGACTAACCACCAAATCACTGCTTAAACGTATTTGTGAAATGTTGGAGTAGCACTTCCATAACTTGTGTGCCACAACCACAATCCAGCACGTTGCAACAGTTGGATTGTAAGATCACAATTATCATCAATGTGCCTCTTGGATAATGCCAATTAACATAATCCACAAACAGGACTTCTAGCTTGCTTACAGTATAAACTAGCACGCTCATAGCCTAATAGCCTCACCAACTTAAGAAAAGTAGAATCCTTTTAACACCTTGGCGTCTGGGTGGTTTTGGCGATTTTCGCAAAAAAAACAGCAGTTTTCGGTTGCCTTACCGATGCCCTAGCTCCTCCGCCGATTGCGCTAGAGAGCTGTTCAACGGCTCAAACAGATCGGCCAGTCTAGTAGATTGTACTCAAAAAAATTTTTTTGGTTGGGGGGTGCAGTTTGTTTGTGAAAACTGCTGTTTTTTAGGCCGAAATTGAAGTACGAATATACCGTAGGCCGGCAGCCAACGAGTTAAGGTGTTGCGTGCAACTGTTTCACAACAACAGTTCGCATCATTAGTGAGAAGCAATTGCATTTATAATCACATTTACAACACAGCAAAAGATGCTTGACATATTGCAATTTATTTTTCATGCACGCTTTAAAAAAAAATTAACCTGTGCTAAACTAGGCACTGATATGGACTTCTGCAACCTAAGTTACAGTCAAACTTTTCATGCTTTAAATTTTTGTAGAAGTACAACTTGAGTTTATTCATGCACAACACCTGCACATGGTAGAGCAGTCTAGATAGATAACAAGCTACAAGCATTGCGAAACTTTCCGATGATGCTTTTGTTTCAGCTGCAACAGCTGACGCGTGCTTGCATGGTTCATCTTGTCTGTTTGTTTATGAAAACACACCTGCTAGTGCTGCTGCAAGATAACTGTCTTCACTGTGCTTTCTTGCGCAAGTTGTGTGTATGCGTGAGAAACATAACAGTATTTTGTCAACACATACAGAGGCCAATGAAATCGCCCGCCTTGGCCGATACCCTTATATCAGCAAAACTCAAGCATCGGCCAATATATCGGCTGATCTCTACTTATGATGTCACTCACAAATCTGAAACTCAAAAAACTTTTTTCATTGCAGACTCGAGGACTTGCCAAGTCTTTTGAGGGTTTGAACAACTCTCTAGCACAATCACCTGGCAAGTTATGCCATTGGTAAAAGACAACCGAAAGCTGCTTGAAATAGCCTGAAATTACCCGGAAGCCAAGGTGTAAAATACTTTTCTATGGGAGTACTTACTGCAACATTATTTAGTGTTATCTGCTTTACCATATTCAGCACTATGCATTTGCTTTGACGTTGTATGTATAAAACTGTATAAAGGTGATAGATTCAATCAAATTGATCCATCAACAAGTTGTAACACAACGTGTACTTGCCATGTTGAATTCTATCACAGTCAAAAACTTATTGGAATGATGCAGACTTGGAGGTGGAATGAAACACATCCTACATTCATGACCATGTTCACCATTCATCTTGCTATCTATTCATCACAATTTATTCATTTGCAAATGGAAAACACCATGTGTAACAACTAAAACAGGTTTATGCAAAATTTATGTGATGGTTATCTAAGTATTTATGGTTGGGAATGATATGGTGGGAATTCTCCTTGCAGATAATTTTTTGACTACAATCTCTTAAGATGCAAAACCTGAGCACTGAAACCATAGAACTAAACAAAAAATAACAATTGCCTCACCTTACAAAAACATCTTCAACATTCCTAGTAGATGGACAGGAATTGAGTGCAGCTCTAACACTTGGGGAATTAACAAAACACTGCAAGAGGACATCAAGCCAACAGGAATTATGTTTGTTTTGCATCTGAAGCATTACTTTTTGTCTTGATGGCAAAGGTAGCATCGTTGTTTTGATGTCTGATACACAAGTACTAGCATCAGTTCGGAAAATTTCTTTTGGGTTTTTTGATGCCGATGGACAGTCATTAACACGATGATCATGTGCAGAATGCATTGAACTGAGCCGAGCTTCTGATCTATCAACATCTCCTGTATTACCGAGCTGCTGCTGCTGAGCAAAACCAAAATGCCACTTGTCAATGACTGCACCAACATCATCAGCATCCTGCTGAAATAGTTCAGAGTTCTGCTGGGAGCTGTTTTTATGACTTGTACCCAGAGGTAAGTCAAGTGAATCTCTCTTTGACATTTCAAGCATATCAAAGGACTCAACATCAGCTCTGGTTGCTGAATTAATAACAGACTTGTTACTTCTGTCTAAACCAAACCAGGTGTTTGAATGAAATGTAGCACCTTGCAGATGCTCACCCTCACCAAACATTGAAACACTTAACCTGTCCTTTTGATGTAGAATTGCATCATCCAGAATATCAACATAAATACCATGTGAAATGTTTGGTTGATTAACAGGAGACCTTGACATTAAACCCTCTGTTGAAATTTTTATACCGTCATCAGAAACATTTTCACCACATAAACCTGGAACTAGTGGCTTTTGCAAAAATTCATTGGCTTTCTTCTGAACTTTGGACTGTTGTTCAACATCTCTAGGTATGAGAAAGTCACTCAGATTGGGTTCCATGAGTGGGAAATGGCACTGAAAAAAATTAGCAACCAATTATGAACTGCAATAGCAAAGCGGATAACCAGACTAGCAAAACGAAGTACACCAAATGACATGCTGAACTATGAAAAACTAAAATAGCAGATAGCCAGTTTTTAAGCTTTTGTCAGACTGGCACTACTATTTGCAATGGGACTTGCTAAAACTTTAGAACCTTTTTCCATTTTGTTTAACACATCAACTGCCGGTCCACAGTATATTTGTGGCTGCTGTTTGATGCTAGAACACCGGTATGGTTTTCGCACTGGCGCTTGAGTGGGCAAGGCATTGTTTTGAAAAGGCTGTCGATGGAAAACCTTGCACGATAGAAACACACATTCTGCACACAAACGTTAGTCATATTGTGTAGTTCATGAAAATCAAAATCAAATAATTTTTCCACTTCTTTTGGAGAGAAAAAACAACCAAAAACAAGGGTGGATTGCCTGCTTTTTTACATCGAAAGTTTATTGTGCCTATTCCAACAATGGGAAAAATGTAAAAATCACAGAAAACGGTTGCTATAGCTGTTACAAAGCATCCTGCCAAGTTTGGAATTAAAAAATTGTAAAGAAAAGTTATGACAGTTTTTATATCACCTGGTCCTAGACAGCATTTCTGCTTTTCGACTCTGTCCGAAAACGCACATGCGTTCAGCTGTGCTTTGCCCATCGCTAAATAACTCAGTTCGGTTTCGATTTGACTGAAACATACAGCACTATTTCATTTCGATACATACAACCTTCATAGATATTTTTGTTGCACTAACTGAACTACGAAAAAAAATTATTACATACATTGTACCACAAAAAAACACAAAATTTTATTTTCGCATGAAAAAGCCAGACAAAATTTTCTTTGCACAAAAAAAAACAACGCAAAATTTTACTTGCACCTGGCCTGAGCATTCAACAATTGCCAGCTCTTGGATACTGAAGTGTAACGCTCCTGCTGATGTTGTTGCAGAAAAAATGTGAATATCACAGAACATGTTGTGAATACCTTGTCGCGGCTGCATGTCAAGATGGTTGTGCATGAAATGAGAGAAAAAAAAACTACAACATTTTTATCAGCTGGTCGTAAATATGGTTTGAGATTTGTGAAAAAGTTATGCATGCACATTCAGGTGCTTGGCGTTGTTGCGATGGAAAAGGACAAGCGGCAAGGGTGCAATGCAAGCTATTGTTGGCAGCAACCTTTATTGTTCTTTGTTGAACTCTAAATCTCCATTGATATGTATTGTTGGGAAGCAGCGAAAAGATCACAAGCCACGATCACTGAATTACTGCTTTTTCGCAAATCAACAGGTGTTATTCTTCGCGATGCCCTTTGAAGACTGCCAAGTGCAAATGTTTGTGAAGCAGCGCACATTGCCAAGTGCAAATGTTTGTGAAGCAGGGCTAATTGCCAAGTGCGAATGTTTTTGAAGCAGCCGAACAGACGGCTCCAGCAGTTACTTGCTGTTGAAAATAAAACAATTTTGTAGCAGCAAAAACCGTCAACTTTTTACATAATGTTCCACCTCACACTAATTTTTTATCCACATCACACTGGCATGCGTTCACAAATGCTTTACACAAACGGAAATCTGCCAAGAACGAATGTTTGTGAAGCAGTGTCGAATACACGGCTGAAGCACTTACTTGCTGTCGAAAAAAATATTTATGCTCAAGCAAAATCATCAAATCTCCACATGATATCTTTTAACTCAGTAAAAAAAGTTTTTGAGTAATTGTTTATGCACTCTGCATTGGCATATGTTCACAAATGCTTTACACAAATGGGTCATTTGAAATCTGCCATGAGCAAATGTTTGTGAAGCAGCGTCAAACACACGGCTGAAGCACTTACTGTCGACAAAAATATTTATGCTCAAGCAAAATCATCAAATCTCTACATGATAGGCTTTAACCCAGTAAGAAAATTTCTGAGTGATTGTTTATCCACATTACATTAGAAACCGCTCCCAATGAAATGTAAAGTGATGAGACAATCACCCACACAGTTACAGCAGGCTGCGAAACGCGTGCGTGACAAAAGTCAAAATCACCATGACTGCAGGCAAAATATACCATGGTTGCTTTGAAATGCTCTCCTGGCCACACCGTACATCAGCGAACATTATAAATATATGTTTCTGGTTGCTAGAGACTTGTACGAAATGTTTGTAGTTTATAGAGGAAAACATACGACCCGGCACTCAACGATTGGCATTTTAAGTGAAGTACGAGTATATCATGCACTGGTCCACGAATATACTGTGGGCTGGCGATCTGCAGTTGGGCAAGTTTCCAGACAACCGGCACTTGATGTGTTAATATTCTCTTTGCATATCTTGTATTTTAGCATAGAAATTTTGATAAACCACTTAAACATTCTGCCCAGGAAAGCAAACATTTTAATGAAAAAGCATTGAAAATTTGATTGTCTTCTGACAGACCTTATTTTTGCAAAAATCACTTTTTTATTTAATTAGGGGATTAATTAATTCATTTGTTGTTCTTAGGCCATAACTTTTGCACCAGGAATGTAAAAAAGCTAAACAAGGGGTCTAAAGATTCAGATTAGCCTACTTTCCAACAAAAACTTGATTCAAAAAAGTGGTTCGTTGTTGTGGCCCAGGACCCAGTAACCTGGACAAAAAAGGCCTAAATTACCCCACGTCTGACATCAACCACAAAAAAACTAAGTCCAAAACTTTCCAATTTTTTATAATCCAAACTAGAAGACTTGCCGCATCTTTTGAGGATTTGAACAGCTTTCTGGCTCAATCGGCTAGTGGGATATGGAGTTGAAAAGTGACAGTAAAGAAGTGGCTCCACAGGTTGTAACACCTTAGCTGCCACGGTATGATACATTCATACTTCGAAATCAACCTGAAATCAAGTAGCTTCACCTGACTTAGCAACTGCATAGCTCCTCTATCAATTGTTCTAAAAAGCTGTTCAAACCCTCAAACGACTCAAATCTTCAAATCTGTAATAAAAAATTTTTTGTTTTGGATTTCGGGTTTTTTATGAGTGACGTCATAAGTGAGGTAGGTTTTTGAACATTCTGGCTCATGCTACCTGGCCTATGGCCCAACTGCTAGACAGAAGTATTTCTTTCAAGTTTTCATTGGAAACTAGGCTAAGAATCTCATTTTTTGAGCCTTTGGCCAACTATTTATCATTTCTGTTTTAGAAGTTATGATATAAAATAAACAAAGTAATTATCCAAGTATGGGATCAATCAAGTATTTTGTTTACTTTAGATATAACTTTTGAACCTGAAACAGCAGTAAGTCATCCAAAGTATCAACCTGTTCTAATTTTGGCCTAGTTTCTAATGAAAAGTTGAGTGAAATACTACCACCTAGCGGTCTGGGCCAAGGGCCAGGTAAAGTGGGGTAAAGTGGCCTAAAATTACCCCACTTTTGACGTCACTCACAAAAAATCGGAAACCCAAAACCCAAAATTTTTTTCACTGCAAACTAGAAGACTTGCCGAGTCTTTTGAACAGCTCTCCAATGCTTTCGGCCTCGAAAGTTATGCCTACGCAGCAACATGTGCCAACAACCTGTTTTTGCACGAACTGCTTGAATTAACCCGGCAAAGAGCGAATGTGTTAAAGTTAAATCCACCCCAGTCTTAAGACGTTAAGATTGTGATACACATAGTTGAATGAATCTCTTGTTTTGTCTATAATTCATTGCAAAAGAAAGAATCTGCAAGAGAGTAATGAATAGTTCAATTTTCTGTCATTGAGACAGTTGCCTGTTGAACTCCCTAAAATAATGTCTCACACCCAGGGTTAATAAAAATCATGATTAACACTTTGAGAACCGGGGTACGATATATTCGTACTTTGATTTCAGCCTAAAACCAGCAATTTCAGTTGCCTTACCAACGCCCTAGCTCCTCCGCCGATTGCGCTAGAGAGCTGTTTAATGGCTC
>Ga0210059_1002529_pt1 | contig 28706 bp, 21 predicted proteins | sample Ectturendosymbi2_FD_188042 | JGI IMG/M metagenome (GOLD analysis project Ga0210059, IMG submission 188042) | Ecteinascidia turbinata endosymbiont from Florida, USA - Sample 2 (SPAdes) (version 2) | ecosystem: Host-associated > Tunicates > Ascidians > Unclassified | place: Key West, Florida...
CATGGCTGGCCCCCCCCCGGCCGGGGGGTGCGGGGGGCGGTTCCCACGGCCCTGGGCTGACGTGAGATTTGAGTCCAAAAACTTTAATAAGCGTCTTCGACAAGCGATACATGTCTAAAACTTATAACATCCAAGCACGTATATAGGTTTATTTCATGAGCCTCAGACAACAAAAGTTCAGTTTTCTGTCTCACCGACTAATAAGTCTTGTAAAAGCATTATACTAAAACGTGCTTCCAGAATGCACAAAAATGCATATTTTTAGGTGTAATTTTGCAAAATTTTCAAGGGGGAATGCCCCGGAACCCCCTAGAATGGTCGTGCCTTCGACACTTCCCCTAAAGTTGATTTGTGACGTCCCACGATTGTGACGAAACTTTGCCTCCCCCTCGGAAATTTTCTGAGTGCGCCACTGCTTCCGTGTATATTGCATGCTACTTTTTTATACAAACAACAGCTTATAAATTTGAATGTTTTAAGTCCGGGACACTAAAATTAAAATGAAAAGGAAGAGACTACTTTTAAATCTGCTAAGAATATGTTCTAACTTCTAACACACTGTTTTACAATAGAACTCATACTTAGCCTTATTAGAAATGCGCAACACACGACGTCAAGACATGCGTAAAAGCCTAGCTAAGATTTTGTTTGGCAGAACGATCTACCCAAGCCTTGCCACAACGTAGATTTGAACAAACGCTGCGAGGGTCAGATCGTCGTTAAGAAGTATTATGGCAAACGTGCCGAACCTTTGCAGCCGTTGTGTGTTGGCGTTTGTGTAAAGCTCCAAAGCCCCAACGAGGCGTGGTGGCAAAAGAGCCGGATAGTCCCGAAACGTGGTACTCGCACATACGTTATCAGATCGTAATTGGGTGCTTTGTACAAGCGTAACCGTGTTCATATTCGCCCTGATCGTACTTGAACATGCGATGGTGTGCTTATCTTGACCTCCCACGCTAGTGATGTTCAAAATCAGAACCCACTGTCCGCAGTCAGTGACGCAATTGTCCCTGCGAGACCTCCGCCGTCCAGCAGACCACCAGGACATTTACGAGATTATGTGTGTTACTAAATTATGCGCCAAACCGATCACATCCTAACGAAAAGGGGATGCCGGTGATATGCATACCAGTGCACGAACAGGTGTGCATATGTGTAACCACGCTGGTACGCGCTTGAGGGTAACCGTGATCTCATTCGAACCTATTGGGTTTTGAGACGTGTCACCTCATTATCTGTTCCACCTTACTTAATATTACAAGCCATCGCTTAAAAGCAACAGGTATTATTTTGCATAGCACCGTACGAGAGTACTTGCTTTTTCCAGCTGTTTGTATTTTTGCCCTTCTTCCTCTGGCTTTGCGCACCTTGGTCCGTAAAGCCATTTTTTTGCTTTGCAGTGTCATCGATAACAATGAGTGCTAGCTGGTGGCGACGTGAATTTGTACGGCAAAAGGAAAGAGAACTTGATCAAATGGAATTCTATGATTTCGAGGCGCAGCGTGTCCTACTGCGTCAGTTTCGCAGTAGAGGCAAGCTTCATCAAACCAAACACGAGAGTATGGATGAGATTTTTAGCAAGACAAAGCGAAATATCAAAGCAAACAAACAGGTGCACTGCATGCAGCTGGACTTGAAACAGCAAAGTATCAACTGCACTTCTTACGGAAATGAAAGCTGGTCATGCGACATTACAACTTTTGACAGAGAATGGGTGTGCATTGGTGTAGCAAAAAAACGAAAACACAAGTCCAAACGGACAACAGCCAAAAGTAGTCTGTTTTTTGAGCTTTGACAAAAGGATTTCAAATTAAGTAAACGTAAATTAAAACCATGGAAATCAAGCAAGAATGTTGCAACAATCTGTAAAAAATAGCATTATCCAACCCATTTAGTACACGCAAAATACAATTAAGACAGGTTTTCTTCTGTTTTCAATCTTAATTAAGAATGCTTGCCAGCTTGCGAGAGTTAAAACTAAAATGACAACATTTTGAAATTGCTAAAACTCTGGTAAAATACATATATATAACAGGTTTGCAAGTCAAACTGAAGCAATCGAATGTACTACGATTGCAGAAATGATGATTGATCTGACCTACGTTGTGGCAACAACAAGTCTTACAAATGTCACTGAATAGTTCTTTCCTTTTTTTGCATTCACATTGTTCTTTCCTTTTTGTCTTCGTTGAAAAAAGTTGCTTTCACGAAACGCACTGGCTTCTCTGCACAATATTTTCTTGGCGTATTGGTTGAACTCTTTTATTTTGCGTCTGGCGTGAAATACACCTTTATACTTTCAGGGTTGTTTTCGGAGTAATATCTAGGCTACATCATAGAGAAATTTGCTTCCTCGCATGCGCTTTCCAGTGAAAGGTTGTGATGAAAACGATACACTTGGAGCTACGACAGTTGTCGGGAAGCTCAATGCTTCCAGGCGGGTGATTGAGATTCCTTATCTGAAACGCAGATCAATTTCTTATAAGCAGCTGTAACACTACGAGTCTGCCAGTGCTTATAGCTATTTTCTAGCAGATGTACAGGTTTGGAAGAAACTTTGGCAATGCTTTTTAAAGATAAAGGACACTTGGAAACCAATTGAATGGTGAGATTTGCATATAGCTCAATGTCCTTGGCATATGAAGCATAAAAAAACAAAAATTGTACAAAGTGTTTGCCAGCAATTCCTAGACTTTTTGTAACAAGCATGTGCTGAATTTCTAAGAGATAATGTATTCAAAAGAATTTACAGGTAGTAAAGCTAATTTTACACAAAGAGAAGTGTTCAACTATCTGTTCGTTGGTTTTCTGTCATATGCCATGACATACATGTTTAGGCAAATTATAATGGAAAAACGCCAGGGGTGTATGTTTAATCATCATATAGGTCTAACCAACCTGTAGCGAAAAGTAGAGCTAACATTTTTATAGTTGCGAAAATAACGTTTTACAACCTTATCTCCAACGCAAATCAATCAAGTTGCACGGCATTTTAAAATGCAAAAAAGGCACGGAAAAGTCAGTTCACACATGAGACTTTGAAACCCTGAGTCACATGCATCGTCAACTGTCCCTTATTTTTTGCATACAAACCATGCGTTTCTGTCTGTCCCGTCCCACGGCATAAGCCTTTGTTTCTGCTGAAATTATGTTTTGCGCGCCGTAGACAGGTCTACTTATGACGTGGCATCAGCCTGCTACGATCAGACAAATGTGAATGAGTCAGATTCTAAACTTCTAACTGTTAGAAGATGAAACAGTGCCCTTTGTTCGGCGTTCCTTACAAATCTCTGGTCAGATGGCAATATGCACTTGTACTGGTTGCTCGACCAAGGAAAGCATTCGTTTTATAGCATTCAACCATTCCAGGACAAGATGCGGTAAAGCAGCAGTCTATTTGAACAGCGAAAGCTTCAAAGAGCAGCACATTTTCGTTAGAAAAAATTCTGTATAGACTATTTACTCTTTTAAAAGTTTTGTTTCGACTCTTCATGAAAAGTAAAATGTGGGGTCTAAGGAATGCGAACTAAAATGTGCTGATCGAATGAATGTGCGATGCTTTCCGTTAAATTAGTGAGAATAAGTAAAGTTTCTAAAGTCGTGTGGTCAATAGGCAATGTCTTTACCAAATGGGATGCACACAACTATAGTGAATACATATGTGTGATTTCAGGCATTTTCTGTCGCGATTCGCTGATTGGTCGCTCCTGTAACGCTCGAATTTGTTGGGTACTAAGCCGCTTAAACGTATACACTACGTTGCCCTGACTTCACCTTCAAGTGTGTTGAAGAGTTTGTTGTGTATCTGGATACAGTATAATCAAGGAAAGCAATTAAACTAAGAGCTTTACCGGGGAGTTAACGGACAAAGTGATGAGAAACTTTATGCCTCCTGCTTCAGTTTGGCTGTCTCAAGACGTCAGTTCGCTTAGTTGGGAGTTTGACCCGCACTTCTGCAACAAGTAGGTTGACCCGTCAAGCAGTAGGAATCCTTGAAATGTACATAACATCAGCTCCCTACATTGCGGTCCCTACACAGCTACAGAAATAAAGGCTGGAAAGGTAATAAAGTCTATCTGACTGTTAGGCTTTTTTGACAAAGTTATTGCTATTGTTGATTCTGCTTTTAAAGTTTACTGATTCCAATTACGGGCCTCGTTGAGACTCATGCATTGTTATTTTTCGTCATTATCTCCCCACGTCGGGAATGGGGGTAATTTGCGCGCCTGCTGCCTTACTTGAATCTGGTAGCCGTTTTCAGGCTACCTCTCCGTGATCCAGGCGTTCCCAACTTTTCTTTGCCCGCATACCCCTTCAGCATTTCGACAGATGAGCATGCGCCCCTAAAATTTCTTATGACAAAAAGGCTGAGTAAAATAACAAAAATCCTGTGAAAGTTAATAAAACGTTAAGATTTTTAGAACTATAAATGTAGGTTCCGTTTTTATGTCTCGAAGTTAATTTGTTGCGGCTGATATGTGCAGTGCCAGCCCTACCATTACGGGAACTAGGCGGCTGCCTAGGGCGCTGGGCAAAAGGGGGCGCCAAAAAGGACAAAAATATACAATTACGTGGTTCAGAAAGCGACGAACGTACACCAAGAAAAGATAATGAACATGATGAAAGTGAATGGAACTCACGTTTACGCAGTTTATGAGAAGATAGAGGTACGGCACTATTTCAGGCTTGCTGTAAGAAGGGTTAATATTTTTCCCATAAATTTGAATTTCACATATACTAGGTAAGTTATGTCACAATTTGGTATAACTTTCATTCATGTAACAAACTTTTCTAATGTAGCCACGGGGGGCATTCGGGCAGTGCCCCCCAAATTTTTGTGTCCACCAAATTCTGTTCTGTCGAGAAAAATTTGTTTTAAACATATAGTAAACACAAAAATCGTGCCCTCCTAAAAATGTATTTCGCCCCAGAAAGCCTCACAACCTGGCTACGGGTCTGTAGATTAGAGATCTTTGTATACGAGGGGTGGTCGCTGGAATGGACCTTGCTTAATGTGCTCACAAGTCTATCAATGGCGTGCTGTCAGTGCCAGCAAAGCATGCCCTGCAAGCCATACTTTATCAAGCCCAATGAAAAATTTTAAGGTTACCATCTCCGTTCTTGTCATTTCTTTATTTTTCCTAGCTGCGCTGTTTTTACCGGAGTAATTTTATGTCGAAGTCTTCACTAAATCATGTTTCAGCCATTCAGTGCAGTCAGATTAGGAAACACTACCCAAACGCCAGCATTTTTAGCGTTAGTAGCCTGGCTAAGGGGTCCGCAAAAGTTTTGGCGCGACCCTATAAAATAGTTCTAAATTCTCGCGACCCAAAAATTTCGTGAGCATATACTTTTGTGGAAAATATTTTATAATTAAATATCAATTTTAAGACTACTAGTGACAGTAGCAATTTTCTCGCACAAAATTTTATAAAATTTAGCACATAAAACAGTAAATGATTGCATTTATTCTGTCTAATGAGAATGGCAAATTTAAATTATTTCGCGTACCCAGAGTCACAGGCGTAACCAGGGGTCCCAGGGGACCATGCCACCAAATTTTTAGAATATCTAGTCATTTTGTGCTTTGACAGGCGGTATCTCAAACAAAATACTGTTGCTCGCCTAAAATCAAACATCTTGGCCCCTCAAAAATTCCCCCCAATTTTGGTCTGGCTACGCCACTGCTTAGAGTGGAAGGTATCGCGACCCAAATTTGGGGCCGCAACCCACATATTGCGGACCCCTGGCCGAGCTAACCAGTCAGGTTTCGATTATAGGACGCACCGCCGTAATTCATGTAACAAACAGACACCAGATGGCACGCAGTATAACCAAAATGGTGACCTTCGCGAACGTCAGAGGTTTGTTGCGCATGCGGAACGTCGTCGTCGATTGTTACATCAGACTCTAAAATAGTTTTGAGAGGCCTTTGTTAGAATTTTTGTTTATGTTAATGCTTTAGCAGCTGATACGTGTTTAGATAATATTTTGATGAATTTGGTGTTGAAATAAATTCGGCGTGCATCTAATAAATTAGTCTCGTGTAAAAAAAATCGTCCTTAAAGGTTCTTTTTGGGGAATGGTGCTGGAATGGACCTTGCGTAGGTTCCAACGGTAATTTTAAGATGTGCAAAGGGAATTGCATCTGTTTGCGTTTAGCAAGTACAGTCGGTGGGCAATTTTGCAGAAAGGTCCTGTCACGGTTAATCGCATGACGTCATAAATTATGAGGGGATGCTGAAAATGGATCTTGTCTAGGGCGCTGGAATGGTTTGCGCCAGCCCTAATGTATAAATATTTGGAAATACCTAAAATCTAAATATGTTTTCCCTTCTATCACTATCCTTAGAAATACCTCTTCAGGTTCCCAGGTTTGGAACCCCTGCTGAAAGCTAACACTGATTGCCCGTTACCCGTAAGAACCCAGGCAAGTCGACATTGCACGACCTGCTTTTCCATGAATGCCTGGTTCCTGAGAGTTTTGCTAAAATTAAAGTACATCTTTTAATGAAATATAAAGTAAACACAATATGCAGTAAAACCGATTCTTTTTACGCAAAACCACACGTACTTCAAAACTTGACTCTATACACAAAGATTTTTCGTTACATAGGTGGTTGCTTATCAAACTCAAAAATCTCTTCGTGAAACGCTAGGTACAACAGCGAGGCCACGACCGCCATGCGGACTAGGCCGTCGGCCGCAGTAGACGCGACACGGGCTGCAGAACGCGCCGTAGACGATGTGCAGCTCCCTGTGCTGCTGGTTTGCGAGCACTGATCTGACACTCTGGACTCGGAGACCTTCAAGCTGCTCCAGATCTGATTGATAGTTTTGCTGCCGACCTGGGGCAGCGAAATGAGAGACGAGCGGGATGGCAGAAGTTGCCAGGCTTGTCTGAAAAAGGAAACAGGTTTTGTTACCCGGTTAAAAATCAACGCTCCTAAAAAACGACAACACTTCAAGCGGTCAAAGGCTGATGCTGGACCGACTACACTTTCCCTGTGACAGTAAACAAATCTTCACCCTCCCCATGATTTTAAAACTCAGAAATGTATTATCCGGTATATAATGGTGACTATTCGCGCCGTTACGTTTCTCATTTCAGTCGTCTGGGGTAAGCTTTAACAGTAAAGTTGACCTTATTGGCTGAAGATCTTGTTGCGCAACATTTTAATGACAGTAAAGAATGTTTTACAACCAAATTGCAACACAACGTACCCTGTCTGCGTAGTATTTACTGCAGCTTAACTCCGCACCGCAGTTTAAAACGAACCCATACCTAGAAAATGCAATCAAGCTTTACTTGTTTTGCTAAAATCACAAGTTTCATGCGGCAAGACGATGATAATAATAAAACAAAGAAACCATTAATTTTCTGCTTTCACTGGGAAGTTGTATCGAGCATCGCAGACGTATGTGGAATATTTGATTTGAGTTCAAGGGATGAAGCAGTGCAGGGCAGGTTTAGTACGAGTCCACTTTTTCAAGTTTGCGCACAAAAAACGTGAAAGTAAACCATCACAACAGAGCAAAGCCAGGTATGAGTGACACGCGACAAGTTGTTTCGACTTTTCACATGACGCACGACCTTTCACATGACGCACGACGGAACTTTTAGTTTTGGAAAACCTGCAAGGGACCTTGCGGTATTTTGCAACGCCATTTTGCAAGGCTTGCACAGGCTGAAAAAAAACCTCAGCCATATTTAAGTGATAGAAGGCATATACGGAAATACCAACCGTGCTAAATTGCCCTTGAAGAGCAATTGGCAAAACGTTTTTGAGTAGATTTACTTCGGCGCTTAGAAAAGAAGAGTAAATCAGATTTGATGTGGCTGATGGAACATTGAAGATCTTTCTCAGTGATAACGCAGGCTTCAAAATTATCTCATTTTTTGGCTTTAAGCTTACTGCTAGTGCTACTAAACGTTCAATCTAGGGCCCCCGCCTTCTGGCAATGCACGACAACCCAAACGCGCTTCACCGCATGTTCTGACATGACGTCACGACAATCAGTCGGCAAGAAAACCGCAAAATCGGAGCTTGCCCGATTTCCCATGTTTGGGAGCGCATAACTTGGCCATTTTAGCTCGCTGTGCGGAAAAATTTCACAGGTGTGTTCATGGAAACATAATTGATCGAATTCCACCAAAAAATCGCATTTGATGATTTTCGTGTCAGATGACCTTTAATGGAATCAGGCCTTTCATGCATTGGCTTCAACTGTTATCAGTTGACTTCGGTGCAATGATCACCATGTTTCTGGTTTTGTCTTTAGTTGCGAATGGAGAGTTCGCTTGCTAAGCTGCCTTATGACGCTCATGAAGATTTAAAAGTAGGTCATACAGGATTTTTTGAGACCCGCGGTTGCTTTTTCCCAAGAAAAGAACCAAGAAATCAAGGAGTTGGGTGTCGAGATCAAGAAATTTTACCCAAAAAGAAATATCATACCACATAATTACTGCATTGCTATAATTTTACATCCGAATATCCAAAGTAGTACAACTGCTTTAAAACGAAACTTTCAGTAGAAAAACGCAGCAGCAGAAAATCTACAAGCCATAAACATTGGAGAAACCTAAATTCGCTGATGGACAGTTTGCCTATGAGCAACAAAATCTTAACATTAACTTCATGTGTTTTTCATTTTACAGCGTTTCACATAAAAGGGCTACATGTCTCTTAATAAAACTGCGTGGTCGATCGTCAATATCCTTGGAAGTTTCAAAATCATAAAATTGATATACAAAGGGACATTTAAAACGTTTGACGTCCAAACTCTCTTTGGTGTGTTTCCCTATGAGGATCAAAGAAAATATTTGACGAAGTTGAAGCACACAACAAAAATGTAGCAAATATTCTTATCACTACATGCAAACTTTGGTAATCGTTATGCAAGGCTTTTTTTCATTGCTGATTTCAACTGGCACAGTTTTTTACTGCAAGGATCCTCACCTAGAATCGGGACGTGACATGTCTTCATGACTTCCGTAATGCTTTTCCTCGTGCCTTCGACTATGCCTTCCGTCACGTGCGTCATAGTAATTGTTGCCACTGTGTGAGTGCCTTGAAGTAGGCCTACTTATGCTCGTGTTGGAAACGTGCTTCCCGTTGTTTGATTTTCCCGCAGGGCGCGGTCTGCTGCTGGCTGTTGGGCCATGACGGTTCCAGTGGTGGTCACGGTCTAAGAACAACAAGCCAGTTAGCAACCACGCCTCCTGGCAGTACCCTCATATGACAACTAAAACGTTTGTCAAAAGCCGTCCGGGAAAAAACTACACATTGTTGACCACTCCTCCTCAGAAAAGTAGTTACTTGCTGCTTAGTGTGAAATGTATATACCAGGCCCGTAACCAGCTTGGGACACCAGGGGGGCGAAGAGTTTTTTGAGAGGGGCTCAAATATTTTAAACTATGTACAATAGCTTTAAACTATGTACAATAGTTTTAAACTATGTCCAACACATTTTTCCAGGGGTTCAAAAATTTTTCTAGGGGCCTTGGCACCCCCTGCGCCCCCTAGTTACGAGCCTGGTATGTTTCGCAGCACAATACACATATGTATTTGAAACAAGATTTTCATATGGCTTCTTTGCTATTTTCAAATTACACTTATACTTCTTCAGCCATTGCAGAAAATTTTGCTGTGATATCAGCAGATCGCAGAAGCGGGTTACACATTTTTAAATCTAGAACCATAATTTTTTCGTAACGCTTACAATCAGATCTACGTAATAAAGAGCTCTCTTGTAGCGAAATATAACGTTTCTGCGCGTCTTGTTCGTTGCTTTTGGCTTCAGTACTATTTTTAGGCCCGACTCGTGCTTAGTTGCTGGATTGCTGTTATTTTGAATTTTTCGCTCTAATGTAGGGAGGTATGTGTAGTTTTAGTACACCAGAACTATTTCTTTTATATTGTAGCTTTTGTGAAAATACTCTTTTTCAGGTTTTGAATAGTTTTACTCGCTCCTCAGATCCACTGATACCGCAGCAGGATTTTCGTCTGTGGCTTACCACAACAACTTCGTAGAAAACTTGAAGCACAATTTCGCAGCAGCTACGACCTTTGCTGCTGCAAGCATTTACTGTTATTTCCAGAACATGCCACTTGTTCGTCCGTGTCCAGAAACCTTGATTCAGCCACCATCAGTAGCATATCGTGCATTTTATAGAGCAAATTTTGGACATCACTACAATAAATCAGTATGCTTTTTCAAAGTATCAAGCGGTATAAGCACACAAAATAAAATTTATCTGACAAATTCTTGAAAATTCAACAAGTATTTGCAGGACACGATTATACGCCTGTCATGCGTGTGTACTATCATGCCACTTTTTTGGATAGTTTGCCTTGCACAAGCCATGGTCGAATCATCAACTGTTATCATGATCGCATGATCGATGCTTTCATGAATGCAGTCCACAATTTGGAATTTGGCTTCGGAAACGCATTTATTTGCATTTGTGATCTGATCACGTTGGACATGCTATTTACCTGTCGCCTGTTTCCTGTGACCACCAGTCACAACACACCGAGAAAAAACTTATCGATATGAAACAAATTAAAATTATTTCCGTCACCTCTATCGCAGGAATCACAGCAGTCAGAGTCGTAACGGTGGTTTCGATCTGTAAGAACAGTTTTGCAAAAGGATTTATCAGCTTTTAAGTTGATCTAGGAATACGACTCCCGTAGAGACGATTTTATAAGCAACCTTTCTCTATTGAAAACAACCTGCTATACAAGCAGTGCGACAAAGAAAGCGGAGCTCTAAACGATTCGCCGTGTTGAGTGTGTCAGAGGCAATTAATAAGAACATACTTTTAAACGCGCATAAGCACGGGTGAATTAAATAGACATTAAAATTACGTGGAACGCTTATATCCAAAACTTTACACGTGACATATTATACATCAGCTCAAAAAAGTATGTGAAACTTTAAGGCGCTACGTAAAAATATCCTTCAAGCAATATCTTTAAATCAAACCTAAAAACTATAAATAACTCAGGGACAATAAAACTCGTAAGGCCCTCCAGAGAGGCCATCAAGATTTTTACTCTAAACACGATATTACATCAAACACAAGTTTTATCCAGTGCAATGATACCTCCATGTCGTGATTTTTCACGATAATCGTGACGATCTCTGTTGTCACGGTGATCTCTGTAATCACGATGATCACGGTGTTCTCTACGATCGCGATGTTCACGGCGATCGTGGTGGTCTCGGCTGTCGCAATAACTTCGATCGTAGTGGTCTCTGTCGTCACGATGGTCTCTGTCGTCACGACGGTCTCTGTCGCCACGACGGTCTCTGTCGTCACGACGGTCTCTGTCGTCACGATGGTCTCTGTCGTCACGACGGTCTCTGTCGTCACGATGGTCTCTGTCGTCACGGTGGTCTCGGTTGTCACGGTGGTCTCGGTGTCGATCTGAACAAGAATTTCAACCACGACTTTGTCCATACAATTTTTGAGCAGATTTTTCAAAGCCTAAAAATGTTCATGACACAGACATCTTGTTTTCCATTTGCAAACATCTCCCGACACGCAGTGACATTAAAATAAATTCTTTAGACAGGGTGTTAACAATCAGGAAAACGTTCAAGTCAAAAAATATTTGCAGTGTATTGAAAACAAAAGAAAGCCTTTTTCAGGTTTTTGTTGCTACTGCTGTAGAACACCCAGCGAATCAAACGTCGGCAAGAATGAAACAACTTAAACAGACAACAGAGCAATTTTCTGGCAAATGACCCGTGCACTATAACCTAATTTCTTGGATGCCCAAGACAAATTCAATGAAGTCAGTACGCCGTTTAGGGTAGTTGGTTCTGCTCGAATGCGTTTAAATTCGTGCAGTGAATGAGATTTCGTGAATAAATGGTGATAGGTTTGTGCTGTGAGTGAGACTGATTGGACAGGAGAGCCATTTTTGGGCACAAGCGTTGAAAAATGTTTACAAGATATATTACCACCTATCCCTCTAAGCCACGAGTTTCATTCATGCGAATCTAAACCATTACAACGAAATCAAATTCAACACACAAGTTTTTTTTAAAACAGAAATGTGAGGTAAATATCGACAGGATAATTGTGAACAGGGTTGGATTTAGAATTTTCTTTTGGGGAGATAACATCATCGCCAATTCTCCACTTTGTCATACGACACAGTTTGCATGTGCAACGTGAGAACCAGAGTCACTGGGGATTAGAGGGGCGATGGGACATCAATTCTCGAACTTTGTCCCTGAATTTTTTTCTGGTGCCGACCCTGGTGATACCAGCAAGGCGATAGCGTGATACAGGCATTATTACCGTCAATGTTACCAACATGGAAAAAAGATAAAACAGATGTTTAATAAACAGACCTTAAAACCTGGCTACGGGCCTGTTGTAAAGTTATACATAAGCTGTATAAAAATTTTATCCGGAAAATTTGCACAAATCTAATCGGCATTCTCTAACTTAAGCTTCCAAAATTAAAACAATAAACTGCATCCACTGTGAGCTCAAACCTTTTCATCGATCTTAATCACATCGTACTGTTACATTTCTGTCAGTACTGTTACATAACCTGCTCCATTTTCCACGTTGGTTACTTTTACTTAATTTGCCATTTGCTGTGAATGAATGCAGGTGCGTAACCAGATTTTAAGGTTTGAGGGGCAAAATGCAGTTTAGGGGGCAAGATGTTTGTTTTTACTAAATATTTAAAACACATTTTTCTGGGCACAACAAAAATTTATGAAATAGTAGACCTGTATCAGAATCATACATCAGATTCACTTCACATCACAGTTTTCTGAACCTCATTAGTAAAGCTACTCGTTTAATACCGCAAAAGTAGACAGGTAGCTAGCACCACCGTTTCCTTGTTAATCTCGTGCGTCACAGCAGCATGACATGAGCTTCCGTTTGTCAGAAAACAATCAACGTATACCATTGCAGATGAATCAGCATTGTTTCACATAAACGCTTTGCACAGTGTCAATGGTTCGCCTAGCCCAAGGGTGCAGAACCTTTTCGCTGTTGCCGGCCGCATTACTTTTATTTTTATGAATTACGGCCGCCATTGAGTTCAAGATATTTTTGTTTTTTTGCGTTGCGTTTGTTCTGCTCCCATGCACTGAGACTAGCTTGATTCAATATATGGCAAGATTTGAAAATGGAGGACGAATAAAAGTGTGGCCGGACGTAGGAAAAACGCTTAGAATGCCGACAATCCGGCGTAAACCCGGACAAACGGCCAATCAGTTAACAGCACAATTTTCTCTTCCTGCTTCCATTACTTGCGCAGAACGTTTTAACCCTATATGAATTCGTTCATAAAACTTGAGAGTTAGTGCATCATTGTCGATAAGCTGCGAATAATTGCTGCTATCATGATGGAAGCGGAACTCTCAAGCCCGATACAGGATTTATTTCCGCCTTGGGTGAAAGCAGTCATTTGCCTTTCAGTATTGCTCTTCTTGCGTCGCTGAGCACGTTAACGCCAATGTTGGAAATGGTTGCTAAAAAGATTTAGCAAGAAATTGACCACGCCATGAAAGGTATTTTGCAAATTGTTTTGATTTTGAATTACTCCGTCATTGGCAATTCCCCACGAGTCATGCTGGGGCCAGGTGAGCTTCAAAACCACCCTAGGGCCGCCACTAACTGCGAGTATCTATTGAATAAAGCTTTAATTTATTGGCTAAGAATCAGCCGCTTTGCTTCTAATTGAGTTTGTATTTGATTTCTGAATAAGCATCCTCAGCTCTTAATCAAAATGCCACGTATGGAGTTGTAGACAGAAGGCAAAAAATCTTTAAGACAAGTGATGGAAAAAGTACTAACAGCAACAACAAACATGATATGTTCCGATAAAAAACTCGATTTACTTGCACACGACGTGGTACATCACGAAAGAGCGACGATCACATTATTAAGAACAACCATTTAAAAAATTGGAAATAACTATACATACAAATTTCTGAACATCCGAAACATCAAAGTAAAAAAAATTTCGGCAACAAAATGTTTAAGGTTTGTAGTATAAACCCTAAACCCGTACGCTTAAACAGTAGAAGCAAATGTCTACATTCTAGTCGATGGCTTCACCTAAGACATGGGAAATGTATGTCCGTAGCAAGTTGATCTCACTTTATCATTGCCGCTAAAAGTTTAAAACAGTATGTGTTTGTGCTGCGAAAGCTATTGCAACTGTGGCCATCCACTGTCATTAAAGCAGCATCGCACGTTTTTCTTGGACTCTTCTTGTTTGCTTGCATATTAAGCGTTCCCTCGTAGCTGTTAGGTTAGGTCGTAGTGCGGTGATGAAGTTGCATAAGACCGACAGACTTGATGTAATGATCATCGAGTTGAACAGCCCGAAAACAGCGCGTACAAGCTTGGATAGAAAGTAACAGGCCAAGGACTCTTCCTCTAGTCAGAGTTCTATAGTGTCCCCTGCAGTATACACACACTCTTTGTAAATAAAACTTTAGTTTCTTGACCTGGGGTCCATGAATGTGCTTTGAGGGGTCCATAGACGCTTTGTCTTGCGCGCAGACCAGGAGCGTAACGAGAGGGGGAAAGAGGAGCACAATTCCCCGGGTGCCGAATCACTATGGGGGCGTCGAATGACTGCGGGGGACGCCGAAAAGTCCCAACATTTTCACAAGTACTTCAATACAGTGCAGTTGCTTCCGAAAGACCTCAGGTTCGAACACGGGGGCGCCAAACTTGTTTCTTGCCCTGGGCGCCATCTAACCTCGTTGCGCCCCTGGCGCAGACTTGTTGTCTATGGCGATGTCGGCTAAAACGCAATTTCGATTATTGAAATGTGTTTCATTGGAAAGAGGGCCGCAGCTTTTGTAAGAATTTTATGAGGTTCTCTGACCTTATAAAACCCGAAAAGGTTAAAGAACCCTGGCAAAAACCGATCCAAACGAAGGACGCGTAGTACCTTGTCGTTGCTTGCTTTCTCGGCTATCGGGACGGTCCTTGTCTGCGAAATAAAAATACAAGAGCATTGCAAAACGATGAACGTCATGAAAACAAAAGGGGTCGAAGAATTGAGGGAAAGATTACAACTTTAAAATAATATTGATCTCTCAGTGGCAGCTTCTCAAGATACCGAAGCTGCTACGTCAGTCGCTTTTTCTCCCTAATTTAAAATAGTAGTTAGGAATGATGTTTCAACCAGTTTGTTTAGTAGAACGTTATCGCGCTAATTGATGGAGGAAACTAATCTACAAAAATTTACTACACATGAAGGTATTTACCAATCGCACCCTTCTTGAACCAATGACATTTCAGGTATCAGCCGATGCAATGGTCGACGCGTAAGAAACAGGTATCAGAGAGAGCACGTTAGCATAAGAGTTACATCAACACTTTTTCAACTTTTCAACTGACAAAGTTTTTATTTTAATGCTGCTCTGTTTTTACTTCACTAACCTGCAGCCCACAGCTTGCTGTCTTGGCGGGCAAGGCGTTCATGACCTGAAAAATGCTTTTGGATTACATCGCGCTAGCAGTGCATTTAGAAGTATGTTGAAAAAAGGAGACAGCTTGGGTTAGGAAATTCACTGACCTACTGTCGCAAACTCGTAGCATCGTGGCGTCGTGTCCAATTTCAAAAGTTTTTGCACTCTTAAGCCTTTTATTGGAATAATGCACCGGTTCAATTGCCTAACAGAAGGCTTTAACTGCTCTGAAAGGGCCGCAAATCGATAAACTGATAGGTCAGTGCTATCGTTTCAGCAAAGTGTGGGTTTTCAGATTTTATGTGGCACACACATCACACGCATTCCTCCGTAATGATGCAACGCCTAGAGCAGCTTCAAATAATAATCCACTCATACAATTTGCTACGTAAAACCATTGCGATTATAAAATATTAGCTATAAAATCGCTTTTACAAAGTTGTCATTGTCAAGTAATTCGCAAAAAACAATGCTTAAATTTCGTCGAGAGTTTGTCACGAGAATCTAAAATAAATATATATACCCCTAACAAATTATACAGTACCCATAGCTGGTAAATAACTTTTCTAAATTCACGAATACCATTGTGAATATACATTTTTATCTTGGGAGTCAAAATGTATGTTGCGTTCTTTCTTCCACGCTGGATTTTTTGTGTCAGTTTTTTTAATCAACTTGCCTCACGATGACAGGGCATTTAGAGTTAAGCCGATGAAAGTTCCATGCATTACTCGCATTTTTCGCGCTGAAGAACCAATTTAACACCGGGGAGGAGATTAATGGTTGCTACATGTATCACAACTCGAGCGCCAGTCGATTCCAATAAAGAAACACAGCAGCATATGTTTCAGGAAAACAAGAAAAACTTGTCACTTCAATCGCATTCCCACGAAATAAATGAGTGAAGAACTCGAACGACAATAACACAAGCTGATAGTGTAGAAATAATTTCAAGAAAGTTAATTTTGAAGCATTAGGCAACACAGATCGGAAACTTTTCAAATGCAGGCAAAGGTAAAGGCAATCTTTTGATGAAAAATATCAGATCCGTTTCGTTTGTTAAAGGTTTCCAAAACCTTCACATGACTAGTCATAAAAAGTTTCGGAAACATGCAAGTTATCGGTTAATCAACTCGCCAACTTCGATGAAACAGTTGAACACATCCACGCTGATACTTTTCAAACTCATCTCAATAGTTATAAACACAAACAAAAAAAGAAAAGCAAAGTTTTAACAAACCGCGGTCTTCGTGAAGTGGAGCAAACTCAATTTGACTGGGATGGGCGACTCCTAGTGACACATTCGCTTCTGCAAAACAACAAAATGAAACACAATCTTATAACAAAATTCAGTCATCACGCGTCTCACGCAAGGTAGACAAACAGCCCATTCGTATGACCGCGTTTATAACTTGTCTACTTAACACACCCCAAAAAACAAAGTACAGTACATACCCGGATCACCGTGACGTGTTTTGTAAAAATGGATATGAGGAAGTCACATACGATTTCTGCAACGTTGTCAAAACTCTATTTTGGAAAAATCGTCGTTCTTTCTTTCGTATGATTAACACAGAGCAAAAGTTCATTTGTAGTGTAAAAGACTGCCCCGTTTTCATCAGCGTTTTTTGTAAAACTAGCATGAAATTTATCATTGGTGCAGGTTGCAATTAACCGGAGCAGAAATGTCTTTACAAACTTTACCCTCACCCAAAGGTTCTCACGTGTTTGTCTTTCGCAACTGACTGAATTTTGCCGTTTGACACATTTCACTCTCAGAAAAACCTTTTTACTAAAATCCATCGTAGTTCGCATTCGAGGTAACTTGTGCACTTGACAGGGTAATTCATAAAACACCTAATCCGTCAATCTATATGCTTCTAGAGAATAAAGCACTAAATTTCAGCATGCCATTTGTCATGTAAAATTGTTACAGTATACATTATTGCACGGTAACCGATTGCGAAAAATGTTTAGCTACTTCACAACCTTTGTGAAATGACGTCGCTTACGACATTCTTATTGTTCATATTATCACGTAGCCTCTATACACAATATACGCATCAAACGTGCCATCTATCTTGTGAAGCATTTAGTGACTGAAAGTATGTGAATTGAAAACACTCAAGTGTATTTTCTAATACAACAAGAAAACTACCTTTCGCATAAAAGTATGTGAATTGAATACTCTCAAGTGTATTTTCCAATACAACAAAAAAACTACCTTTCGCATGAAAGTATGTGAATTGAATACTCTCAAGTGTATTTTCTAACAACAACAAGAAAACTACCTTCCGCACAACTTTTTAAGAACACGTTTGATGTAGAAAAGTTAAAAAAATAGCACATAGAGGAAGTTGACTGTTGTCGAAATGCCCTACACCAACGGTAGTCTAATTCAGAAGATGCTTTCACAGGCTTTTACTTATAGCCTAGAAGCTATAACTGTGCGTTTTCTTTCTTTAAAAAGGCATTGTATGCCAGCAATAGACTAATCACTCTGAAGTAACACTGAAACTCCGTTAAACACCAACTACTTTTGGTTAAGGGGTTTTGCGGCAGAAAAGGGGCCGAAAATATCCTCCACCCCGTCCAATTTTTAGAAAGGTGATACCGCGCAATACATATAGTCTTTCCTTTTCAGGTGTAGTGATTGTTGCATGACTGCGCTTGCAGTAGACTCAATGTAAGGCCTCACCAACACAAACGTGCCCACAGCAACGTCTTCCCGTGTTATCCCCGGATGTCGAAAATGTTGCTGTGTAAATGGCGAGACCGGTCTGTCGAACGATCTAATTGGGACAGCTACAACAAGGAAATGGGTAATATTAATCAAAACCATCGCACATCGGTCGTTGCGTGCGTCACCTAAGACTGCGCTCGGGCTTTTGCGCAAAGGGGTCCGTTTGAAAAATTCGCGACAGTCTTCCATTGGCTATCCACAAGTGGAAGCTCGACGTTACGCCAGCTACGCATCTGCGGAGGCGAATGGGGACAGCGCAGAGTGCTTCTATAGGAGACTTGACCCTGAGCGCCACGCGCATACAGCAATCTGGACATAATAAGCTGGTGGTTGGAAACTGGAACATCACTTCACTCACAAGAAAAGGGCATCAACTGGTCGACGAAGCCAAACTATATTCCATGGATGCCGTTGGCATCTCTTCGACTATGCATCGTGGCTCAAACGCTGTTGAGCTCGACGACGAGTGAAGACGGTTCTACACAAGCGTTAAGCTGGCAAAGTTTGCCCAGGCTACAGTGGGTATACTTTTTAGCCCTCATCTGGGAGGTTACGTTAATGAACGGATCCCTCTAGGAGAAAGGGTGTGCATGTTGAGGTTGCAGTTGTTAGACAGCTCCTTATGTTTGATACAGGTATACGGCCCAAACTGAAGTGCATTGTACCCGCAACTCATGGAAGAAACTAGTGATGCCACGATCCTTTTCGGAGACTTTAATACACACTTTGAGAAAGATGCTTAGGTATGGAAGATTGCGATTGGCCAACATGGTGATGCTGATGTAAATGATAACGGGAGGCTCTTACTGCAACTGTGCTGTAACAACGCACTGTCCATTCAGCGTCAGTCGTTCTTGTCAAAAATGGAGCAGAACTGGCGACCAATCACCACCAGGTGGTCTGAAAGTTATGTCTTGAAAAAACAACAGGTCGTACACAAACGTGCAGGAGTAGGTGGTCTTGGCAAATAAAATGGGTGACCCTGGCGAACAAGGATGTGACAAGGACCTTTGCATACAGAGTATAGTCCGTGTCCGAGAGCTCCCGCAACGCACAGAGGACGCACAGTGCAGTGGCAGCTGTTCAAAGTAGCTGTAGCTTTATCAGCTGCTCGAGTACACGAACGGAAACAATTCCATGTCGCGAATAATAGCAAAAAAGTAACCCCGTGTTGGAACGAACCAACAGTTGAAAGACGCTATTCAAGCAAAGAAAGTGGCTTACAAGGCATGGCTTCAGAGCAAGCCGAATCGAATCGTCTTTGCATTCGCGCTACACTGAGGCACAAAAGCCCGCAGTCCTCACGGTGAAAAAAATCCAAAATACAATCTTGGGTTAACGAAATTTATCATCCGGCGTCTTCATGGAAAAGAAACTAATATCATCCATTAAAGACCAAAATGGTGCCCTACTGAGGACGACATCCTTGACAGATGGACGGAGTATGTCAAAAAAACTTTAACCAAGTTACTCCCACACCATCGGATGCACATGAGGTACGTTCGGAGGAGGAAAATACCTTCATTGTAGCCATAGGTGTAGGAGCAGGCAGGTTTTTGGGGCTGCAAAGATATTTTGTCAAATTTCCCTAAATTTGCCCGAAAAACTTTTTGCGACAAACTTTCTTCCTACAAATTTCTGTAGTTGTTGGTACATTATGTTTTCCTCTACCAAGTTGCGATAGACTTGAAAATAGAAAGTTTGGTACTTGAAATCTGGTTCTGAATAACCCAACCAAACGAAGTACACTATGCTGTGCAAAAATACTGTCAGAAGCCAGCTAGCTCAGTATTCTTGAGCATCTGCTTCACAGTTCTGAGGTTTGGCGTTCCATCCCCACTGCAGTTGTTGCTGTAAAGAAGGAATGTCACACCTAGCTAAGGAATAGGTCTAAAGCTCCTTCCTTCTCTGAAGACACATATGATTTACGTGGGATACATCTTATTATTTATATTACGACTATGCCATGAGTCTCACAACATTGTCTGTTCAACTGCACATATATGCAACAAACTGTATGGCAAAATGTGTTCATGGACTGCAAGGTTTCACTTGTTTTGTTTTTTGTGTTATGAATAAGTACGACTCTAAATCGTTAAATGCCTGTTTCTATCCACGTCGCCGACAGCTTCGTCTCGTGTGTGTTCGGGCGTGTATAGTTGCCTCGAGTGTGATGAAAATTCCCAAGTGTCTTACTTTGTTTTATATGTGCGCTAGGCCATGTCTTGTGGGCCTTGCGGTTGAAATCAATAAAACTGTCAAACTGTCATGGACTTGATTACCTCAGTGTACAATTTTAATAATGCACATAAATGAAATGTTTTTTTTGCCCATAAGTTTCGAGTGAATCAGTTAATTATCAACTCTCACGAACAAAACACGAAGTTGCTAGAAACAATTTGTTGGTTTGATGTACATTTAATATGTTTTATGTGTCACTATTAACTTTTAGATATACACTCAATAACAAAGAAGTATAATTTCATTATTATTGTTGAAAAATGTTGAAACATTTTTGCCCAAATTTTTGAGAAATTCTTTTCGTGATGCGCATGCACCCCCAGCGTCTGTACCACTGACTGCAGCCGAAGTCTTCCTGCCAATCGCAGGTCTTCAACATGCGCCTGATCGATTTTCAGCCGCGTACGATCAACTGGGTTTGAAAACCAGCATTAAAAAAGGTTGAGGTGCTGTGTCTCTCCAGAAACCCAAGCTACTGCGCGCTGCAAGTAAGCGGCAATACACTGCATCAGGTGGAGAAGTTCAAGTACCTTCGGATGGTATTCACGAGTGACGGAAGGCGGAACAAGGAGATAATACACGGATTGGTGAAGCATACGCACTTCTGCGTGAGCTTTATTGCTCTGTGGTCACAAAACCGAAGCTTTCGAGCACCACAAAGCTGTTAGTTTTTAAATTGGTCTTTGTTTTGATCCTCACTCATGGTCATGAATCTTGGGTAATGACTGAACGAGTTCTATCTGAAGTACCGTTGTAACGGCAGAGCTGGGAATACTGCGAAGAGTTCACAGCGTGACACTTCGCGACAAAGTGCGCAGCTACGAAATTTGTAGAACCTTGAATGCCGAGCCACTTCTTCTCCGAATAGGCAGGTCTAAGCTACGTTGCTTCAGTCATGTGGCCGTATAAATGTCCAAAGAAAGATTGGCAAGGCAAGTGCTACTGGCTACACCCACGGAAAATTCGGCCAAGAACCAGGTGATGAAATTACATTTCAGATATTGCTTGGTCTATAGTCTTGGTATGGAGCTAGCAAAACTATCTAAGATTGCAGACAACTGCGATGTATTTCGTAAGAGCGGGTATGGAAATGAATTAGTTAGCCAGTGCAGAAACGTACTTGCAAACATTTAACGCTAAGATTCACAAAAAAAGCATAGAACCAAACCAGCAGCGAGCAGTTAAGAACATCTGTTTTCCATGATATTCCAATGACAAGGGATCAGAGTTTTGATTTACAAACTAACCAAACATAACAAATTTTCGGGGCTTGCAAGCTGTTCCTGAAGCGAACACGGATACAACATTCATTTTACTATTTAAAAGAAACTACCAACACTATGCAATGTCTTGCACGATACAAGACATACCTGAGCTATAAGAGGCATCGTCAGGAAACTTCTGAAGCGACTGGTTTTGGTTATGACTTGAACCGCTAGGAGTTTCGCGCTGCTTTCTTGACGGATGACTCTGGCCAAGAACAACTTGTGGTGCACCTATGCCTGTGAGAAAATTGACGACCGACTGGGACGGTTGATCTCGTGGGGCACCAGAAAAAGCAGGCTTCATATGATCTCCGGAGCCGGTGTCAGATGAGTCGTTAAACGCTTGCGGAACGCTCATCGCCGGGTTCGGGGAGTTCTCCCAGACATTGTCATTATTATTATTAGCGTTACCCCGATTCCCTAATGCCCAAGTAAGAGTAGGCTGCTGCCTAGCGCTACGTCGTCTTCTGTTGGACGCAGTTGGGTCGCAGACCGGAGCGGGACTTTGCGTGCACACCGGAGCTGTCATGTTACGCATTCGGCGTTGCCTGAGACTGGGCCTAAGTGTGAGCGAACAGTCGTCAGGGATAAAATCGCATTTTCTCTCGCCAGGGTGGTGTATTCTTTGCAAGATGCATTGAGTTGCGTGGTCACTTTCGCAACATACTACATCACAGTCTAGACAGTGCGACATCCATGTTTGTCGCTGCATGGACGAGAGCAGACGTCTATCGGTGGACACTTTTTGATTGGCGGGTTTCCTCGATGGACATATTTTGTCATCTTGTGCAAGCTGACACATCGGTTCTTTTCGACACTGTGTGTCGGGCAGATCTTCTATGAAATCATAATCAGGCCTGAGTGGCCCTGTTGCCTGCCTCAAACGCTCAGATTGCAATTCGCACTGGTCTGGCGGAGGGCGAGGGACATACCTCTTTTTACCAAGGACGACTCGAGTACAAGGCCTAGTTCGCAATCCTCTCTCAACCTGTTTCAGCGTTTCATATTCGTAGTCACTAAAAATGGAAGGTAACTCTGGGGCTCTTATATCGCCTTGAACGCAGCGGCAGCGCTCATCGTGCTCTTGTTTCACGCAGCGACACAGCGGGTTGTTTGCCAGGTTTTTTATGCAAGCACACAAATCGTCCTTCGGTCTAGACGAAGCACCCCTCGACTCACTAGGTCTTTGATTAGTCACCAGAATTGAGCTGCATTTTTCCTGGCTGAGGGAGGGAGTTGCTACCGTTCCGTAACTAGATTTTTGTGGCTCGTAGGTCTGCTGATAAAAATCTACAGTCTTTCCCCCACTTTCCGGGTGGTAATAACTTTCTTTGGTGGTTAGTGCATCTTCCTGAAAAACAAAACTTTCTTGCTGATCGAAGTTCTCGTCATGCCCGCGAGTCGTCTGTTCGACAGGCTTACCATGGTCCGAAAAACTGTTCTGATCTTTGTAATGTTCGTGGTTCATGTAGGTGTCAGCCCCAGAAAGATCATCCTGTTGCCCTATGCTTTCTTCTTTCACAAAACTTCTTTGGTCATTAAAGTCACTTTGATCGTCGAAGTTGTTTTTACTATCACATCTGTAGCGATCTCCAAACACTTTTTGCTCTTCATTTTTATCGTGACTTTGATAAGATTTTCGGCCATCGGAGCTTTCCAGAACTGAATCATTTATCTGCTGCGCATCGCTTGCATGATTGCTGTTTGTTGTGCTCATCTTATACGTGCGATCGCTTTCAGCAAGATGAACTGGAGATGGTCCCAAGGTTGGCTGAGGTGGGTGGCCGGCTGGTTGTGCTTGAAGGGAGTTGTTAGAGTTGATAGAAGCGTTGTCTTGTTCGTTCACAGGGTCGTACTCATCGTCGTCGTCTTCATCTTCGTCTTCTTCGTCGTCTTGGTCACCTTCATCTTCATCTTCTTCTTCTTCGTATTCTTCGTCATATTGCGATTCGTACTCATCGGGTGATCGGCTCGAGTGACTACTTCTCCCAGCCTGGGAGACAGAGCTGTCTCGCGGTTGTTTTCCAGATGATGGGCCAGGCACACAGTTTTTCCTGCCAGGCTGGTAGCCAGATCTGGGACTGTAGTGGCGCTCAGAATACCGATGAGAACCACGATTACTTTGCTTTTCTACGTACATCATTTTTTTCCTTCGAGGGGGCACTGTTTTGCAACTCGCTTTTTGTGACATTATCCTATTACGTCCAGTGACCGGCTTCTGCAACAAAAAGGAAACGAAAACTTTAAATTGCAACGTTGAAGTCGATGGCAGATAGATCAACATGCGGCCACCACTTAATGTGACATGAGTTTATTTCAATATCAGGGTAAACGACCTTTGATGGTCCTCGTGATCTAACAAATGAGCTTGTGGTAAACCTGCTCAAATTATGAACATCTTTTGAGATGTTCCAGGCGTTTAAAATTTATATATACATAAAAAATGCACAATTAGCTTTAGACACAAATGTTGCATATTTTGGAATATTCAAGAGATTTGCTCGTTCATGTAAAAAAGCGTTTAGAATAAGAGTACCTCTGCTTCATCCACAACTCTAAATCTAGAGCATTGGCATCACGCAAATTTATAAACCAGTATAATTCATGTCCTGCAGGCCAATAATACTTTCAGCTAATGCAGAGGCGAATTTTCATTTTTGGGACCCTAGGCTATTTTAAATTCGGGGGCCTTCTGGAAGGTTTGCGACTACTGATGTTATACAAATTAGCACCACACGTGCTCGTTACATTCACTGAACAAGTTGTTCCTATTCAAAAACATCTTACTTTATTCTGAATTCCCTCGATATCCGGAACAAAAGTAGTCACAATGAAACGAAAAAGGCAGCAGTAAAGTTACCTGATCACACTCACATTACATATTTATTGAATACCTCACTGGCTTCGTGTAATCTGAAAAATGGATTCAGGCGTTTTTTCCCACACATTATACGTAACAATAACCAATTCTCAACGCCATGAAATGAGAATGCTCATAGTCATTCAGTTCAATCTTTCACGCTCATTCCTGTATAGAGATCTTTTTTCATAGTAAAAAAACGTGCGTTTAAGCAAAACAAAAATACAAATATAATTGCTTACAGAAATGCTGGAATTGTCCTTACTCCCAAAATTTTTGGGCCCCTCGAAATCTGGTGCCCTAGGCCTAAGCCTTTTTAGCCTTATGGCAAATCCACGCCTGAGGTAATGTAACGAAAACAAACAACAATAAAAATTTGAAAACATATTGACTCTCTGTTTCGACCATCGTCCATTACAAAAATAATGTATCAAATATCATCATTCAAGTAAATCTCATTTTGTAAATCCGCTTGTCAATTGGAATGGGATTTGTTTCAAGGGATGGAAGGATGGATTTTAAATTTTCCCCATGTCCCATCATAAGTAATGCTATCGTCATATAGTAAAACTTTCTGAAGTTTAACACTATAATTATATGCCCACATCAGAGTAAATTTTAGACGTAGAAGTTCACCGAGAAAATAATAAAATTTTGTTCAGCGTCAGTAGCTAAGCGCAACTCTACACACCTGCCCGATAGTCTTCTGCAGAAATAGACTATAGTTGAAGGAAAAGTGATCGTTTAAAATAGAGGTGGGCAAAATACGGCCCGCAGGGCAGCTACACGTACATAGATAGTACATATTTGTAGTCTCTGTTAAAGTAATTTTATCGATTAGATCAGAATTATCAAGTTTTTTCCACACGTTTCATTCGAAACCGCATTTTCACTCAACCAGAAGTGACTATTGTTACCTTCATTTTGTGGTAGCTCATGTAAAACTTTTTAAAAGTTTTTAAGGCGTTTATAGATGTAATATATGTGATACGAACATGCGACCCTCGGTAGCAATAGAATCTTCAATGTGCCCATCCGCAGAAAATGTTTGCCCATCTCTTGTTTAAAATATTTCATAATTTACTGATTCTTTCTTTTACTTTACATACCTATTTTCTGTGCGAAAGCAAATAACAATAATTTTGTATAGTGCGTGGTTAACGTGCAAACAGCAGTCTAAAACAGGGCTGCTCAACTAGTCTCAGGCCGGGAACCACATTTTCTCATGGTCATTAAGACGCAATCAACTTTTATAGAATACAAACAAATCTATTTCAGAAAAACATCCTTCAAAAACACATTTAAACATAAATATTGCATGCAAGTGAAATGAAGAGTATTTTTTTTAAGAATCTGAGGAGGAACATGGTAACTACGTGTATAAAAGTTACTATAATAAAATGAATATCAAAACTGCACAAAATTAGGTATTCTCTTCACTTCAAATGAAACACTCGAAGAAATTGCATTACCATTCGAAAACCAAGCACAGACTGAGTATTGCATTGCTAAATAAAGCTGGCTAAACTAATTTAGTAAGATGATGCAATCATGAACAAAACTAATGAAATTGCTGGATTGGAAACCAAAACAAGACATTTTCATTGGTGTTCCGAAAGTTTTGCACACAACTGTAAAGTGAATCCTAGAGGAAAAGAATAATGCTTACCATGTTGACAAGAATGCTGAACAACATATAATGCGTACCTTTTCTGTCTTTACTTTTAAGAGAAAAACCGAATGCAAAATTAAATGATCATCAATTATTCATATATATTTTTAATTTATTTGTTTTTTACAAGCCGTCCGCGACCCACCCATGCGGAGCGTATCCGCTGCCCACCCGTCAAATCGCTGTTGTAAAACACTTTTCCAAACTCGCTTGCACATGCTACCGCCTTTAACCAGTAAACATTAAAATTTACTTAATTTAAAATTACAGTATTTATACTCATTACACATAGGCCTGCATTGCAGTTTCAACCCTGGGTACCCATTTCAACTGGGAATTGCCCAACGTGTACCATTCGGCAGGGCCGCAACCAGCTTATATTTTCGGGGGGCGGGGCAAAACGATTGTGACTTGTTGTATTATTTTCGGGATTGGGCAAAATGGATGTAGCTTGTTGTTGCACCAAACAACTAAACATGTTTTTGAAAATTTCGGGGGGCAGTTGCCCGGTTGCGGACCTGTCATTCAGTGTTCAAGTTACAAACAACTATTTAGCTAATAAAACGAAATCAAACACTGCGGCGTGTGAAACATAATATCTGTTCACTTCGTAAAGTGTGAATTGGCAAACCTCACCTAGCTTATTTGATGATGAAATGTAGACCCTATTATAATGACTAAGACAAAGCTTGGGGTATTAGTTCGATTAGAGGTACAGTATAATAAACTTTGATTAAAATATTACATAAAAACGAGTACAGATATAACATTCTTGTCAGGACCAAAACAAATTTATTTTGTAATTTAAAACTTTATATTAAGTCTGAATTGAATTTTTCTTTCGTTGTTTGGCGACTTAACTTGCATTTGTAGCCTATAGCAGAAATTCGGGAGACAGAGTAACAACAAGTTTTAAGTTTTAATCTTAAAAATCGTCTTAAAAACACATAGAAAATCATTGCGACGCATCAAACTTTGTCAGTGTCACCCAACATTTTGAAGTTTTTTTTGTAGTAATTTTGTGTTGATGGTGATAGCTGTTTCTAAATACTGACATTTAACCATTTTTCAGCAACACCTTTCAATGAAACTATGAAAACTGTTGTTACGCATGCCAGAGAAAACCTGGATTAGTACAACATTCTGAGGTTTTATACAAATATAAATTTGTCAATGTAACGTGGTTTCACAGCATTGTACTTACATTTATAGAAATGTACTCGAAAAAGTCACACAAAACTGGAACAGAGAGTTGCTGAAGGTTTAAGGCTGGATTGTCTTCTAGTTTTCCCCAACTCAAACGCGAAAGATGGGAGTTTACTGCATCATCGTAGAGCACGGAGATCCCGCCCGCTGCTGGGAAAGGAGCTCTTTGTGAACCTGACCTGCCGACCGGGGCTTTTCCAACCGAGCCTGCTGACTTTTTCTGCGCTGCATTAGTAGGTTTTCCCACAGATGTCGCTGAGCGTGACTTTTGCGATGCTGCATGAGAAATGATAATTTTTACTTGGTTATTACGTGAAAAGGATTATCTTGTTTCGTCATAATTCTAATTGTGACTCACGGGCGCAACTGATGGGGAAATGTGCTTTTAAGCATAGACATGCTAGCTTCGTTTTTGAGTTGACTCACAAAATTTTCGCAATTTTTGACTTTACGTTATGACGAGGGCACCCAGTTAACTATTTCAAATGATCATCATTTCAGTTCAGTTTGTTTCGCATCCCGAAGACAGGATATGCGATCAGAATGCACGGACAGGAAATGACGACCATAGTTGTCACTGGGTCACTGCCTCTCCAAAGCAACTAAAGTATTTACCGTTGGACAAAGAAAAGAGAGGTAGAGAATACAACATATACAATGGAAACATGACTGTGAAAGCAAAAGAGGATCCCAAAAAAAGATTAAGACATCCAAACGAATAGCAACTAAAAGATTAATTTATTGTTGTACAATTTAGCAGGGGCGGCTCGTCTAGACGGGCTGCAGCCCTCCCTGAAAAATGTAAGACAAAAGATTCCGCCAAACGGCCAAACTCGCCTTAAGTTTGGATTTAGTTACGAAAATTTCACAACACAATCATTTTCGGTACTTCCAACACCATTTTTGCTCAACGTTTCCTAGGAATCCAACAAAACCAATGTTTCGCTGTTTTCCAACGACACCGCTTATGCGATGACGTTTTCAGCACACTTGCCGATGAATTTGGCGATTTCGGGGCTATCTTCGGCACAGCCCTAAAGGAAAGAAACCAAACGTTTGGCTACAAAAAACATGGTGGTGTATCCGCCTGTTGCAAAGCGTTTTTGATATTTTGACGGTGAATTTTTAAAGAAAAAACGGAGGAAATATGATCCTGACTGTTTTTTACTACCTGAATTTCTTGGATATTGAATTTTATAATTAAGTTTAACAATGCTTTTACTAGTACTTTGGCGATATTGGCGG
>Ga0210059_1002530_pt1 | contig 28703 bp, 11 predicted proteins | sample Ectturendosymbi2_FD_188042 | JGI IMG/M metagenome (GOLD analysis project Ga0210059, IMG submission 188042) | Ecteinascidia turbinata endosymbiont from Florida, USA - Sample 2 (SPAdes) (version 2) | ecosystem: Host-associated > Tunicates > Ascidians > Unclassified | place: Key West, Florida...
CGGTTTATCCGGATTTTTTAATCCGGATCTTTGCCAATTCCGGATAAAAATCTCTTGTCTCATCTCGTAATCCGGATTTTTCTGTACAACTACGCTGTTGTGTTCTTAAGTGCGCTGAATGGTCTCTAGGAAAGATTCGCCAACTTTCAGACGCAAGACAAGAGCCATCACGATCAAGGAACGTTTAGAATTATGGTAACAACGGCCGCAACATTCGACTAAACGTAGAGACGATTATTATATCACACACAGGCATAGGATATCACTCCGCCACACCACGGTTTCTGTCTGCTGATCAGTGTTGATTTAGTGTGTGCGTGGAGCATTATCCCTGAATGTATTGTGCTGGTTATAACGTCTGGAGGGCATTGGTATTGCCGTCCACACAGAAGAACTGTTTATGAACCAGTCTCAGAAATCTACGTCAGTCCAAAATTCCAGATTTCTTCGCAACCAAGTAATTTAAACTTATGAACTTAAGATTGTTCATTACTGCCTGGATATGGCGGTTACCAGTCTGACATGCCATTGTAAAATCATCAATAAATTCGTTTTACTTCGGCAAAAGTTTGCTGCTGGGTCGTAACTGTGTTCAATCTAAGTGATTTTCATCGATATCGCAGTAGGCTACTTAGATAACGCCAGGCTAGAAACAACCATCTTCGGGTAATCCGGATCTTCGTCTAACCGGATAGAATCGCCAGTCAAATCGAATCCGGATTAACCGAGGTTTGCTGTACATCCGACTAAGTTTCAATGAAATTCAGAATAATGCCTTAGTGCTAATTAACAAAGAACCGCTCAATCAAGAAGTGAAAAATTAGCGGGTGTGCCGTACCCGGCGAGAATTTGCGGCGCACGCCCGCACTCGGCGCCAATGGTGATGATTCACCATGAGCGTCGGAAAGGGGGCCAAGAAGGCCCCATCCTGGTTTTTGAAATTTTGCTTTTAACTTTTTAGTAGAAAAAAGTTTTTCTCCTATTTCGGAGTTGGTAAACCCCGTGGAAAAAAATCTTTTTGGTCACCCCGGAACCACGTGTTCATACGCACTCCTCTTCTTACATGCACTTATTGAACTTACCACTATGCACCCAATGAGCTAAGTCAAAGCTATGGCGCACTTCCTCACCTAGCTTGTTGCACAAACAATGCTGCTTCTATTTTTAGGTACAGTATGCACTTTGGATGCACACAAACGTATGCGTCATGCATGCAAATATTTTACTAAATGGTGTCGTCCAGTGATGTTTGACTATGGCGTGCCCTCGTCATGCATCATTATTAAACAGTGGGTACGTATGCCAATCTATTTCCATAGTGGACCAAGAACCGCGGTTCCGCCTGGTAGACTTGTTTAACCGTTGATGTTATCTGCTTGCATGTCTGGAGGACTTCTTAGCACTTGCATTCGTCTTGCCAAGAATCTGCAATGGAAATATTTGTGAAAAAGCTGAGCAATTGATCGTTTGCTACTTCTGACAACACCGTTGTAGACTTGCACAACTATAAGCGGAATTAAGGTAAGGTTTTGATCTCTCAGTGTAGCATGTCCCATTCAACGAAGTGCGATGTAAGATGACACGGCACTTGCTTTTGAGAGCAGGTGACAGGATCAAGGGAGTGAACAAGGGAGGTTAGGGTTAATCCTACCTTAAGCCTGATATTTTACAAAAACTTTATTACCTGCGCAAAGGAGATTAATTGTTTTCGCATACTTTTTGCTTGTTAATTTGTCGACTTAATGTAAATACCACGGAATGAATTTGCATGCGAGTTTCAACCAACATTGCAAATGGGCCCAAAAGTAATGATTAGGTTTTGCTAGGAATCTGGGTTATCGTCTGGGTCCAGAAAACATCCCACCACGTTTTGCAGACCTTTCGTCCACTACGCTTGTTTAAGATTGTGTTCCGCCAATAGTTCACTGTATCCTAAACAATTGCTTTATTTTTTCTGTTAAAGCTGATCAACGCACGCGCTAACTGCATTGGCTACATTACCAATTTATGTTGCATGATAGAACTGTTGCACGAGCTCAAAAACAGTTTTTAACATTGAAGGATTCAGGCATTTGATAATGTCTCAGCAGTGAAAAAGCAAAACCAAAAGTTTGGTGGACTTCTATAACACGACATATACATAACAAAAAATTGAAAGTTTTCTTGCGTACTTTATGCGCATTCTCAATTCTTGTGTAGTTTAGCAAGATTCGATCTTACAAACCGGGGTGTGCGCCAGCCAGTCCAGCTACACACTTTCTATCAGTGTTGCCACTGGGGTCAGTCGCGTTAACATCAGATTGTTGCCTTTTGCAACATCAGATTTTTTACACTGCAGTTTAATATAAGCTAAATGCTTCTATTAACAATACCTCACAAAGTGCGATAACCCACGTTGAATACGAAACAGAGAGAAGTATCGTCTTAAAATGGAAAAGATGGTTATTTATTTATGCGCAACGTATATGTTATTCCTATTCCCAACGCTATGAAGAGAGCTTATTCAGTTTGGAACAATTACCAATCACACATGAGGGTGCGAAATTGATCAAAGACACTTAAAAATTATGAATGTAACTGATTTTCATCCTGAAAAGTATAGAAAATTTGGGAAAAAAACAACAGCTCAGACAACATCAGATTTGTCACCAAAACATCAGACATAAGAACTATCTCTCAAAATATCAGATCTGATGTTGAAACATTAGAAGTGGCAACACTGCTTTCTATGCTCGTATTAGATGAGACATTAGCGCAGCCTCATTTTGAAGTTGTACGTTGCTCTGACGCAGTGATGAGCAGTGGCGGCTCGTGGTGAAATTGGTCGGGAGGGCTGCGAAATTTCATCTCTGGTTGAACATATGGGATTGTCGCCCTGGCTGTTTTTATAATTAGTGGCGTTACCAGTCACTCCAGCAGTCCTAATCTTATCAAACTCGTAAGTTTCAGTTGTCCTTATTGATACATAGAAGAAAACATTCACTTCAGTTTAATGAAACCAAACCCTAAAGCGTAAACACGAACACAAAAAATTAAACCGGTCCCATCAAAAATACGACGCATAACCACTGCCATCAAAGCTGCAAAGGCGAGATTCGAACCCAGCATCACTTACACACTAAGCTTGGAACATTCTGCTCGACTAATATGGCGCTATCGTGAACAAGACAAAGCTTAGCATTTTATTCAAACCGTGTCATGGCAGCAGACCTAGGTTAGAGCCACTTTCTTTGAGCTGGTGCATTAATCATGTTCTTTCAAATGAAGTTTAAATTTTCCAAACAATTTCGAATAGTGTATGATTTTACACAAGATTTCTCGTTTTTTTGAACTGGATTGTTATGCTTTTCCAGTAAACGTTTGTATTCTGAATCAGTTACAGCTTCAACGTTCACCTTACCAAAAAATCAAAGGTCGACTTGAATGCCTATAGGCTTGCCAGATTTCTCACGCTTCAAAATTTTCACATTTCAATGTTTTAAACCAGTCACACCTTGTGTTGTCCAAGAATGAGATCCACCAACTACTGCCGTACATCTTCAAACGCCAACCCTACAAAGCTCATCAGCTTCGCCTACTGTTGCAAGCTGTACTGGTGCAGATAAACGAAGGGCTGTATTTTCGCAGCCCGAGCTTGGCGACCAGATTTGAATCCAATGCCGCCAAAGTACTAGTAAAAGCATTATTAAACTTAAGTATAAAATTTAGTACCCAAGAAATTCGGGTAGTAAAAACTGTCAAGATCATATGTCCTCCTTTTTTTTTAAATTCATTGTCAAAATATCAAAAACGCTTTGCGATAGGAGGATGCACCACCATCTTTTTTGCAGCCAAATGTTTGGTTTCTTTCCTTTAGGGCTGTGCCGATGACAGCCCCGAAATCGCCAAATTCATCGGCAAGTGCGCTGAAAACGTCATCGCATAAGCGGCGTCGTTGGAAAAGAGCGAAACATTGGTTTCGTTGGATTCCTAGGAAACGTTGAGCCAAAATGGTGTCAGAAGTACCGAAAATGATTGTGTTGTGAAATTTTCGTAACTAAATCCAAACTTTAGGCGAGTTTGGCGGAATCTTTTGCCTTACATTTTTCAGGGAGGGCTGCAGCCCGTCTAGACGAGCCGCCACTGGTGATGAGTGTGTTTTACTCCGCTGTTTCAACGCGAAGCCTGATGTTTTTGCAGTTATGAACTGGTGTGTCGTAGCGTTGAGATTATTTTCCTCCGATATCCTAACTTGGAGCGCTGATAGTTTATAAACTAAGGGTGGTGCGTGTAGAACAGGCCTGCACAACATACGGCCCGCGGGAGCTTTCTCAATTGTACGAAATCTTGCACAAGCTCGACATCGAGTAAATGTCGTTCCAGAATCTCTTCCATACTACAACCAAATCTCTACATCCAAATGAAATAGACTTTTGCGGCTCGTGGCAAATTGGTGTTGAATATTTGGCCCTTCGAGCTTTCTCAGTTGTGCAGGCCTGGTGTAGAAGAATATGCATATTATGTCGACAACTTCGCCAAAACATTGGATTGGAAACATGACATCAAATTGTGACGTCACAAACAGCGCACACCAAATGCAAATGACTACCATATCCCACCGAATGAAATCCCCATGAAAACTTTCTGGGTACGCCACTGGACAGGATTATTCGCACCAAAACTAGTAGACGGATCTTTTGTCCTACGCTATTGGCATAAACCGAGGAAAATTAGGTTGTGTAAGTCAGTTATCACTCGCCCTCCGCATCAACGTCAGTACCACTAACCCAAAGGATCAGTGCAGCGAATTTTGTTTGGCGCATTCAAGTAGGTGTAGACCAGTTGTTCCCAACCTTTTTTGCCTATGGCCCACTTTGTCGCGTCTAAAATCCTGATCGCCCCATGTGGTCATATAAAGATTCTAAACATAGTCTACATCAAAAACACAATATGCTTACCAACCTGAAGTACGTTAAAATTAGTTCGAAAAATTTGCACACATATCCGGTCAGTGCCCCTTTAAAAATCAAACTTTCCCCTGTGGGGCGTACGCCCCATGTTGGGAATCATTGGCTTAGGCACTTGCATCTAATCATACAAGTTACATTAACCTGTAGAAAAACTGAACTGGTTTCGTGGATGCGTTCTGTCGTGGTGCTTACATATAGTGATCCGAAGTTGTGAAAAGGGAATTCCATAATCCAATGAAAACTTTCCTTGTATACTGTCGGTGGCCTACTGTGTTACACAAGCGCGGGCTTACTAGTGGTGCCGGCCACTCTAATTCATGTTTAATGCTTTAACGTGAAGTGAAAATTGTATTTCTTGTACTTCCGGGAATTGTTGGTGGAGTTTTGGAAATATGATGACTTTTGACGTCATTGGGTAATTGGAACTACGATGCGCTCTTTCAGTCATATTGAAAATCAAAAGGAGTTTGAGCAAGGACTTTGCAGAATGTATCTTTCACTTCATGTTTCTCAAACAAATTTTCCTTCACTGTAAGCTTGCATTGCAATTATGAATGTGCAGCCCCTCACGTGCTATTTGTCCTCCCAACAACTGCAAGCTAATGACACATGTCTAAACAGCACTGTACCATTTACTAATCAACAAATTCTGACTACTACCAGGTTTGCATATTAGGCCCAGCAGTATTTCCTCAGCGGGAATGGTAAATTGGAATTACCTAGCCAAACAGAGACGGAGCCAGTTTTTTTACAGGTTCTGTTGCGCAGGCTACAAAACCTGAATTAGTGGAGAAAAACGTCTTTCTCGCGTATTTTGTCATAAGCATGGTTTACAAACAATTCCAAGTTGTTACACGAAAGATTTTGTTTGTTTGGGTTTTACCTCGGAAAGTGTTAAGCTCTTGCTAGTAGCAAAATTATTTGCTTCGACTTTTTGGGTTTAAGATAGGATGTTATTTTCTGAAAGCTTTGCTTTGGGGCATTTTGAGGTTATAGGTCAGGGGTGAAGTAGGACCAACCTCTAGACCAGCTACGTCCAACCGCGGCCCAGTTTGGGTTTTCGCAGTAGTATGATTAGTCTGCACACTGACAACCTCTGCTTGTTTTGATAATCATAAATTTGACATTTTTGATGCAGGAGGTCCTCAGTGCCACTACATCACGTCGGTATTACGTTGCGAGAGATTTCCATATGCCCATTGACACCTTGGTGCAAAAAGTTTTACTAGTTTTCTTATCTCTACCCTTGTTCCACTGGCACTAACGTTGCCTAAAAAGTCAAGTCACACTGACGGAGTGGCTAGAGGTGCCAAGTTGTCGTTACCACCGCAGTTAAGGTTCGAACGCTTTCAGTGCATAGCTTTAAGTCTTTCGATATACGGCCTTCATAGACATGTCATTTAGTGTGCGGCTTTGGTGAAGATAGTAACATCTTTTTTGCAAGAGCAATATCGGTTGAACATAGCTGCTCCAGACTATCATTTGTGATTCTTATGATTAGACTAGCTGGTATGAAATTGCTTTTCACCATGAAACCTTTTTATTATATGCCTACTGTCATGATCTTCGATTGTAGCTTTCAAGTTGCAAATATTTCATTTCGCAATGGTTCCTAATTGCTAGACAAAGAGCGAAAGGGGAAAATATGCAAATAAAGAGCAAGCTGGTATTGAATGGAAGAATTTCTGACACATCACTCGGATTTAAGACCACGTGAATAGCTCGTGCGGCTGGTTTAAAGTCAATCCAGGCTTGCCGTTTTCATTGGTTTGCTTAAGTAGACGCAGCTGGTGTGCCAAATTCCACTAGAAAGATTTGATGGAGTGCGTGAAACTTTTGTAAAAAGTACTTTTGAAATATAAAAACTTATTGACAAATGCATTTTTAATGATTTGGCAAGTACTGGAGCGAATGACATGTCTCACTTTGTCTTGTGGGTAAGGCAAAGCGGGCCATTTTTGAAAAAACTCATTTGTGATTTGTGCCAATACAAAAGAATTTTATGTTCGATGTGCCTACTGATTATGGTTACCAACTAGGCTACACCTTTACATTAAAAAACAATCAACAAAATCCGATTAATGCGGTCGCAAAAATAACGTTTTTTTCTGTAATTGTCCTGTTTGCCTCGTCCTCCCCTAGAGTTGTCAAATAGGAGATTGACGAAACGACCAGCAAACAAATTACAAACCAACCGTTACATTCAATGTTAAAAGAACAAGGGGACAGCCAATGTTCTCATGATCACCTGGTTGAATTGCACCATTTGCGCTTCGGGATGCAAGTCTAATTTAATGTAGCTGACGCATGGTTTACGGATAAACTTCAAGAACGAAATGGCACAGTAGACACGCGTAGGCTACACCAACATACGCAAAATCATTGTTTTTTGGGGTAGGCGTATGTACGAATATTTATCATAAACATATACATGGACATCAAACGGTATTTTAAGCGGCAAATGTTATATGACCTATTTTGTGTTAATAATAGTGAATGGTAACAAGTGCTAACATAATCAACACGTGAAGCTCAGTTCAGTTTCGTTTATGCTCGATTTTTGTAGGCTACTGCTTTTGCAGTCCTACTAGTGATTTGCGGCTCCCATTTCCGCTGTTGGCCACGGGGCTGCTTTCGCAGTTAATCATGCTGATCTGGTGACGAGCCAATAGTAGCACTGCCTATCAGCGCCGACCACGAGGCTGGACAGGCCGCAAGTACCGCTTTTCAAGTCTTCGGTATGACTCCAGCCCGACCAAATCCAGCCTGAGCCTACCAGCTTTGGTAGTGCTTGATCAACCAACAGTACTATTTAGCCGGTAGTAACTGAAGTAGAAGATTAACGTATAGGCTAACCCTGAAAAGTGAGGCGAGCTTAACTCTTTTAGTGCGTACTAGCAGGTACAGAGGGGACTCCAGAAAAACTGTACGTTTGGTTTAGCAGCTAGTTTGCTGGTGCATGATTTGGTTACTGAGACCTTAAGATGCGATGCTTTAAAGATTTAGTTTTTGATGTGAAAACTGCAAAAAAACAACTTAACGCGTTACAGGGGAGACTTGTTTAGCACCTACTAACTTCACGCAGTGGAAAATCATTCTACTGTACACGAAAGCCAATGGCGGTCACTTGCATTGTTTCACTGTGCCATCTGCGATGCTGGGCTTCGTGAGTTATAAGGTAAGTCTATTACGTAGCCCACACAATGGGCTAACCTACGCATTTCCTCTACAGATGCTATCGCTCCAAACGGTACGGCCAGCGAGTGACTACAGCACCTGTGCTTACGTAACTTGATTCTGCTTAGCGTGACTTAATTTTCTTACCAGTGCTTTCGACTTCATTAGGGCGCTGTAAATCTCATCAGCTAGCCTGTGTGCTGTCATGCTCAGCTTTCGCGCCAATTGCGTCTGACAAAACAGGAAACTTGGAAAAGCCTGCCGAAGAAAAGCAATCCTTCAGAGGTGCGAAGGTAATGTTTGTGGTTGTCTTTTGTTTGCAACAACTAACTTTCAATACTAAGCCTAAGCGTGTTCCACTGTAGACTTTCTAGTGCTAGTAGTCCATCCACTTAAATTAACAGCTGTAACATCATCATTCATACCGTCGTGGTGCAAATTAGCCAGGTCTTGCTGTAAACCCATAGCCTGCGCAACGATGCAACAACATTGAATGCGGCCTGCGTGGTTACTGGTTCACCATCAGCCGACGATCAGCGCTAGTGACTGCTGTTCGCGTTGCTGTGACGCGTCTTGCCCTGAATAAAATGGCGGCATTTCGTTCTCTTCTCTGATCACGAATGAGGGTGAAGAGGCACCTTTTTTTCTCACTGCGCAGTGGTGACTCAGTAAACACGTCGCGTATCTCATTGGTTAGTTGAAATCTGGTGATTTCGTGAGGTAGGCCTATGAGTCGTGAGGCGTTTAATCATATGAATGCAATAGTCAGAACTATCTGCCTATCTACTAGTTCAGCGCCTCGCTTCCAGTGAAACGTGGTGCAGAACGATTGTGTTGTTGAGTTGGTTTGCAAGGTTTAATTTTATTAAAGTTCAGTGAAAGGTAAACTGAATAGAGTTTACACTCATTTGCGTGTCATACTGATGTATAGTACTTGTTGGCAGTTAGTTACGCTGATGCAGTATGACTTTAAACCGTTTTTCACTGACCTAGTAACAGTCTTTCTCAGGTGTGCCCTAAGCCACTGCTCTATTTGGTCGTATTACTGCATGTTATTGTTAACGTAAAATGTTTGCACTGGTTATTACTTCAGATTGTATTTGGTACACAAAGGTTTTGCTACAAAAATACTTTAACAATGCATTTGACACTTTAACAGAGCTCTTTTAATTAAAGCAGCCTTAACCTAGCTGTGCATTATCAAAATTATCATTGTGTCCCTAGATTTAGAGAAAACCGGGTCCCTAGAATCAGGGAAATCGGGTCCCTACAGATCCACACTGGGTACCTAACATTTTCCTTAAAAAAAACTTGCAGTCATAAATTCCCAAACAAAGTGGTTCAGCTCATAATCACAAAAATGCAATTCAGACCCCATAGCATCAATCAATGTGTAGCATAACGCAAAAAGCCAAACTGAGGTGTGTGGTTTAAAAAGTATCCTCACGTCAAAGAATGATTTCCCGCAGCTGTTTCATAGCCCTACATTTTCTTTCAAAACTTGTCTTGAGATCTTAAGAAGTATGTGTTCTATCAGCAGTCTAGCGGATCTCTCTCATAACCTGTGCTTGTAGTCTCTCACTGAACTTTGTCATATTGATATGTATCTGCCCAATTTGCATATAGGGGTGCCATTTATTGCCTACCAATATCTCATGCAGATGGCATCCCTCAATTCTTGTAAATTTAAGTGTGGTCGCCAAACAACTTCAGCCCAACTGTGGACCATTCAGCACTTATTTGAGCTGTGCAGCACTTTCTGTTGTGGGCTGAATGATATGCAAGAGCTACAGACTGGCGCCAGTTGTTGGGGCTAAAATTTAGGCTATTGTATCTACTATGGAACATTGATTTTTTGGCATTGCCAAAGCACTATTTTTGTCATCATACAGTTTGTGACATCAGCATAGCATTGCATGCAACAAGTAACTGAATACAGCATAAGTTCAAAATTTGGCCTACAAAAATATGAATGTACCCTTTATGACTGAAAGGGTGGTTTGGGCCATCATAACAAAAGTTGGCAGATCCCTGATTTAAGGCATACCCAATAATAGCTTTGATTGGCATTGCTGAGAGCCAAGACGAAGCTCCTTTCTCCATTGCTTCTTATACATGTTGTGCATTCAAGTTCAATTTCTCAAGCAGTTTGCCATTTGTGATGTGTTGTATCCTGGAAGTTGTCTAATTTTGCTTGTGATGTTTTTGATATGTTGATGGTCTATCTAGATCAGGGGTCTCAATTTTTTTGTCTGAGGGCAACACAAGCTATTACACAACAATTCAAGAGTCAGACATCTTGCATACGTAATTGTTTCAGGGTATGTTATATTCTACCAAAACAACAACTTTTTTGTAAATATTTTTTTCAATTTTGACATTGTATCTTTGTGGCTGGATAAAACACCTTCGTGGGCCAGATGAAATGGGCTAAAACTGGCCTGTGGGCCGTAGTTTGGAGATATCGCATCGACTGTATGATATTATAGTCAGTTTTTGGTTGCAGATTTGGTCTGTTAGTTTTGCAGTGATCATGGTAGAGTTCTCATGTTTGCATTACTGTTTGCAGTTTCTTGAGGATTTGGCCGACCTAGCCAGTCACGACTCAGGGGAAAGCTAACAGTTTTCTTAGCATTGCCAACCAGAATATCACATGAGGGAAGCAGGGTTCCTATGGAGTTTGAAAAAGTATGGAAAAATTTTGGTCAATTTTCAGCCTGGAAAAGTCTGGAAAATTTTTTCCTATTAGTGTGGAAAAGTAGACTTGTTATTTTGAAATGCATTTGCATAATTTTAATTCCAAGATTGATGATTTTACTGTTAACTATTGTGCCTGAATCTGACCTAGGTATGTCATTTAGAAAAGTTATGTCCAGAAAAGGTCTGGAAAAGGTCTTGAAAAAGTATGGAAATTTGCATTCAAAATTGCATAGGAGCCCTGGGGAAGAAACTGATGAGTTCTTCTGATGTGCTCTAGTGGTTCAAATGGCTCACTTGTGTTTGGAAGTGTTCTTTGGAAATTAGTCCATCTGGAGCAGTGGTTCTTAACCTTTTTTCTACCACACTTCCCTTAAGTAATTGTCCCTTATTTCAAGCCTCCCTGACTTTAAATAAGCTGTAAAATGTATTTCTTCAACGAATGTATTTCTTGGTGAATTTCATGATCAAACTGTCCATGTTGTAGGGCACATAAGGGCTCGTGCCCCCCAGGGGTCGCACCCCCTGTTTAGGAACTGCTGATCTGGAGCATATTGCAAAATAAGTTGTTTCTTAAAGCAACCTTCTGAAAACTGCAATATGTATTAATGTTTAATTTGAAACAGTGATCAAGTAGGCATAGTACGCAAATATGTTTAAGTAGGCCAGCAGTGCAAGAGTTCGTTGTTGATGAGAGATGGTATAGATTTGTAAAAAATTTTTAGTCTAACTGTATTAAAGCTTCTTGATATAGATTGATTTAAAAATATTTAGGAAATTTTTAGCAAGACTTGCCTTACCAGTAGTTAGCATGTTGTTCAGGTTGGCATAAACAACTGTGTAATGTTTGCCGGCATGGGAATGCAGAGCTATGACATCATGGTATGAGCTAGGGTTGGTCACAGTAATTCTTACCCTCAAGTGATGATAGCAAATGTAACAATGTATGGTTTTGTGATTTTTGTTTTGCAAACCAATGTCAAGTGCATGCTATTTGCATTTGGTCTAGCTCTTGCAACAAACAAATTAACAACCACAGGAAGTCAGTTGATTTGTTAGTTTTGGTGTAACATCATACACAAATGACTGAGAGACTACTGTTTCCAAGAGTGAACTGCTCTTACTGATGACGATGACGTGTTGATTCTGAGACTATGACAATGACCTGGCAAAATTGTGAACCAGCTATACAGGGGTGTTTCCAGTAAAAAATGGCTCTTGTGTTTTTTTCACTTGCCTGATCCAAACACTCCATGTCTGATTTGGAAATTTTGTGGAATATCATTAAAAAGGCCACTTTATTGTTCGATAAGAGTAGACTATATTGGTGTTTTTGTATAGTATACTAGTGTTTTTCTTAGATTTGTATTTTTACATTCTTGGGGTGCTAGCAAATGTTGGCAGGCCTAAGCCAGAGTTTTTCTTGTTGGGCTGATTAAGGTTACATTATTTCCTGAAAGCACTGTTACAACTCACTCAGTGGTTGTGGATCAGTCACACAACTTTGTTGTAGTGCAGCAGATTCTTTTACCAAACTGTAGATGTCCCTCAAGCTTTTTTAGCTGTGCAGTCTGAATGTTTAATTTTACTTTTACTGAATCACATTAAAATCACATATTTCAAAATAGTAGTTTTGTTAAGATTGTCACATGCTCTGCTTTTGCACTTCCAGTTAAAGCGGATACCAGTAATTTCAGTTTTATGTGTTAGTGATAAGCAATGTAGTGATGAAGAGACTATGAAAAAATATATATATATCTGTACTAAAAATATGCATTACTCAACAATGACAGTGCATAGGCAGTAGTGTAACTAATGGGGAGAAGGGGGGCACCCCCCTGGCAAGCTAAATGTAAAAATTGACCTCCCTTTAGTTGACACTAAATTTTAGTACTATTTTGGTTTTCAGCAGGTTGTTTTTTTGTATTTTTCATGTTTTTTTCGTTTTTTTTAGCTAGTATAGACATCCAGGACATCTGGATTCACTGTCATTTCTTCATTTTTTTTCTGAGTGTTGCTAGTGGCCCCTTGCAGGGCCAGTGGGACCCTTTCAGCTAGTTTTTTTTCCCCTGACTCAAACCTCTAGTTACGCCACTGTGTATAGGGTAAGTCATACTGTCTGGTTTCAGTGATCAGAATCTAGAAAAGCAATATAGTAGTTATTAAACTCCATTACTCCAGTTTGTATGTAAGTGCTTCAGTCTTAAAGTAATAAAAGTTCTTAATTGATGTGTGGAATCAATTTATTTTACAACTAAGTCATTACAACAGCACTGTAGGCGTGGTCTGTGTTTGCTTTAAACTAGATGGTGAAAGCATGAATGGAACAGGTAAGTTGTGGCAGTTTGCTATGTTTTACTTTCCATGTGACTTTGACTTGTTTATATTTGGATGGCACTTGTTTCAAATGTTTATCTCTGAAATACAAATTCCCACTAGAAACTTGCTCTCCCCATTTTTAGCCCTGAATCTCAGCATGGTAAACCAAGAAATGTAAGAGCTTCATTAACAACTTTTTGAAGTGGTGAGATTTTCTTAGATCTATCTACGTAAAACAATTTTTGAAAAAGATAATTACCTATCGTGCATTGTTTTCAGGTTTACCATTTGTTGCAGTCCAAGATCTTCAAGAGCTGTATCCATCACAAACATTGTAGGTTGCAAATAAATTGAGCATATCTTGTGTGTTCTTGTCTGTGATATTGCTGTTCAGGGTTTTTCAACTCTATCTGCTGCTTTTGCTTACTGCATCTATACTTGATTTCTCTGCTTTTGGATTAATTTTTAACCAGGTGTATTTTTGCATAGATCTTCCAAGTCCTTGTGCATCGACGCAAATACCATGAAAATTGTTTTGGTGGAACCACCTATTTCAGCAAAAGCAAAGCAAACTGCCCGGAAGTCCATAAATTCAAAGAGCTATTTTGCTATGCCATTAAAAATTTGTAATTTTGCTGAAGCCCAGGTGAAAACCATACAAACCCATCGCAATCCTGTTGCTGCCGTCTCTCCATTCAGCAATGTTGGTAAACCGGATTCTGCAAAGATGCAAGTCATGGACAATGGCTACACTGATTCTGCAACACAAAATGCTCCATCACCAACAGTTAATACCATTGCTTCTGCTGTTGCGTCGCAAGGAAAAACAAACTTTTCGGATACACCTTCGTCAGAACAAAATGAGCAGAATGCGGAACCGCCTATTTCAACAGCAGTGAGTGCCAGCATGAACGATTCCAATAAGCAGCCAGAAGTTGAAGATCATTCTTCTAAAAACGTCAAGATTAAAACTGAAAACTTAAGCAACGTAACAGGTGATATTCCGCAACAAACTTGCTGTGAAAATTTTACTGGAGTACAGGCGTGCGAAACTCACGAAAATAAGAAGCCCAGCGTAAAAACAACAGACGAAAAGAGCATTCGTAAGCCACACAAAGCAGTCAGTATTGAATCAATCATTCGAAATCTTAACATGAAGCAAAGCAAAGGTAAAGTACTTGATGTATTTCTTAGTTTTAATAAACCTGTTGTTCGTATTACTATATAATGGCTGTATTCAACAATAATTGTTGATTACTGTGACGTCTAATTTTACGGCTTGGATTTTGCTGATGTACAAAGCTTTACAAATCACCGTAATTGCATGACGTTTTCGAATGTCTCAATTAGAGCTCGTCCGATATTGCGATCAATCCCATCTATCATATCTGCAAAATTCCGCCCATATATAATATCGGCTATATTTGCCCATAAAACAACGATATAAATTTATTTTAAGTATGTGGAAACGCAAGATGTTACTCTTATTTGTTAGCGCTAATTTCTGTCGTGTTCCTTACGGCGCAGCGCCCTGCTACGATATTTGAATTAGTGAGTTTACGTCAAGGCTGTGGAGCCGGAACTCAAATTTCGGGCTCCAGCTCCAGGCATCTAAATATTTTGGCTCCGGCTCCAGGACGATTTGGTCCAATAAAAACTAAAGACCATTGTATTATTTAAACAACTCGCTTGCCCCACAAACTAAGACTGTTGAACGGGAACTCAAATTTCAGTCGCCGGCTCCAGCCATCCAAAAGTGCTTGGGCTCCCGCTCCACAACCCTGGTTTTCGTGCAGCAAGCAGATGAATGACAGCGAACAGATCACGGGTTGCGATGTGGTGTTTAACTGTTTTAGTGACCACGCCTCCGCGCAATTCAGTGTGCGGTTCTTCGTCGCGACTTCGAAGTGTTAACTTTTGATTATTAAATTATGATTTTCATGAAAAATTTTCGTATATTTTTCCAGTTGAGGTATTCCCTTTTAAGATTTGGTTTAATACGCATAGTGCAGTCATTTAACTGTAATTTGAGTAATGCAAAGATGTCGGCATTGGTTATCGGCAATGAAAAAATCGGCATTGGTCCCAGACAGTCTTATCGTACGTTCTTATGGTATCAATTGAGAGTTGAATAGTGTCCTGAAAGTTGCTGCTTTCAAGCATGGATGCCACATGTTGTTCAGAGAAGGGCAGGGCACCAAGTGATATTGGCACAGTGGTTTGATATCTCCTTCACGATTTCCACAAACTTTGCTTTATAACAAAAAGATGATATTACAGTAAATGCATTTTGTCATGGCGCAACGTTGCTGAGGACATGATAAAAACAGCCACGTAACGATGAAAACACAGCTCTGGTGCTGAATCGTCCATCTTGCTGAATAAAGTCAATTTTGTGATGATGTTATATGAAAATGGATATGCGGTACTGAAGTTGTAAGTCAAAAATAAGCCTGGCGTTGTTTTGAGCACGCGGTGAGCTTCAGTTCAGGTCATTTACAACCGCGAACATGATTGACTGTAATAGTGCCTATCACGCTGCCAGAACGTGTTTCAAGCACAAACTTTGATTTTTATCAAAATTATTGTTTGCCCCCCCTAATCATGTATGTTCTGCATTTCATAGTATGAGTATAAATGCAGCTATAGAAAATTTCATTATTTTAATAAGAACAGTAAAGGCTCTTGTGCGAAATGCCTGTGTCCGAAAAAGGTGATAGAATTCTGCTGTGCCCAACCCTCGGCCCAACCAAAGATTTTGTGCGGCCCAGTTTAGGTTTTTGCTGTAGCATAAGTTGGCTACATATTGCCAACCTGGCCTTATTTTCATAATCGTAAATTTGACATTTTTGATGCAGGTGGTCCTCATTGCCACTTTATAGCGTCTGTATTGCGTTCTGGGAGATTTCCGTATGTCCACTGACACCTTGGTGCTGTTGCAACCTCTCCGGTGGTGTTGCGTTGATTGTGTGATTCACCACGAACGGGATGTGCGTGAAGAACAACACCACACATATATGTGGCGCGAACAAGCAATAATAGAGTAATCGTGGCGTGTAATCTCCGGTGATACTAACGATGTCAACGATTGAACGTAACAATAGCGTACGCGAAGAGTGATCATGGCATGTGAACTCTATTGTTGCTGCCACAGTGCGAAGCTTTGCGCATATGCCGCTCGGGGTTTCCGATCGCAACAGTGCAAAACGTTTTACTAGTTTTCTGATTTATATCCTTGTTCCGTTCGCACTGAACATGCCTGCCAAATCACACTTAACGGAGGGTTTAAAGGTGCCAAGCAGCCGTTGCCATTGCAAATAGGATTCGAACGCTTTTAGTACATGTGAGACATTCAATGTGCGGCCCTCGTTAATAGGTTATGCAATGTGCGTCCCTAGTTAAGATATTGACATAACTTTTGGTTCAATAAGCAATTACGGTTGGACTTAGCTGTGATAGATGCTTACGGACATTTTCGCTGCTGTACTATAGGGCTCTACCACATGTTTCACTTTCAGGGCAATTTTTCGTTAACACGTTTATGGCGACATACGCTATTTTCAGAGGCAACGCAAAGACTGAATGCAAATTCTTTGATTAATGCGGACGACTTCGTGTCATGCCCATTAGTCCAGTAGCGTTCACTACCAATAAACACGAGAAGGCCAAGCATTTGTCTTACAAGTGAATGCGTGCAGCCGTTTTTAAATCCTTATCCTCTTCTGGAAATGGTGCTAAAACTTGGATTGCTGTACTGCTTCAACCGCGCCGTCAATTCTTGCAAAGTGTTTCAAGAAAGAGGAGCAAGTTGATATTCCAAAAATGTGGTAGGTTTATACGAGGAATTGGGATTATAAATAGGAAAAACCAATTAGCATACGTGCATTGCCAGGGACGCCGAACCGTCGGTAGGGCAGGGGGGGGGGGGGCAGAAAAAAAGTGGAGGGCAATGCAAACTTACGAAAAACAAAAAAAATCGTTACCAATTATCAGGCTGGTAATTAGAAGGGCGCAGGGGGCTTAGTCTCCCCTGAAAAAAATTTCGCCCCTCGAAAAATGTGTTGGACATGTATTTGTCCCCCTCTCAGTAAACTCTTTGCCTCTCCTGGTGTCCCAATCTGGTTTGGGCCTGCCAATTATGCTTGATACACTTTAACAATAATGTTGACTTCAAAAATAATAAAACAAACCATAGAAAACTTGTTTCGTTTCAATGCGATCTTGCTAAATCATAAAATTACCTATGAAAAGACACCTTTGCCACGGTTGTCCCTCGTTTGAAAGGTCAGGGATTCAATGCCACTGCTCTCCGACGTCCCTGCTTGCCGCTATCACCAGTCGCAACCTCGCTACATTACCTTCGAAGATGTCTGCGTTCAAGAGTCACATGCGGCAAAACGCCTAATATCGTAACTTGAAGTGAACACCTTAAGATTTGTTGCCGTGTTATTATAACACGATAAAGACCAACAGTAAAACAATCCGCTGGCAAGTTTGGCAACCTGCTCCTGCAGGCAATAGCGAAGACAGCCAAAAGTTTGGGGGGGAAAATTGGTAGGGGACAAAATGTTTGATTTTAGGCGAATAACACTATTTTGTTTGTGATACCGCCTCTCAAAGCACAAATGACTATATGTTCCTAAAAATTTTTTGGGGGACATGGGCCCCTACGCCCCTCAGCTACGCTTATGTCTGCAGGCAAAGGAGCGGATATGAGTGGACTGCAAACTCAGCACCGCATGACACCCGAACAGTGAACCTGGCTCTTGTGCCGTGTGAGTGTCGTACCGGCAAATAAACTGTTATTGCAAGAAAATCAATTAATCGGAATTGACCTGCTGACGTCAAATTTTCTAGAAAGTTTTAGTTCTTAGTCCCAATTTCCAGAGAGGGGCAAATACCCGTTTTGACCCCTGGGCAGATCCAGCCAATGACATTAGGGGGACGATTTCAGTAATGTTTGTTAATAAAGTCTCATTACGGGTTCACTGCTTTAAAACAGATGAAGCATAGGCTACTTCATAACACTTCTGTCACAAAAAAATGGATGACAGAATATCCTTGTATTGTGAATGCTGTTTTCCGAATTGTACACAAACATGGTAAATAAGGTTAATTCGTAGGTTTTAGGGGGAGCGAAAGCTTCAATCGCCCCTCCTGGATTCGCCCCTGCGGACGGCCATGGCTTTGACGTACCACGAGTTCAAACTGTTTGTTTGAGTGCAGTGTAAAAACACGCCCATAGTCATTCTTTTCGCATTTACATGTTTGGCAACAATGTTGACCTCAAAACTAATAACAGAAAATATAGAAAACCATTCTGAATTTTACGTGTGCGCGAATAGCTGCAATAAATGTGCTTCAAGTTGATCTTGATAAATCATGAAATTACTTATGATACTGGTATGTAAAGACACCTGTGCCCCCGTTGCCCCCCCTTTCAAAGGGCAGGAGTGGCAGTGACCCCGTAATGCACCCCCGTTCCGGCGTCCATGTGCATCGCTATAAGAAGCGCAGCGAGGGTCCATATGTGGCGATATACCATTACTGTATATGCAATTGTGGAAATTCAACCTGTCCAGTAGTTCTGCTTGCAATGCATTTAATATTCTTTTTGGCAAGTTTGGTTCACTGCACTTGAGTGGCTTATGCACTGCAGCAACCACCTCTAATCTGTCCAGTGTAGTCTTTTTGGCCATAGCATCTGCATCGGAGAACACGTTAGGTCTTTTAAGCAATAGAACAGCAAATTGTGTGCTAACTAAAGAGTTGGTCACAATAGAAAATACGGCATCGAAAATCCTTTACTGATTGATAACTGCACTAATGTACTGAGTTTCTTGGCACTTTAAGTATGTTCTGTAAAACCAACGAAAATGCCCTACCTCAAATAGCATGCTTTTCTCATACGCGGTAACAAAGCAACTTTAGATGGTTACTGAAGATGATTTTTAAATTAACTGTTGTGTCATATAGCAGAAACCTAGACAATGGTCATAGTCTCAATCAAAGCGAACGGCCACTGAAACAGATATATTTTGACGCACCTTGCGCAAGCACACGCAGTTACTCAGGCTAATTTCAGAGTCGAATGGTTTTGGCGCCCTGTTCTGGGAAGATTGTGATGAACCAAGAGTGTCGTTATTGCAGAACACTTCTATCGCGATAAAAAGCTCGTGCGCCTCAAATGCGTGAAACAAGACAGAAGCTGAAAAATCCAACACAATCTTATTTGATTCGCTTGACAACTATCATGAACTGTAGCAGTGGGGCGGGGACATAATCAAAATGCTGACCCCATGTTTTCATTATTAACTCGGAAATGCTTGAGGCACAAAATATATGCTGCAAACAATTCCTAGAAAAGATGTTTGACCTAACTTTACTGAAAGAACTTTTGAAGGAATTCAACTTAGGGTGACGATTAGACAACAGATCTGTAAACAGAGGATCTTTGCACTTGGGTGCATGGATTCCCAGAGGTTGACGATGAGGGTAGCGGTGCCTTGCTAGCATTGCTAAACTAAAACAATATGTCATAACATAAAGTACTTTTCGTTACACTCAAAGCAAGGTGGCTGCCACTGCTTCGTGAGCTTGGCATGTACTTACACGTTTAAATTGCCTGTAAAAGTTGAAATCACAATAGGTTATGGTTATTAAAAAATTGCTGACGGATTCAAACCCGTCGGCTTTGTGGAGACTAGTTGCTTGATTACGTCATGCTTTGATAATTAAGTTATAACGAGAAAGTGACTATCTTTTCCTGACGTCCAAAAAATATTCGATTCAAGTTCTACTGAAAGCCGAAACGTTTAGTAGACTTCAAAGCATTTTTTTTGCACAGAGAAAATTTCCCCAAACCTCTTCACATTGCTCAGGATAAGTCAGTTCGTATTACTTTTTGGTAGCAAAAATATCAAAGTTAAAATAATAACAGTTTTTAGCCTGTAAGCCCAGCCTTATTTGTAGTTTTCATTACCAAGAAAACAAAATTACGGACAACCGTTTTGCACATGCAGATAGTATACACGAAGTTGTTTTGATTGATCAATGAATCGGAGCTCCGTTCGACCTCAGGTTGGTTCGACGGCTGACGACTTTTGGATAGCCAATCAATTTAGTACACCACCTATGTCCAACCCAAATGGCTTACTGAGCCAAAAAGTGTGTCACTATCTTGACCAGGGCGGCACATTGAATAGCATTGTTGAGGGCTGCACATGGAATGGCTTACTCTAAACTTGGCAACTTATTTTCAGCTTAAACGAATATACTGAAAGCGTTCGAATCCTAACTGCAGTGGTAACAGACGTGATAAAGTGGCACTGAAGACCACCTGCATCAAAAATGTCAACTTCAAAATTATCAAAACAAGGACAGGTTGTCAGCATGTAGGATACTTTTACTACAGCGAAAACCTAAACTGGGCCGCATGCGGGCCGTGGGTTGCACGTAGCTGTAGTAAACCATGAAAAGTCCTCTCGCTGAAGCCCATGCACCATTTTCGTTTCGCTATGGGATCGTGTCAAAACCTTTCGTTTTAATGTAATACGCGAAGGTGTCATCAACCCGTCATGTCCTTGCTCCTATGTTAAATCAAGTGTTGGAATGGTAAACATTTCATCTTCCATCTTTGCTATCTGCCGAGGTATTTTTAACTGCCTAAAATTTAGCACCCCTGTGGAAAAAATTAGCTGTTGCAGCCAAGCCTTTTTCTGCGTTTATGTATAGTCTATCTCTTCTTTGTAGCGTGGCTCAACCGATATCTTATACTTTGGGTTAAATAGGTAAATAGGTTATAGCCGGTGCTGTCCACGATTTGAGCCTGTGTCGGTCACATACTGTATAGTGAACCTTTTTCGGGATTATATGTTTCTGGATTTATTTTTTAGTCATGCAAAATGACGGGAAACTGGCCTAATTTCAATACGGGTTGAAAGTTTTTCCAGGTGAAACTTTGGCTGGATGGTTGAAACAATCTTTCAAGATAAATAGATTTGTTCGTGCATTGTCGATTACAGAGCTGAAGTCGGTGCAGAAGAGATGTGTAAGTCCAGCAGAAAATCTCGAAGAGCCAGATGTGAAGAAATTAAAGTGTAAAATTATGTCTGTAAGTTGTATGTCTGTGAGTTACGGAAACTGTTTTTGCTGGTTGTACTTTAGGTCTTGTTAATTAGTTTCTTGTTCATAGGATGGATTGGCGGATTCACAAACGCAGCAAGAAGATTCAGTGATGAAAAACGGCTTAGTATATGACAAAATAGAGGCTTCAATGCATCACGTCTGTACGCAAACCGCCCATACCTGTACCTGTGACTTCGAAAAGTTTAAGCAGAATTTGTTGGAGGTAATAATGTGTGCACTTCTGAGGAAAATTATGAACCAGTATTTAATCTGTTCTGTGACTCATGTGCAAATATGAAATTAGCACATGCTATGAAGTTTTAATCAGGGTTCCCACGCGGTATTGAAAGTATTGAAAAAGTATTGAATTTCAAAATTGGTTTTCAAGACCTTGAAAAAGTATTGAATTTTGCCAAAATGTACATTAGGTATTGAAAAAGTATGGAAATTCTATATGGAAAAGAAATCTCAAGTATCCGAGCGGAATTTCACCGAAGGCAAAGCACTTCATTATTTGTGCATTGTTGTGCAGTGTGCAAAATTGAGTTTCATGATTAAGAAATTCGAAAAATGAAGAGAAGTAATGGTATTGAACTTCTCAAATTTAGTATTGGAAAAGTATGGAAAATGATTTTTAAAATTGCGTGGGAACCCTGTTTAATTATCAAAATGTGATCGACAGTTGTCAGGTTGGGAATAGTTTTCTCCGATCGTGTGCGTACTTCCAGACGGAAGTGCTTTGTTTTCGTCGGCCATTGTTATCTAAGCTAGAGAAGCCACCCCTGTGGCTGCCACTGCAGGTTTGTTTCAAACCTTTTTTATTTCCTTCGCAGTTTGTACTATCTGATATTTTGTAGTGTGTTAATCCTCAATGTTCCAATAGTTTGTATGTTGGTTTATATTCTAAAGAAGGTCTACTTCAAATGATGAAGTGCAAAAGAAATGTATTTTCCTAGACCCCACAGAACGTTCGAAACAACCGCTCTGCACATACACTGTAGAATGAATATGCTCTAAGAAATTTCATTCAGAGGTAATGACTAAAAATCCTGGCCGGCAGGACCACGACCAAGCTTAGAAACAGGGTTCTCACGCGGTATTGAAAGTATTGAAATGTGAAATCAGTTTTTAAGACCTTAAAAGTATTGAATTTGGCCAAAATGTACCTAAGGTATTGAAAAAGAATGGAAATTCCGAATTAAGCCAAATTGTTTATTCAAATTTTGTTCTTTACTGCTGATGACAGTTCTGCTGATGCTGTTTTGCATTGTGTTCCATGAATGCAATTTTGGGAATTGATGGTATTAAAGTTTTTTGATTTAGTGTTGAAAAGGCATTGAAAAAGTATGGAAAATGATTTTTGAAAATGTGTAGGAACCCTGTTAGAAAGTAAAAAGAGGAACAGCTCCCAATATGATGAGTTCAGGTCAACGTAATCTCTACTGTATTGGAAGCAATTCAAAAAATATACCTTTGGTTTTGTAACACATTAGGAATCATGCGGACATCGTAACATTTGTTCTGCTTCACCATGTTAAAAGTAGCTGCACCTGTCTCCATCGTTTGTGATGGTGTGAAAGCTGCACCGGTCGAATTCGAAACAGTGTTTTTTGTTAATCACTCCAAATAACAGGATATACTCATTCCACAAAATTTAAAATTACGATGCAATGTTTGTGGAAAGCCTCTTGTTTTTTTGTTGCAGCTTCACTTTCCACCCAGGTAGTTTTGTGTAGGTATGTGCAGTTGGTTGAATGGTAAAGTAATGGCAAAAAGTTCATGGAACCCGATAACTCATTTTTCAAGATAGATACTAATAGATATCAAAGCTTGCGAATGTTCCACCTGCATAAAAGTGATCATGTCATGTAATAATAATTTAAGTTTAGCTGATCCAGTTCCATTTTTGATTTTGTTGAAGTTTTAATTCGGGACCGCATTTTCTGCGCTTAATGGCTTGACACTCACGAATAATGCAAGAACAACGACGATTAGTTGATCGGGTGTTTATTTTGCATTGTACACTGGCGGCTGAAGGTTCAATAAATACATGTTGACAGTGGTTGTCTTTGCAGACAGTCCTGAAGCTTACAAAGAAACATTTTCGCGCGTCTTTGGTGCACTTGCTTCGGTCCTTTGCCAGTGTTGTTTTAATCTTGTGAACCCCTCTTTAACAGCGCTTGCATCTTTGCTGGAGCCATCACGTTGTACTTACATGTAGGCCGTAGGGTACTTTCATGACGAATATCCGCTCAATACAACTGATCCGAAATGCCGCGTTGATTTCACGTGGAACCTGCCCCGGTGGACATGTAGGCCGTAGGGTGCTTCCATGACGAATATCCACTCAATACAACTGATCCGAAATGCCGCGTTGATTTCACGTAGAACCTGCCCCGGTGGAAGAGCAATGAACTTTTTAGTTGGTTGAATAGCTTCTTCACTGGGGATAGTAGATTTCACTCAAGAGTGAGCAGGAAAGGACTAGCGAATCTTACAGTGAATGTGACTTACAGGCATAAACCGTGGACCAGTCTCTGTTCAGGCAGCCTTCGAAGGGGATAATTGGCCTGATTATCCTGGATTTTAAAATATCGCAACAGCTCCACGACACTTGATACCTGGTCCGGTTTGCTTCAAACCTCTTCATTTGAAATCTACCGTATTTTCGGGACCATAAGGCGCACCGGATTATTAGGCGCAATATCAAAAATTTAATGCCAGTTGTTCTTTTTTCATACATAAGGCGCACCGGATTATAAGGTGCATTAAATGAAGCAAAACTGAGATAAGTCAAACTGTGTTCAACTCTTCCCCAATAAATCCCGAGTGCCTGAGTCGCCGCTGGAGTTTAATCCGTCACATATGTCTAATCCGCTAGACACGAATAGAATAAAATAAAGGTTGTGCGCATGTTTGATTCGGTGTGCGCCAATGTAGTCAGGAGCCCCGCAGAGTAATACGATCTGTGGTATGTGCTAGCTACTTTCTGATGCAGTTCATTGCAATTGTTGTTGGTTTATTGCTAAACGCGGTGGTATGTTTACATAAAAACATAACTAACAATTAAATAAATAGTACCCTTTACCACATAAAATTGGTTCTTAACTTCTAAATGAGAAAGCACAACCAGATTCATACATTAGTCGCACCGCATTATAAGGCGCACTGCCGATTTTTGGGCAAATTAAAGGATTTTAAGTGCGCCTCATGGTCTGAAAAGTACGGTACGTCTCAGTCCATTTTGGTTGAAACGAGTGGAATTCAGGGTTATTGACTGTAAGACACTTAATTTTAGTCCAGCTCATTTGATAGCGCTTTGTTTTCACATTCACGAATATTCACGTTTTCTTTTAAAGCAAGGTTAAAACCAACTAAGTGAAGCAGATTGAAATTGCCATATAGCTGTAGTAGTTGATCAGATTCAAGTGCAGCTGGTTGATTTGTGCAAGGCTAAAAAATGTCAATAGTTGCGTGAGAGTTGGTTATGATAGTTAGTTCAGACATATGGGCCAACTCTTCTACTTATGAGGATTTTGGACCTTACTTGTACTGCAAAACTTAGCATAAGTTAGGTAAGTTATATTATGTAAAGTTATGTTACATGATTAATTGTAAAGCAGTTAAATATTGCTAGCATGTAATTCTGCGTGTGCTAAATGTGATAGGTAACGGAAGTAAAATAAACAAATGGCATTGTGTTGGTCGTGTATTATTTTGTTTTCTAATTGTATTATGATGCAGTTGGTGGCCATTTAACTAAATTTAACTCTATTGTGGTTAATCAGTTCAAAAAGTGATTTAACTTTAGATATTCACTGGTGATGAGTAGAGGCTTTTTTTGTAAAGAATGAGTACATTGTTAAAATGGAAGCCTTCCACGCGAATTAATCATGCAGGCCAGTGATCAGCAAACTTTGGTAATGATGGTCCATACCACCCTTTCAGTCGTAGTTAGAAGCCCATTCTTATTTATGAAGGCCTAATTTCAAACTTACGCTGTATTTGGTCACCTGTGACATAACAATGTTATGCTGATGTCATAAAAACTGCATAATAAGAAATACAATGCTTTGTACGTCAAAAAACAATCAAGGTTTCATAGTTCTTACAGTACTATAGATGTTTTAGCCCAAGCAACTCGCGCAGGACTGTTGCTTTTACATACAAAGCGGATCATGAAATAAGTGGTGCGCGGCCCAATAAAAATGCTGAACAGCTCACAATTGGGCCGAGGCCCACAGTTTGCCGAGTGCCGATCACTAATGTAGGCCAGTAACATCCGTTGATTTTGCACTTCAACAATAAGAAATGAGGTGTAAGTTTCCATAACGTATGCTTTTCTTCAGGAATGTAGTTGCAAGTTACGATTTAAGAATACAGCCATTTGTAGCTGCTAAGCATTCCAGTGTCATCTTTTTAAATCCTAATGGGTTGATTATGAATCATTGTTTTGACAATGATATATTTTGCCATGCATATGTTTTGGTGTTGAACAACAACAAGTAAATATAGTCATCTTAGTCCAGTCCATTTGGTGTGACATTCTTAAAATTACTAAGAAGCTGAATATTACACAGGTAGGGTCCGAAAAACAGGTTTGTGAGTAAACTTTTCATTTTGTGAAATTGGTTTCATGATCAAATAGCTCAAGTAAAATAATGTACGTGCTATAGTGATTGAGGCTATATGTAGAATGTGTTCTCTGTTGGCATTGTCATATTTGCATTGAAAAACAAGCAATGTTCATTCAATCAACTCTCTTTTTCTACTCGAGGTAGATTTATATTTTGTATTGTTAATAACTTATTACGACTAGTTCCAGCAAATGGCGCCCAACAAGGCTCACGAATTCGCGCCACGCCATAAAACTGGTGAAAATTCTCACGAATTTTTTTATCAGAGTGAGCAAATGCACATAAATTTTGCGTAAGCGAGCCATCCGTGGTCCGGGTTGATGATATGAAATTTAGTCACGGGCTGAGTGTAGTAGGCAGTCAGGTCACAAATGTTTGACAGTGCCATTTCTTCAAGCAAGTTTCTGCTGCCTTAAACTTACATCGCCGGCATTAATAAGTATCCAAGCACCTGCATGCCTCCCAGGCCCGTAGCCAGGTTTTAAAGTTTGGAGGGGCAAAATACATTTTTAGGGGGCACGATATTTGTTTTTATCATATTTTGAAAACAAAATTTTCTGGGAAGAAGAAAATTTGAGGGGCACAAAAGAAATTTCGGGGGCACTGCCCCGAATGCCCTTCTGTGGCTACGGGCCTGATGCCTCCTCAGACTTGCATCTGATAAATTGCAGTGAGGTGTTTGTTGGGATAGTTACGTTTAGCGTGAATCAGAGATGGACTGGACTTGGATCGGACTGCATCCGGACTATAGCAAATTTTGTTGAATTTGGATTTGATCGGGACTGTAAATCTCTTCAAAGTTTAGGAACCGGATCGGATTTCGACTGAGTTAATGGAAAAGAAATGCGGCATTTTTGTTGTGAAAAGGCCGCATTTTTTAAATATTTTGGACTTCATTTGGACTCGGACTTTACATTTGAACATTTTTTTGGATTGTGGTTGGACTTGGACAGAGTTCGAAAAAAATCAGGGCTAGATCTGGATCGCAAAATTTGACAGTCCGCTCTATGTCTGGCGTGAATGGTGCTGAAATTTTAGCAGTAGTTGTGTGTCTTCAGCTGTTAGCAGAAAACATGTGCTGTACTTGTGGCTTGTGTTGGCGAAGCCAGATTCATTGTATGGTTTCTACTCAGTTGAAACTCCACAACAATGGGAGCTTGGTATTAAAATAATTTTCGTATGTTGCTGAACGTAACGTAGTGTATCAACTACATACCATTGGTAACATTGCACAATCAAAGCTGTCACACAGACAATCCTGGAAACAAAAACGTGAATGGCGTATCAGTGATAACATCAGTGTGCATAAAACGCAAGCTGGCAAGATGCTTTCCAGCTTTTATTTTCCTTTTGTGTTTTACCTGACGTTGAATGCCCAAGTGAGTTAAAAATGGCACCACGAAGCATAGGCCTGCAGCAATCAGCGCTATTAAGCCTGCGGGCCCGGTCGCGAATTTCCAAAATGCAGACAAGCTCAGAGCTACCTCTGTTTTACGTGATCCCCGATTCGTAGTGCTAGAAACATGCTAAGAAATTCGGCTAATCAACGGCATAGTGATTAGGAGAAAGTGATAGAAAAAGTAGTGTAGTTTGAAACAAATTCATTATCAAGTTATTGCATTTATCTCGTGAATAAGGTATTGAAAACACTCCTTGATATGTAAAACTGCTTGCTCCGTTTTCCACACCACTTGTTGTTTACATGCAGCTTAAGTTTGTTGTGCTGTTTACGTTGGACTTATGCAAATTGTACACTACCAAGTAGTAAACCAGGCAATTGGCATAAAGATTAAACGAAGTCTATGACTGATTTTGTGAGAAAGTTGCATCTTGTTTCATTTAAAGTCAAGCTTAGTGACCCGAATGCTCCAATGGGTACCTCAATATTGTCTGCAAAGCAAGTTTGAGAAGGTGGGCTAAAGGTCCGCTAAAAATCTTAAGTTGGGTGTACGATGTGTTGGAGAGAACCAACACGCCATTTCATTTACTCTACTCTCTTTGGTGAAGCCTTTTTGAATCATGTTTGCATTACAGAAATTGTGTTTAACTGCCAATACTGTCTATTTGGAGTTGCTTAAGTAGAAATATACAGCCTAATAAAACTTGTAGCATCGATTAAACTTGTATTTTTCACTGTAAAAACAACCGAACGTAGTAAGCACAGTATTAACAAAATATCGACATGTCACAAAATATTGGCACGTGACCTCAGCTTACAGAACATTGCGAAAATACGCGTAACTCTTCACAAACAAATCGGTACATGGCATCAGCTTACAAACATTGCAAAAATACCCGATTCCGTTGCGAAGCTTCAGCAAACCAACGCTACACCTTCCACCAGAGCAGCAGTTAACTCTCGTTGACCTATCACGTTAGTGATTTGTTAGTTTTATTTTACTTCGCCTTAACCCATTAGGCCAAAGGAAGCTTCCGATAGTGATTTCACTATCGAGGATGTTATGCTTTGGCCCGGTATGCGCTTCTCCTTGCGCTCTCAATGTAAGCACTGCTCTGCAGGGCGCTTACAAAACTCCCTTCCCTACGGAAGTCGTTCGAGCCATTCGTGCTCAACGAGACGAAGCCTACGCATCGAAGATCGTATGCTACCTGCACGTCATGGCTTCGAACCCACATCCTCCACCATTTTTACTTCACTTCGCGTTAACCCATTAGGCCAAAGGAGGCTTCCGATAGTGATTTCACTATCGAGGATGTTATGCTTTGGCCGGGTATGCGCTTCTCCTTGCGCTCTCAATGTAAGCACTGCTCTGCAGGGCGCTTACATTAGTGGCCA
>Ga0210059_1002531_pt1 | contig 28695 bp, 20 predicted proteins | sample Ectturendosymbi2_FD_188042 | JGI IMG/M metagenome (GOLD analysis project Ga0210059, IMG submission 188042) | Ecteinascidia turbinata endosymbiont from Florida, USA - Sample 2 (SPAdes) (version 2) | ecosystem: Host-associated > Tunicates > Ascidians > Unclassified | place: Key West, Florida...
AACAAAAGGTGTACTTCATGCCGAAAAGCATAGAATGTGCACACAGAAAATACAAAAAAGTAAATACACACATACAATAAAACAGAGTTACAGAATACTAGAAATCACAGTAGTTTGTTAGACAAACGAAATGTTGTTAAAGTTCATAGTTGGGAATTTGTTTCATGTAGGAGGTGTTTCTTAGGAGGTGCTTCTTGATGTGCTTACCAGCGATAGCGCAAGCACCTATGCCACTGCATAGGTGCTTGCGCTATCGCTGGTAAGCACATCAAGTCTGCGAGTACTTGGCATAGTGCAAAATGTCTTTTAATTTCGGTGGCTATGAATGATTGTACGCGTCAGTGAAAAATGAAACTAAGCTTTCAACCTGTGGGAATAAATTAAGTGAAAAGACTCGAGCAAATTCCATATTTCAGAAATAGCCTTCTCCGTGCTGCCTGGCAACTTCGTGCCGAGCAAAAACGAACCTATTGTAGGGGTTCAGTTTTAAACACTAACTGTTCGTACCTATTGAACTTTAGCCTCCCTTTGTCAGGAGATAGACTGAGGGGTTGCTCAAGAAAAAATAGCCCCTTATGGTGACGTCACATCAGGATAGGGCGCCTTTCCTAGTCTCCCATCAGCCATACCACAACTTACTGTAAACATTGAAGTCAGTTCATTGAAATGTTTTCGTACGAAGTGAAACTGCAGAGGTGATTTAAGATCAGGCTTTTGCTTACCGTAGCTTTGGTGATTCACGGAATGAGACACAGCGAATGCCAGAGTGGTTTCAATGGAACAAACAGAACAAGTGAATGCGGTGCGTAAATACAGTGTAGTTGAAATCAGGTGTCGCGAGAAAGTTGAGAAATACACCAACCACTTCATACACGGAGCAGTGGTGGATCATCACGCACATGGTTACGGCACCTTGGTCAAAGGGGGCACCACAAAATAAAGAGTGTGAAACACAAATGAAAATCTGTGATGAAGTTTTTGTAATTAGTGAAATATGATGGTCACTTTCTGTTTCTTGATCGTGGTACACCCTAGGATTGGCCTCCCTTTGCTATAAATGCGCCCTTTTTGGTGCACATCGAAGTAGAAAGAGAGATCAAAAATACTCTAAACCAGTGGTTCTTAACTTTTGTCCATAAGTAATTTTCCTTTATTTCAAGCCCCTTGACAATAAATAAGTTGTGTAAGCAAATGTATTTATTGATCAAATTTTCCATGTTGCAGAGCGCATAAGGGATCGCGTCCCTCTTGAAATCTATTGACGCACCTCTGGGAAGGGACGCCCCCTGATTAAGAACCACAGCTCTAAACTATACAATGCTTTGCGCTTGGTTGAACTTCAGGATTTACGTGCCGGACTTTGACCCAGTCTCTATTTATATATCAGCAATCCTACTCTGTCGTAATAACACTGGCCGACAAAAAAAATTTTTCTTGGTGCCAAAGATGTTTCAACTGTTTTTACCTAATTTTGGGGCGCTGATTTCAAAACGTTTGTGAGGCAATAAACGTATTTGAGGTTTAAGCGCAAAGCGTCAGCATTCATGTTAGTCAGCCAATATGCCTGGTTGTACATGTTCAGAAATCTGACTTCCTCTTGATCAATGTATTTTGTGTAGTGATTGTTGTGAAAAAAATTGTATTATGCAGGTGGTCTTCTCGTATTTTGCACTGTATAGAAGCAAGACACTTTTAGGATTGCGACCGAATTTACACATTTGCGTATCCTGCTGTTCAGACAGGATCTAATTCGTAGTTACAAGAGTTTATTTGGCAATCACTGCTAAGCTTGCCCCGATAGAGTAGTGTTGCAGCCACAATGCTGCGTCGCCTTGAGCCAACAAAAGTGAGAGTCGAGCTAGCGGCCCTCAGCACAACATAATAGAGTTCCCCCACTCGAGTAGGATCACTCTACTGTTGTCGCTACGAATTCAACGTCATATGTGGTAAATCACTGCGCCACAGTAGTACAGTTAGTGGATTACGTATGTTGATCTTGTGGCGTCCGTATAGGCCTTTGTCTATACTTGTTATCATTTATAACCTATTTGAGATACACCGTATATTTCAACTCGTAAGAAGAGCGAGACGCACGCTTTTTAAGCAAAATTCAACTGCCCTATCGTTGCGATAAGTGTGTTTACTCCACTGTCCTCATGGGAAGCCTCATATTTTTGCAGTTGTGAACTGCACTGACGTAGTACTGAGTGCGTTCTAGTCCCCTGTTAACGGGTTGCCAGATATTTTTGCAGTTATGAACTGCTCTGTCTTAGCATCGATTGCTGTGTTTTGCTCCGATCTCCTAACGTGGAGCGCTGATATAATTTATGTTCATTACAGTGACACACAGGCCTGTAACCAGGGGGGAGCAGCCCCCTGCAAAAATTTTTGCCCCCCCGGAAAAATGTGTTGGACATATTGGACATAGTTAAAAAAATTTGGGCCCCTCTCAGAAAGCACTTCGCCCTACCTGGTGTCCCAAGCTGGTTACGGGCCTGGTGACACATTGTACAACAACCAGTAAGGAGAGTGCGTGGAGAATGATATTCATGTTGTGTCCCTTTTGTGCAACAGTATTCTTAAAATGCTACAATTGCATAGATAGGTTTTTTTAAGGAAAATGTTAGGCACCCGGTATGGATCTGTAGGGACCCGATTTCTCTGATTCTAGGGACCCGATTTTCAACTCTAGAGACCCGATTCGGGTCCCTAAAATGCCTTAAAATATACCTGGCATAGATTTAAAATGTTAAATAGCTCAAAAACTTGACCACATAGTGAGAATCCGACAACATTTTTGAAATCAGCGCCCCAAAATTATCCGGAAAACGCTCTCCAACCCCAATCCCCATGAAATTCGTTTAAAATTGTTGAGCTGTGTTATTTTTACGGAAGATTTCTTTCGCGTTGTAAGGTGAAGTCTGCATTGTGCTTCATAAAAAATGGCTTGCAGAAACAGTAAATGTTAAAAATGCATGTTTTTTTCATATACGCTCGTGCAGTGCATGTGTGTATATTTGCTATGGAACTGAGACATGATTTTCCAATAAATTCACCACGCAAATCTCGTGAAATCAATTGACTAACAATCAGCGGTTGCTATCCGGTTAGCCAAAATACAAATATCCGTTGTCCGGATAGTATATTGATATCCGAACTAATCCTAGTTGAAACCTACGAGGTTGACCCTTTTCTGCCCTTTAGTTTGGACCCAGGTGCAAGAAAGACCCACGTTAGGTCCCGTAGTGAAAATACGCGGGCTGCGCAGTGTCCGTGCGATTCCTGGAGGTCCAATTTGGTGACGTCATATTGATGAAATTACGAACAACGTTCCACGACAGAAGGTCGACCCTGGAGAAGTGCCACATTGCGTCACTTGGCATCAAGTTCTCCAACGACTTGATCAGCACGTTGAGCGTTGGCAACACCCTCCAGCGTTGGTTGCCGCCCCACCAAACAGGAACCCCACCCTGACCTGGTTGTCGCAGAGCGTGGAACGTTGATTTGTTGCTTGGCTGTGATTTACAAACCACAGCCGGAGAGCTGTCGTGACTCTCGTGGTGCTTGATGCGTTACCGATTCACTTGTTTTTGTGTGCCAGCAATCAATGACTGGCCTTCAATGTAGTCGTAGTGTATGCAACGGCGGCGGAAGATAAAAATGATTGGTATGGCCAGAGGCGAAGAATTACTAGAAAAAAGCGAATAATTCGTATTTGACAAAACATCCACATTCAACCATAATTTCCTTACTGAATATTGTCACAAAGATACAGAGTCTTGTAATCAGAAGACAAAAAAAGCATAATCAGACACAAAACCATTTGGCGTTTCTGATTTCTTGAAACAAATTCTGAAGCTATTTTTGCACATTCAAGCTTTCTGTACAATTTCTATGAACAGACAAAATCATTAGGTGATTCAGTCTTTACGCACTCATAGTCGTTCGGAGGCAGCGCTCTCGAATGACGAAGAGATGAAAAGAACGCTCTGCAGAAGCAGTTGTAACTGGCAGCACGTACATAAGTTTCCTAACTTACTAAGAAATGTTGCAATTCGAAGTAAATGCAAGAGTGCTAGAAACTGCATCCTTTATTTTCACACTGACACCTGATGCTGCATCACTCAGAACAGCCAACTGATCAAACAACCTTGAGGCATCCAGATCGTCACCAAAATGCTTTTTCGCGGCTTCTAAGTTTTCTGCGATCACGCATGCTTGCAGCCGAAGTCAGCAATTCCTCGCATTTTGCATGAAGATCAAAATTTTCCTGGTTGGATATCTTTTACAATTCACCATTGATACAGTACTATCGGCAACGTCGAAGTACAGCACACGATAATAATTTTTCGGGGAACTGAACGTACATGACCTTGGGTCAGATTGCAGTTTTTAAGGTCTACGCGCTCTCGGGATCGGTTAGTTGTACTCCTGAGCTTGTTGCACGATTTTCTCCCAAAATGAGGAACATGCAGCATCAGATCATAAGCGCTCCAACAACATTGCATGTTACTTCAGCACATATTTTGGCTCCGGTTGCAGTGACGTCCTTGCACTGTAAGTTTGTACTCAGCTGATCTGTTAATGAATAAACTTGGTGCAAACCGCTATGGAAAAAACAAATCAAACGTCTCAAGCTTTGCATGAATAACTTCCAAGCACGTTACCCCGTCGCAGTGGCGTAGCCAGGCCAGAAATTTGGGGGGGCCAAAATGTTTGATTTTAGGCGAATAACACTATTTTGTTTGGAAAAACGCCTCTCAAAGCACAAAATGACTATATTTTCTAAAAATTTGGGGGTGGCCATGACCCCTTTGCCCCCCTCCCTGGCTACGCCTATGTCCCGTCGTTAACAACAGCAATAGCAAGCAGTTTCCAGCTAAGCTTCGCAATTGTGCAAAACCAGTTCGAAGGATTTCGCTTTGGCAGTCCACCTCGCAGGGCACAAAGGATGCAATGTAGCTCCAGTAAGGTCAAAACTAGGTCTCATTCTCTCGAATAAAGCTCTTCGTTTTGCAGAAAACAGACTGCTAGTTGATACCTCAGCATCGAATAACTAGATTTGCGAAAGAACGCGCTGTGACGCAAAAATAGTTTTGTTTCCGAACAATCGACAGTCTGTGGATCAGGACTTTTCGCTTAACGGCTGTAACCTGCTTTCTATCTGTTTTGTTGAAAAACTGCTTACGAATGCTTATGTTGGTATGGCCCTGGCCATGCCGCGTCCGCCGCCCTTGGTGTATGGGCAATATCAAGAAGTGAGAAGCGTTCGTTACAAGCACAGCAGTGGTAATTGACTTTTTAAGGTTCTTATGCGCTGCTTTCTGATTCGTTCTAATTCTTAGCGATATTCCACAATTCACGCGGCCCACCACAGTAATTGATCACCGACGCCTGGATTCGAATCCGACCAGACATGATATCAAACACTGCATCAACCACATCACGACCATTACCAGCTGTCGTTTTATTTCCACACATCACGTAACACAAATAGCAGCACCACGTCAGACTTCCGCAGCTACAAACCCTTTGTAGCAAACCAGATCAAGGTCTTGTTTCTACCTTTACACGTGGGTTCTACCAGTGGCGTAGCCAGCCCAAAAATCCGGGGGGGGGGGCAAAATGCTTGATTTTAAGCGAATAACACTATTTTCTTGAGAAGAAACGACTGTATAGGCTATGCTAAAAATTTGGGGGGAGCCACCTGCTACGCCTGTGGACTCTAAACGACGTGGATGGAATCACGAAATACCGTAAAACGAATTTCCTTTGAAATCTTTCGTTCAAATGACGAACCGTTCTGCGCGTGGCGTCACGCGCCGCCGCAGAAACATCGCACGATCATCAGTGGTGATATCATCAGTGGTGATATCATCAGTGGTGATATTGCATTGAGTAAGTACTGCAGGAAAACAAAAGAAAATCGCACGACAGAGGCAGGAAACAAAACGCGTTCAGACTGTGCAAAGATAAAACGTGGGGGTGGACACATATTTCCTCCTCAGTTTGCGGATCCAAGAAACTTACAGTGGCTTTGATCATATCATGATCTTAGCGACGTGCGGACTGTGGCAAGATGCAATCGACATCAGGAGTGGGAGGTCTTGCGAGACGATGCTACAACGACAATCACGAGTCTTTGGTGAAACACAAACAAACGAACCTTGAAACATTGCAGTTTGCAGCAAGAGCTAAAATAGCACCAAGCTAGGTTATTGCGCAGGTCGATGACGTCATCCCAATCACGTTACAACGTATGATGCAAGAAGCCCGGTAGTGGTCTAATTTTTTTTAATGAAAATGCCCTTTAAGTTTCAATAACAAGGTCTGGGTGAAGATAGATCGGCGAACATCGGGAGAATTTGATGTAATGATCATCACTTAAGTCAGTGATCGACTAATTTTCGTTATGACGGTCAGTCATAATCAAAGGCCCAGGCTTAATTTTGAAGGCGTAATTTCAAACATATGCTGTATTGTTTTGCCTGATACATAACAATGCTATGCTTATGTTATAAACCGTATAAAACAAAAACAATGCTTTGTTGACGTGAGCCAATCAATGTTCCACAAATGTTAGATTAGAATAGCCTCTGTTTTATCCCATACAACCGGCGCAGGACTATAGCTCTTACATGACATGCGACCCAATAAAAAGTGATCAACGGCCCACAGTTTGCCGACCACTAAGTTACTGAAGTTGACAAACAGCACGTTAAGCAAGTATTTGTCGCTTTAGCCGATGAACTGGTGCCACCTCTAGCGAAGATACCGGCCCGTGGCATTTAAGTTGACCGTAATCTAAAATTCAACCAAATCTTGTTATAAATTTTGCCATTTTGAGGTTTAATCAACTGTTTTGCAACCTGACCGCAAGTCCTGCCATCTGTTACTTGTGGGTGAGGGCGACGTATTTGGTGCTGGCTGCAACGACGCCGATGATGTTGTCTGCGCACAGAACCTAACTTTCCTCTGGGCCTTGATCTCATGTTACAGTGTATTAAGAACTTCCTGCAGCTCACAGTCCTACTTCAAGCGACGACGCATGACGACTCACCCGAGCACTGCCGACAGCTGAGCAACTGTCACTCGCTTGTGGCCCTTCACGTACTCAGCGAGCATTCTGCTTTTCAGGACAAGTTGTCGCATCTCTCCTTCCAGGAACTCCATACACTGAAGCAGAGTACATGAACATTATGACTGGAAAAGTTACTTTTGGGAGCAGGAGCTGGTGATGACGCAAGTACTCACGAATTTGGGCGAAATCTTCATTTGATAAAGTTGAGCGACTTGTTGAAGGATATTTCCGACCAGCCTTGAAGTTAACGCAGGGAGCGAAGTTTTTTCGCTGTGCAGTCGATGACTGCTGTAGACCATCACTGAGCTGCGGAAGCCACAACGGGTGTCATTAATCACCGTGTAACGACATTGCACAGCAATGCAACCAGTGTCGAGCAAACAATCTGCTCACAAGCACAAAGGCCTGGTGCCAGCAAAACATCGGGGGTACATCAGCACAACTTAGTTGAAGTTCGTGTAATTTTTAATTGGAAACAAAAAATCACAGGTCATTGGCTTTTTAGGACGTCGCATCCCGGTCGTTCGTTCAGTGCCTGCCGGTATTTGCTGACATCGATAAATAATCATTGGTTCAAAATTATGGGAGACCCTGGGCCGCCTACAGGTCCCACCCGTCGGCACGCACCAAGATCAAACGACAAAAAATCAAATAGCCACTTTAAAACATGATGATTGCAAAATACATGTAAATGAAGCCAAAGTTAAATTGAACGACATCAACTCCAAATGAAAACTACACACAGGACCCACCACAAGTCTGTATCTGCGTGGATGCAAATGGTCTCGGACACCGGCTCATCAAGAGGGGGGTCGCGGGCCCTTCTGCGCAGGTCAAGCATGATTTGGTTGTGGAGGTTGGGGAGGTTTTGCAGCCCGACAAGTGCGAAATCGCTCAAATATTCCTGGCTGTAGCTGGAACAGAAGACAAGCATGAGATGAGTCGCATGTCCCTCGCTCAGACGCAAACAACGCACTCAGCCATTAGTGACGCAACAAACGTACCCAGCCATTAGTGACGCAACAAACGCACCCAGCCATTAGTGACGCAACAAACGCACCCAGCCATTAGTGACGCAACAAACGCACCCAGCCATTAGTGACGCAACACACGTACTCAGCCATTAGTGACGCGAAGCCTTCGCCTTTAGCCCAAGTATTGCTTGGAGCAGGCTTGAGCAAAGGCAGAGGCAGCTCCTCCAGGTTGTCATCGGGAGATTCTTTCACAGAAGCGGCTGGAACCCTTGCTGGAACAGGTTGCGGTGACGGGGATTTCTCTGTTTCGGAAAGGGATGTTGTGTTTTGACAGTGTTTATCGAGGCCAGTTGGGTGGAAAGCGACTTGGTCGTTCCTGGCATTGAAGGACACCGCGCCGACAGGCCCTCTGGTCGGTAAGGGGGGTTGAGATGGTTTTGAAACGTTGTTTGGGCCAACACTCGGTAGAGGTGGGGGTGACTTGGCCACAACAGGGGGGTGTTCAACGCGTGAGACGTTCGCAAGGTCAGTCAGATTTCCAGCTGAAGCCCATGAGGCATGACCGGTCACGTGACCGGAAGCACTGCGCGTCGTGAGGTCGACGTCATCAGATCGATGTAAAGGGCAGTCGTCACTGAAGTACTCGTCGAACGCGTTGTGGTTCATCTCAACCGACGGTATCCGCATCAACTTCAATCTTTGAAAACTTTCCGATGTTTGGCCCTCGCCATCCTCGTCTCCAGCAACTTGGGAACCCTTTCTGGGACAGGGGGGCAGCTGGCGCCGTCGCGTGGCGACCTTGCACTTCGTACCAGGGCTGGACGGGTGTTCGTTGGTTCCGGACACATTTACTGGGCGCGCAGTCGACGACGGGTTCGACGCAGACCGCGATGCTGGCGACGCTTCCTTGCGAGCGCGACGCTCGTTTGACGTAACAATGCCCGGGGCGATTGCGCCAACTGATGACGTTTTCTTGTGTCCTGAAACGGGGGGTTTATTTTTGTTGGGCAGTGGAGCTGGGAGGCGAGCTTCCGGTCCCAGGACAGGAGCCCTCTGCACCAAACCCTCGTTGACGATCCTGGGTTCAATCAAATCAGTGAACGTCTGGACTTTCCTGACGCCGCTGCCTTTGCCAGAGTCGCTGAGGGTGCTTGTCGACCTGGCGCGCTTGACGCCGCCGCCCTCCAGGGGCTCACGACAAGGCGTGTGCGTGGGCACTTCGGGCCATTCGATGGACTCGGGGAAGTTCAGGTAATTGACCCGTCGTCTCATACAGAAAGAGCCATCGGTCGCTGAAATATGTATAAGGGAAGTGTTAACGGTGCGATGGGGACTAAGCGTAAAGGGGGGTAATAGCGTTGGATTATGCGGATGACGGTTAACCGAGAGATTTGTTGCTATCCGATATCCGGGTATGTTTCTGTCCATTAACCAGATAAAAAGTAACTCTACTGGGTTTTGCCCTTGTTTAGTAAGTTTGGATATTCTTTGTTTCCAGGTACGAGCGACTTTAGTTGCACAAAAAAAAGCGCAATTAAATTTTTACAGAAGATTGCTTTCGCGCTGCAAGGTGAAGTCTGCGTTGTGTTTCATAAGAAATGCGTTGCAGAAATAGTAAATGTTGAAAATGCATGATTTTCTTCATATTCTTCACATATGCTCGTACGATGCATGTGTGCATATTTGCTATTAAACTGCGTCATGATTTTACAATCAATTTCTTACGCAAATAACAATCAGCAGTTATTAACCGGTTAGCTAAAATACAAATATACGGATATATCCGTTATGCGGACAGTAAAAATTATTGCTGTCCGAACTAACCACAATGGGTAACAACTGACACAACCTATCAACGCCCCTCGACCGAAATGAGGGTAACTTTAGGCACTGGACGATACTAGCGACGGCACATGGCGAATAACTACCTAACCAGCCAAAGGATTAAATAGTTGTGATGCGCTTTAAATGCATTTACCGAAAGTGCAACAAAACTCCGACTGTGTGACAAGGGTGCTGCTCTCAAGCTATGAAGCTGGTTCCTCAAAATGTTTTGGTTGATTTGAGTGTGAGTGAAATTAAAAGCTGTTCCCTTATTTAAATAACTAGTTCTTTCCAGTGGATGCGACAAGGTCTTTGTTTTAGAGCGACGTCCACCATCGCGCCTGCTCAGACCAACACTAGAATCGGTGATGATTTGAATCAAAAGCAACTGCGACAGGAACTGATGAGAAATGGATCCTGACGTGTTTCGATTAATGATGTTTTCAAGTAGTCACATCAAGCATGGCTGGATATCGCGCATGGACAGTATATTAATCAACACCGGAAACTGACGCAGCTTCCGCCAGCTTTCAATTTGTTTCACGGAAACGTCGGGGTCAAAGCAGCGTGCTCATGATGGCCGTTCACTGTTGCCACATGCTGGATGTAGTGATTCTATCTTTTTCTATGTCTCGACAAGAGGCCAAGAACTTGAACGTCATTTCTATCTCGGGAATAGTTGCGCGGATCGCACTTCATCAGATGGTGACGTCACAATACTCACCCGGTAATTTGCAGTCACTGGTTGGTTGAATTTTCGCACAAGGCGGGTTCGGCTTCGGGGCAGGTGTGGCCGAAGGATTGTCCGACTTTTCGTTTGAGGTCCTTCGACTCCTCACCTGCTTTCTGTGAACTTCACCCGAGTAAGTTCGCTGCCTGCGCAATACAAACATAACAACCAGGAATAACCATGTCAACAATTGTTACGCAACAGAGCACGAGACCAGCAATCACATGACCAGTCACGCTCGCGCGGCAGTGATGAATAACTATTGACGAACCGCAAATAACATTTCGCATAAGGTTTGGCGTGATGTTGAATTGCATTCGACCTGTTTGACTTTGTTGCAACACTCGGTTGTTATTCTCAGCCTATGTGCGCAATGTTCCAAAAAATCATTATCATCATTCAATCCATTAACGTGACCTACTTTTTTCAAACGATTTCAATTTTAATACCATGTATGGAATCAACTCAAAATTTCATGCTTTATATAGATATGGCATACGCTTCAATACAAAAGACATTTTTTGTGTTAGAATATGCTTTATCACTGTTAAATAAGAATGTACAGCGAGCATTACTAAGAAATTTCTATAAAAAGGTGCGCATAGTAAAACTTTGGGAATGGCGCAGAAAGTTCAAAGAAAAAGTTTGTATGGGACCAAATGGACAGCCACCACTATCTGAAGAAATTAAGTCGAGAAAGGTTTTTAAAGCGATTGTGCGAAGTTCAAGAAAGTCCGTTTCCGGCCGCTCCAGAAACAGTTGGCCTCCCAATCGGAAGGTTGGGCGTTCGATCCACGGCCACAGTGAATCGCCGTAGCGCTCCTTGAGTAAGAGCGTTCACCGCGACTGCCTTGGTAAGAAGCATTATTCGGGCTTCGGCAACTGCTGCCAATTATTGTCGTTAAATAAATCTGTCGCATTGCATCGCAAACAGTTGGCGGGGTCGTCATGGAAACGGTCGCGAATGAGATGGCGCCAGAACCAGACAGAGTCGCTCATGCGTTGGAAACGGATGACAATCAAAAGCACAGGCGTTCATGCGTTCGTGTGCAAAAGTAAATTGAAGCTGACGGATTTGCAGGGCGCCTCAGCGGCCCACGCAGGCTGACCCTGGGTCGTATTCAGTAACGAGACCACGTTGCTCACGAATGACGACGTCAGCAAAGCTTAATGCGCTGGAGAAAACTCGCCGCTGCGTGCTTTGCGGGAGCTGGACAACCGAGGTGATGGGATGCGAGTCGCGAGCCGTGTGCTAAAGTTAAAAGTTAGTTTTTCTGTTCTTTTGGGTCCATAGATGCATGTGTAAAGAGGGAAGAACAACTAGGATGATTAATGATGAGAAAGGTGGCCAACATGCGGAAAGAGCAAGGCCCACAATCGAGAATGAAAAACAAGACCCATTTCAGTTTGCAAGTGTTTGATTCTGATGTTCAAGATGCTATATTATACCTTTTATCTGTAATAAGCACGAAATGTGATCTTCCTTCATTTTAATTTCTTGTAAGAAAATCTGAGGGGTGGAAAGGGCGGCACTTTTATGTTCGACCCCGGACGACACTTCGCTACGCCACTGGTTTCTATTAAATATTACATTTCGTACTTCTAGAGTTTGCAGTTACTCAGATATATGTGCCTCTCAAATGATTCCAAATTTTCTGTAACTTCTGATAGTCACGCATGGAAAGAATTTTTGATCAGTTGCTGCACAAATCGAAAAAAAGTTTATCCCTAAGTTTTTTCCGACATTTTAAAATCAAAACTGGTCGCAGGAGAAAATAAATGAAACACAAATTTTTGAAACAAACCAAGAAATCCAACAAACAGCTTGCCCAATACTTGCAAGAGGTAAGTTACCATTATATGAACGTACTGTAGCTTGATAACCCCTCCCCACATTAATTGAACGTCTCATAATTATTTTCTTGCACAGTGCAATCAAAAAACAGCTGTTCTGTTTGATTTTTGGCGAGTGCATCAGAATGGACCACTGTAAGCAACAAGTCCCCAAGAGCAAAGCAGCTAAATCTGCTCGCAAAGTGTTGCACTGGAAAGTCGATAAACCAACATACTATCTACGCATCTTCATTCCTGTAAATTACAAGCAAAAGCTTACGGGTGAAATGATGAAAAACAAAGTAAGACTTGGAGAAAGCATGCGAACTGCAGTTTCAAACACAAGCTACGACCATAATGCTGGTCTCATCGAAGCCGAAAACAAAACTGACGCTAATTATGGAACTGCTAGCTCCAAGCAACAGGGCGATGAGTCAAAATGTTCAGTGCATGTGGCTTGCTCAGCTAAGAACTGCTGACCACCACTTCTGAGCTGCAAGTTACGTAACCTGTTTTATTTTGAGCGTTTCTCTTACTCAACTTGTTTTTCGAGTTTTCCTCTTGCTTCAGCACATTTAAAACATTTCTTGAAAGCAAAGTTAGCAGGAGCTAACTCTCAGTGTCGTTAAGAATTGAAGGTTCTAGGTTTGTTATGAGCTTGAGTAATCAAGCTGCCATGCTCTGCTTTCATAACTGAGCGATGATTCGGACTTGCATCTACCCATATTCAGCAATCTGACTCATCGCCCGGTTGCTGTTGCTTGGAGCTAGCAGTTCCATAATTAGCGTCAGTTTTGTTTTTTGGCTTCGGTGATAACAGCATTATTATCGTAGCTTGTGCTTGAAACTGTAGTTCGCATGCTTTCTCTGAGTCTGCTTCCTGGCTTCCATCATTTCACCCGTAAGCTTTTGCTTGGAATTTACAAAACTTGAAGACGTGGTAATGGCGTGGAATCGATTTCCTAATGAAATGATTAGCGAGCAGAGTTAGCTGCTTCAGAATGCATAAAATGTGGATATGTGCATGTCAGAATAAATGAAATGGGGCTAAGTGCACGTCAGAATGAATGAAATGTGGATATGCACATGTCAGAATGAATGAAATGTGGATATGCACATGTCAGAATGAATGAAATGTGGATATGCACATGTCAGAATGAATGAAATGTGGATATGCACATGTCAGAATCGTCGCAAAGTTACGAAAGCAGAACGCGGGAGGTTGATTCCTCGCAAGCTGAGCAGCAAGGCTCGAACCTTCAAGTCTGGGCCGCGTTAAGTGGAAGTGCAATTCTTGTAGCAAGGTCCTACCTCGAATAGCGGCCATTCCCGAATATCGCATTACTCCGGTCCCGGGCCTTTTTCACCATTGGCCCACTGTGGCTTCGGGCCAAGCTCGGGGCTGTGTCCCAATCTGCTGCCTCACCCCCATGAGGGGAGGATTTGCACCTGGCGACAGGGGGTTTCGGACCGACTGAAACGCGCTTCTCTTTCTGCTCAATCGTTGCACAAGTGGAAGCGTTCAAGGAAACCATCACGTACTCTTCCTCTTCTTTAAGATCGCAAGGTACGGATGTCATTTGAAAATTTAAGCCTGGTGCCATGACAACCTGTGAATGATAAATCGCGATTTCAACGACCACAATTTTTTTGGAAAAGCAACAAGCCCTGAAATATTAAGTAAATGGTTCAACAGAAGAGTAACCAACCAACGAAACAGAACGATTCGACTCACATCAGGCGTCAGCTTCTCTGGCACAGGAACACAGTCGTTCACCAAAGTACATTGCACGAAATAGGAAAGCACGGATAGAATGGTTGAGACGGTTTCATGTTGCGACCCGCTCACTATAGTCCGGCCCACCTTGGTAGGGTTTCCAACCGCGCCGTACAAATCACTGGGTACAAAGGTGGCATTGTTACACAACACATCAACTGTTAGGAACAGACACACAAAGGGATTAGTACACCTCCTCCTACCCAAGTTGCGCCCACAGTGCGTTGTACGATCCTGGGTCGCTCTGTTTGGGTTGTTGGCCTGAGGAGGAGAAACCCACCCACCCCAGATGGTAAGTCAGCGCAGCTGTCAAGAGTCCGCTGAGGAAACTGGAAAGTACAAACATTGTTTCCTGTGACTGTGACGTGGGCGGGCGCAAACAGTGCGGCGCGTCGAATGCAAAGCAACTCACAAGTTGGTTTGTTTTGTGTTGAACTGAGCGACGAGCCTCGCAATGTCAGCGATGAACACTTCGGTGACGAGGGCTTTCTGCTTCTGTGGTGTGCCCGGCAAGGTCAAAGTTATCCACACGGGTTCAGGTAGTCTTCGGGCACAATAAACTGCGCGCAGTTTCGATGAGAGTGAGTAAGTAGCCTGAAACAAAAGGAGCAACGCATTGCATGCTTGCTTCATCTAAAAAAAGGCGCAAGAAGCAATTTTAGCACCACCTTCATCAAGACTTTGATGAACTCTTGTCGGCCGTGGCTCCTGATAGCTTTGAATGCTTCCTCGATCTTCATCTTTAGTTCCATGATGTGACTTTCAATGATTGGGAAGTGGTCGAAAAAGAACTGGCGGAAAGCCCTGCACCGCAAATGGCATCAGGTGACGACAGTTAAATGACAGGGGCCCGCGTCAAACACTAAATCGAAGGTGCCAACAATCAGGAAAACCTTCATCGTAAACAAACGCGGTTGTTGATTTACTCCCCTATATTTTCAAATACTTTGAATCATGATATAAAACTTTCAAACTCGCAAGATTTTCGGTGAAATTTCAATGTTTGTATTTCCCAAAACCGCTGTTTTCCTCACTGCAGCCCGGTGACCTAGCACACTTGAAAAAACTAAATACATAAAAAGATGCAAGCATCTGTTATCTAATTAATTTAGCTTCGAGCTTCTAATCGAGAAAAGTTTCTGTCGCAAGTCGCTCACTTGATGTCGCTCGGTTCAGGTTGGAAAAGAACTGCGAAGCCAAGTCTCATTCTCGACCGCCTCAGGGAAAGAGACTCACCGTTCTGGTTCTGTGCAAATAGGTTAATAGAAGTAACGGTCCACCTTTGATTGAAAATGGAACCCGTTCTTATTGGCAGCAAGCAGCCTTGCATGCGCCAATGACACGAAGTGAAACTCCATTCATGCGGTTATCAAGTCATTTTATTTGACCAATCAGACTAAAGATATCAATATGCCTCACCTCGCTAAGCAATGTAAAACTTTCCCTCTTATGTTTGGGCAAAGAATGGGCTTTCTCGTGTGCTGGAGGCATGGGTCTGGTGTAAGGGGCTGTCCCAAGTGAACCTGCATGCACACAGAAGCCCGATGCGTTAGCAAACTGCATGTGTCCGACAATACAGCACAAGGTTTGGAGAAAAAACAAAGTCAAAAACAGAAGCTTGGAAATGTTCTCAGAAGTGCAGGAGACATTCCTAATCCTAACAGAAGGGGGTTTATGAAAAAACGCGCGACTGGTGCTTTTCGATGAACCAGCAACTAATTCAAATTTAAACCATAGCAACTAATTCAAATTTAAACCATAGCAACTAACCTGTCAGACTCTGCGAAAGGCCTTGGTACGATGACGCAAAAAACGCCGACAGGGAATTGCTTGAATCAGATCTGTGGAAGTTTTCTGAGTAAGAAGAAGCGACGTGCGATCGAATGTTCTGATAGTCTGTGCTCGTTGGAACTGGTAAAAAACGAATTAAAAACTTCTGAATTACTAACTGCAGGAAATTTATTTTCGATAACCAGCTTTGACCTCTGTAAATTATTTGCAAACTTTGAGATTTGATTTAACGCAGATTTGGACACACAGCACTCAGTTCGAACCACAAGGTGTGTATCGGAAGTGGGACTTGTTAACATTCATGGCTTAGATAACACTCACACTTTCCCAGAAACATATCATATAAAACAGTTAAATCTGATTTTCCTTATACCCAAGCCTGGTGTACTGAATCACGCGTTCACGTGGAAATAAAACGTTGTAGGAACCCAATTAAATAGATGAAAAACAGCAAGTTTACAAAACAAAATCTCCCGCTGAAAAAACGTAAAACAATCAACCAATTCAAGCTCTAGGGGGGTTGAATGATCTGAGTTGCTTTGATCCTTTGCGTCAATCGTCAGTAAACGCGCAGAGCTGCATGAACGCAAACAGTAGATGCTAACAAACCACATATCTCAGGAATATAAAAATGCATAAACAATCTACGTAGGTATGTGACATTCCTTTATCCCGTTAGTTAACAGTGTTTGAAAGAAACTTTATTGAAGCTGTTTTGCTGTGAACACAAGAATTAGTCGACAAATTTCAATCAACTCTCAACAAAGCAAGTTGCGCTCAGTTGAATGCAACAAAGAAAGCGATAGATTTTAAGATGAAATGCACAGGAGAGCTCACCAGGCATTGTCTTTGCTTTCCGCCTACTCACTAAGTCATCCCGCAGCATTTCAATGTGGCTGTCTGAACTTCTGTCAAGACTGAGATGCAGAAAAATATCCGTCAAAAATATAAACAAACAAGACAATGAAACCAGCGTTGAGATTTCTCTTTTTACCTGCCAGTTGTTGGCGCTTCTTTCAAGGAAGGCAGACAAAATACTCGGCTTATCATGATCTGGGAAGGATTTCTGAAAAACGCAAAGCAAAGTTTGATTGCATACATCTCTATGCAAAAAAAAAACTGTTCGTTGCTTGTCTAGAATGTAGTCGTCAATTTACCTCATATCATGAATTTTCAAAGAAGGGGCTTTTTGGGCCATTCCCACAGACCCAAACAACATCTCTGACAGTATCTTCCAATCCGAAGGTGCTCTGCAGCATGCCTGCACAAAACAGGGTCACAATCTACATGCGCATCGATCCTCACAAGGACTTCCAATAATCAATCACGATTAAACGTAAATATCTCCAATCTGTTTGCCAGACATACTTAGCAGAGACAAAACTCGAAATCTGAGATAAAACCATCACCCAGCAGTTGCTGCAGAGTAAAAAACCCAATGTCATTTACAATTTACACGTTCTATGCCTTGTGCATTGTCTATGTCAGTGCTTTCTCTGCCTTAAATGTTGATCAAACAACAGCATATTATTTGTATATATTTGACCCTTTTCAATTGATCAACAACACAAAATGCTGTTCAACAAGGAAAACGCAAATAAATTACTTGTTTACCAACCCTGGAAGCAATCTTTGTCAAGAGAACTAACCAAATATTCTCAAAGCTGTTTCATGCAAGTACTGTGTCTGCCATGGCAACAACCCCTAAACAGATGTCAAACTGAATTGCTGGAAGTGAAAAAATTCAACCAACATCCATTGAAATTATTACTCATTATTTTTGATACATATTAGGCTCACTGGTAAGCACAAATTCACGAATACTAAAGCAGCAATACTGGAATTCAACTTCCTAGATAGACTGTGCAGTACAAGCTAGTGAATTGGCAAATGCAGAGCATTCAAACCAACAACAGATCAGCACTCAACAACATACCAAGTACTGCACTTGGTGCAACAGCACTTATATTTTGACAGCTGTGAATAGTGAAGTACCTGATACTGCTCATCCCCCTTGCATGAAGAATTTTCAGCGGTTTGTCCCTCTTCACTCTGAGCTCGTTGCTGAAAACCAAACAAAAATACTGGAAAATTAAGTAAAAATCTAATCAAAAAAGGCACAAGTTGCCATCAAAACATGAAGTTGCAAATATGAACTTCTATCAACAGATTTAGCTAGAAAGATTGTTTACATTTCAAGGCTACATTTTTCAATTACCTACATTTTTGATCACACAGAAAGAAGTGGAATTGCACCTACAGTCCTTTTAAGCAAAAACTTTAAAATGTTTCAGAGCTACCACCTGATTGTGCACCAACAAGGATTGTGATCAGGAGCAAAATCCTCACTTAATGCCAGGACTGGCACATAACAGACAGCATTAAGAGCATTTTAAAAAAAACACTGGAGAAAGATTGCACATAATGATAAAATACAGTAGTAACAACCTTTGAGAAAAAACTTATGCCATTGTTCATCATTGATAAACAGTTCTTTAAAAGTTTTCACATCTAATGTTTTCAGCACTCCTTTACACCAAAAAATAGAAGAGTTTGATTGGCTGGGAAAAAAGATGAGATTACAATATTTGTTTTCAAACTTTTCATTACTGAATAAGTCAAAGCTGATTGAGCATTCACATACCTGTGGTTGACAAATCACTTTCTGGTATATTTTTGAATCAAATATATTTATCCTTTCACTGGTATCACCCAATTCCTTGAACAAGACCAAACGGACGTCAGGAGGTGGAGTTTCAACAAACACAGTGGACTCTGCATTGTTCACAATGGGTGGAGATATCTCTTTTGTTTTTGCAACAATGGCAGAACTGGAGTTAGGGTGAGACCCACGATATCTGTGGATTAAACTGCATTGAAAACTTGAGAACATTGAAACAAACTACACCAAGCACATAAAACACAACAATTAGGAGGGCACTTAATTTAGAAGCACAAAAAGGTTGTTGAGCTGGGCACTCCCACAGCATGTCCCTAGATATTAAGAACAAAAAGTGTGTGATATAATCACGTCAGGAGGATAAATCAGCATCGGAATTTTACCTAAGCTGTACTAATTTACAAAAAGCACTTTATTTTTTATTTATCCTACTTCTGGATCTAGTTGAATTGCACATCAATTTCTAGCATGAACAACCAAATGTCATAGCTGTTAATGCAAGAAAATCATCTTTAAGCCCTTGAGGATCAGATATACAATTGCAAGATTTGCATTGAAAAAAATACTTTACCACTGAAGGCAGCATTACACACAATTGCATCAATTGCGAATGTAAAGCATGCAGCACTGTCCAACATTTTAACATAATTTCTGAAGACAGTGCTCTAAATATGCAATCCATTATTATACATGGCACAAAAACTTTCAGTGACATTACCACTATTACAACATATTCAAATTCCTCTTGATTATTTTCTGTTGGCCAGTTACAAAAAATCAGTTAACTCTCAAAAATGCATACACATGCAGAAATCAAGCGCTTTTTTACAAGCACCCAAGACACACTAAGAGGTTTTTCTGTTAAAACTTCAAGGTGCACATAGCATAAATATGGTTAATGTATTTTATTTTAAAAACAAAACTTAATTCTATTTGAATAACAATTGATGATGCCTACTTATTAGGACAAATATACACTCTTTTAAGTTCTTATGTCTGATTCATTGCTGGGAAAGGATTCCTTTCAATAGATAAAAAAAAAAACTTAGTTCAAACATTTGTGTTGAAGCTAACTTACTGAATTTAGCTAGGCAACAAGGAGATACAGTATTTCAAAGAAGAGGCACATGCATCCAAATATTGAAATTACTCATCACATGATGTCACAGCTAAGCATGTGATTTTCTTTCATGACTTTCTAGTTCAATGCAATATACCACACAACCTTGGAAATAACTTCTACATGACTTTAAAGACATCCTTTCTATCACCAATTTTGCTTTGGTATTATTTAATGCATACTTATGCATATGTGCAGTTCACAAATGAATTAGTTTATACATAGAAATGAAGCCAATAATGGGTAACTATATATATTAGTGTTAAGTGTTTTTAATGTGGTTTGAAGGACCAAAATGGTCTCTCAAAATATATATAGTAGAATGTATCTGCATAACCTGTGCTAAAATACATTATAACCTCACCTTACGACCATCTCAGTATTGAGACAAAGTATTTGTGGTCTGTCAAAGCGTCTCAATGGTCACCAAGATCAAACTTTGATAAAAACCTTGTCAACGTATATAAATATATAAAGCCTTGCTCAGAACCTAATTTCAGTGATTCTTAACTTTTTGCAGGTACCGAACTCCGTAACTTTCATCCACACAGTCATTGATCCCCTTGTGAAGAGTATGATTTCATCAAAACATAAGGCTTATATTTCAGAAACACATGAAATCAACCATGCATCAGACATATGTCGAATCCCAGAAACTGACACACTGAAAACCTAGGGTTTGATTTAATCCACATTAATGACTACTGCTATTGATTGCTAGCATTGCTACAAGAACAAAAATCAACAAATTAATATGATTTCTACCAAATTATCAATAGGGTATATGTATTTTCAAAAGCTTAAGTTTTAACCACTTACTTGAACAATGAACATTTTGCAAACCGAGAGTTCAATCTTTTATGATGTTCGGAGACTTTCTTCTGTACTTTTTGGAACATTCTGAATAGATGTATTGCTTGGAGTATGATATAAATGTATGAACATGTCTTGGACAGGTGGTTGAGATTCCTAATAATATTATACTGTTTGGCAAAACTTGCTGGTACAGATTCAGATCATTACATCAATGCAAAGAGTTGAGAAAACTGACTCAAAACATCTGACATCAGGTTTACATGCTGATGGACAAGCAATTGTTTTTAAACACCACTGTATAAAAATAAACATCAAGTTAAAAGAAATGTACAATGTAGTTTTACATAAAAAATAAAGGGATAGAAATTACATATTAAAGTTAGTGAAAAGGTATCCATCACACGTGGAAACCTATCCACTCCCACAATGCCCTAAAGAGACTGATTTAATTATGGAACAAATAAGACAAGTATGATGGTGATTGTCATTAAAGAGGAGTGACTGTCATGTCTTAACAGCCATATATGGAAGTTTGCTTACACATGCCTAGGCTGTGTCACATTACATCAGCAAAAATCACAACTTTCTTGTGACTAAAACTTACAATCCTGTTTTACCTAGCAGAACATGTACGATGGGTGTATTAACCTTGTCTGATAATTATTTATTCATGCATTTTATTGATACGCCAATTACTCTGCACACGACACGATGTTATTTGTTGCTGAACATAAATTATGTCTGGTTTGTCACACCTGACAGCATTGTCACATGTATCAACATCTAAAAATGCTCATGTCTTGCACAATTTCTCATCAACAACCACCACAGTTTTCAAGACAGGTCACAATTGTGTTTGTTTGTGTCAACCATGTTCACATTATCCATTGCTTGGGTCTAGTTTTGAAATTTTTTCTTCTGCACCTATGAGATGGCCTAAATAGGTCTATACCAGCAGTTCTCAAATTTTCAAAGCTCATGGCACCCTACCAAGACACTCAACACCAGTGGTCTGCATAAAAGCATCACCCAGCAAGTGACTATTCTTCATACCTAACTTGAAGGCCTTTGCTCATGGCCTCCTTGTCCCCATCAGATGCCACCAGCCTTCTGGCTACTACATCCATGGGAAAGTGTCCCAGAGATCAACCAAGGAGTATGCGGCGTGATTACATCTCCAACCTTGCTTGATTTCGTCTTGGTGTGGAGCCAACTATCAGAGACTGCTAAAAAACCGTGAGGCACTTTGAGTCCTAGGACTGCTGCCCCCTCAACCTTCCTGAGAGGTAGAGTGAGTATAAAAAAGAATGAAATGGAACCTGGCTATGAAATTAGCATTCCTCAGATTCCTGACCAGCCTACACAGATTCCAGTGCTAACAATGCATGATAATGCGTTGCATCTTTGTGCTGCAAGAATACACTAGTTTTATGATGTCATAGTATCTCGATCACAAATTGTTCACCATGAGATGGCAATGGCCTGTGTGTCTATCATACTGTACATAGCCTATTTAGAATTGTTACATTACAGAAAATAAGAAAAAAGACGCAAGTCACAATCAAGCAAGGTTGTTCGAAATAGGCACAACAATATTTTCTAAGATGTCGCACTTTAAATTAAGGATAAATCTTAGAAATAAGGACAGTATGGTAAACTTGGCTATACAGCATAGTATAATATTTGATCAGATTGTGCCTTAAAATGTTGGGAGGCTATGGAGACATTTGACACACACAGGCAGTTCATCGGGACATAAACGTACAGAACCACTGTCCTTAACAAGACGTACGTTGGAAGGCTTGTCCTTTCTTGATTTCTCATGAACTGTTACGCACTGTTTATCGCGTGGCTTCTCTCTGGCATTCGTCATCGTGCACGTGTGTTATCTCCAGAGGAAAAGTGTCCTTGTTAGACCACTGCCAAATGCAGATTTTCTCAGCAATGACTGGTTTATGAGGCTCTGGGAAGGTCAGCCTTTTAGCTTCGAAAAAATTTTAGTAATGTTGTTGTAACTAGCCACAGTTCATGTGTTTTTCTTCACTTGTTTTCAAGTGTCAACATTTCGCCTGTAAGATTTGTCTTACATTTACAGGACTGATGATGCATTGCAAAACGCGAAACTAGTTTCCCCGTCAATAAACTGTGACTGATTTATTTGCCGCCATCTTTGTGGCCTTTAACTATGTCCTAAACAAGTAAGAATTTTGGGATACCATCTGCATGAGATATGGTTAAGAGATAGATACCGATGCTAGCCCTACTTACTGTGAGAAAGAAAAGCTCTGTGAACACAGCCTCATATATGCAATCTGGTTAGATACACATTTCTAGAGATAGACTGATATATCAGCCTGGCTGATATATTGGGCTGATATTTGGGTTTCACCGATATATCGGTATCAGCCTAAACAGCTGATTTTATTGACCTCAGTAGGTGTTGACAAAACGCTGTTATATTCCTCATGCATCCAGACAACTTGCATAAGAAAGCACAATGAACTAGGTCAAGATAGTTATCTTGCAAAAACGCGAACAGGTGCATTTTCAGAAACAAGCAGACAAGATGAAACATGCAGCATGCATCGGCTGTCGCACCCAAAACAAAAGCATCATCATCAATCAGATTAATTAAAAATCATAGCAAAATATTGAAATTGCTGCAAGTTGAAAATTTTTAGCTCATAAATCCTGATTTTTGAAGTTTTTGAAAAAAAGGTAGAATACTTATTTTTGGTAAAGAAGCCAAAAACAAGATAAAAAAATTTGGAAATATCAGTTATTGGCATCGCGGCTATCGGTCCATGAATGGTAGATATATCAGTATCGGCCCCCAAAAAAGCCAAATCGGCCAATCTCTACACATTTCAGCAACAAGACACCACATGGACAACACAGCCGAACCTGATCGAAAAGTGTTTACTATGAAAATTGATTTCACATTCCAGTGACGCATCCTCAGTCCAATAAATTGCAAGTAAAAGCTTATAGGCAAAATAATAAAAATGACTAAAGCAAGACTTAAGTGAAAGTACACAGATTTAGGTACATATGAGACACAATTCAGTGACAGACTCTGAGGCACAGTTTATGTGAAAGAGGTCTTCCAAGACTGACTCCCACTTTTGCCAATCTCTGACCATATGCTTGAAGGAAAAACCAACGTTGCTAAAAGTGTGAGGTTGGATATTTTTTCTCGACTGACTCTGGAACAGCTGTGAGATATAAGGATCACATAGCCAGCTCACAGTCCTATTCCATCTGGTCTGATGAATAGATCTACCATCATAAAAAGATTTCTTTTTTAATATCAAAATGTCAACCAGAGTCAATGGCACTGAAAAATCATCATTTGATCTCTATGTTGTTGTATGTCACAAGCAGTGGGGTGGCACCAGAGTGTGGAAAGGTTAATATGACTAGTAGAAAAGGTAACTGAAAAGGTAGGGAACCTAATGCTCCTTGAGAATTACATTGTACATAAAGCTCAGATACGTCCTGTTGATGCTATAGTATAATCCAGTCGTTCCCAACCTTTTTTGATACATTCCTCCCTTTGCTCATTTTGGAACTTTTCATTCCTCCCATATTACATAAATTCAGCAGGATGGCTAAAAAGGGTTAAAACACCATTCTTGCGATTACAATGAGAGGTAGTTTAACTATACAGTGGAAATTCCTCTCCTGAACTCATGAAATTCTTCCCTGAGGAGGAATTCCTCCCCGGCTGGGAACCACTAGTATAATCAGAGGCTTTCATGGCAAACGGAATAATGCAAATCTCTTAGATCTCACCTCATCTCTCATAGGCTTTGGTGACAACAGCATTTTGACTCTAGTGTGTGTGTCCAAAACTATAGTTTGTGTGTTTTCTTTAAATCTTGCTTTAGTTTTTCATTATTTCACCCATGAGCTTTGCTTGAAAATTACGGGAATGAAGATGTGTAAATGAAACAAAATTGATTTCCTAGTAAAACACTTTGTGAGCAGATTTAGATGCATCGCTCTTGTAGAGATATGCACCCTAATGTCAAGGCATCTACAGTATTCCATCATGGTCTATGTATAACTGTGGTGTTTATTCATCTCATGGTCTGTACTGTTCAAAATCACTTTTGCCACATTTTTTGGCACTGATAATATTAGCATGTAATATCCTCATTCTCACTGTCATACCATATCATTGCTGTTGATTAGTTTCTTGCTTTCTATTCAGCATTCCTGCTTTACTTTTGTCACTTATGTGGATATCCCCCTTTTTTCATCTGTGTACTTCTCAAATTTTGATACATTGCTTGCCTTTCATGATATTATTTGTTATGCTAATAATCCATTTAGTTTGTGTGCACTGTATCAGTGGTTATAAACCTTTTTTTATATTGTAACCCATTACTGCAAGCAACCCACTATAAACCATCGACCCCCATTTAAAATTTGAATGAAGCAATATACAACTGTGTACATAAAATATCTACTCACAACCCCTCCAAAAAAGGTTCACAACCCCCTCTGGAGGTCATGACCCCAGGTTGAAAAGCACTAGTGTATATCCTGTACTGTAGTGTCTGTTGTGATGTGTTGTCAAAGAAACACTTAATGACTTTACAACAAAGACTTTTACTTTACATCAAGTTGTATGGCATACTGATACTATCCTGCGTAGTATTTACTACAGGTAGGCAGTGTCTGTTTTGCCTCATGAGGCAAAAACACTGCTGGGACCTTTCCACCTAAAACTATGGTCAAACATGACTGGTTGTTAAGTGATCACATGTCACATGAATGACAAGTTCAGAACACATGACCTGCTTGGACCATACGATGCAGTTGTGATATCCTGCATAGCATTGGCCTATGTATGTTCTACAGTAGACTGCTACAATACCATGAGTTGTCTGCACCTCATATACAACACACCAATTACTTTAGCACTGCAGGTATCAAAACTGTATGGTAACTACAATAATGCTCTTAGCAGCCAATTCAGGACATTTTCTAGCCTGCTACAACAAAAAATCTATATCATAACATATGGAGTAACAAAAAACCCAAGAAAAAATACAATTCTTAGCTTATAGAAATTATCTATGAGGTCATAGCAATGGATAGCTGAATGCACTAGCAATAATTTAGCCTTGCTGTTGTTGTTGACCCATAATTTTAATGATTTTTTAATTTTTAATGGTGGTTGTCTGAACTGTTTCTTCATTGTTTTGTATAGTTTGATGCTCCTAGCATTGTCTTCGTTTAATCTCAATCAATGAAACGGTGATACAGTACACCGAGCACAGACACGAACACTTCTACGCTGCACAGGACTAGCCTCAGAAAAAATGTTTTTTTCAACTGTTCATATGCATTTACCTTCTGTTTATGCTTTAATTAGCGTAACATGACCAGCGGCTGTGAGTGCGATAACCTCAGTCCTCAAGCTACCAGCCAAAGCGAGCAAGACTAAACCTCCAGTGTGGTGATCAGTCATTGCTCCACAAGCCCATTCGATTCACCACAAATTTGTGTCGGGCGCATTCGCGTAGTTTGTCACGGTTCAGCATCAGCAAGCACTGCCTCGATACAGGAACTCGTGACAGATGGTCATGTGACGAGACTGTGCGTCACAATCACACAAATAATAGCGAGCTGCTGTGAAGCGTGACCGAGCAAGTGCCCATCGCAGCGGTGACTAACAGTCAGCAACAGCCGGTCAGACTTCAAAGGCGTTAATAACGGTTGGCTTGGCGAGACTGTCGTCGTTTATACTTGTAGCACAGACTGGCCATTGCCAATGTACGCCTACTGAAGTGCGGTGCGTACTTGGCAAGGTTTAATGAATGTGTCACTGGCACACAACACAGCTACAAGAAAACGTTTTAGTGTTCAACCCAAGTGAATTTCCTTGTCCTGCATGTAATTAAAAAGCTTGAAGGATCCTCCATTGGATGAAGTATTGCATACTTCAAGGGCAGGCGTAGCCTACTAACAAGGTAAAATCTGCTCCTGGAACACAAGACGGTTTGGGCTATCCCCATACGAAACCGTCGATCATGATCATTGGTCAACTTAGAAATTATTGTTTACTTCATACAACTTTACGTGCTATTTTCAAACTGTATTGCGATCACTATCTATATCCGCCGGATATTATCCGGAGGTCTGAACCGGAGAAGTTTTACTCTTTTGGGATGGAGTTTCAGCTACCAAAGAGTAGCCTATATTTACTAAATCATGATTGCATTCAACTTTAGTTTATCTAGTGGAAAATCAAAATTTCCTTACTTTTTTAACTTCTACAAATGCGTATGATATGACAAGGAGTGACAAAGCTGTTGGAAGAATGCCTAAAAATGCCTGATTTGAAACAAAATGGCTGTAACAAAAGCAAACAACAATGTTGTTATGTTCCTCATACTGTAATATTATTAATCTTCTTTATGAATAAGGCGGCACATATGCTGTGCTGAAGCAGAAACGGCAACTTACTTGTGGAGAGACAAGAGCAAAAAGCTAACGTTAAGCGGGAATCTGGACTATACCCGGTCCAAGAGTTCCAGCTTTCAGTGATTGACAAAAATATAAATTTAGTTCAGTTCCTTGGTGCAACCAGTAAAAAATATCAAAACTCAAGTTGAATAAAAAGTATGGCCAGGTGCGGATTTACAATTAGACCAGGTTTTTTTAAAGTGTTTTAGGGACCCAATTCGGGTCCCTAGAATTGAAAATCGGGTCCCTAGAATCAGAGAAAATTATTAGCGGGTCCCTAGAATCAGAGAAAATCTGGTCCCTACAGGTCCATACCGGTTACCCAACATTTTCCTTAAAAAAAACTGCATTAGGCTAAAAGGCTTAAGCCTAGAGCTCCTTTTTTCTGGGGGCTCCAAACTTTTGGAAGTAAAAACGATTTCCAGCGCTTCTGTAAGAACTATATATGTATTTTTGTATTGGTTCAACGCACGTTTTTTTACTATGCCGCTAACAAAAGATCTCTATAGAAGAATGAGCGCGAAGGATTGAAGTGAATGACGATGAGCATTCTCTTTTATGGCGTTGAGAATCGGTTATTGTTACATATAATGTGTGGAACAAAACGCATGAGGAATCCATTTTTCAGATTACACGAGGCCAGTAAGGTACTCAATAAATATATAATGGGAGTGTGGTCAGATAACTTCACAGCTGGATTTTTCGTTAGTTTTATGGTTACTGTTTTTGTTCATGATATTGCCGTAGCAGCCCAACTCTGATCCCCCCAAAATGCTTACAGGGGCCCCCAATGGTCATTTCTAAAAAATATTACGGCACATCCCGAGACCAAATGGCTTTTACAATAAAATATCCTAATTTTTTGTTATTTTTTTAGTTCCATTTGCGGACACAATTTCGACAGAACCGTCGCCAGAAAGTCTTCAATGCCATCTAGATTCTGTTTCATTAAAAAAGGTGATACGTCCCAAAATCAAAATTTAATTGCTCAAACAGTCTATTGAAGCCAATAATGCTGGCGTTTCGACAGCGTTCCTAACCTAACTACACTGGATAGCCGAAACATGATGTAGTGAAGTCTTCGACATGAAAGTACGTTGGTCAAGCGGCAGGGCCAGGAAAATCAAGAAATGAAACTAACGGAAATGGTGACTTTAAAATTATTGAAGTGAAGTTGATAAAGTAAGGAGGGCATGCCCTGCTGGTCTAGACAACAGCACGTTACTGATAGACTTGTAAGCACCCTAGGCTAGGGTTGCCAATTTAGCGGATTTTCCGCTAGATCTAGCGGATTTTATTCCTGTCTAGCTGCTAAATGACTGGTCTGGCGGCCAACATCCGCTAGATTCTAACGGATAATTGGTCTAACGGATAGGTCTAGCGGCTTATACAATTGGTCTTGTTAAAGTGGATTCTAGCAGTATTTCACAATTTTTCCAGTTTTAAAGGTCTTTTTAGACTTGGCAACCCTGCCCTAGGCAAGATCCATTCAAGCATCCACCCGTCCTATACAAAGATCCTTACTCTACATATCATCAGTGGCGAAACTGACGGGTGGAAGGGGTGCGCGCCGCCCCCCCCCCTGACAA
>Ga0210059_1002532_pt1 | contig 28692 bp, 12 predicted proteins | sample Ectturendosymbi2_FD_188042 | JGI IMG/M metagenome (GOLD analysis project Ga0210059, IMG submission 188042) | Ecteinascidia turbinata endosymbiont from Florida, USA - Sample 2 (SPAdes) (version 2) | ecosystem: Host-associated > Tunicates > Ascidians > Unclassified | place: Key West, Florida...
ACCTAGTTTCCAATGAAAACTTCAGCGAAACACTTTGGCCTAGCGGTTGGGCCCTAGGCCAGGCAACATGAGCCAAAATGACCCAAAAACTACTTCACTTATGATGTCACTCACAAAAAATCCGCAAACCCCAACCAAAAAAAATTTTTTAGAGTGCAATCTACTAGACTGGCCGATTCGTTTGAGCCCTTGAACAGCTCTCTAGCACAATTGGGGGAGGAGCTATGGCGTTGGTAAGGCAACCGAAAACTGCTGGTTTTAGGCTAAAATCTAGGTACAAATATATCGTAGGCCGGCTCCCAAGTGTTAAGAAAGCTTTAGGCATTTTTTGCAAACCTGATTTGCTGTTGGTTGGAATGATTATCCGAATGGACCTTTGAAGGCAAAATGACAAAGATCTAAGTCTATTATTTTCATTTTGGTGGACATAGACCTTTGATGAATGTTTTTTTCTTATGGGTCTATGACCACGAAATGGATGATGTAAAAAACAAATCAATTAGACTTCCAAATCCAGTCGGATAAAAAAATCAGACTCCGACACAGCGTTCTTAGGAATCCGAATCCAAACAAAATCCTTAATATCTTTGCGACACCCTGCTAATTAGACAGCAGATTTCCAAGGTTTAATTGCATAAACTGGAGTTTCAATAGAAATGTTGTTTTTATTTATAGAGTTACATCACTTTATCGCATATTTCACTTTTGAAAATTGTAAAGTGCACTGCAAACTGTGTTGAAAACCATGGTGCCATTGATCTGCTTGAGCAACTGCCCCCATGGGGATGGCCATGAAACAAAGTCATCACCTTCAGCTGAGATATTAAAATCAACACCACTGGTTGAAACTGTAGCAGTGAATATGCACGTGAGACTAATGAGATAGAACATTCCCAAGGTATGGACAATGGACATGAAACTGCTTTTTGAAATAGAAAAACGCATGATTAACAACATGCTTAAAGACTTTAAACTAGGGGTCGGCAGCCTTTTTCAACACTTTTGACGTCCGGTTTAAATCAAGCGGTTCATGCTAAAACAACCGGATCACACGTGGCTTTGCATGCGCATAACTCAGACGCCGAAAGTGGCAGAGAGCTGTTCAAAGGCTCAAAAGACATGCCAAGTCTTCTAAGACTGTACTAGAAAAAAAATTTTTTGATTGAAGGATGTGAAATTTTTCGTGAGTGACATCATAAGTGGAGGACTTTTAGGCAACCTTGGCCAACTTCACCTGGCCCTGGGCCCAAACAGTTAGATGGTAGTATTTCACTCAAGTTTTTAATAAAAACTAGGCTACAATCCGAGTCTTTTAATACTTTGGATGACATGCAGGGTTTTCGGGTTCAAAAGTTATGATCTAAAGTAATAAAAATATTTGAGTGATTTTTAGCTAATTAATTAATTTGTTTATTTTAGATCATAACTTTTGAACAAGAAACGTGTTAACACTTTGAGAGCCGGTATTAACACTTTGAGAGCCAGGGTACAATATATTCGTACTTCGATTTTGGCCTAAAACCAGCAGTTGTCAGTTGCCTTACCAATGCCCCAGCTCCTCCGCCGATTGCGCTAGAGAGCTGTTCAAGGTCTCAAACAAATCAGACAGTCGTCTAGATTGCACTCGAAAAAAATTTTTGGTTGGGGGGTTGCGGATTTTTTGTGAGTGACGTCATAAGTGAAGTAGTTTTTGGGCCATTTTGGCTCATATTGCCTGGCCTAGGGCCCAACCGCTAGACCAAAGTATTTTGCTGAAGTTTTCATTGGAAACTAGACTCAAGTCCAAGTCTTTTGAGCCTTTGATCGACTTTCTAGGGTTTTTGGTTCAAAAGTTATGATCTCAAATAAACAAATTAATTAATTATCTAATTAACTAATTAGTCAAATATTTTTACTAACTTACATCATAACTTTTGAACCCGAAACCCCAGCATGTCATCCAAAGTATCAAAAGACTCGGATTGTAGCCTAGAATCCAATAAAAAATTCAGTGAAATACTACCATCTAACGATTGGCGCCCAGGGCCAGGTGGAGTTGGCCAAGGTGGCCCAAAAGTCCTCCACTTATGAGGTCACTCACAAAAAAACCCGCACTCCCCAACCAAAAAATTTTTTTTCGAGTGCAGACTTGAAGACATGCTGCGTCTTTTGACACTTCGACCAGGTCAGTAACCCGCACAGGAGTGGAAATATTCCCGCGCAAAGCTACGTGCGATCCAGCTGTTTTTTTGCGAACCGCTTGAATTAACCCGGACGTCAAAGTGTTAACAAAAGAGCCTTCCAGCTTATAGGACCAGTTGGGAGCCACAAAACATTGACGCCATTTTGTTTTTCATGCCATTTCATATGGGTATATAGGCTAAAATGTAATCAACTCAATTCTAATAACAATCAAATGCAAATTTAAATTTGATGTTTTGTCATATCCAGAACGTCCCTTCAGAGGAGCTAAAGAGCCGCATGCGGTTCTGCTGACCCTTGCTTTAAAAAAACAGTTGACAGTTTTTTTTAAATAAATGATGTCTAGTATACAATACACCATTGGGATTATCTCGCATTACTTAAGTAACATTTAAACAAGCATGTTTAGCGATAACCATATACTGTAATACAAGCATTGTTCAGCCAGGGATTTCTAGCACTTCTAGAAGTCCTTTCATATCCCACAGTTCTGGAAACCTCTGCATTTGGCATCAGGCTATCAGATATCAGCAGTGACAGATAGCAAGCATGTGGATAGAAGTAGAGTTAGGTGATTGGGGCGGCAATAGCTCAGTGGAAAAGTGTCCACCTCTTAATTGGAAGGTTGGGTGTTTGATCCACAGCCACTGAGTGAATTGCCGTAGTGCTCCTTGGGCAAGAGTGTTCACCTCAAATCACCCGGCAAGAAGCACAATTCAGGCTTCGGCCTGCCGCCAATTGCTGTCATCAGAATTAATAAAAAAATTAGCTATGTGTTTAACCAGATTTCTCTGTATGTGCAGACGTATCAAAAGATAAAAGATACCAGAAACCTTCCTCGCAATAGAATGTAAGATGTTCTCAGCTTCGACATCTATAAATGAGCTTTAGTTGTCAGGTTTCATTTACAACTGATTATTACCATTTAGTTTCAATACGATTTACATGGTTTAAGTGGGTTTTCAACTGCACCCACTGCTGCAATTTGCTCAATTAACCATGCATTTAAGCACAACACAGAATTACATCACAGTTGTGTACATTTGTCTTGAGACCAACCTTCAGAGTTGCTTGCCTTGATGTGTTCTATGTCGTCATCCATGAAGTCTGACACATATGTACGTTTTTCTTGGCGTTTCTTGGGCATTGTCAGAAATAGCCAATTAGTACATACAAGCTCTTGAATTAGTTGCAACAACAAAAGCACCAAATGTAACTTTTAGAAACATAAACCAATAAGATAAAAGAGCACCCGGTATTTAAGTTATGTTAACACTTGCGGCGCGGTATGAATTCCACACGATTATCCAGCCGATGCTGGACGGATTTTGGGTTGTTTTCATCCAACAGCTAGACTCAAAATTGAATAACCCAAAAAGTACTTGTCTGACTTACCTCAAATTCTCAGATGAGATGTACAGTATTTTCGCAAGAACATTTGTCTAAACTTTGTTTGCAAAAGATCAAGCATGACAAAAGTTATTGCATTCTACTCAACAACGTACTGGATCCAAACTAGTGCGTTGTCAGCTATGTGCAGCAACAGTTAGTCTGATGCACTGGGAACTGAGTCTTGTTGCTCATTTCAAAAATAATAAATATATCTCGTGAAGTTCTTGATGCACTGCATCCAAATTTTCAGGCAAAGTGCATAACAATTTGAATAAAGTTCTTGTAAATTTGGGTTGCAAAAAATTTAGTGTGCTTTACAGAACAACTGCTCAACCCTGCTGAATAGGATAAAGTTTTGTAGCCTAGGAATGTTTTCAGTTAGGAATCAAAAGTACGTAACTCTGATTAGAATTACTTCAAATTTTCAGAGATGATACGCATAGGCATGAAGATCATATATATGTGGAAATTTTCTTTGCACAAATACAAGTAAACAAATGGTTATCCTGAGCTTGCTTTCAAAGAGTTAAAAAACGATTTGGGTAGAGCCAGCCTAGGCTCTATTCGAGAAGGTGTTTCCTTCGAAATTGAAATAGACGCTTCTGATAACGCCTTAGCTGCTGGTCTGTCTCAATGTGGTCAACCTGTAGCATTCATGTCTCGCACCATCAGCCATTGCGAGAAAAGATATCTCACCATTGAAAAGAAAGCGACCGCTGTGATTGAAGCAGTGCGTAAATGGCAACATTATATCAAAGGACGTCTTCTTACCATCGTCACATATGAAGTAGTTTTAGGGTCATTTTGGCTCATGTTCCTTGGCCTAGTGGTTCAAGTGTTTTGCTGAAGTTTTCATTGGAAACTAGACTCGGGTCCAAGTCTTTTGAGCCTTTGATAGACTTTTTAGCGTTTCTGGTTCAAAACTTATGATCTAATATAAACAATTTAATTAATTATCTAATTAGCTAATTATAAAAATATTTTTACTAACTTACATCACAACTTTTGAACCCGAAACCCCAGCAGGTCATCCAAAGTATTAAAAGACTCGGATTGTAGCCTAGTTTCCAGTAAAAACTTCAGCGAAATACAACCATCTAACGGTTGGCGCGCAGGGCCAGGCAAAGTGGGCCAAGGTGGCCAAAAAGTCCTCCACTTATGACGTCACTCACAAAAAAACTCACACCCCCCAAGCAAAGAATTTTATTTCGAGTGCAATCTGCTAGACTGGCCTATCCGTTTGAGCCGTTGAACAGCTCTCTAGCGCAATCGGCGGAGGAGCTAGGGTGTTGGTAAGGCAACCTAAAACTGCTGCTTTTTTGCGAAAATTGCCAAAACCAGCCAGATGCCAAAGTGTTAAAGGCCTAGTGTCTGGACCTCATCCGTATCTTCTTATTGTTGTTGACGAACACTGCCGTTTTATGTTTGTTTTTCCTGTGTAAAAATATGAGGTCATCTACTGTGACGCAATGCCTGTCATCGCTTTTCTGCCTGTTTAGTTTTCCTGGTTGCGTGCATAGCGATAGAGGCGTTCCTTTCGTATCCTGTGAAACTAGATCTTACCTCACGTTTCAGTACCTCAACTCCATACTATCCACAGGGGAATAGCCAGTGCGAACGTTCTAATCAAACCATTTGGCCCACAATTAAGCTGTTGCTGCATAGCAAACGTCTTTCGGAAAAAGACTGGGAAGCTTTGTTACCGGAAGCCCTTCATGCTGTCCAATCCCTTGTTTGCCTTTCCACAAATGAAACTCCTCATAAACGCTTCTTACGGTTTCCCCGCAAAGCCATGACTGGTTCTGCACTCCCTTCATGGCTACTGCACCCTGGACCTGTACTTTTGCGCCGCCACATTCACAACAAAGGTGATCCCTTGTGTGACCCTGTTGACCTTGTGGAGAGTAATCAGACGTATTCTGTAATACGTTTACGGGATGGACAGGAAACAACCATGTCAACTTCAGATTTAGCACCTTACTCCAGGTGCCCAGTCAATACCGACAAAATAGCTTCGACGTTGCCTCGAGTCACCCACCTTCAAACAGTGTTGAGAATTTCTCACCCGCATGTGATGATACATCCTCAACTGTCGATGAGACATTTGCACGATCGTCTGACTTGCATTCTCCTTCTCCGAGCACAGACTTGTCCCCGCTTCCGCCGCATGAATATGTGCAACCCCTCCGTCGGTCTACGCAGTCAAGAAAACCTCATGATCGATTTGGCGACTGGTCCACATAATTTTGAAGGGGGGGAGAGTGTGGCGGTTTTGTTGTTCGCGGCCCCCTTCATTAATTGTTGCTTGATTGGTTTGTTGATTGCTCGCCTCATCTAATTGCATTGCCTTGTTTGCTCATTTCGTGTCGAACGTGTGCGCTAGTGTCAGACCGTGTGGAGTTACGGACTAGGCGGCTGCTGTGCTTAATGTCTTACGCTGCAGATGTCTCAACATAGCCGGTGTTTCTTAGTTTAATAAAGTCTAGTGAAAACTTGATTTTGCTGATGGTATTATCGTGACAATCCTTTTCACATAACAACTGTCAAGGCCTTAGTGTTTTTCTAACAGTGTTAAAGCCTATGCCTAACAAAATGTTTCTGGATAACAAACTGCATTACTAAAGTTCTCGCTCATATTACCTGAAATTTTCAAGGGTTGTGCTAGTAGGTATGGAGCACATTAAATTATAAATTTCCATTGCAACCAAACGAGTACGAAAAATGTCACATATATATATATTGTGTGTTACGAAGAACTGTTAGCACACAACTTTTTTGAAAAAGCCTTGTAGCTTAGCAAAATGGTTTGTGACAAAACCTTATATATAACTCAAAAAGGTTTTTGTCAATTTGTATGAAATTTTCAGGATTAATGTGTCTAGGTATGAAGAATATTTGTGGAAATTGTCATTGCAAAAAAACAAGTACAAGAAAAGTTATCGCATTGGTATATACATATGTCAATTAGCACTAAGCGCATTCAATTGAATGACGCATATATGCATCAATCTGCACCGAAGATGTATTTTCAACATTAAACATAAGCATGGGATGTCATTCATTCACATTCATTTGAGAGAGCAATGGAAACACTACATATAACGCAGTGTAATAAACGATCTTCAATGTAGATCTGGGCTGTATACTGTATAACATCATAATTAATGGCAGAAAAACTTACTATAAGCATAGAAACAACATGGCAATGTTGCTTGCAGAATACCTATAATAACCACATGGTTTTTCAGTTGGATGAAAAGTTTACACTGCTTCAGCACAGAATACTGTTTACAAAATATGTTACAATCAATTCTATGCTGCACACCTTCAGCACACCTTTCAATAAGAACATTTTGGCAAGGTAGCTGACTGTGGCTACGCAAGAAGCAGTCATGTAGCCAACCAATGTCACTTGATTCAGCATTTGGTTAGTTAAGATTACTCACTACAAACAGGAAGCATATTAAGACTTTCCTTACCTAATAACAAGGTGAACAAATAGCAACAGTGAGGTCTGCATATTATACCTACACTAAACAAAACCTTTGTTCTTGATTCTATGGTGTTAAACTCAGAATTTTAGGTTTAAGCGTTAGGATTGCTAGAGTTCTAACTATCAAACATTTTTTGTTGTCTTGATCATATAAACCACATTAATGGAGGACCCAATCCAATGGTCACATTTTCTTTATTGAGTTGAATTTATTGCTTTTGAAATCAACCAAGTTTAAAGGCATCAAAAGCTTGAAATCCAGATCTCTAACCACAAGCAACATTTAATTTTTACTATGCGCCCAAGTCTGATGACCTTGGTTGGCAACACAACTGCTTGGCTTGCTTAGTCATATTATTCAGCTACCTATTAATTGATCTTGTATAAGCAGTCATTATTGGCAACTTAGCCACTACCTTGATAAAAACAATAAATGCTTCTACCACAATTCAAAATTTTTCCATATTTAGGTTTTACTTGTCCTATGATGCATTTAAATTTAGTCAAACACTAAACAAAATTAACCTAATTCTAAAACTACTCCAGAACATTAAATGACAAACTGACTGCTTTATTCGAATCACGTCATGTGGGGCGGTTCCCTAGCAAACTTCCTTTGAAAAAAGTAAAGAAAAACCAGTCCCATGAAAAGTGCAACCATTACTATCAAAACGCAAGGCACCATGGTGAGAGCCAAACCAAAAACCAGCGACAGTGGCTGTAGGTCCATCTGTGGACCTTAATATCTGAAACCTTATTCGTCAACCACCTGCAATGTGATAGTAATTCACGCACAATGAGAGTGCAGTAGGCTTAGTAGAAACATACTAAACCTAAGACCTGAACCTAAACCCTAAACCTAAGCCTTAAACTGTAAACTTAAACCCTAAACCTAAGCCTTAAACCAGGCCTGCACAACATACGGCCCGCGGGCCACATGCGGCCCGCGAGAACTCAGTTGCAGAAAATGTTGCAAAAGCCCGACTTCGGATAATTACGTCCTTTCAGAATTTCTTCCACACTATGACGAAATAGACTTTTGCGGCCCATGGCAAGTTTATGTTGATCAATTTGGCCCTTCGAGCTTTCTGAGTTGTGCAGGCCTGCCTTAAACTCTAAAACTAAAGAAAATATAAACAAAGACATCACATTGCGCAACTTACTGCAAACCAGAGACAAAGAAAAACGAAGATAGCAACAACATTTGTGTTTGTGTGTAGGAAGTGGCTACAGAATCACCCATGGATCTATATTCCTGTTTCAAAACTTATTCAACCATCCCACCTCACATGACGCGGTTCGAATAAAGCGGTCAGTTTGTCATTCTCAACCGATATCGATCTGGCAGCCTACCGGTTAGGTTACTTGCACGTTTCAATTCGTGGGACCAGTTTTTCTGTACTTTTTTCAAAACTTCACAAACCTTTGCTTTAGGGGTTATCATTAGGTTAGCGTTTGCTTAGTGTTAGGTTCGCGTTTGCTCAGAGTTAGGTTAGCATTAGCTTAGGGTTAGGTTAACGTTAGGTTAGTTAGCTTAGGATTAGGTTATTGATTTTTAGGGACACCTTGAAAAGACAACCTTTGGGTTTTTCGGTGTCCCTGCCCAATGTTTATTTTTTTGTTGATGTAGGCTACCTGTATATTTATGTTTTATACTGGCAGCTAAAGCTGAATACCAATACCATACAATACATTAGGTTAGTGTTAGCTTAGTTAGCATTAGGTTAGGGCTACAGTTAGGGTTAGGCTTTCCTTTTGTGTTCACTATGTTTCTACAAAGCCTTCTGCATTCTCCTCAAGCATTATTGTCATGTTATAAGAGATGGTCGAATAAGGTTTCAAATTCAAAGATCCATCGATGGTTCTGTAGCCACTGCCGTGTTTGTGCATATCATGTCACTGAAACTGTTAAGAAGTAACTACGGATACACCTGGCCTGACGCAATTCAAATAAAAGAAGGGTCAGTTTGTCATTCAAAGCTTAGGGGCTATGCGCTACGGCCGCCATGCTAATGGTTTTCGGTTTGACTCTCACCTTTCAGACTTTTGTTTTTTTTCCTTTAATTTTTTTCAGGTTTGTGTTACATTTACGGGTTAGCGTTAGGTTAGGTTTATCTTTTACCTTTAGTTAGTTCGTTTCTACCAAGCCTGCTCAACTGCACTCTCGTTGTGCGTTACTGTTACGTCACAGGTGGTGTATTAAGTTAAAACAACACAGACAAAGTAATCAAGAATTTACAAACACGCGTAGTTTTACACTTTTTGCAACGCAAGCAACCAGTCCAGGCCCTGTACAGCAGGGGTCACCAACGTGTTGCCCGCAAGGACCATCGTGAACTGAAGTCGCCCGCGGGCCTGTTCCAAAAATAACATTAGCATGATCAATGTCTTCACATTAACGAATATCAATACTAAAATAACTGAAGGTAAATTGAGAAAAATTTTTATTTCATAAGTTTGTATCAAACTAGTAGCCCTTCGCATTAATCGGTACACAAGACGCAGCTTGCAGTTTCAAAAAGATTGGTAACCTTACTGTGCAGTATTGCCTTTGCGTCGTCTGCGCGAGCTAAGAGCAGTATTGCCAACTCGCTTTCGCGCTTCCCGCTAAACAACCAAAAATCCGCCAGACAGCAAAATTTTCCCTTCGCTTTTACGATTATTTTTCCGCCAGATTTCGCCGCAAATTCAGATATGTGTCGTACTCTAAACTTAGGATTGAGTCCACTCTGGCTCAACAAATATGACTCCGGCACAACATTGGCTCTGTTTCGTAGCAATGTTGATTGCATTAGAGATTTTCGCAATCCTGATCCAGCCCACTATTTTTTGTGTAGTCCAGTCTGATCCTAATCCCATAGTACTGTCCAAATATTTGATCCGATCTAGTTTATATCTGAAAAAAACTCAGATTAAACATTTCACTGCAGTAATCAATCTATTTTGGATATCCATATCTGATCCCGGTAGAGTTTTTGCGAAATTCAGTCCGATCCACTATCAAGCAAAATTTCTGACTTCTTGCCATGTGCGCATGCACGGAGTAATATACTGCATATCAAATACGCTGAGACAACTGATGATTAGGGCTTAGGGTCTAAGGATAGGTTTGGGTCAGGGCTAGAAAAAGAAAAATAATTGATGTCTGAGAGTAACTCCAATAGTTTTCAGTGGTTATAATTATTCCCGTGCTATAGCTTATTGTGGGTATCTGACATCCAACCAAAAAGTTTTAATTTACACAACACACATCAAAAAAGTAATTGCCCAAGTACATTCCTTTACTCTGAGAAGCAAATAACTGGCAAACAATAATAGGTCCAAAATTTCGCTTGACGCTGGGTACAAATGTGACGGGTGATCCAAAAGTCGTTTTGAAACAGATTTTTCAATTCATAGTGGCAAGTGTATTGGGAAACGTGGTACTGCTACAACTGCATGGAACTTTGGTTGCGAATTTTGTCTCAGGCAATTTCGATCTGTTTCGACGTTACCCCTGGCAGCCACTCGTGGAACCCCGGTTGAGGAACATTGATCTAGTGTTTTTTTTATCATGAAATCTATGGTTTGCAACTTAGCTATCTTGTGTTTTTCTTGGTCTTTCTTTTGGAAGTGGTTTTTCTTGAACTGGTTTCGGCCAGTTTCAGCAACTTTTCTTGTGTCATGTCCTCAATTTTTTTCACAAAGTGTGACATTTTTTTTGTTCAGTTTTCTGTTGTTCTTTCTCTTCTACATTTGTCGTCGACTGTGAGTAGCTTCATCGGTTTGTTTTGTCCAAATCGTGTTGGGTCTGCAGAGACTCAACATCTAGTACTTCTCCGGAACAACTGAGTGGCAACCCAGGTGCCGCTGCAGCCGCCAGCCAGTAGAGGTGGGACCGGATTCGGAGTGCCGGAGTCGACTCCGGCAGGATTCTGTGTTTTTCTTTCGGAGCCTGATCCGGACCCGGTGTCAAAAATTTGTGAAAAACCGGAACCGGATCCGGAGTCACTTTTCCATTTTGGCAGTAGCAGGAGTCTGTGTGGTCATTTCTTAAGTAAAAACATGGTTAAATTTCGGTTGGATCAATGACTATAGCCAGCGTCTGAACAGGAATCAGATTCTCAAATTTTAAGAATTGCCGGCCCCGGATCCGGATTCAAAAATTTGGGAACAGGAGCAGAGTCTGAAAAAGTGACTCCGGCCACCTCTGCCAGCCAGGAAGGTCGAACTCTACCAAGAGAATAAACATGCAAGACAGTCTTGCGCAGGCTTGCCAATGCCAGATTGGCCATGCAATTTAAAAAATTTAGCCATGTTTTCAGTACTCTGGCCATGAAAAAACACATTTGTCTATTTAAAAATTTGGCCATTTTCTGGCCATTTATTTTATATGTTTGTCACTGTGAAATGAAATTTCCATTTTACAGTGACAAACTGAAAAGTTTTTTTTGTGGAGGACTTCATGTCTTGTCACTAATGCAGGAGCACTATGGTACTTCAACCCTGTATTGCTTTGAGGTGTGTAGTAAGCTTTAAAGCTAATGGTTAAGCTCAATTGCAGTCAATAGATTTTGTTTAAGTGTTTCAATCAGTGATAGTCTCATGGTTACGATTGGTAACTGCTACAATTGTACTGTGTGTCTCAAGACGGACACCTGTAAATACCACAAGATCAGTCTAAGATTGCTAAGATCGCCATGATTACTAAGATCGTCAAGAACGAAGATCAGAAATTAACCTTAGCAATCTTAGTGGTATTAGCAATCGTATTGATCTCATCTTGTCTTAGCAATTTGAGTGATCTTTTCTTGACAGACACTGAGACAATCTTATGATCTTCGCAATCTTAGTGATTTTGGGGTATTTACAGGTGTCCTCTGAAAACTGCTATGCTCAGCTGTGTGACTGCATAATCAATGTTAGGCTACTTTAGTCTAAGCATGATTTTGCGTTGTTTGTTAGATCCTACTGCTAGGGAAGTTTCTCATCATGTTTACAGTAGGCTACTGAGTAAGGTTTATTTACTCTGCAGTACTTTAACAGTTGCTTTGTATTGCTTTAAACAGGGGTGGGCAATTATTTTGGCTTAAGGGTCCCTTGGAGAAGGCCGCGTGTAGCGGAGGACCGTACGCTCTAATGCAGTGGTTCTCAATGTTTTTCGGTTGGTGACGCCCTTTGTTATTTTCACATAACCTGTGACACCCCTTCCTGCTCTTGTTCAACACATGTAATTGCCACAAAATGCATTAATGAAAAAATGCAACAAACTATATACCACAACGTTATTACCGCAAAAATGCATTTCATAAAATTTAATTTTAAATTCCTTTTGAAAGAAAGTTGAATTCCACAATCATTTTCAATGCGATGGTTCATGGTTGAATTTTCAAATCATGTGGCCAACTTCAAAATTTGTGGTTGAGTGTTTGACGTGCTAATCTTATGACCTCCTCTACTTTCCTTTGAGTTCGTGCCTTCGTTTTGATGTGAACTAGAGCTGAAAAAACACACTCGCAGAGAAATGCTGTGGCAACGGAAGCAATATTCGGAATGCCAGTTCATTCAGACAGTTTTGAGTATCACGCATAGCTCACCAGAACCGAAAAAGTGGTATTTCGTGAAAAATATCACGTGCTTATGAATCATGCCAAAGTTTAAAAAAATTGGTCCTGTAATTCATTGAGAATGTTGGCTATAACCAGAGATGTAGAGAACGTGTTTCGTACAAGTGCATTTTCTTCCTCCTTGAGCTCAGAGAAATATCGTTGGAACTCAATTTCAGAACATTGAAGGTGGTCTATTATGATGTCTTCAAACTCTCATCAAGTTCTTAAACTTTTTCAACAACACTTGACAATTTCTCAAACATAGCAACGTTTCCTTGCGTTACGTGCCGACGCCAGTTTTGCAACTTCAAATATAATGCTTGCAGATTCGTCGCCAAGCTGAATGATGTTTGTAACCTTTCGTTGTAGCTACAGATTTATGTTATCCAATTTTTCAAAATTTCAACCAAATATGCAAAACATTTCAACCAAATCTTGTCACCAATGTAAGACAAAAATTCGTTGGTTTTCATTTCTGAGAAACCTTCATTCCGTCCTTCATCAGTCATATCACACAAATGCGGCTTAGAACATTTCTTTTCAATAGCCAGCGTACAGATGGGTGGAACAGAATTTTGTGTGTCGAATTCATGCAAAGTTTTTTAAACAGGCAGGTGTTATGATTACAGATTTGATGTAATTGATAATTTTATCATGGAATCCAGCACATTTCTCAGAGGAGTAGGTAAAGTTCTCTGAGCAAGCGCACCTCTGTGTATGACACAGGTGCGTACCTTATGCTTTAGAACAGTGTTTCTCAAACTTTTTTTTCCATTGCCCCCTTTTCATTCTCAATACGTCGTTTTCGCCCCCCGAGCCTGGTAGAGCAAACACAAGGTAGTCAATTAAAGAATTTTATTGAAAGAACGTATTAAATAGCTGAACCAAGACATTAAACAGCTGAGCCAAGACATTAAATAGCTGAATCAAGACATTAAATAGCTGAACTAAGTAATTGTATTGTGACGCTAATATTACGTCCAGCATTCTTGTGAACATACCTCATGATACAGGGCTATGGAGCCGGAGCACCGAAGCTGGGCATTTTTCCCGGAGCCGGAGTTCAAAATAAAAATCAGGAGCCGGAGCTCAGTTTAAAATTTAGAACCGGTATCACATGCAATTTCTGACTTGCAAAATTTCTGACTTCACACCATGCACGCATGCACAGAGTAATATTCTACATTTTAAATACGCTGATGAAACTGATTATTAGGGCTTAGGAATTCGTGTTTAGGCAAGTATGTCAGGTCAAGGTTTGGGTTAGGATGAGAAAAAGAAAAATAATTGAGGTCAACGTCTCAGGCCAAAAATTTTCAATGGTTAAAGTTATTCCCATGCTGTAGCTTGTTGTGGGTGCCTGACATCTAACCAAAATGTTTTAATTTATTCAACACACATCAAAAAACTAATTCACATACTTTATTTCTTTATTCCGAGAAGCAAAATAACTGTAAACCAATAACTGGTCAGAAATTTCACTGAGGTCAGAAATTTCGCTTGACGCTGGAGCTCTAACAGTTTTGCCAAATCGACTTACATGTGCTCTTTATAGCACACTAAACATGACTGCTATGAGTTGAGACACCAGACTGGATCTGCAAGCCTCTGGTGTTTCTTTCATTTAACAATCGCTAAGGCTGTGACATCATAGCTGGCAGGGGTGGTGTTATTGGTTGAACAGTGGTTCCCAAACACTGTTCTAAGAGCCGCACGCAGCTCCAATGCCTCCTTTGTATGGCTTTTAGCAATCTTTCAGTAACAGATTCTATTTGAATAAGAGCTGATGATGCCTACTTCGTAGGCGAAACATATAGGCTATTCTATAAGAGCTTGGTGTCTGATTCTTTGCTGGGAAAGGATTCCTTTCGTTAGGCAGTGTCTTTCAGTAACACCTCTAATATTTTGCTTAAAAACATGAAAGTTATAAATAATTGGTAGCAAAGTAGAATTACTTTGCATAGCAGTACATTATCACGAGGGAATAAAATCAATGCAAACAATTGTGGACTTTTCTTGAAGTTTTCATCTGTGGAAAAAATCTGTTTTCAGCACGGTAACCATCAGTCTTATTTTCTCCTAAGCTTTGCATGTTAAATTGTGCTTTACTTGCAATTCATCACTGCTTATTTTGAGTGCAAAAGATAAGAAATCAGAAGTTTGAAGCTATTTTTAAAATGTCAAATGTGAATTTCTTCTCATACTATTTCTTTGAACAAAGGGCTTTTTAAACACATCTTCGCATTTGTGTTAATGCAAATGTGTGCGTGTTTGAAAGAGCACATGAGAGTCGACTATGTATTTTGTGCTCTTTGCATGGTTCGCCCGAGCATCGCTGTTAGCTGGAATCACCAAGGCTGCAACAGGCAAAGCATGCAACAAGTGCAAAACACTTGGTCAATTGGGGCTGGTGTGCTTTTAAATGCCATGACACAAATGCAGTTTTCCAAACAGCCATTTTTTTATTCTGGTCGTAAGAAATAACAAAAGGACCTCAGGCGTTGACAGCAAAACCAACGATTGTCTTTCCAGAAAATGTTTATATTACTGTTATCTTAAGTTACGTTTCTACTGGTGACAGTTTTCTGAATCATCTGCATCTGTGATTGCTGTTTTTTCGCTGATTTCCTCATAACAGCGCTGTTTGTAAAAAACTACCAGATTTAATTACTCAAAAAAGTTTGGTGTATTTTCTTAGTTTTGTGCACTTGATTTAATTCGTTTTCTATTCAACTTGAGGCACACCAAGTCAACAAAACATTAATGTGTGAAAATGATCAGAAGCTGGAGCCATGATAAAAGAGAGCTCCGGAGCCAGGGCTACTCTCATGAAAACCAACAACGGCGGAGCTAGAGCTGTGTCATTTTTATGATGGCTCCGCAGCCCTGAATAATCCATGCTGTAACCGGGCACGTAGACAATTCAGAGTAAAAATTTGACAGATAAATTGCTGTAGTACCAACCTCCAACAATTATATCACAGCAAAACAAAATTTACAATGAACTAACAAGTCATAATATTAGGCTGCTGAAGTTAACTCAGTGACTGATTAGTGGTTGAGCATTTTCGCCCCCTTCATGTCGTTTCATCCCCTTGTCATTCAAAATCGCTCCCAAGGGGACGATTCAGCCCACTTTCAGATACACAGCTTTAGAAGCAAGTTCTTGAACTGTTTTTTTAAAGCTGGAACATGATTCCACCATTGCAGGAGCTCCATCAGTATCAAACCCACAAACATATTTCCACTGAAACTTTGCAGAATCAAAAAAGTTTTTACTTCTCTAGAACATCTGCACTGCAGTTTGCAGTTCCTTACAAAACAAGAGCTCTTCTTGAATGTCTGCTGAATGAATAAATAAATCTCACGAAAACAAGCAACTGAGCACATGAAGTAACATCTGTTGACACATCCACTTGTAAAGAAAATATTGGAGACGCTTTCATTTCAATTATCACCTGGTCTTTCACATCTTCCAACATATCTGAAATGTGCCTGTGAATAGTAAAGATGGAAAGAGATATTTGTTTCATTTTTGCCTCACATGCTACTCCAAGAAGTAATTTTCCTGTTTTCAACAAACAGAGTTTCACAAGTGTTTCTCTAAACATTTGGGTTTTGTTTGCTTGGCAGTTTCAAGTACTACGTCATATGATGCCTGTATTCTTGGTGAAAACTTCCGGCAAGATAAGTCATTGATGTTTCCAACTCGCTTCATAGCGCTGGAAGATTCTAAACTTTTATGGCATGATTGAGATGCTTTGCCTGTAAATGCCATATCAGTTTCGATGGTTTCATATACTTACCACTGAGAGCCTTCACACCACTGCAATACGTTTCTTCCCGAATGTTGACTGCGACTTCACAAAATTAAACTGCTGGTATGCTATAACAGATATCAACTGAGCAAAACTAGAATAAGTTCTTTGTAAGGTATTGGAGGGCTTTGGCTCTAAATATTGTATGAATTTCGAAGGTTTCACAAACTCAGCATCAGCACCGAGAACAATGTTGCACAAAACAAGCTATAGCTTCACTGTGCTGTTTCCAACTATAGAGGTAAAACCAAATTTCAAATCTCTTCAAAATACTTGCATTTCTTGTCCATGATAAAAATTGAAATGAAAGTATCATACTACTATTGCAGGTAGAATACGTTTCTGCCTGACTGCTGGCTGCAACTTCACAATACCAAGCTGCTGGTATCAAAGACTACAACTGTTTTAAAATAAGAACCGCCAAATGTGTCACTTGACATAAGCAACATACATCGCTTGTAGTTTACTTCACCTCGGATTTCGACAACAGAAGTGCTAAATTGTGGATGATAAAACTAACAGATTGGACTACGCAACAATGGTCTGACAGCGGAAAGACGTAGGCTATCTGCTGTTCGGGTTGTGACTTCGGATGCAAACGTTGCCAATTATATTTTGAAACATATTGTGATATTTGGCTTGGCAACTCCGATGCTGTAAATTGCACGCAGCAAATTACGGTATACGCAATGAACAATCTGATTTGAGAAGCACATTCATTGTGATAGTCAGATTTCACGATTTTAACTTACATATCGTTACATTGAAATCTTTGCGTACTCTAAAAAGCTTCACGGTCTCAGATTGCGAAACAAGTTGGAAGAAATTTCGGACTTGATGATTTTTCCTGAATGCTTCTGCGGGCCACTGAAAACGCTGTGGCGGGCCACATGTTGCTTGTGGGCTGCTATTTGGCCACCCCTGCTTTAAAGTGTGTAGTAATTATTTAGTCCTTGTTGTAATCAGTAGATTTTGTTTCAGTCATACCTGTCATATGGCTCAGTATTTACTCTCAAGAGTTTCTACCCTTTTGTTCACATACAGTATGTGGACTTGATGGTTTTCAGCATGTAATTATGATCATCATTATCAACTTCATGCAGTTCATAGATTTCATATCTTGTTCATATAATTGGAGCACAAGATCAAGAGATTTCTAGCATTGTCATAGGATTAAAAAATTAATTTCAAACTGTTTAACAGAAATGGCTCAGATTTGAAGCATTTATCCATAGTAGTGTTTAATATATGGTTTTAAGCTTTACTAAGATAAAGAAAGACAGTTGTAATACGCAATTTTGAGTTTAGCAATTGTTAGTTTAGGGGAAAATCTTCCTTTGTTGGCAAATCCAGATTTTTTTTGGCAAAAAATATACTGCCTACGAACATTTTGAGTTTTCCATCACTGTGTAAATTACCATAGTTGAAGGATTTTGTAATTTTGGCCACAACTTTTTCAAAAAACAGCCATTTTGGCCATAAAAATATCTGGCAACCCTGGTCTTGAGAAAAATGTCTGATGGGTTTCAGTGACGTATGTAAAAATTTTCATGTAGGCATTTCATTCAGTGGCACATGGTGGTCATTTGCATTTGGTGAGGACTGTTTGTGATGTCACAATTTGATGTCATATTCCTGTTTCTAAACCAACACTTTGGTGAAGTTTGCTAACATAATATGCATATTCTTCTGTAAACAATCTCCTTATTTTGTGTCATTGCGCTGAATATGAACTACCAAGGCTGGAGGTCAGAATATCGTCTGAAAATACACTCAACGCTACAACACAGCAGTTCATAACTACAAAAATATCAGGCTGCGTGTTAAAACAAGAGAGTAAAACACACTCATCACTACATCAGAGTAATTTATAACTGCAAAATCAGGCTGCGCTAATGTCTTGTTGAATACGAGCAGTCGAGCATAGAAGATGTGCAACTGGACTGGCTGGGGCACGCCCCGGTTTGCAAGATCAAATCTTGCCAAACTACACAAGACTTGAGAATGCGCATAAAGTGTGCACGAAAAATGCATAACATTTAGCTTAGATAAAACTGTAGTGTAAATACCTGATGTTATCTGAATCTGATGTTGAAGAAAACAACAATCTGATGTTAATGAGACTGACCTCTATGGCAACACTGAACTTGATGATCAAACTGAATTCTATAAGACTGCTGCTGTTATGAACCAATGAAGCTGTCCATCAAACCATGAAGCTGTCCATCAAAACGTCACTGTGCTTTGCTGCAGCACAACTGGGAAATTCAAACCGTGTCTAGCAGGCCTGCACAACTCAGAAAGCTTGAAGGATCAAATTATAACTAAGAAACGTTTCCTGGGTAACAAGAAAAGCTTTCGCGGACTGCATAGGCCATGTGTTGTATAGTATATATGGTTTTCTTGTGGAGTCAAAGCATTAATCAGATATTTTTAGTGAAAAGGGCTAAACCCTAGAGAAATCAGGTGTTGCAATTTAATTCCTTGAGAATTTTTTGCACTCTGTTTTTATTTTATTATTTTCTTTTTCATCTCATGCTACTGTATTCTTCATTCTTATTCATTTATCTCATTTCTCCATGCTGCTGTTTATCATTTCATGACAAATTATTCTTTTATTTTTTGCTAGTAGTCATATCTCATGCTATATACTGTTTGTGTCCTAATGTTTCTCTGCTGTTTTTGTGAATACTACAGTATATAACCTCTGGTCCTCATTCTATTTTAATGCAACATAAAAATAATACAATATTAGCAATGTAGTCTATTCCATGTCAAAGCAGCCTGTGTTTCACAACATGCCAAATGATGAGGGTGGATTAAAGGCCAAAGTTCATGCAGACAGGATTAGTTAATTATATATTACATAACAGCAGAACAAAAGGCATGTATGATATTGCAGTAATATACCACAGTGAAGTTTATTTGAGCAAAAAATTCCTTCATGAAACTGGAAGTGATATAATGACCAGAGCAGTAGCTAGGAGTGTTCACGAAAATGTATTACTGCAGTAATTGATTGTTGTTGATTTGCATTATAGTGACAAAGCATGACATGAGACAAAAAGCAACTTTTAAAACTTTGAGAGCCGCCTGGTTTCGGTGATTTTCGCAGAAAAAACAGCAGTCTTCGGTTGCCTTACCAATGCCCTAGCTCCTCCGCCCATTGCGCTAGAGAGCTGTTCAGCGGCTCAAACGGATCGGCCAGTCTAGTAGATTGCACTCGAAAAAAAATTTTTTGCTTGGGGGTTGCGTTTTTTTATGAGTGACGTCATAAGTGGAGGACTTTTTGGCCACCTTGGCCCACTTTGCCTGGCCTTTAGCGCCAATCACTAAGTGGTAGTATTTCGCTGAAGGGAAACTAGGCTACAATCTGAGTCTTTTGATACTTTGGATGACCTGCTGAGGTTTCGGGTTCAAAAGTTATGATGTAAGTTAGTAAAAATATTTGACTAATTAGATAATTAATTAATTTGTTTATTTTAAATCATACGTTTTGAACCATAAACGTTAGAAAGTCGATCAAAGGCTCAAAAGACTCGGACTCGAGCCTAGTTTCCAATGAAAACTTCAGCGAAACACTTTGGCCTAGCGGTTGGGCCCTAGGCCAGGTAACATGAGGCAAAATGACCCCAAAACTACTTCACTTATGACGTCAGTCACAAGAAATCCGCACCCCCCAACCAAAAAAATTTTTTCGAGTGCAATCTACTAAACTGGCCTATCCATTTGAGCTCTTGAACAGCTCTCTAGCGCAATCGGCGGAGGAGCTAGGGCGTTGGTAAGGCAACTGAGGCAACCGAAAACTGCTGTTTTTTAGGCTGAAATCCAAGTACGAATATACCGTAGGCCGGCTCTCAATGTGTTAACAATGCAATCGATGAAAAAGTAACATATTTACCCATGGACCATGATGAAGTACCATTGTTATACATATAACCCACAGGTGACACAGTAAGCCCAGACAAAGATGGAGGTACAAGTGTGGCAATCATCAGCATGTGCCATTCAGAGATTTGCAATATTGTAACAGGTTAAAAAAAGTTTACAAATAAGGAGTAATTAAGTAAGGTGTACAGTATATGATAAACAGATTTAGTTAACACATTGGGTGTGACACAGCAACATTTCATGTTGTGACAGGCGTATCACGGTGTGCAACATGGCGTGATCCAACGTTACAAAACGCACACTTTAAAAGTGAGACCAGAAATGTTTGTCTACGACTGAATTGATCACGCAGGTGGTTCGTGACTTTTCTGTGGTACTTACAAAGCTTTTGTCATGATCAATCAGGTTCGCATACTAAGAAAATGAAGAGATAGCAAAGGAGCAGTTAGCCACAACACAGAGTTCTCACCACAATTACATGCTCTGATGAAGATGTTTCACATTGAAATCAATGTTGTTGGCTTTCAGTTAGTTTTCTGCTGCTAAACTTTTAATAGTTGACAATATCAGGTAAAATGTAATGTATTTCTAGATATAAAAATGAATTGTTTCAGTGTTGAAAATGGCGTTATTCCAGCAACAACCCTAAAAAGGGCTCATTTGTTATAATTAAAGGTGAAGCTCAGCAGGTTAGATGCCTGCCAAGATGGGAACGTTGTCTGCTGGTTTAGGACACAGGCATCCAGTCACAATTTGCAAGATGTCATTGATGGCAGGATCAGTGAGTTGGGTGTGAGCATTGCAGCACCAAAAGGGAGCGCAGTACTCTGAGGTTGAATGTACCAGGGCTGAGGTAGCTGTTCCCAAAATTGTTGCTCTAGCACCCTAGCCACAGTCATTCTCATTTAGCCTTTCTGATTTAGACAGAAGCAATGGAATTATCTACTGTTTTATGTGTTAAGTTTCAAACAATCTTGTGCACAAAAATTGCTACTGCCATAGTAGTCTTAAAAATATTTATTTATAATGCATTTTCCACAAAATTATATGGTCATGAAATGTTTGGCTTGCCAAAATTTGAAACTACTTTTTAAGGGTTGTGCCAAAAAGTATTTGCAGACCCCTGCTATGAAAATGTCAAAATTCTGAGCAATGCAGCATGTTTAAAATTATTTCCAGACATGCCCGGGAAATCTGGAAGTATGGCAACGCTAGTGAAAGTGCTTGGATAGCTAGTGAACAAATCCTTTTTGAATGAACATAGAGACAGCTAGAAATGATTTGCCTATAACTCATAATGCCTTTGGCTGGAAATAAGATGTAAAAGCTATTTATAGTAAGGTTCAGGTACCGCCATTGTTACGTCAGTGTCATAATGCAGCCCTCAGGTTACTTATAAGTCCTCATTGGCCCTCAGAGCAATTTGAGTTTGAGACCCTTGGTCTAGAAACTATGGCAGTTGAGTTGTCAACATTATCTGCAACATTAGGCAACAGTTTTAAGTGTGAATTACATGACAAGGCAGCAACATTTGACACGTGCACTTATTGTTCAGTGCAGTAAAGGTGATGAATGGTTTGTTAGTGTCTTATGTATGGTTATTTTTTCACATCCATGGGCCAGGTTTGTCCATCCACACATTGATTTGACAAGTAGAAGTACAGGATTTTTAGTAGAGGCAGTATGGTGGATGCAGACATTGACATTTTTCAGGAGGTTGTTGTTTGTTAGCTCCACAGACAGATCTCATGTACATTGCAAGTCCTTTTTTCATGTACAATAGGCACCAAAATGACCAATGATGCCAGTTTTTAGTTTGACTCAGGCTTTCTATGGAAGGTGGTATTTTGATGGTGTGGTTGAGAAACTGTGAAAGTAAAGTTCAGAGCACTTGGGATTGTCATGTCAGTGACTAAATCTAACTCGGTGTGTCCAACCACAGGCCCACAGGCCACATGTGGCCTGTGGAAACATTCAGGAAAATCTGCAAATCTGAAATTTGTTGAAAAGCATGTGAGGTTACATTTGTCTCACTGAATTGCTTGCGCTAGTTTGCTGAATAAAGTGCATTTGCACAAGAACAATGAATAGAGCCGTTTTCTGCTTGATTAATTTATTTTACAATCAAATTAGAATGGGTTCAGCCCTCCGCTAACCCTCTGCTGGGGCACCTGTCTAGATAATCTCTGTGTTCTTTCGGTGCCCTAGTGTTTGTTGTCTTGATGAGCCTTGAGCCAAATTAATTGCCCTTCCTTGCTGTAGGTAATTTTAATTAGAACAAGCATGACAACTTAATGAAAATGCAAAATACTAACAATATTAGACCAGACTGTAGAGAGCTTCTGGAAATTAGTCACCCAAGATAGATTGCTGAAACTGAAAGATTTTACACTATACAGTAAATGCACTCGGTGTTTGGAAAACTTGTGTGTGAAAGAACAGTTTCTGAGATGAAGGAAATCAAACCTAAAAACAGAAATTGAATGGCAGATGAAACATTGGATGAAAGTTGCTGAATTGCTAACACTTGGCAGGCCTACTGATAAAGGACAATAGTGTCAGAGAAGCCTCAACCACAGGCATCCTATTGATACAAAATTTGTAACAAATTTCTTTTCCATTTGTTATTGTGTAATAATTTCTATGAAGCACTCACTTATGTTCCCTTTTTTACTTTAAAATCTTGTAAATCTGTTGTTCTTTACTTGATTTTATTTGAAGTGGCCCTCAAGTTGTCACGTTTTTATAAAATGCCTGTGGTCAAAAGTAGTTGGACCACACTAATCTAAATTTTCAGCATATGATCCTCGTGAGCATCTGGAGACAAGTAGGAGATGGGCAAATGTACAGTGTCTTGTGCAAGAGATGATCAAGGTTAGCAAACGTGATAAAAAATCTTTTGCAGGCTGTTGCACACTTAGATGCCAGTTTGGCAACTGCAGCAGTTGTCCACAAAAAATTGCATGGGTCAAAAAGATTTTCACGTGTGATATTGTGACAGGCCAGTAAGACTTGATAAACCAGGCATGATTGCTGTTCAGCAGAAAAAACTTGGTGTGTAGCATTCTGTGTAACTGGCATTGGTTAGTGGGCTAAGAATATTGTGTAGAATCCCAACATTAGGAATTTCCTAAAAGCAAGCAAGGTTAGAAATGCAAATTGGTGGCTAAATACAGGGCCAGCCTGAAATATTTCTATGCACTAAGAAAGCTTCAATATTTATGCCCCCATTACATGTCACATTAAAACTTGCACTAGAAGTTGTAGAAATATTTCTCGTAGATCACTGTTACCAATAAAAATTTGCATCAAACTGTTCCGTATCACAAGTGTACTCAAATAACACAATAAAGGTTAGTCATAGTGCAGCACAGAGCAAGTGTTACTTGATAACACAGACAACAACAAGGAGATACCCAACACTGAAGCAATGCACCAGCTATAACTGCATTCACTCATCATCAAATAGTAATCTGGCAGTGGTAAAAAAAAACTAAAGACATTTTAACATTAGGTTGCGAAGTAAAAGGCTAAAATCGTCAAATTGGGATGCTCACAAAAACATATAAGTTGTTTTGATCAAGATTTCAAATGTTGAGAAAAAACGAAAGTCATGAGGCACCACGAAGCACACAGAAGGTTTAGATTGCTATGCACAGGCAATGGTGGAGAAAACAGAAAATGGATAAAAAAATTTGAAGACTCACATCAGCAAACAAATCCATGCAGGTGGTTTCTAAACAAGGCATGAAATGTCCTGACATAATGGCTAACCTAGCATGGGCGGACACTTACACGTAGGCACTGTTGTAGGCCTGTAATCAGCAAACTTTGGTTATGGTGGCTGGCCCAAACGCCCTGTCATTCACAATTAAAGGTCCATGAAAACCCAATTTCAAACTTATGCTGTATTCAGTTACCTGTTACATAACAATGTTTTATGTCATAAACTGTATAATGACAAAAGCAATGCTTTGTTATGTCAAACAATCAATGCTCCATAGTTGTTACATAACCTATGTTTTAGCCCATGCAACCGGCACAGGATTGTAACTCTTAGGTACCATGTAGCCCAGAACAAAGTTCTGCATGGCCTAATGAAAAGGCCTAAATGGCCCACAATTGGAGCAAGGCCCACAGTTCACTGACCACTATTGCAGGAAATCCGCAAGTGCTTCATAGTAGTCGCGTCTGTGTGCATTTCCTCCGCAATTAGCAAGCATACACTGGCATGCAATAGGCAGAAAATAGTGTTTTTTACTGCAGTTGAGCACTGACCAAAAGGGCCTCTTAGTTCATTTGCTGCTCAGTGCAGAGATTTCACTTGCCTCTGGATGTCATTATCATCCTTCAGTGAGGCGTTTAGTAAAAGCCCAGATATTTGACTTGATCAGAAAATTGTACATGTATTGTATTCGCTGAAGCAGGTTGTTTATATTTCTTGGGGCAAAAAGATACTCCAATTGTATTGTTGCATTAAAAGCAATTTTATATTCAGCACCATAATCATCACAAATATTCAGAAGACACTAAAGTCCTCTAATGCTAGGGTCAAACACACATATCTCATCAGCAGATGGCAGATGGTTAACAGTCATGTTTCCCACAGTGCAACCCACTCTTGCTAAGTCCAGCTGGATTGAAAGTTCATCAAGGTAAACAGCAAATAAATATGGGCTCAGAACTCCCTCTTGCCTTACTCCATTGGTTACAATAAAGGGGGATGAAAGTTAGTGCCCACACTTCACTTACAGGGTTTGTTGTCTATACCAACTCATCAGCAGTCTTACTATGCCCATGGGTACATTTCACTTACTTAGTTCAGCAAACAGTGGTGAGTTCTGTCAAATGCCTTACATGCATCCAAGAAAGCTGCAAACACTGGGTATCTTTGTATATAGAATACAACACAGTCTGAGTGAAAATATGCACATATTGCTTGTCTGTTGTGGCCACAAATGGTGAAATGCAGGACAAAATGTATTGTTCAAACAATTTGGACATGGTAGTTGCAAGAAAAACAGATCTATTGTTCCCAGCATTACTTATGAGCTTATTCTTGTTTTTGCAGGAAGGTACAATGACAGTTTGCATACATTTCAGTGGAATTTTTCCAACACACATTAACTAGGCTACTGAGGTAATTGCACACACTTGAATCAGCATAAAAATGTGTTCAGCAAAAATTCCATCTTTGGCAGCTGCATGATTTAAAGGGTAGTTTTTGAAGTACAGATTTGATCCTGTAACTGTTGCACATCAGGTCATCATACCCTACAAAATTTTCACGTGAGTTTTTATTTTGCTTCACAAACGTGCCAATTACGCAGTTTTTTGATGAGTTCAGTAGTGCTGCAAAATGTTTTTTCCACATCTCAGGTACTGCTTCATTTCCAGTTGCATGTCCCACTGTAGATGGGAGCCATGGTTTCTTTCTGCATCTGTTTTTTTGCCAGAATTTTTTGGGTGAGTTGTCCTGTAAAGTTCTGTGTATTGAATTTGCCTGATGCTCCTTGGACTTTTGATAGGCTATCAATGCATATTTGAATTATTTTCAGCTCTCTCACTGTCAAACAGGGGGGGTCAAGTTCTGGGTTTATGATTATCCAGCCAGTAGTAGCCATGTCAGGCAACCTTTTGCTTTCTCCCTATATGATGTGCTACAATGCTTGGAGAAGTGATGACGTGTTTGTTAGCCATTATCTCTGCTTTTGGGAATAAATTTTGTTTTGGCTAGAATGCTTACATATCAGGGTAATTGCTAACCTGTGTTCACTTTCCACCTCAAAGTATATTTTGTAAAAACGCAACAATTTTTTCTCAGTTATGACAATGAATGGGATATGTTCATGTGACATAATATAAAAGTTATCAAAAAATCGTATGCATGCACTTGACATGGATACCAGTAACTCTTAGACACTGGAAGTCTTACACTAGTTGGAATGCAGTAGAGCAGTAGTTCTTAACCAGGGGTGCACACCTCCCAGGGGTCATCAATAAATCTCCAGGGGGTGAGAGCCCTTATGCGTTCCACAACATTAAAAGGTTTCGGATGGAAAAGTGTTCTGTCCAATTTACTTATTTAAATTCAGGGAACAAAGACAATTGCTTCGGGTGGTATGGTAGAGAAAAGGTTAAGAACCACTGCTGTAGTGGCATCTTGGAATGAACTGCTTTGTCTCATTCAAAGCAACCTCCAGCTGTTTGGTATGCGCATTGTGAGAACATACTGAGGTACAGTTATCTGCAGGGTCAAACATGTGTTTTTGGAGTAAGAAAAACCTTTGGAATTTGAATTTTGTAAATTTCTCAAATGAGCAAATGTAAGCCAAAATATACCACTGAACAGTGTGGCATGCTCCACAAGAAAGTTGAGCACCTTATATATAAAATTTAGCCACAGCAAGACATTCCTACCAATATTAAACCTGTTACGGACATGCTGTAGTGTATTTGTCGTTGCTTACCAAGCATGACAATGCTGCTGGTAGTCTGGTAAATCAAAGCTTTGTCCAAAAACATATAGTTGATCACAAAGCCCTCAAGATACCCATTGTTAAAGACATGGTTCCTTGCATTTTCAGCTACCTTTTCTGCTTAATGCTAATCACCGAATGTGCTTATTATGCAAATTAAGCATGATATGTACTTTTTATACACCATTAAAAAATGAACTAAGGCATTTTTCAGCAAAATGTCATTCAGGTGTGTGCAGAAACAGTGTGTGTGGTAGTGCAAGCAAAATCATTTTAGGCATATTTTTACCACAGTTCATGAGCAAGATCAAGATCCTTGATGTTTTCATTGACTCACACTTATATTTCTACTGAGTTGCTGAGTTTCCTTCAAATAATTAGTGTCAACAATTTTGTATAAAATGTTAGTGCATATACTTGTTGGGGAATCAAATGATTCTACAAGTGCATTGTACATGTCCTGTTTAGTATGAATGCAAATAACAAATCTGTTGGTTATAGGAAACCAAGCATTGTTTTGTACACAGAGCATCAAAAACAGCTTGAAAATTGAACTGAATTTTATCTGTCATGTACTGTAGTTACTTAACACATCTTTAGCCAGTGTACGAGTATATCATACACTGCAGACCCGATATAACGCGGATGTTGGGATCCACAACATCAGACCGTGTTATACCGCGGTATTTTATTACGTAACGTAATAAAAAAATAAAAAAAATAAAAAAAAAATTACGTAACGTAATAAAATACGAAATCGGGGTCCATACTCAAACCGCGTTATATCCGATTCGCGTTATATTGGGTCTACAGTGTACTTTGAAATCATACATTGAGCGTTAATTTCATGCCACTTTGCAACTCCATTACTCACCAGTCGATTGTGCTACGGAGTTATCCAAACCCTCAAAAGACGCAGGGTTTCTTCTATTTTCATCAGTATGTATGGGCATATTATGCCTTTCATCAGTATATATGGGCAAATTATACCTTTCAGTGTAATTCAGCCAGCTCCAAAGGTGTTAATTCAAAACTGATATTCAGTTTTAATAGTGTACATACTTAATATGTTTATATAAAAACTCCAATATGTTTATGTAAAAACCCCTATAAATTTCTTGGTTTGTGCTTGACTAAAACCTTTTCTTGTGTGCATAAAGGTCATCTTGTGAACACTTGTGCCTTCAGCCTTACATGAACACAAGAGGAAATGTATCCTGAAATCACCTCTAAACTCAGCAGACAGAGCAATCATGGCACATTAGGTCTTCATATTTTACTGTCACAACTGTTTTCAGATCGCTTTTATAATTCTGGAAATAAAGAGGGTTTAGCCTTGTTGCATTAACTGGATCAGCCTGATTTATCCAGAAGTTATTATATTAGGTTTTTGCAGAAGTTCTAGTTTGTTCAAAAAGATTTATACAAACTGTTACATTATTAATGTATTCTTCCCAGAATTTAATTTCATGTGAAGTTATTGAAACATATGTAGCAATTTATCATGGAACACATGAGCATATTCACTTACTGCAAGTGAACATTCACAACCAGTTTTGAAGCAGTCATGTGACTCATGTATGCATGTTATGTTATTGTTATTTTCACAACTGTGCACCTGTTTTTCTGAGTATTTTGTTTTTCAATTTTTTTTTCTGTAGTGGTTACCTAATTAGGAAGATTTTAAGCTGTTTTAACTGAATTGTTCTTGTGGCAGGCACAATTTTTTGCTGTACCTCAGCGTCAGCATATTGATCTGTAATCTTTTTGCCAGATATGTTGGTGACTTTTAATATATTTGTGACCAAAGGCACCACTCATATGTTTACCCCACTTTGCAGAAAAATGTT
>Ga0210059_1002533_pt1 | contig 28690 bp, 16 predicted proteins | sample Ectturendosymbi2_FD_188042 | JGI IMG/M metagenome (GOLD analysis project Ga0210059, IMG submission 188042) | Ecteinascidia turbinata endosymbiont from Florida, USA - Sample 2 (SPAdes) (version 2) | ecosystem: Host-associated > Tunicates > Ascidians > Unclassified | place: Key West, Florida...
CGTATATCTATGGTGTTGTTCTTCACGCACATCCCGTTCGTGGTGAATCACACATTCAACGCAACACCACCGGAGAGGTTGCAACACTACCAATCAACCCAAAATCACCTGGCATTGCAAGTCCGAACAACTTCACATGCAACATCACCTCAAGGAGAATTTTCAACCTCTTCTTGTAGTATTAAAGCCAGTACACACATCAAAAGTAATCACCTACCAGTGCGGTACGAAGGAACGATAACCTACTGATTCAGAAAAACCTTGCGCAAGCAAGCACGACGCCATGTTTATTTCGTTCTTAGTTTTTCACTTTACTTTTCAGCTGTTTAGTATAAAAATACATAAAATGCAATCACTACAGGAAAGCCTCATTACCAATTCAATACAACGTGTCATATCACAGTGTAGTGTAAAGCTTGAGAGCCTTTCACGTAAGCTACCTCTTACGGCTCTCACGCTCACCAGCACTAGGGCAAACAAAGTGATTATGTTGCTGGTTTTGCTGCAGCCCGTCACAGGCCATTGCACTTGCCAGCCTGGCGCTATTGAAAACACAGCTCCAGGTCGCAGTTTCAGGTTGGCTGTGCTTGATTGACAGGCCACAACCTTTCCAGTACTTTGCTATCGCGACACCAGCCCTGCAAGCGCTCACAGCTCCAGACCTTCGTCATTTGCAGTGCTTCCCATACAAAACCAAATAAATGTTTAATATTTAGCTTTGTGCTAAAAGTTTTGGGAAGGGAGGACACACTGTCAACTCTTCTTGTTCATGCAAATTTAAATATGTAAATTTAAATAGTGCCTACATACGAGCCGCCACTGCACTTTCGGAAAACTCAACGCCATCCAGCATGCGTTTCAACTTTGCACGCCGGGTATGAAGCCTTCAGTCACAAAAAAAATTCTATTCAAATTTAAAACTTTGTACGAACAGTGGTGTTGCAACACACACTGTCTGTTGCGTTTTTTTTAACTTAAATTTTTCTTTCAAGTACAGCATTACCTGACCTAATCATTTCTACCTGAAATTTGCCTTTGAAAATGTCTGTTTCTCTGTTTTCACTTTCAATTTAATCTTTGACAAAACCGTCATGAACAAAAGCTAGAGCTTTGAACATGGCGGATAGGCAAAATGTTTCATCAAACAATCTAAACTGTGAGCGTAATACATGCACGAAAAAAAATCAAGTCAACAAAACTTTGTCTGTGGCTAGTAGTTACCCAGATAACTGCACAAAAACTGAGTTTTAGGTTACCACAGCAAAAGATTTACCTTCGTTCGGAGAGGGCGTTGGCAAATCGTCACCACTGGCAGTGCATCCCATCAACTCTACGCGCAGACTCGGGTAGATGTTGTAGTCGTGCGGATATATTCTGATGTATGACGTCACCACAGAAGTTTGAAACTTGTTAGTTATTGGAGTGTTGGTGTCGCTGTTTCCAGTGAACGTCTGTAATCGCACACGAGAATGTCATCAAGAGCCTTTGAAAAACTAAAGCGATTTTTTTTCAGTTGAATTTTTGAGAAATTTACTCGGATTGACCGAAAGCATTGACTCATGAGGCTATTGCTTTCTAATTGTTTCTAAACTTTTTTACCCAAACAACGGCACTGTTTTCTGCTTTAATATCCATACCCTACTAAGCAGAAAGAAACGCAAGTGGTGCCCTGTTGTGTTCGTTTCTAACATTTAACAAAGTTTAGGAGACGTTCGGTGGCAAGGTATTCCCACAGCGCTAGACACTGTAGGACCGCTTTTTAGTGAGACGAACCATAAAAATAGTATGCCCTTTCAGGTTATTTACAAAAAAAGAAAAATTGTAGCATGGAAATTTTAGCGAAGGTTTTCCCAGAAATCCTACGTTCCACAACTTGCCTAAATTAACGATTGTTACCCAGCTGCCACCAAGACCAAAACCATTTCAAAAACAATCGTGGCGGTAAAGCGGTTAAGACGTTTCCGTCTACTCCCCTACAGATCCGCTCACAACGAATTGAAAAATTCAAATTCTGCAATTTAAAATGCCCAGCTGCATTTGCCTAATAACACAAATCTTCATCGGAAAATGAACACGGGATGTCCCATCCATCACCCGGACCTACCGGGACAAGATGAAATGTTTTGCAAGCTGGTCATTGTTTGCCAAACTGATAAAAAAAACATGTCTGAAGCACTACCTTTGCTCGTGGTGCATGAACAAAAAGCAGAACATTTAAATTCAATTAAAATAGCTAATTGATTCCATTGTGAAGTTCACTTCTACATTAGCGCGCGTTCTTCCTTCCTGTTCCGCCGAATCGCTGTTCATGGGTTGATGTTTTTCAACAAGGCAAAATTTCAAGAAAGTGAAAAACGCTCATTTTGTTCAGTCAAAATACGCACCTGAGAACTATAGATATTTGTGGCGTAATTAAAGTTAACCCCATCATCAGAGTAGGCCACTTGATATGTTTTCACGTACTCGTTCACACCCGATGGTCGTCCTTGAGTTGAGACGCCAGATACAGTTCTTGGTGGCACCAGCTGAATTTGCAAGTACTCGGTGCCAGACTGTGGAACTACACCTTCAGATCAAGTAGAAGTACTGTTTTTGGAAGCTTCAAGCTAGATTGTCACAAGCGAAAACCAACCAACCTTCTTCACTTGTTTTTGTACAAATGAAACAAATAAGAAACAGTAGGTTTGCTTGATAAGTTAAAGAACGCATTTTTAAAGAAGGGCTGTTGCTATGTTTTTATTTTCTATACAGACGTATTGCTTGCATAGTTAAGGTTGGCATTGGACGGCAAGCAGCTAAACCGCTCAATTCAACAGAACAACTTGGTGAAAGCAACGAGCCTAAAGGTTTGTATAAAGCCAGCCTATCTGATTTCAAGGAAAAAGAAACTAGACAGTTTATTATGAAGCAAAAATTACCAGAGTGTTGCACAAGTTTCACGGACGCTGAAACTAGGGGTATGGCGGGGACTTTGTTTCCTCTGACCCTTTCAGACAAGGAAAACAAGGGCGGAAGCGTCCTTTTTATGAACAAGGACCTTGTTAACCTTACAATGCATCAATATCAACTTCAAACAAACGTGTTGTAACGTGCCACGCTACTAAAATTCATTATGGTTTAAGCAGGGTTTTTCAAGGTGCTTTAGGGACCCGATTCGGGTCCCTAGAATTGAAAATCGGATTCCTAGAATCAGAGAAAATTATCATCGGGTCCCTAGAATCAGAGAAATCGGGTGCCTACATGGCCATGCCGGGTACCTAGCACTTTCCTTAAAAAAACTTGGTTTAACTATTATTTTGTGAACTCAAAAAGTATACAGTACCTGTAAATGTGACCATCTTTGCCATGATATCTATGTTGCTGCATTAAATAGTTGTTTTGAGCCTAAAATCGTTGCTAAACCAATCACAACTATACGGAAACTCTGGAAAACCTGTAGCCAGTATACACCGGCAACATGCACGTAACTAAATGACATGGTAAATTACGTTGAATAGTTAAAAGCCACAATTTCAAACATTTGTTGCACCTCTAACAAAGCACCAGAACACGCCCGACACACTGTCGTCAAAGCAGCATCCAGAGTTCACACAATTGGTGCTGGTGATACCTGGGTAACCACAATCCAAACGGTCCTTGGGTGGAATATCTTGGCATTCTGCAAATAGAAATCAATTTTTCGGTATAAGTCAAAATTTATGTCAATCCAAAATTTTTGAATAAATCCATATTTACGCTATATGATAAGCTTATCTTTGGATTCCTGTTTAGCGTTAGACTTCTAAAAAAGTCTGCAAACGAAGCAGAACTGTATCTAAAGGAGTTATAATGGAAAGTAGATTACCGCATATCATGTTTTATAGAGCAGAGTCAGAACCCCAAAAAAACACATAAATCTTCAAGATATCTGCAAAAGATGTGTAAATCAAAATATCTTTTTGCCAAAATCAGCATTTTTGAAAATTTCGTGGAAGAACTGCTTGCTTTACTCTCTCTTTCATCACGAATCTCATGTGTTTAAACTTTTCACACAAATTTCTATCAATGCAGTGTGATTGTTCGTAGCAAAGGCAATTTTCAATTGATAAGCAACGAGACACTTGTTCTTGAGAAACGTTTCAGAAGCGAAATGTTATTTTTGTAAGTTTTCGACAAATTCACAGCAGTGTTCCCACCTTTGACCTTCTGCTGCCCCTTAGCATTGGATGAAGTGACCAGCAGACTTGGCTGAATTGTTTTCTTTTTGCTGTAGTTATAGTCAGCTCGTTTGATTTCAAGTAATTTTCAGATAATTTCAGATAATTCTGGATCACATGATCCAAGTTTCATTTAGTAGAAGCAGTCTAAAAATCAACACTTGAAGTAATTGCAGACTGATTTGCAAACAAGGGAGGTTATGCGGCTAAATGCACCAAAACATCATCCGCCTTGCCAGTTAGGAAAAGAAAAACGATAGCGCAACACACAGTTTCTCCTCTTCAGGTGTAATGCTTGTTGTATTATATCTACCCATGCAGCTGATACAACGCACGGTCTCTCCTTCCAATGAAATGAGCAAAAACGATCAACACCATCTCGGATCAGTCTTGCTGAACTTCAGTTTTTCAGATGTTTGCTTTTCCGAGTACCCCTCTTCATGCTGTGTAACAATTTGGACCTCTCCACAATTGATAACTTCCTTTTTTGCCCATGCTTTCAGCAGCAAAACTTGCCATAATTTTGAATATTTTTGTTTCCCAGACAAGCAGATCGTTAAAAATCTCATTCTTAAAAGGTTATAATAGAAGTATCAGTTATGTAACAATGTTCTTCCAACATAAAAAGCAATGTGACGAAATAAATGAGACAATTTTCCAAACTTGTAAAAATCCAAATTTTAGGCAGGGTGTCTCAAAATTTTGAGTCGACTGTATGATTTTGAACCTTAAGGAGAAGCTTCATGTTCTTTCAGTTATGTCTGAAAGCTTATAACTTAAATCCAAAAAACAAATCACTGTAGTGGTGCCGAAGACACGTTGTTTTCAACAATTTTATTTGCAATTTGTTCTCACCCATGTCTTGGGTTTTTGGAGCCCAGGCGCCGGATGCAGATGCGTCATTAATGTTATTCAGGCGGCCTTCGGAGGCTTCCCAGCCATCTTCTCTTTTGGAGGATGCCGTGATTTCATGGTCAAAAATTCTTCCGTCTTCCATTCCCAGTGGCTCAAAGCAATCTGAAAGAAGGAGCGCACGTACCTTGCTCACTATTCGTTTCATACGGAAATTCACACAAGTAAGAAAAAGCTGTGTGCTTGTTTTTTCAAAAATAAGAACAAAGCTGTTGCTCTTGTTTTGTTTCACTAATTAGCCCTTTCATATTATGTAACAATCATCGGTTCTAATTTTAGAGATTAGCGAGCCTTTTTTTTGTTATGAATCAAGGCATGCAAGGCCACACTTGCTCTTCTCATTCGTTGACAGATTTTATGTATTGTGTCGGTTTATTCGATAAAAGACAGTGATGCAGTGCTTTTTTGTTTGATGCGCTAACTCTGCTGAGATGAACGAATAAACTTTAAGTGTTTTATATTAGTTTCTGAATGTCATCAGTTTGTGCTTTTGGGCATTTTACGTGTAATTTCTGGTTGGATTTTCAATGTCCCGAAAAGTTTGATTGAAATTGATGTCAGTTGCACTGTATCTTATTTTCGGTGAAGTAAGTAAATGGTCTCCACAAGGGGTTGAACACGTGATCGACCAGAAGTTTTTTTATTAGGAAATCGATTTCAAGTAAAAGTAGACAGAATGCGTGGTTTTACTTAAGTAAACACTTAGGACTGAGAATGGGTAGTTTTACGTGAAACTGAATTACTATTTTTAAAAATTCCTCTGTCGACTACTTGCTTACCCACATTGCGGAGATTATTACATGATCATACTGCAGATATGCGCAGGTTTGAACCATTGCAAAAAGATCAAAGCAGAGCCTAGCCGGCTTAATTCTTTGACAGCTTACAAAAAAACTAGAGCTTGCAATTGTAAATTTCAGTAAACCATATAATTTTTTTCAAAACTATAACTAAAAGCACACACCCAAATTTCAACACGATTTCCCTTCGTGAAGCCCCTCAAAATAAAGCGGACTTCGATTTCAGGATGGTGATGGCATCTTTTTGTCGTAGTTTGAATTTATTGCGATTTACTTCTGAACTGCGAACAATAACACTACACCCCGATGGATAAAAACATATATTTTTCCAAAGTGTTTATCACCGTTGGTGCTGCTAGTCGATTGAGGCAGCTGTTTTCATCTTAAAAATTAAACAACAAGTCTGTCCTGCTTTTCACGTTTCTCGATTAATTTGCACAACTTTGAAGGTACACAAATGCATAAAGTAGGTATTCTCACTCAGTGGTATTAAGGTTAAGTTTATCGCTGCGTGTTACACAAGGCATGGCCTATTGGGGATAAAAAATTCGTAGATGCATCAATGTCCTCGCTTTATTTCTTACAACACGGTGTGCGCTATGAAGCAGAGGTACAATTTGCACATAGATATTAGCACAAAGAAATTAAAATAGAAACAGGTTAACTTCAACACTGCCTAATTAGACCGCTCGCACCCTCCCACAACTGTAAAGATCTCGCTAAAAGTTCAGCTTTCTAACCAGCAAGCGTTGAAAAATACGTACAAGTGGATATTTCTTGGCCTGATTGTGACACAGCACAAGAAGTTTGTTTATTTTACGCAGAAATCCAAGACTTAGAGCATGGTGGTCTTAGTTAAATACTGTCAAAGTCAACTATATATAGTGCAAATGTGTTGGGTACCACTCTCGAAATGAAACTTGGGCGCGGACATAGATAATAACTGTCGTTTTTAATTTAACGAATGTTAAATGTCGTTGCTATTTCTTGTCAGTTCAAAGAACTACTCTACCTATTGGAAGTTTTTTGCAAACGTAGTTCTTGCTATTTTCACAACCAGCATCGTCCCATTTGTAGTTCCTCTCTTTGCAGAACTGACCACAATTCTGGTTGGTTCCGCCAACAATCGGTTCTCCTTCCGCCCAGTCGGTAAATTCCTTAGTACAAGGTATTTGCATTGCACACCTTTGCCATAGATTAAACATTTCGTTCAAGCACTAGTCGCGCTAATATTTGCATAATCAAACGGAATAGCTGCTCCCAAATCAGAAATTTCTTGCATCAATGGGTGGGATTTCGTTATACGACTGCAAACCATTCATTGCTGAACAACTAAGCATTCCTCTGAGTCACTGATTTCACTAGAAGTTCACAAGTTACACAAATGCGAAAGCAGCACAGCAATTTTGTCAGGGATTATTTCTTGTGATTACGGGGTTCAACAATAGCAACAATGGGCTCAAAATTTACAAGAAAAATATCCCGACAACAGAAAGAATACTTACGACAACAGAAAATACAGTGCTTCAGAATACACTAATAGACTACTAGTGTGCACCGGCAGGATTGCGCAGGTCACCTGATAAGCAAACCACCTTTAAAAGTCTGAACTTTGATTCATGCTGACAGTGGCTAACAAATTGCAATACGCGTAACACTAGCGGTGCGCAAGAGCCTTTTAAGAAGTAAGCAAGATTTTTCGATTTCTCTCTTTTTTCAATTTACATTTTGGGTAAGTACACTTTTGTTATTCATCACCAGTTATTCAGCGCACACCCGCGCGAGCCGGATGTCTTCACTCATAACTCGCCGATCGATACAGCTAGAGAGCTAATCGAACCCTCTAATGATGCAGGAAATGCTCTGGTTTCGATTTAAATGAAACTGGGTGGAATGGGGTTTTAAAATTGTGTGGGGCTGCATGACGTCACGGGGTGGGGGAAATAACGTCATCAAGACCTGAGAAAAATTTTAAGTGGAAATTTACTCATTAAAAAAATAAACTGGCGAAAATCCGCATCTTTGGAGCCCTTGATTGGTGATTTAACCTTAGCGGAGGCCGACTTTCGGAAATTTCAAATTTTTTTTTTGTTTTCGAAATAAAAGTTAGGCCAACGAGGGTTTAAGTTGTCTCGAGCGTCTTAGTTTATAAGCTGCTCACCCTGTACGTCTCGTACCCACATCTTTTTATCGCAGCAAAAATTCAAGCCACGTTTCAAAGATATCGAAATCCGTGACAATAACAATAATCTGAAACTTCGATATTCATTACAGTACATGCTTCAAATTTTTTTAGCTGCACCAGGATTCTATACCGAGTATGTTTTTCTTTAAACCAGTCCACTGCAAGGTTTTGCGAATGCTGAGAATCCTACAATCCAGATTGCTTGCTGTTGATAGCGTCTTGTAAGGAAAGGGCAGAGGAACTTATTACAAACGCTTAGATTAATTATCGTGCATCTGTGAAAGGATGCGCTGCAAATATCCGCAATTGAAGCATCGACTCACCACAGGGGATTTATCCGACCACACGAAATTGCCTTCAGAGACCCTGTCGTTCAATCCCATGAAAGTTGGGTCATTTACGTGACCTGCCAAACAGCGAAGGTACAAAGCGTAGAGGATAAATTAGCGTCAAACGCTTTTTCCTACCGAAATTTAATCGCCTAGGACAACTACGTCCAAACCGCGGCCCAGTCAAAGGTTTTGTGCGGCCCTATTTATGTTTTCGCTGAATTTAGTAGAAAACCTGTCCTTATTTTGATAATAATCAGAAATTTGACATTTTTAATGTAAGTGGTCCTTAGTGCCACTTTACCACGTCTGTACTGCGTGCTGGGAGATTTCCATATGTCCACTGACACCTTGATGCAAAACGTGTTGCTAGTTTTCTGATTTCTAACCTTGTTCCATTGGCACTAAACTTGTCAATGAAATCACACTGGCGGAGTGTTTACAGGTGCCAAGCAGTCATTACCATTGCAGTTAGGTTTCGAACTCTTTCAGTAAATTAGCTTAAGTTAAATTTGTTTTGCTAAAATCGAAGTAAGTTATTAAATGTGAAACTCTCATTAACAACATGTCATTCAATGTGCGGCCCTGGTTAAGACAGAGACATAATTTTTAGCTCAGTAAGTACTTTCGGTTGGACATAGCTGGCCACGGACATGCCAAGGATATATTTTACCGGTAAAACGCAAGGTGATTAAAATGCACGCCTAATAATACTCTTATATGCGTCTACATCAGGGGTCTCCAAACTACGGCCCGGGGACCAAATCCGACCAGCGAAAACATTTTGTCAATAATGAAAAAATATTGTTTTCACGAAATATTTGTGGGTTTGGTAGAATATAACATATCCCGAAACAATCACATTACGTAAGATGTCCAGCCCTCGAACTTTTGTGTATTAGCTTTTGTGGCCCTCGTGCAAAATAGTTAGGAGCCCCCTGGTCTACACCATTGTATGTTACCTTAAAAATGACAAAGCTCTTGTATATTCCGAACCTGCCTTTTGATGAATAGAGATGTCTTCTCGTTAGTTTAAAATGCAGCGTGCTTTTCGCTGACGTTCAAACCTGATCAACCCTCGAAATGTGAGGGGAAACTTCGTGTATTACGAAATGGGGGTTAGTCGTACGTAAAATACCATTTATAAGCGAAATCTTTTGCACGCAATCTCACATCACTCACTCGTCACAAAAGCGTTTTCTTCCGCATCAAGCATGCTTACAAGATGGCCACCGTAAGCAATGCATTGATCTTCAGCATCAACCCAATTCAGCGGGTTTTGGACCTCGAAGTAATAACAATGACCTCTGAAGCCTAACCACCCTGGATCGCAACCTTTGTTGGGAGCTGCACGAAACAAAAGTTATAAAAACTGCAGCAACAATCATGCTACAAACAATGAAACGTCAATGTAAGTGATAGCCCATCCAAGGTACATTCTAAGAAAATCATACAGGGCCAGTAGATTCATCTGGCATTTCGCAATAAACTTTTAATGGCAATTCGTAATATTTTGACGAAAGCATCAGCGCAAATCTTTGCAGTAGTTAATTCTATTTCATTACAGTTTGCGATTTTCTGCTTTAAGCAATAGTTGTGCTTGTGCCACGTAGCGCACAACAATGCGCAATAAGCGCAAAGGTGCTTTTATGATAAGTTCAAGACAAAAACGTGATTCAGTACTCTGAGTAAATTTTATTCGTGCAAAAATCTGGATTCGACATCTTTACCATTTGTGCTAATTTTAATTTAAACACTGATTAGATTTTGGGTCACTCTATTGCCAAAAGGCAAGCCCAGTACATTTGGATATCTTGATATATTTTTTCGGCATTGTCAGGATAAACCTCATATTTCTCTAATTCAACAATCGCAGACTGCAAAGATTATTTTCATGCAATAGATCAGCATTGCTGTGATACGTTTATAGCTGCTGGTTTCTTTCGGAACTAACAGTCAAGATTTTGCTCATCCGTTTAAATGACGTCAAGTCTAGTTCGACAAATATCGTCTGCGTATGCCAATGGAGCAAAATATTGCTTGAGAAGAGCATGTTGAAAAGCAGCGGTAATGTCAGCCCATGAACACGAATGAGAAAAAAAGTTTAATAAAACCCCTACAATTGCTGGTTTTTATTTTATTTGAAACAGCCAAAATGAGCTTTGTTGTAGTTTCGTTAAGCATAATTTCTACATGCGTCCGTTATTAAACCACCTTTGTGACAGTTACGTAAAACCTTTTTTACTTGGCGTGAACAATTTTTCAGCCATATCAGACTGCTGACCTCTCTCTCAAACCAGTTAACTACAGCTCGCATGCACCAACATCACACGAAAATCCATGTTAACGTCACCGACAAACGTGATTTACTTGCTGGAGGGTCGATTGGCATTGGATCTTGACCGGTTGGTAGTTGGCATATGAATGGTTGTTGTTTAAAACAATCACCAGTTTCCCAGTAGCCAGAAGATGAGCTGGTAAAGATCTCACCGCAATCCCATGCGCTCTGAAAATGTTGCAGGTTACTTTTTGTTGTAAAAGCTTAAAAACGTGAAAGGTATGCACGTGATTTGCGAGTTCACTTTTCACTGTGTAGTTGTATCACACCGTTGCCTGCATATCTGACGTCACAGAGCAGAAGTTTTGAAAACTTAAACTGTACCAATCACGAAGTACGTGTGACCGCGGAAAACGGTTGAAAATACCAACCCAAATGAACCTCACCGATTGATCTCTTGGCTGATTGACATCCCACTTTACGTAAGCGCCAGAAGACGCAACCTCGCCGTCTGTCCACGCAAAAGTTCCGTCTTGATCTTTGTCTGAAACGCCTAACCAAACATATTTGGAACCGGCGTCGTCAATATTAGGCAGCTGAGCTGTGATGTACTGCTGTTGCTCTTCCCTTGAAAAACACCACATTAATACTAAAGCGGGTCACTCGAAAAACGACAGAATATTTCGGTCGCGTTACAAATCATGGCAAGTAATTGCAGACTTGCTTGATAATACAGATACGTATATCACACGACTGACAGTCACAAATAGGTTTACCGACTAAACGACAAACAATCAAGTGACAGGTTTTTGAGACAGTCTGAATTGACTGACCTGATACGCAGAATGTACTGTACAACGCCAAGGTGTCATATTGGTTGTGTAGTTAATGCAAAATACATCAACACATTGCAGTTGCTGCTCGGCAGCCAATAGCGTTTGTGTGTATGAGCTCTACTTAAATGTTTTTTGATTTCACTAAGTTATAGCAGTAGAAAGTTTAAGTTCTGTCGAAAGCCAGCTCACGTTTCAATTTTCAGCAGTTTCGCGCCCATCGCTTCACAAATGTCTTTCGCAAAAATCCAGCTTTCCCAGGAACTTTGTGCTTCCACAAACAGGTAACACTGGCCGGAGAACATGCGCCAACCTTTGGCACATGATCCTGAAAAATCAAGACGGTAGTGATTTTGGCAACGAAATCAACAAAGTTCAGCAACTGCATCAAAACCCGATTTCATTTTGACAATGGTCGGAGCTAAAAATGTCAGCGATTTGAAGCTTCTAATTCTTACCCTGAATTGAAGTAAACAAACTCACCAGTTTGCCCGGTCTCGCACATGTAAGAGCGCCCTTCTCCGCAGCGTTTGACACTCCATGGTCCATCTGCGCAAGTGACAGCAGGTCAGTTCAAGTAACCGCTAACTGTTTGTTTGCGTTGCACTAAATACACCACGTTAAGTTAACTTTTTAACAACGATTGTCCTTTAAAAGTGTACGTTCCTTTTGGAAAATATCAGAATTTATATGATGCTCAGGAAGAAATAAAAAATATAATTATTAGGCAATACGGTTTTGGACTATGTTCGCTGTGCACCAATTCGTGGAAATTACATGTGTCTGTCATTCATGGATTTTTTTGTTTGACAGATACGCAACAAAATTTTGAACGTATGCGTGCAGTTTAGTAGCTTGGAATTTTTTTCAAGGTTGCCATCAACGTGAAGCTTGGCAGAAAGTAAGCCATGAGATGAATTACCACGTCAGTTAGAATAGCTGGCAAGATGATGTACGCCACTAAATGCAAATGAATTTTTTACCGACATGAAATATTGAACAAACAGAAACTTTACCAAGAGTGTGTGATCTGTTTGAAAAAGTACATTAAATTCGACACTGGAATATCAGTCATTTATCACTGGGTCAAAGAGCAAAAAAAGTTTGGAAAAGAGAATCAGTGTTTAATTGCTTTTTTTGTCGTTTTGCGGTTTTGTATATGGTCTCTGCGCACACATCATCAAAAAGCATCGAAAAAATCGTACACACTGCTGAATCGAGATCGTGTACTTGGTGAATCCACACTTGGAAGTAAAATAGGGATCAAAATTATGAGCTTCGATCTTACTCGTTGATGTGCCAGGGTCGATTTCAACGCAGTTATCTTCAGTGTCGCTGAGGGTTGGTTTACCGTCTGCCCAGTTGTTGTAAGATGTGTCACTAAAGTCCTCTCCGCTGCTCCAATACAGAGCTTTGTTGTCTTCGTGACCCTAGCGAAAAAATGTTCTTGCAATGGCGGTCATGCTTCAAGGTCGCGTATTTGAAAAGTTTACCGCCCAACCTCCAAATCAATGCGTTTTCACCTTCGTTTCAAGAGCGATAGTCTTTGAAGCAGGTGATTACCTACGTTTATTTCGCGTTTCTAAAGCTTTTTATATGGCCTTGCACACTCCTAAAATCTCAAATTAATCATTTAATTAATTCAAATTGCTTCCTTTCTCTCCCTCAAACGTATTGGTCTTTATCATATGGGCAAAGTCTCGTCGCCACGGGGGTTTTGGCGGTCTTCCTCCCACAAACTGAAATTTGTAACAATATAAATCAATTGAGTTTTGTAAAATTTAGAGGGTCAAGCCCAATGCACAAACGTAAAGTCCACTTACTGAAGAATTTTTGGCGACGGTTCTGCAGTACAAAGGCGCCCACTGCTGAAAAGAGTTTAAGCTTTTTCATATTAAGGCAATGATTCTTTTGAGAAGGTGGTAACCTGATGATGCCGAACGTTTGCTTTATTTGGAAAGTTATACAAAATTTCACCAGCATTGTTGCAGGCCATACACAGATATTTACTACCAAAGTTATGCGTACCAGCTCCAAAATTGGCAGCGATACTGCAGCATGCAATAAACACGTAACAAAATATAATTTAATGTCCTTTTGAGCTGAGGCAAGGGTCTTTTGAAACTGTTTGCCGCACGGTTGAGACTAGAGGAATTACACTCATCTCTTAATGCCACTGTCATGCCTCGGGAAGGCATGAAGCTCTGCGACAAGATACTTAACTTTTTCAAAAAACTGGATGCATATGCCATTTAGATAAAGTGTTGCTGTTCCAGTTTGTATTTCATTCTTTGGTAAAATTATGTGCTTTTGCACAATTAGTAATATTTGGTATTTAGCAGCAAAGTCGCAGACGAACCAGCTGAGTGGTACAGTGGCCTGAGCACGCACCATAAAGTGATAGGCTGGGTTTGATTCCCCGGTCGGGTCATACCGAAGAAAAAGCGGTTCCTGCGGCTTGTCCAGCCTCGTGCTCGGTGCTGGGTGTAAGAAAAACCTTCATTCGCAGTGCTGGTGTTGGCCTGACGCTATTTTAACATTCATCAGGATAGTAGCCGCGTGGCCCACGGTCCTGATCAAGCGGCCTTGGGCTCCCACGGACTACTCGTGACACTTCCAAGGGACCAAAAAGCGATTAGGGTAAAAGTTTATTTATTCAAATGATGGATAATGCCCGTCCAAACACACACTATTTCTTCTATCAAAAAGGAAGTGCTTCACAAGAGCATTTCCCACAGAGAACGCTTCTTTTTAGTTGAGGCAATCGAGTATATAAATGTGAACTTAATTTTTATAATTACAATAATACGAGCACTCCTTGTTGAGACGTCTTGCTTTCAAATGAACGTTTAGTTACAGAGGTTTGTAGAGTAATTTCGGCAATCTTGCCAAGTGGTCTAGAAGGATGCTTTTGCTTATCAATCTTGAGAAATAAAACGACGAACGCTTCTTTTCTTTCTGTATCATGTGACCACGTAACAATGGCCAGATTTACTGGTGCTGACCTTACATTCAAAAAAATGGTTTTCCAAACCATGACTTTAATGTGATATTTCGTGCAAAATATCAAGATCAATAAAACTTTGCAAGTCTCTAGACAAATAAAACAAGTCTGAGACTAGCACCCTTCGAGACAGCGACTCACAAAAGCAGGCCTCTACAAATACATCGAGTTTCCATCGTTGGTGAAAAAAGCTAATTTTTAAGATAATCTTCAAAAATACCAAGTTTTTAGACCCCAAATCTAGGTGAAAGTTACTTTGAAATCTGCAATAACTTCTGGATATTTATCGCCGTCATTGTGAGTTATATTTTGCTGCTCATGATACGTACAATTTTTGTTAGAAACATAGCGATAATTTGCTGTTCTTGTCAAAGTGAAGGCAAGCTTTTTTATAGGATATATGAAATACGCAGTTGTAGTTGGAATTAAGTTTTCCCAATCAAAAGACGAAAAGGTTCAACTTTTGTAAATTTTGTTGTCTTAAAGCGGGATATTTTGATGAAAACACTCAACCCACTGAACTGCACTCTTTATTGTGAATAAGATCGTTTTACCGGCAAGGTTCATTAAGTACAGTTGTTTTAATAGAAAAATAAACACCGTGGAACTCTGAGACGTGTTCAATGGTTTTAGAATCTAATTTCAATATCTTTTTTGCTTCGGTACTTCCAGCCACAACCTGTTTTCTATTATTTTGAGTACAGTCGCGATAAAATACGTCTGGTTTTGTGCAAAAACTTTTTAATTTTTATATCAAGTGCTCTAACTTACCACCGATGACAGCCCAATCCAGATATGTTGATTCATTGCGTTTACTTCGTTAGCAACATAAAGTTGCTCTGCATCACTCGTGATTGACACTAGGTTGGCTGACATTGCCTTGCATGTATTTTCTGCAGAGGCCCATGGCAACTTGGCGTCGAATGTACGATAACATCGCCCTTGAAACTCTTTCCAACCATCTGATACTTGACACTTGGGGTGTGGTTCTGTGGAGTAAAAAGAGCAAATCTACTGTTAAAACGGGCTTTTGACATGAGACAAATTTTCTAAAACTAAGCTCTAAACAAAAATGAGATTTTCGTTGATAAAGCCTTTTGAAATCTGGTGAGTTTTTAGTGATTGTGTAGTTTTCACTAAACCCTTCGTTTTCTGACAATTCCAGTCAGCACTTTACTCTAAAATAGATTGTGGGAAGTTACGTCAGATCAAGAACAAGATCGCTCTCAAATTCCACAGGGCATAGGGACAACCCTCACAATGATAAGATTTCCAGGAGTGCAACTTAGTGTTTCACTGTTGCATACGTTGTGTCCATTTTCACAGAGTCATTTCTGAATGGTAACATGAAACACTTTGTTTCACCAAAAGATTAGATTGCAAGCTTTTGCATGAAATCCTAAATTTTGAAGAATTTTTAAAGATGCCATGCTTAACTGTTTACCTCATTTTTAGAGTCTAAAGAAAGAGTGTCATCTGCAAAAAGAGCAAATTGAGGGAAAGAAACTTTTCAATGCGACACAAACTCCTTGCAACGACCTGTCAAATGCGTGACGCACGCGTGCCTGTCACGCGTTTAGGCAGGTTTATTCAAGCATTTTGTGACTCAAACCAAGAAGGAACATGAATGCAATAGAAACAACAAAGCGCCAAGAATAAAAAAATTAATTGCATGTTATTCAAAATAAAATGAGAAGATCGCTTGTTGAGGACTTGCATATTTGGCAAATTGGTGTGAACAACATGTTTTAGACACAAAGAGTTGGGGAAAGACAGTATGTTTCAACTATTCAGCCAACCCCATTTATTCCAACAAGATTCAAGTGACGAAGTACCACAAAAGCAAAGCAGCCAAATCCGCTCACAAAACATTTTACTAGGTAATCGATTTCGCGTTTAGTACAATCTTCATTCCTACAAATTTGCAAGCAAAACCTTGCAGGTGAAATGATGAAATACTAAAGTAAGACTTCTGCAGTTTCAAACGCAAGGCTTTTTGAATGAAGGAAAACACGCAGATTGTAGTTTAAAACACACTGCATGACTATTAGTCTGGCATTTCCGAAACGAGAAAGCATTACGCTGTTATTACCGAACTCAAAGTCTAAGCTAGCGCGGATTGCAGAGAAAATATCCCAAGTGCAGTCCAAAATGCACGCCGCTGTTATCACAGAAACTGAGAGTGAGTTGCACCAATTGTCAGATCAGAAGTAGTCACTTGAATCTTGATACGTACAGTGAGCATCCTCGCAGAGTTATGTAAACACAGCATGACACGCAGGCAGTTTCCTCGAATACCCTCCTTCACTTGTCAACAACACGAACAGGAAGTTAATGCGAACTGTTCTTTCCAGAAATGTTAGAAATATACTGCAGCAAGAAGAAAAATTCGAAACTGTCGGCCAGGTACCCATAGCTGTGCAGGCCACGTGCGACTGAACTGTACTGTGTGTGACTCATCCAAATTGGCTGGAATTTTTAATCGTTGAAAATTCCTACGCGTCACTTTAATGATTGCAAGTTTATGAAACAGTGCAAATTCTAACCAACCTTCGCAAAAACGCCAATTATTTTATTTGCGTGTCTTAATTACGGACTAAAAAGCACTTACAGGTTTTGGCGATTTTCAATTCGTTGACTCCATTTTACTCACACATTTTACAAGCAGCTGCTGCCTGCTGGTAGCATAGACTCCACTGTAAACGTCAAACCAGGTTGAAAAGTCAAAAACGTGTTTTTTTCAGTGAGATCTGTAATTTCTGATAGAGTTGTTGTATTCGCCGATCTTAAGACTGATGAGCTGGTGAAAATTTTATCAAATCTTAGCCTTGCTGTTAAACGGATACAATGAAATCTATTGTAATATGCAATTTATTATATGTGGCTTGAAAATGCGTTGCGAAAACAATGCATAGGCGAACTTACCGACATTGAGTGGGCGTTCACAAATGAAATTCGAACGAATGTTGCAGCTTGCGTCATTCCAAAGACCTCCGTTGCCTTGTAAGATCTCGACACAATTTTCTTGCGATGCAGCGGCATCTTCCCAGTTGTCAGGTTGACCCTCTGCCCATGCCCTGTAAATGTTTGCATTGCCACCTCTGTTGTAATGCCGTCAACAGATGTCAGCCTAAATGTGTCGTGTCTTCAGTTCCTCTGAAAAGCATTTTATTTAGCATTTGCCGTGCGCACTCATTCATTTTTTAATTTCCTAATCTGCACTTTATCTCTGGAGAGTCGTGGAGGTAGTAGCCTTAAGTTAGGAAATGCTGCAGCAAGATGCTTTTGCTGAATTAGAGTTTGTTATGATGGAGTGCGCAAAATTTCTCACTTTTTCTTGGTTTTCGGTTACAAAATTAAGCCTGTTTGTCTTAAAGCGTCAGTTTCGGTTCCAGTCGGCGCGATACGCAACAGCGCTTAGGTAGCCTAACCTTGAAGAGTTCAAAACAACAACGCGTGACTTTGCTTTTAAAGCAACAATTTTTCATTTGTAAAATTGCAAATTACTTTTAGTTGTTGTCAGTAAGACTCGTTGCATAGGTGTTGCCGTTGCGTTTATTTACCGCACAGTTCAGATACCAAATAAAAAAGCGATAAAAGTATTGGTCTTACCCTGCAGTATAAAGCTCCCTGTCATCACTCGTAATCTAGCATGACCTTTAAGTTCAAACTGTTGGTTAGCAAAAGCATTGCACAAATATTCTATAAAATTTTGGCAAACTGTTTATTGCTTTTTACTGCGTCACCCGCAGAACGAACACATTTACGAGGTCGTTCAATCTTGTCGCAGGTAATGCAGAGTCAGAACGTTGCACGTTGAGCAGTTTTACTCCAGATCAAAAAACTGCCCAAAGGTTCAAGAAGGGCTGCCTATGAAAACTTGTACTTCTATCCGACCACATTCGACACATAGTTTCTTACGCATAATCTAATGTTGATCCATCTACCCACTGCCATGTGTCTTCTTTGGACAGATCATGCAAGCCTATCCAATTTCGAGTTTGGTCTCCCAGCTGAGTGTACAAAAAATTCTGCAAAGCACAATCAGCACTCAGTCCGTTGTTTTATCATAAAGCCCGAAAATGAACGCAAACTTGCTTCAGTTGCTCGAGACTTATTGCCTCATTACAAGTGCTTAATTCGACATGCACGGTGTTTTAACTCTCACGTCAGTAATTTTTTTATTACAGTATAACAACGAACAACAATGCTTTAAGAACATTTCAGATGAGGGCAGTCTGCCTTAGTTTGAACAAAATTACTGAAAAAGAGTGAAACGTGGATGTTTCGCAAAGTCGCATAGGAGACAATTATGAACGAACCAATGACCGAAATGGAAACATATTGGACTTTTCAAAAAAACAACACTGTTTTCATCGTCAATAAGGATCGAAAGAAGAGCGAAAGCGTTGCACCACAAAGCACACACGGCGGCGAGTAAGCATAGAAAAAGCAGGCGGAAAATGACAATCGATTATTATGGTAGACGGGGACGCAGCTAGAGAATTCGTTATGTCTGAGTAAATTATGTTTGACTTGGACACAGTGAATTCTCTTGCGAAGTGCAGCAAACGATGCAACCAGACAAAACAGCTGCCTGTGCTCGATACTCACATTTTCGGTTTCTGTTTCAACAACTGCAAGGCTACCAGTCATGGATTCGCATTTGGAATGCGCTTCATGCCAAGGTAGCAAAATTCCATAATTGAACGATATGTAGTAGCAATGATCTCCATTTTGAACCCAATCGTCTGGGCAAGCGGAGAAGGCTCCTGTATAAAAATGTAATTATGTTGTTCGATAGCAATCACTAACAACTATCCCTTTTGTTGTCGAGACTCAGCAGGAGTGAAAACCTTCCTATAATTTTGTTAAATTTGAATTACTTTACGTTTAGTGTGCGTAGTTTTGTTGAATGAATGCCATTTATGCTTGCAGTTGCAGAAATGCGCGCTTTAAGCTGAGTGTCTAAAAACGACTGAGAATACTTCAAACAAATCTTTTGGAGTAGAGATCAAGTACTCTTGCAGTTTAAGTCTTCTACGCATCTAACAACGTTTTTGATTCAAAAAATAGATAGAATTTCTATTTGTCTATGAGTGTTTATCAAGGGTTTTATTTTAGAGTTTAACTGTTTTTTGTGCCTCACCAAATTTCCATGGCTGAAGAAACTCATTCATATCTCTCGTTACCTACTAGGCATCGAAAACGCTCTACAGACCAATGCACAATTTTGAGTTTACCGGAATATGGTAGATGCTGCTAAAAATATCACTGTCTTCCAAGATTGAATTTGGTTGCAACAAATCACCTCAAAATTTAGCTTTGTCAAAACCAGCTAACTCTATTTGTATGTTTAAATGATGGTGTAATTGAAAACTGACTTGCTTGTAAATTACAAAAAAGCACAATTTCTTTCTACGCAAGCAATTGTTGTTAAAATTCAAATTAGAAATTGCTTTGTATATTTTACAAACTCTGTAAGCTAACGACAATTCCAAAAAATATAGTAAATTTTCTTTTACACTGCAACAATTAACTGTCTTGTGAAAGTTGCCTATTGAAAGAAATCCTTTCTCAGCACAGAATCAGACACTAAGATCTTACAGAGTATATATTTCGCCTACAAAGTAGGCATCATCAGCTCTTATTGAAATAGAATCTTCTTGTGAAAGTTGTTTGCCTTCGTAATAAAATTTTGTAGTCGGACAAAAACAATAACAGAAATGTGAAACGAGCTTTGTTCCAAAATAAATTTCAAACTGAATCTTATTAGGCGATCTAAAAAAAGATTCAAGCGTCATGTCTGCAAACTCAAATATCCAATGCTGTGTTAATTACCATATTTTTTCGTGTGGTTCGGCATCCAAATAATGAGATTTGGACGGGTGTTTTTTAATAAAATTCTCCAGGTTTTTGTGAATGTTCGATTTTTAAAATTGTATCCAAAATATTTTTTGCAGTTTTTATGATGAACATTTGACTCTCACTACTGCTTCATTTTGTTCCTAAGTGCTCATTTCTTTGCTCCTGAAAGAAACGACAATTTTGAAAGGTAGTGCGAACGTTTCTGCAAAACGTTTTGAAGAGTTTGTTATCCACTGCAGACGTAGAAAAATAGCGAGCAACGTAAAAGTTGTTTGCTTACGATTCTGAAAGAGTTAGTTGTAATACTATCTTTAACATATTTGCTTGTTAACTCACCTTCCACAAAAAGCATAAAACAAAGAAGCAACTTTAACCTTATCATGTTGTACTTTCGCTATAAAACAAAAATGCAGATAATTTAAACACCTTAACATTTCTGTAATGTTGCCATTTTGTAGATATAGAGCATGTGCCCGAAGTAAAAAATAGGAAAGAATTATAGCCTTTAATTCATTTACGTGAATAAATACAAGATTGATTTTTGCTCTCATTTTTCTAAAACTCAGGCAATTCCTTTTCGAAATCTTACAAAAATAAATCATATTTTAATTTATTTGCAACAAGAAGGCTGATAGACATTTTAGTATGTTTATTGATTGCAACACAGTTTCGTTTCCAAAAATCTTTCCGATTTTTTTCACATTAGATGTTTTTACAACATACTTTTTCTTTAGCTCTAAACAAAACGTGCAGCATCCACGCAAGCAAACCTACTTATACTCTTTGTTACGCAACAAATTTCCAGCACGTGGAAGGACCACTCTCGGGAAGCACTTTACAAGCAGTTATTGTGCACGGCAAAGTTTTACTACGAGGCATGATCGTTTATGACCAGTCCCATTTCCTTTTTCAGAACGAGGGAGGACTATTAAATGCATATCGTACCCATCACATACTGTGAATTGTTGTCAACCATGCTTCTCGCCCTACTTGTTTCCACAAAGATGAAAAATAAGCTACGAGCCAGTTTTACAGAGTTGTTGCAGAAGCTAATCAGTAACCGAATATTGACTTAGTGCATGTCGGTGATCAGTGCTCGATTATTGGCAGCGTCCCACGTCCAGTCGCCCACAGCATTTGGAATGCGACGCTGACGCGTAAGCAATCACGTTGCAGATCGTCAAACTTTGATAACATGCATTTCATAAACACATCTCTTAAGCGAACATAATCTTGACCAGACGAAAATGTTTCTGCTCACACGGGAAAGGAAAATGAAAATTAGTTGTGAATTGCAATTTTCACTCAATTTTATTTCTAAAGCAAATTGGTTAACAGCTGTTCACAGAACGCACGTTTCATTGAAAAATGCCAAAGATGACATTTAGGATGACAGCATGACATTTAGGGTAAAATCCCCTGACTGGTTAGGTTAGAAACTTGAACCTCTCGTTAGCATTGTTGGAATATTAGTTATTATTTTTTAAAAAACGCAGAGCAAAAGGATGTTTCAAATGGTACGGAAACTGATACTTGTTTTTAAAAAATGATGCATTGAAATGTTGCGTGGTTTGCTTTAAAAGGCTTATGATTTGCAAGTGCCTGCGTGCTTTTGATCAGCGATCACCCCTTTACTGCCGTGTGGTGTTTCTCTCTACTGCCGTGCGGTGTTGCTCGCCGTGCTGCTCAGCTGGCAATTGGGTTTAATCAAATATGGATCAAATAGTTTTCCTTTTTTGTTTTGGCATAAACATAAAAATGATTCCTTAGCAATCAGTTTAATACAAGATAAAGGTATTATCTTTTAAAACTAAAAACAATTCCGTTTCATATTCTTGTTGTCTTTTTCCGTCTTTATGCTAGAAATGATTTCAACAAGAGCATTATGAGTGCTAGGACTAGTACATAGCATGGCATGTAAATTTAAAGATCTTTAGACATGCTTTACATGTACTATTTTATCCGTCAGGGATCTTGTTCTTTACTTTCGTTGTAAAAATGCTGCTTTACTGTCTATACTAGTGGTCTTCAAACTACGGCCCACGAAGTCATTTCATCCTTCCCGCAAAGACACTCTCAATAATGAAAAAAAGCATATCTACGAAAAAGCGTTTGATTTGGTAGAATGGAACATATCCCGAAATAATGAAAATACGTAAGACGGCCACGTGAATATCAGCTGGCTAAGCAGTACTGCGCTTCAGGCTGGTCTAAGCTTAGTTGATAAGTTGCCCCAGTCTGAGGTCTTTGTTAATATTAGATTCATCCCAGGCCACATTTCCCCACTATCCTGAAATAAAAAAAGTAGTATCACCATTCTTTTTAATCAATGTACTTTTCATATTAACAGTATTCATGTTTCAACATTTTTTTATTTTGGACCGTGAGTTCATGTGCAATCCTAGAACTTTTGTGTAATAGCTTATGTCGTCCTTGGGCAAAAATGTTTGGAGGCCTCTGATCTGTACGGATGAAAAGCATTACATAAATTGTTTTTCTTTACTTCTAAACGTTTTAGCGGTATTTACTATAGAAAGAGGTAATCTTAGAGAACAATGATTCACAGCATATTTTCATTTTTCAATGCTAGTGCCAGCTGTTTGCCTTTTTCATATGTGTTCAACCATGCTTTCAAGTTACTCGTGGTTATTAATGTCCTGAAAACGCTTTTGCTGTGAAAAGAATCTCGTTTACAAACCCACGAGGAAGGCTGCAACCTGTCGCAACCAGCTTCCTTGACTTGTGTTGCTGGTGCACTCCAGTCTCACGGTAGCGAGCATGCTCACAACAAACAATGCGAAGGTTCGTAAACAAGTTTTAGCAATTGCTGCTATCTGTGACGACATGAAAACAATACAAAAACGACCTGCATTTGCTGGCTTTAACTATCAGAACCATTGTGAATAACTAAATATTCACTTCTCCAATATCGGTAAAAACATATCCTCCAAAATTGACACTCCTACAACTTTCAATGACTTTCTTAATGTGTCTTTTTCCAGTTGGTGCTCATTCCCACAAAACCAGGGGTGCGCAACCGTGGCCCGGGTGCTGACGTTTGGTGGCTCGCGGGATGGGCCAGATTTTAAAGCAACCAGTACCAGTACGGTTTTTAAAGGGTATTGCCAATTTTCCGTGGGTGGCCAGTGAGTTGTCTCATCCGCAGAGCTTGACACATGCAGCTGTGGCCCGTGGACCAATCTGTTTATGTGCATTTGGTCCGGCAGTGCTGCATGGTTGCACACCCCTGCATTAAACAATGCCGATGAAGTAAACCAAAAAATTTCATCTCCAAATGCAAGACAGCGTCAAACTCCCACGACATCCAAGAAAATTTTTTAAAATTTTCTTCTAATACTGTAGTTTATCCTCAATCTACCGCGCATGCTTTCAGAGCAAAGCTTACAGTGTGTTGTAAATAACAGTGTTGCGGAGTCGGATTCGCAAGAAGTGGGAGCTTTTTGGGTGGAGTCGGATTCATAAGAACACTAGGAGTCGTTTTTTTATCTGAATCTAGGAGTTGTTTTTTTATCTGACTTCGGAAATCCCCAGAATTAATTTTCATGATTAGTAAATATTATTCAAGTAAATAGATTAATTCAAAGCCTTAACTTATGCAATTAGCGCCAATGACAAAATGCTTATACCTTAAATAATTTTAGCTCGTTTCTTTGTCAATATTTGACACTTGACAGCCAAAATTCATTCACATGATGTTGAGAAGTCGGAGTCGGAAATTCTGGAACGGTCGGAAGATTTTGGAAGGTAGGAGTTGGAGTCGGACGTAAAATGTCCGACTCCGCAACCCTGGTTAATACGACCACAGATCTGATGTTTAGGAAAGTTTTTGAGCTTTTATGGCTTGACAAACGTCAAGTTGAAATCGATTTGATGTGGTTCTGAAGGTAGTTATAATGATTTTTATTTGTGTGGTATTTAAATTAATGCTGGCTACTTTTGCAAGATTCTACTTGCAACTGTGCAACAGCGCTGAGCATGTTAGTTATAATTGTGAACTTTTTAGTTACTGTTACAAGTGTTTTATGTTAATTCGACCTATAAACTGAACATCTCCATGCACGTAATTATGAAAATTCAGGTCAAAAATTTCAGGTTCATGACTCTTTCAAAACCTTTTCTGCCCAAACTGACTTTGTCCCGGGTAGCGAGAAACCATATGCATGCAAATGTGAAAACGATTTCCATTGGTGGAAGGAGTTGTTGTCAGTTTAGGGATTTTATATCCAGCTGCAATTCAAGATCTCATAAAATTTCATAGTTCAATAGTAAATGTGGCTTTGAATTTTCCTCATCATGAGCCTGTACATCAGGTGGAGGCTATTCGACAGTTTAAAGATGTGTGCTTGTCCTATAAACCTATCCCAGATTTCTTGTATTATCTGAGTAAAGTCAAAGACCGCTTAGATGACTCGGATTTTGGAATGTTTTTTGATCCAATGGCCAGATTTATGATTTTTCCACGCTCTTCTGGATCAGTAGTAAGAATATTTTCACTTGTTGATCACGTTAAAAAAAAACAAACTCGTTGAAACGGACACTGCGAAGGAAAGGTTGTTGGCAAAACAAGCATTGTCAAGAAGGCAGCGAAACGGCTATACATGGAGAGTGCTGGACACCTAAACTTGAATTAGTGAGAGATTTCAAATGGAGTATGTCACCAGCCTTATACAAAACGTCTTAAGCAACGAAAAAGTGATCCGAATGTTGGTGTTCATGCTGCAGACGAAAATTTGGAAGAGGAACTAAAGTAAATCATTATTTTAATCACCAAGTAACCATTATTTTAATCACGAAGTATGTTTGAAAATTGTTTAAATTTTTCCCTAACATAGAGGTCATGGCTGGATCAGTCATAGGATTTCCACCGTCATGTTTATGGTTTGCAGCTTGTTATTACAATTACGGTAGTTGCGATAGGCTACGTCTGTCTAGTATAGTACAAAAACCTTCTACCTTGCGTCCTAATACTTTTGCTTGCTGCAACTTTCAATTTACCTGAATATCTCCTGTATTCTGGCAGTAAAATAATTTCTAAAAAGGTTTGTGTCATAAATGAAGTAAATATAAGTCTTTCGCGAAGCGAGGCAAGTTATTTCCTAACCGGTTTACCGTAGTGCAGGGCTACTGAAATGGCGGCAATTCGGACCTTTGGATGGTGACTGGCGGACCTTGTCAGCCTCTCAAAAGTTTATTCTATACCCAAAAGTGTTTATCCCAAAATGTTGCGCTTTTGGCCGTACTTCTGAAGCAACTCCACGTCAACTGTATGAGTAATTGTCAATCAAGCTGTTGTTCAGCTATATTGCAGCGCACCGAGTTGGACTTGTTATCTTTATCTGGTTATTGTTTCGTCATACTTGTTTAGCAATAGCTCGTCACTACAAGGTCTATGCTGGTGAAAATAGTGGATTCAAGGCTAGAAAATAGCGGTGAAACCTTTTCTTGCCGAAAACAATGGAATTATACAAATTTACTTGTGCACAATTCTGAAAGATGGTGGAGTAAGGGAAGAGTTTTGCAGAGATTTTGGTCCTTTGGGAAGGAAATTTTGTTTTTTCACGGGAAGAAAATAAAATGTGAAGAAAAGCTAAGTTATTTTCAGCTTTTTTAGGAAATGATAAAGAAAGGGAAACTGTTGGATTTTTGGCTGACATAGTGCAACACCTCAACGACTTGAATATAAAACTGCAAGGATAAAAACGTACCACTCTTGATTTAATCACTATTATGCGCCCTTTTCAGAAAACGTTTAATATATTCAAGCATGTCCTTCAAAACGAACTTAGTCATTTTCCGAGTCATTTTGGGGAAAGTAAAAACAAGAAGATTCCAGATATATTCAATTTCTTGAAAAGTTGTTTATCAACATTGCCGAACTTTGGCAACTTTTCTTTTCGAAAACAGTTGTTGCTGTGTCCTCAAAACCCTCTTTAGAGACAGACATTACAGAATTCTCAACTGAACCAAAAGACACATGCACATGTATGGACCAGGGATGTAGTGGAAATTTCATAAGTACCGGAGCTCTGCTGGGCATTTTCGCTTATATTTGTAGGCAACAATTCATCATTCACTGATGAAGGTGGCGGAGTGGAGCTCCGGCAACTTGACACCACTGGTGTGGAGGCAGCAAAAATTAAACTGGAAGTAACTGAATTCCAGTAGAACATAGCAGTGAAACAAATGTTTTTTGATTCTGAAAACTTCTTGTTAAAAGAAGATATCTTGAATTTTTTCCACTCCTTGCAAACTTTTATTGGAAACTCTCACTGTGTCTGGGTCTACCTGCTGCTACTAGAGGGACCAATTGTCCCCTCCTGCAAGCTAAATGTAACACTCGGGCCCCCACTTAGCTCATACTTCGGATTTAGTATTCCTTTGGTTTTCAGTAGTTTTTTGAGCTTTTTGGAGAGTTTTTTCGGTGATTTCGTGTTTTAGTATAGCCATCCACATCCGGATTCACCATCATTTCTCAAGTTTTTTTTCTGAGTGTTGGCTAGTTACCACCCTACAGTGGCCAATGGACCCCTTTCAGCTAAGTTTTCACTCTTGGCTCAAACCTCTAGTTACGCCACTGGCTGCTGACAGTCCGCGCTTGCAAAACAGAACTTGATGAAGAACAAGTTTCGCATCTGTATGACGAATAAAAACCTTTACCATTGCTTCTACTCGCTATCACTACCTTGGAACAAAAATCAAGCAACTGCCAAAAAGCAGAAGATACCATTAATCCCACCAGCAGAACAATAAATATTGTTGACAACTTATGATAATATGTATATCCATTTACCGGATTTATATGTATATATATATGTCTATATGCACTCGTATTATATTACAATGTTATATTTTTGTTAGAATAATCCAAGAGATGTCACACTTGCATGATTTTATGGGAGCAACCGGACCTCGAAAATTTTTGATATTGGTAAATGGAACCTTTCTTAAAATAATTGAGTAGCCCTGCCGTAGTGTATCGTTTTTTCTCCCACCTTTGTTTTGCTTCGACACCCACGTGTTTAACCTATATGAGCCGAGCTGCAGGCAGTGGCGTAGCTAAAGGTTTCAGCCAAAAGAGAACTTATCTGAAAGGGACCAAAGGCCAATACTCCCAGAAAAAAATCTTGAGAAGTGATGGAGAATCCAGATGTAAATAACTTTACTAAAACCCTACATCACCGTAAAATACTCCAAAACGCAAAAAACAACCCTACTGAAAACCAAAAGAACATTAACCGAAATATAAGTCAAGTGGGGTCCCGTTTTTTTACATTTAGCTTGCCATGAAGGGCAAATAGCCCATCTGCCCTACCCGTCAGTTACACTACTGGTTACGTGGCAACCAAAGGCACGTAACGTAACAAGATAAAAAGCAACATTTATAATTATTTAAGCCAAACAGCCAGTCATATGGCATGTGCAAAGAAGTTGCTCTCCTTTGACTATCGCCGATGGCCTGTCAACAAGACAACACTGAAACGCAAATGTGCTTCGTAATTTCTGCAAACATACTGCCAGATTCCAACATGCCTATTGCGCAATGACCCCTCAACTACTACATCAGGTCAAATGTGAGCATGAAGCTGGTCAAAGGTCGCAATGCCTTTGACTTCAACAGCAGCGTACCTAGGGTTTCCCGCGTCCGGGGGCAAACTCAGTTTTGGAGCCCCCAACCAGCCCGTTCATGGCAGCATAGTTGCGAAGAATGTGTTGGAAATAAAGGGGCGTCGAAAGCTGACTCGGGCCCTGCAATCGCCTGCATACAGTTGTTTATAGAACCGTCTGAAAACTTCCTTTGATTGTGACGTCACAGAATTGACGTTAGGACCTCTGAATCTTGGAAATTAACTACCGTAGTGTTAAGAATCTAATAGTTGAAGCTAGTCCATCTGAAGTATTGGTCACGATTGAACATTCAAACTGTTTTATTAGGACACTCCAAATTGCGGTAATGCATTCTCGAATTGTAGCGATAACTAGTGAAATAAAATGCAAAAACTAACCAAAAATTTCCCTGATCATCTGTATAAATATGCATGAATTTTAATTTCAAAAGACAAATCTTTTGGGTACAAAAATGTTCTGATAACACAGGATAGCATTGGCCAGAGTTGCACCTTGTTTTCTAAACCACGGTTTGTCAGAGTCTTTTGAAGATGCCAAATCCAGCGCGCCCGCTTGTTCCACTCTCTGGTCAGGTCTGGTTACAATCGCCGCTGATGCGAGCTGTAGGGACTAGGGGTTTCTGGAGCATGCACTACCAG
>Ga0210059_1002534_pt1 | contig 28686 bp, 12 predicted proteins | sample Ectturendosymbi2_FD_188042 | JGI IMG/M metagenome (GOLD analysis project Ga0210059, IMG submission 188042) | Ecteinascidia turbinata endosymbiont from Florida, USA - Sample 2 (SPAdes) (version 2) | ecosystem: Host-associated > Tunicates > Ascidians > Unclassified | place: Key West, Florida...
ACAAGCGCGGGTGAGTCTTCGTCGCATCTGACGCGAGGTGAGCCATCATGACGAGCAGTGACTGAGACTACGCCCGGAGGCAGGTCGGCTGAACACGGTCGGTGGCTGCTTCTTTCTGAGATCAGCTGCCAACGCAACGCGATGATTAAATTGTTCGCTTGCTTGCAGTCAATCGGCCGGCGACTTTGCACGTAACCACAAGCGTCCCGTGTTTGTTGCTCCTAAGCTGTGAAACGTGCGCCGCTTTTTGGTGGTGACGTAAAACGGTGCGTAGGATGTTGCGAAAAACGGCTTTACGGAAGAGTTTATATAATATAAAGTGCGCTTTAAACACGATGACGTGAGTACTTATTATGGTTGATAGAATTTGTATTCTGCTTAGTAGATCAGAACCCAGTTGAACTTAACAGCAGGGTCACGCTTTAACACTGTATGCTGTGCGTCTCCAGTGATTGCCATCGGTCCGGCAATGTGCTGGGTCTTCCGATGTTGAAAAGTAGCTTCAAGCTGCTTGTCAGCATGCAGCTCCAAGTTTTTAGCTCACTTAATACCAAAATGCCGATCAAGGTTAACTAACAGAACGCAATGTTAGCATAAACACTCTATGACGTCACTGCAGCGGTCGATTTATATGTTTGTCAACTGTGGGATGCACTGTACGGCACTTGCATCCCCGTAACGGTCAACGCTGACCGTATCCAGGCTGTTCGCGCACACAGCTGATTTTGCGCTGTACCTTCGGTTCGGGACAGTCGCAGCACAGAACGCGCAGTTCGTAGTCCAAGCAATAGAACGGTTCTTCGCTCGGTCTTATTACACCGTAGGCACGAGAAACGCATTCCAGGCCGGAGCTCGCGTTGCACGAAACGCTCTCTTGCTGGACCAGCTCGAAAGGCATGTGAGGATTGAGCACACTCCTGCAAACAAAATCGCCAAAAGCCTTTAAAAATTGGAACGCGTCCACCCAAGGGTGCCAGGACAGGAATACGCAGCGGAGCAATGCCAAAGGGAAAGTGGGCGAAAAAGCTGTGTAGGAGGCGGGAGTAGCGGGGGTGTGCAAGCGCACCTCCACGAGTTTTGATTTGTCGAAAATCCGGGAAAAATTCCTGAAAATTTGGGCAAAATCCCTGAAAATTTGGGCAAAATCCATGAAACGTCGCGCAAAAATGGCACCCAACGTTGCTTGACTTAGCAAATGGCGCCCGACGTTTGCAGAAAAACACACGAAGGCTTCTTTTTTCGAGGTCACATCAAGAAAAGATCTTCATGATCTTTGTGGGAGAAAATTTGCAGCCAAGAGTCGCACAAAAACTTTGCGGGCAAGTTTGAGGAAATGCGGGAAAAAATCCTTCGCACCCCCCAACATCTATGCTGTGAAGACATGCATTGCTCCAGTTAAAAAGCTTTTGCGGATGAAAACGTTTATGTGTTTAATATTTCGCATAAAAAAACACATATGTCATTATCTTGGATTTAAATGAATATAATGAATATGTGGGGGTTTGTCCTTCTACTATAAAATGAGGTAATGGCATTTCTGTGTTCCCTTTGACTAGATTTGCCCCTGCTGGGTATATGGTGTGTGGCACAATGTTATTGTGCCAAGACATAGTTTAACCCAAAATCCTTAATAGAAAAAACACAGTGTGGGTTAATTGATTTTTATGCGTAAATCTTTTACCCGAAGCAGACATGGCGCATGCTTCTGTTTAATAGACAAACAGCCACGCTGTTTGGATTCAGAATAAAATCGAAATTGATAACTCAATATTTGTGCATTTGTGATTGTCCATTCTCAGTTTGATATATTCCACGTTTGTGGAAAAGAAAAATCAAAACGATCCACTGCGCTTCAGCAGCTGAATGATAAATGTTCCAGTCAGCAAACAAAATTAATGATATCAGTAGTTGGAGTCAAATGTTATTCAACATCAACTTTTTGATCTCACTTCTGTCTAACAAATGTTTCGAAAAACTAAGTGGCAATCTATGCGCTGGACCAGGATCGGGTAACGTATTTACTATCACGGGTCGCATGAATTATGCAATATCGTTGGCGGGCGGCAAAAATAATTAGTTTTATCCTAAAATTCTATCCTTTGCATTCCTAAGGAAAACAAGGAGAGAAACCTGAGGATCGAGAGAGACTTTTCTTGACTTACTGTGTAAGTATCTGCTTATCATGGAGTTCGTTCTTATGCGATGCTGTGTTCTATCTTGAGTAACGAAAATTGTGGCGCGGGTCACATTAAATGCTCACGGGGGCCAAACGTGGCCGCGTGCAACACGTTCCCCAACCCTGCATTAGAATATATAGTCTTTACAGCATGCCAATTTTGCCCAGAGTGTAGGAATTTTGTCTTTTCGCAAATGAAAAAAGAGAATGCTATTTCATGACGTCTGATTCGAGAATACGTCAGGAGACGAGGTACTAACAATTCAAAGCCGCCGAAGACTTAAAATGGTCAGGTCATGCGCTTTTAGTCAGACAAACTGACAATTCTACAGCGAGGAATGTACATGCCCAGGTTCCCTTGTCATTTACTTGCAAATAACGAGAGAAGATTACACCGCCCACGGCCAAATAACGCCATGAGATTGAAATGTCCTTGAAACACCACTTTGTTTCAAAGTTGCTTATCTTGACTTGGCGTCTTCACGGCATCGAAGCTCCTTTCCTGCAAACTACTTCAGTTTTATGGCAAAAAAACGCGTGTTTTTTGCTTCGTGCTGCGCTAAGGACCGGTATGAGAGTACTGGTTGGTTATGCGAAGCATTTATGGGAAACCTCGCCTCCCGAAGGCTTCAGCTGTAAATTACGTTTCACCTCATTGCTGTGTGTCAAGAAAATATCTTCTATACTTCGTTTCAGCTGAAATCGGAGTAAGCTGCATGATACATTCAAAAACAATCGATATTTATCTTTTCAGAAATCACCAGTTTACTCAGGTCCTCTTCTTTACCAACTTCTCAAGCGGAGGTTTATCAATAGAGTTTTTTTACATACCGCTGCATATAACAATAACAATCTTGACGTTACTAGCTCGGATGAAAAATAAGGGTCGTCACCTCAGTAGTGGAAACCAGTTCAAAGCATTCGTTACGGACTGTCAACGAGCTTAAAACCATCCGTTATCGGAGCGATTCTTCATCGCTGAGGTGGTCTCAGCAACTTGCTAGCGCAAAGTTTCAGCCTGCCTTGTCTCTGTTAAATGCAACTTAATCCTATACGAGTCTCACTTGCCTGCACTGCACGTTGTCCGGTGTTTCACAAAATTGGTGGAGACCTCGCAAGTTTGTGTAGCTGTTGTTGTCACCGACCAGTGGACTGTAGTTGTCATTGTTCATCCAGTCACTCCAATTGCCTGAAATGCATGCCCAGCGTGAAATACATTTACCGCTGATCTGTAATCGCACCATTGACAAATGGGTCAAAAATACCAGGATTTTTCGATAAATCATTTCTAGCCGTGAAAAGTCGTCAAATTATTACCGTGCCTGAAAACAATCTTACCACAACTTGCCATTAACAGCTATGTAAACAACTTGCCATTAACAGCTATGTAAAGAAAAGCCACACACAGCAAACAGTCTGGCGGGTTTAAAAGCAAGATACTGAATGTGGGCATTTGGGGGATGACCACGACAGAATCGCTAAAATGATGCTGATGCAGTGTCGCATCGCTGACGCCGTTGCACTTTGAGCAGGACGTGACGACGGACGTACCCAATCATTTGGCACGGCAATGGAGAAGCAGAAGATAGCAATTGCAAAAAGAACGCAGAACTCCATATTTGCCTAATTTCAACGTTTCCTAAGGTTGGTTCAAATCTAACTTACGTTCACATTGCAACTGCTTGCCTGCATGAATGACTATACTGTTTTTCAAATCACACTGCTTGCAGTGCTTTTCGCTGCTGATATCAATATCAATATTTTTGGCTATCAACCCAATGCGATGCATTTGAATCCTCTTCTTGCGTGTGAGCGGAGGTTCAAACAAAACTTACAAGGACCTAAAGCCATTTTGTGTTTGGCGACTCGTATGCATTAGAATGAAAAAACAAAACTGGCCACCATTTACTTTTTAAATAATTTACTAGCGAGTAATAGTCCTTGGAGACCAACTGATTGGACGATTTCAAAACAGCCGGATTGTTTCTACCAACAGAACGGTATGTCCGGCACGTTGTAATACTGTTCTTGCTTTCGTTGATGCTTGAGATGGAATTTTCCAGATGCTCTTTGCCAGCAATACTATTTCTCACAACTAGCTTACGGTTTTCTCGGCTGGAGACTTTCAGTGAGCGTTGACCTTGGCCCCAGACTTTACAATTTGGTCGGCCTTGAAGATCCGACGGCCTCGAAACTTTGCCAAAGTAGTCGTAACTACGAAAAAAATGAACCTTTTGCACAGCAAGTGCTGTTTGCTGTCGTGTTGTTTTAGTGTGATGCGACATCAAAGTCCATCATTACAGAGTTTTTGTTGTGAAATTGTGTCTGGTATAAGCTGAAAATGGTTACAACACTCTGGTTTCTAACCTCAAAAATTTTGATCTCGGCCTTCAACCTTATAGGCTGGTCTCAATGCTAGTTTGGATTTCGTATATTTTGCTTGTTCTTAGCCTCAGTGTAATTAGTTGGTCTCAATCCTCGCCAGGGCCTCGGAGACGTTGGAGTTAGTCTCACTGCTGTTCAATGCACAGCGTAAGAAATATCACGACAGAGGTTCGAGTAGCCATTGTGTTTCAGACCTACGCAAGTGAGATTACGACTGAATAGAGGTTGCTTTGTGCGATATATACTCATATTGAAAGATGGCAATCAAGCGTCTGCTCTTGTTATTATACCGCATTTTTCCACCAAGCGTATTCTGTGGGTGGTAAGACCAAAATTGTAAGTGCGAACGGAAATTCTAAAAGGTGTGCTTGCGCGCATTTTCTTTCCGAAGCTCAAGTTACCCGAACACTGGTTTTTCAATTTTTGGTACAAACTATGCCCGCGCGCAAATGTCTTTCGACGACACTAAAACAACTTTCGCCCTTTGGGGCGAAAATATCAACCCAATTACACTGAGGTCGTAAAGGTTCATTGCCTCCGCGACGTCGACGCCGGCATGCTTCCCACGCAAATGCGACATAGCGCTGGACACTGATTCACGCCTGTGTGCAGACAAGACTCATCCTGGCCGATAGACCGACGAATCCTCAAATGGACGGTGGCAGGGGCCAGGCTCCAGAAAATGTTTACAAAACTCGGCGTGCTGGTTACAGGACGCGTCCAACATCCGACGTAAACTTTATTGATGCGATCTCGGGAACAGGCTGGGTCGTTTCAAGGTGTAGTTGTTAAACCTGAATTCCCTTCGGCACGGCCGAAAGCGTTTCAGACGTAACAACTACAGTAAAGTGACGTAACAAAGCTTGCGAAATGGAGCGGATACCCAGAGGGCTACCGCAAAGTCACGCATCAATAAAAACAGGAAATAATTTACGCTATACGTAGTGCTGCTAATTGTCCACTTTTGCTTTTTTTGTAATATTCGTCTTTCTGGAAACAGCCAGATGTAGCCATGACAACAAGTCGGAAGAGTCCAAGTGTCCGGCGCACGGCTTTACCTTTACGACAACCACGACCTAAGATCGATGAACGTTTGTCCACTGCCTTGGTCACAGGTCCACTGCCTTGGTCACTGGCGAAATAGGACTTACTAGCCCTAGCCCAGTACCCCAGGGGTGCGTTTGCCTATCCGAAGGGGTACATTAAAGGTTAGCAATAGAAGAGCAAAATATATTTACATATAATTTTTTTCCAAATATTTATACATATATCAGTGAATATTCTTTTCAAAAATCATTATATGCTAATTGTTAAGCATGTATCAATAATAATAATAGAATGTTTTGTCATAGGAAATTTTAGGGGTACATGTTCATCTGTCAAAATGCTGAAGGGGTACATGCTTATCTGTTGAAATGCTGAAGGGGTGCATTGTAAAAAAAAGGTTGGGAACCCCTGTGCTAGCCCATGTCCTGATATAAAATGGAGCGAAACTCCTTGATTCTCCACTGCAGGGGTTGACAACCTTTTTCTAACTGTGTGCCGACTTACGATTTCAAACGATTCAGTGTGCCAACAACATACGTATTTTTATACAAGTCAATGTCAATATACCTTCTTCGCGAATCATGACAAAAATCGACATGTAAAACTTGGAGCTTCCGCGTGCCACGTGTGGCACGCGTGACGTAGGTTGCCGGCCCCTGTTACAGAATCGAAAGCTTTGTGCCTTCTGGTTTTAACGCCCTCAAAAACGTTTCGTGAAAATAGGGTTCGAGTAACTTTTAGTGTTAGGCTGCAGCTATCTCGCGATAATTTGGACTGATTAGGTTGTTTTAGCAAATTATTGGCGGTCACAGTTAAACCAGATGAACAGACAAGGCGAGAGAAAAAAGTTGAACGGCGAAGCTGAATCCCTAATATGCTGAAAATAAATTTTGTAATAATTTTTACAGCTTTATGAGACGAAATTGTGAGAAAAATGAGGTTGGGGTCTAAAAAAGTGCACAGCATCTTGTTTCCTGAAACAGCACTCCTGACAAGCAAGAACCAACCTGATGCCAGCGACTTCTCCAAGACTGCTACTATCTGCACGGTGTGCATAAGGTCGTATCGGAAATCCACATTTGACTGTTGAATTTCAAACATTCAGGAATGTAAAATTGAAGTGATGTGCGCTTGTTGGAAGCTGACACGTTAGGGTGTTTTTCAATTCGAAGAGCACGCGGCCGGTGTCGTGTTGAGAGGGCAGCAGCGAATGCCCTAAATTAAAATGCGAGTGAGGTGCCTCGAGCATGTTTCCAAAAAGATAGCGCCTCTGTCGAATTTTCCGCGCTTGTTCCAGGTTTTCTGAATAACAGCTACTACATCAGGAGAGGGAGACGTCATCATGTGGAGTCTTGAAACCATTGAGCTTTTTTTGGGGGTATGGTACAAACTGCACATTCTGTCATTCTTTCAAGATTTTAGGGCCACCCTAATATCACCAAAATCTGTCGTAAAACTGACATCACCAACCTACTTTACTTTTCGAGCAGTTGTCGCTTAACGGAACACCATTGGGATCTTGGTGACTTAGTCCATGGTTCGTTTCTGAAGTAGCTGTTTAGCAACGATGCCACAAAAAATCTATGCAACTTTCTAACGCCCAGGATGCCATTAAGACAACCTTTCAACGCAAGAAGTCATCGCCTGACATTTACAGCAGACCGTGACCTATTCGCGAAAAGCAGCTTTTCGGCCATTCGTGTGGATTTTAAGGAATTGGCACGACCTTAAAAGTAAACATTAACCAAATGCGCAAATCGTGAGTTGAAAGACCACTTGGGCATGTCGTGAATGTCGTGGTAACCCAATAACTCTTTTTCCTGTTATTTGCAAACACGATCCTTTCTCCTTTTTCTGTTTGGTAAGTTGCCAAAAAACATTTAACAGTTGGCTGTACCATAGTCGTCAGCTTTGTAGTCAGATCACATTTCAAAAAAATACACACATATATATATACAATACATTTCAAAAATATATATATATCTATATAGTTTTTTTTTAAATCAATACTTCTACAGGCTTCAATTGTAAAAGAACATGAACCACACTGATTTTTCTTCATTTCACAAATATTGTGTTTGATGTAGGTTCTCAATCGGTTCATTGTAAAAATATATCATCATGAATTTCATAGCAAGTTAATGCATACATATGCAAAAGATACTTCGGCTCTCGTCTAGTTATAGCTACGGCTGAGACGACGCATTGCAATTTTTTCATTACTTTAAATTAATGCAAAAATGTCCGTAGCTTGTATAGCTAGAAAATTTCACGTAATCGATGTCCTTCATAATTTTACCGGTTTCAAAAGCATCCCTCAAAAAATTACCTCAAGCGAAACAACTTCACTCGGCATTTGATCAAGTAACCTTGCACAAAAGCTGCGGCCGTGTCAACCCTAGTAACAACCTTCATACCTGGGATTTGGAGGCATAGATTAATACGTTGCATCAGGATACCACGCATGGCCAGCTTTGTACTACAGGACGATTTCCATTTCTTTGGAAAAAATTGATTAAACGAAAGCCTCATTTCTACAGTCGTTAATTCTTAGGCAGAAGCCAGTGTTAATACCTCGAATCCAAACTTTTTAGTGATACCTTGCGATGAACCTAAGTAATGGCTAAATGTGAAGCATAGGTCAATTTGATTTACAAGAATGGCTGCTTCATGGTAGTCCTTAATGTATCGTACAAACTACGTGCAAGAAACTAATCAGTTCTCTTTGTTATCTAAACAACTCGTACAGATGAAATCGTTCAAGATGCTACTGATAGTCTTAAACAACCCAATGTCACGACATGCTTGCATAAAGTGTTGACAGATTTAGCTTTTAGGAATCACCAAAAATTTGCCTTTGCCCGACACCGCTTTTGTTCTAGTTGATATGAAGGTAAGAAAATGCTGCTTTGTGAAATTGCTCGAAAACTTCCAAAAAAGTCTCGAACCCCAAATGTTATCCGCAGCAGTCAAAGAGAAGTTTAGCAATTCTCAGAATATGTTATGTGACACTTCTCCAGGTTCAAGGGATTGCCATGCCAAAAACTAAACTTCACTGTAAATAGGAAATAAACAGTGTCAATTTTTATTTGGGACTAAGCTGAAATGTTAAGCAACACTTGCCATTAATAAGGTACAACAATATTCGTCCGACAAGGTTTTTACATTTGACCTTTCTGGTAAGTATTGCTAGTGGTTCCTTGTGTTTTGCTGTAGAATCTTCAAACACGTTGAGTGAGTGGGTGCAAGAAAAAGGTTCACGCATGGCGCTGCCATTGACTTGCCATCAATGCAGCCTAAGAAAGTTGCCGTGTGCTCCTCTGGCGCAAACTCGCTGAGATGGACGCCACTGATCACTCGTGACACTTCGAAGCGGGTAGGCAGAAAATGTATATTTTGCAAGTGCAACCTATCCTTACAAAAACTAGGCGATATCTGAAGATATCGCATTTTGATAAGCAACAGCTTCCTAAACAATGTTATGTTTGCATTGACTGTAAAATTCCGACGTTCTACTGCGAGTTCCTTAGCTCAGCCTAAAATGGTAAAATCCGTTGTTAAAGATTCAAGCTTTCCTTGAAAAAAACTCTTCATGTAAACATTCGCCTTTGGGACTCATTTGGCCCAAATATGGTGTTAATCGTATAGAACAGAACAATTTCAAACAAGCGAAATCAAAAGAGTGCACATAAAGCGACACCATCACCACACCCTTGGTTCAACCACAGTTCACCACGCAGTTACCCATGATTGCGCTTAACTTGAAGACCGACGCCTGCCATGCAGAAATCAAGGTCAAGGACCGTTCAACCTTGAAGTGCAACTACACATGTTGCATGAAAAATGCATGCACGTTTACACTGCAGGCTGGAGAATTGCGAAATGGGAAAAAAAGCTTTTCTTGCCACGAAATGCAGCTTGGTTTTGAGTGTGTTGCAGCAGACATAACACGCTGGATAAAATCAAAATCGGTTTCACCAAGTTAACGGCATCTTCACTTTCAAAAGTATTTAATGACCTCCTTGACAATTACCACTTTCAACCAGTCGCAATCGAAACCACTGGTGTGTATGGTAAGTCCACCACCCATTCCTTGAGCGGCCTTGCAAAGAAACTTGTTGATACTTCTGGTGACCCCCGTGAGCGACAGTAGTTCCATCAGCGCCTGTCCCTGGCTGTGGTCAGAGGTAACGCTGCCAGCATATTGGCCTGTGTGCAGGTTTGATCTGGTTCGGTTGTCCCCAGTGTACTGACCAGTATTACTGCCCCCACTTGCCTTTACTTCAATACATAGCTAAAGTATTTACGCAAACCGCCTACGCTAGCCGAAATGCACAAATTGCTCGTTACACAATAATGCTTAAACTCAAAAATTTTGGAAGCTCGTGTTTTTGCTGTAAACATGTTTTATAGATGAACTTCCGCCTCAACACACTTTATTGGGTAGTAGGCGCTTTGCGTTCGTTTTGTAGTGGCTTCATCTAGCACAGGCCGGAAGATTGACGCTAGTCAAACTTTAACACGTGGGCACTTGGATCTCCGTCTGGGGTCTAAGCATTAAAAGCTCACAAACTGGCGATGAGTTTGTTTACTCATTAGGCGCGGTACCCCTTTCAAAAAATGACGAAATTTGCGTCACACCGAACTTGGCTGCTGTCAAGCATGCGCAAAATGAACACTGTGGATGAGCTGGCGGGCTTTTCAGGCAAGCAGCGCTACACCTAGATTTGTAAAATGACTTTTAGCACAGAGGCGCGTTGCTGAATAATATGAAACATACAGAACATCAGCAAGTCATGCTAGAAATTGGCCAAACATGCTGCAGTCATGCTATTTCTATGGCAGCAGCTTGCATCAACATTTGGGAGACAGGTAAATTGAATAGAACAGAGGTTATTAATATAGCACTTCGTTCCTTGAGCAAGCCAACTCATGCGCTTTTGTTTGATGCGATTTCACTTTTTATGTTCAGATAAATACGTAGGAAAGTTTATCAGTGGAAAGATTTTCTACGGGCAAAGAGTGATACACTAAACCACAAACGTGATGCGAGCAATGCATTTGCATTGTCCTCCCACACCAAGGGGTTCCACGTTTCTCATTCTTCAAGCATAAAAATTATATAAACTACTGCATCTTAAAAAATAGAGTAAGTATACTCAACACTGAAGCAAGATTTTCCAAATCATCTCAAGCTGTCAGGGATCGCACATGCGTTGATACAAGGCATCGTTCTGATTTTCTGCTGCGCAACAACGGGACTGGAAGAAGAGGAGTTTGTTTGCAGAAAGATATCTGGTGTTATTGAAAAACTGGCATGCCACAATAAACCTAGAGCAGGGGTGGGCAAACCTGGCACGCGTGCCGAACTTGGCACGTGAGCGCTTCTATCCGGCACGTGAGCGAGGCCTCGGATAACGAGATCGTCCCCCCTTCAAATGAAAAAGTTAATAACTACAAGTCGCAGTATTATCTGGTGAAACTCGGTGTCCGTTTCTTCATTTTCGTTTGTTAACAATCCGTTATTTAATTTAACGCTTATGTGCTTTTGATGCCACATGGCTACAAACAGAGCCGTACCAGCCGCATCCCATACCCCCCAATTGGGGGAGGCTCACGTTGCCACAGGGGCCCAAAATTCAGACCCCTCACCACTTAGAAAGCTTCGACCCCCCAAAGTCTCATCTGATGTGCGCATGTAAACACTGCAATATAAAGTTATCTTTATATTATTGAACACATTTAAGTTGCTGATGAATTTATCACTTAAAAAAACAGATTTAGGGCGATTTTTCATGATTAAACCATGACACCCAGGTCGACTAAAAATAACAGATCAAAAATCTGGATGGAAAAAAACTCAGTGGGAACCCTGCTCACATGCACAAAATGCCTACTACCGTAACTTTGCAGCAGCATTACTCTCCATGTTTTCATCTACATATGCTTGTGAATCTTTGTTCTCTGATATGAACTTTATTAAGTCTCGTAATAGGAGTAGCCTGACCGATGAAACTAGTAGTTCATGTATATCTCTGAAGGTCACAAGATATAAACCCAATGTAAAATCTCTGTCAGCTGTAATGCAGCAGCATAAGTCTCGCTGATCTAGCACAAGAAAAGTAAAGCTTTTTGTCGGAATGATATTTTATTTGAAAGGTAACGTAACTCTTGTTTAAAAAGTTTATTGTGCATGTTTTCTTTTGAAAGAGGCAAAACATTGTTTTTGTTTGGGCGCTGTTTTCAAGGTGAATAAATGTAAATTTGGTTATATTGTGTTTTCACTGTTTGGGTGAATTTGTATCATTTCTTCAAGGCTCTTCATATACACGTTTAAGGATGTCAAGTAGTATGTTCTTACAAATTTGGTTGGCACGCGGAAGAATTCTGTCATTGATTTAGCCGATTTCGGCACGCAAACCGAAAAAGGTTGCCCGCCCCTGACCTGGAGGAAATAATGTGCACTTCAAGAGCTACGTCCTGCTTTGAAGTTTCGTTTCCACTTTTGTATGAAGTTTTGACTCTCCAACATATTTGGTGGCACTCCTCAATAAAGCGGAGAGCAGCCCTGTTTTCTTTGGGGAAGATGCAACCTACACGCGCAGCATTTTAGAAAAAATTTACGGGATGGTGTTCAAAAGAAGCGAGATAGAACATCACAAAAGAAATTGCAAGGCGTGTGGTTGCGAAGATTGCTTTCTTCGTCCTGCAAGGACGGGAAAGCCACAACGGTGGCTTTGAATCACCTTTCATGTCATAACCCACCCAAAACATCAATGAAAGGAAATTTGGATGTACTTCTTATCAAAATTGCATACAAATATATCTTCGCATTTGAAATTTTTAACAAAAATCTTTTTTTTTTCGATTTTTGGTTCGCTTATTTTTAACAGATTCTGGTAGTTCTTCAAGATGTGGTAGCACGCTTACTTGCATATATTTTCAAACCGATTTTTTTCAGCTTGTAAAACTTGTAAGAAGTCCAACTAACAGCAAAATCCAAAGAAAATCACTATTCAGAAGGTGCGGCGAAAAAAGTACTCTTTTACCCTGAGTCCCGTTGATCTACTTGTGGCTCACCCAACATCGTTTTGGTCATATGAACAAAGTTATGATTCAGGTCCACTATACTGTAGTTTGTAGTGGCTTTCCCGCCCTAGAATAACTTTTGAAATTTGCCAAATCAAGAATTAACGCTTGATCCGTTTGCTTTCCGAAAATAACTACATCAACAAAACCCTTTTAAAACAGTATTTACCCCAATAAAGGCTGTCAGGTTGTAGGGGTGGTTTGATATTTCCGCAGAGATATGGAAGGGAGGGTCATATGTCAACAAAATTTATGACTCGACGAACAACCACGGTTTTTACAAAAGGTCGGAATATCGGCAACAGTGACGTTGGTATGAACATTATGCTGAGATGAAAGAGACCGCCGATACTACATTTAACCATAGCAACAGCTATCATTTTCGCTTTTCCAAAAACGCTATGCAGATTACATGAACGCCAGTGCCTCACGAAAATCGCCTTTCAAAGTTTGTTTTATGCTAGGCACAGCCTACAACCTAGAATCTGGATAAAAATAAAACTTGTTTCACCGGAAGATATATGTAGGATGGCCTTCTGCAGCTCATAAAAATGCCCTTAGTAAAAACTAAACTAATTAAAAACTTAATTACGACAGCATCAGACGAAGCCAAATTTGTTTATCTACGCAGCCCAACGTGAAACAGCGACGAACTACCTATTCATTCCAAACTCTTTGAAGCTGTGGTGTAACTGGTTTGCAGACCGATCTGTAACCCGCCCGGGTTCCCTGCATGATTTATGCGAATTGGTACTGCTCACTTCCGCGCTGAGTAATGCAAAGTCCTTTTATCATATATCACCGATGATTGCTGCCCAGTAAATTGTTCAGATCCAGAGTATCAATTCGCCCAATACGTGGGTAAATCCTTTGCTGTTGTGCGAAATGCTTTTATTTGAAATTACTGTTTTGACTGAGCGTGCTGAAAATCAGCTGTCATCAAGAACTTCATGCAAAGAGTATCAGAACGCTGCACCATTCACATGCAATTCTACGCGTCCCGCTACTACATGTAGAGCTGCAACTTCAAAGCTGCTTAATGTGTGAACTCTACACAAACGTCAAGTGATGCAACGAGGAACCAGTCCCTGTAAAATACAGGAACTGGAACCGTTGAAAACGCTATGGAGTTCTTAGTAAAAAACGCTAAAAATTTGAGGAATTCTAATGATATTTTCGTAACACTTACACGTGCATAGCGTGAGGTTCCTGGCTAAGGCCGACTGAGGCTGCTCTTCGCTGGTGGGAGAAGATAAAACTGTCGATGAGGCAACTGAAACAATAATGTGAGAACAGTTCCACCTTCACGCAGTTGAAAAATTCAGTTAGACTAAACAACCAAACCGAATATCAAACTGTTTTTAATATAGCGGAGCATTTCTTTTATTCAGTTTTATCTAAACAAAACCTTCCAAAATTTCCGTTGGTTTAAAAGATTTATCTTAATGAAAACCAGGTAAAGTAGTCCGCCACAGCCAGTATCATTGTGAGGTGTTGTTCCTTCAAAAACTCTTCGTGAATGTTGCACAGCCAAAAATAGATCATCCTACGGTTGCGTTGTTCTTTTTTGTGAAATTCCCCACAAGAACATGCCAATTGTCTTGACTATAGATATAGGCGCAAAGGGCCAAAAACCCTGGGGATTTCTTGAAAAAGTATGTTTATGTCCCAAAAGTAGATTTTTCAAAACGCTACCGTTTAACTTCTCTGTGTAATAAAAGACACATCTAATGCAACTTTTATCCTATTAATACTAGAAAAGAGTTAAATGGAATTGTTAAAAAGATTACAATTTCAATACAAAAAGCTATGTTTTCATTTTTGCTTGATTTGGCTCCCGCCTCCCTCCGCTATGACTGTGGCAAAACATATCTTTTTTGTAACAGTGCATTCCTCGTATCAGTTTGTGGCACTACACCGCTGGCTACAATTGCCCTAAATATTTTTAAGACTTCTCTTATCACTTTCCCGGTGAAGAAGACTGTATTGTTAGCTTTACCGGAGCCACTGACATCGTAGGCTCCAGGTCCACTAGCAACTTGACTCAGGCAACGAGGAAATTTGCCACACCAAGCACAAGCAGGTACAGTGAGGCAAATGCTTTATTTTATGCAATGAATGCTTGCATTCCACTCCATTTCCAAGCACATTGGCATAATGGGGCAAAGCTGATTGATTGGATTTGCTCTCATTAAAGCAGTCGGTAGAAATGTTTCGGTAACCAACATGGATGACTTGTTAAGCTACGACTGAGATACGAAGTTGTGCTTGCCATTCTTCATGAATGTGAATGACTACCGTTGTGGTTTCCAACACCAACTGGTTGGCGAAACAAAATTTTTGCTTCGCCGTACATTCTGATGCGTGTATCTAATTTCCACAATGGTAAGATGTCACATGACATAGCTCTCAATATTTTCAGTGAGATATCTACAACTTCGTATTTAATTCATGCTGATGCTGGAAATTGCCGTAATGTCTTCATAACATTATAAGGCATACATGACAAAAGCTTGCGTATATCAATCCAAATGCGCACATGCTTGAGTAGTAGATGCGATATAGATATTCTTGGTCGCTATAAATTGTAGTAGACATCAGCTGCGTTTATGTGGTCTTGCTTACAATAGTTGAGCACAATAGCTACTAAGACCGGTTGGAATCTTTCCCACTTCATTAGTAAATTCAGGGGTGAATAAAAATAAAAATCATGTGATTCCAACAGTTAGGCAATGTCGCCTGGCTTTGGCCTAAATTCGTTCTCTTGTTTGCTCCAGACGACGGGCGGTTATGCACGATTGCACGACCACACAAAACTCTCAAAAACAAGCCGGCAAAGTATTTCAACGAAAAAGAAATGCGATGCCTCGGCGAAAAAGCTCCTATATTTGTAGAACCACCGTAGTTAAAGCCGTGATCGGTAAACGTTTCGTGAAACAGCTGATATGTTTCACGCACACAGCGCAAAGCTGAGCTAAAACTAGCTTACCGAAACCATGTACAACATCAGCGTTAAGACATTCAAACATCAAACCAAATCTAACCAACTTACCACAAATTAACAGTGAAGCGAGGTTATATAAAACAATCAACACATTCATCACAGTCAAGGAGGCTGAACGGGATGAAAGCCTCATGAATACAACTGGGTCAGCCCGCTCATGAAATAAACAGAGTACAGACTCAGGCAGAACGATCTAGCTACGTCTTTTGTCGTCTACCAGCTGCCTGCGTTGAATCTTCTGCGGTTGCTTCTTGCACGGCCAGTACACACAGGCATAAATCCAGCGTCAACTTCGGTTTGACTGTGAGTGACAATGCTTGCAGGCAAATTGTCTAAGTATGGCGAAGCACAAGTAGCTAATCCGGGCCTCACCGATTTTAATAAAATATTTCTGAAAAACAAAAATACATGAACGCTCAGAATAAGTCTTGGAGCTGCTTTCCACGGGCATGGACAATAATCTCAGAGTACCGCCAACTGCCGAACGGCTGAAGGCCACTTTGGCATAAATAAGAAGCCACAACGTGAATCATGAAAACTTCAAAATCTGTAAGCACGCATATGTCATCGCCATGAGGCGCAAAGCTGTCGTTAAGATAACGACCATGAACTTGAATTCAGCGCTGCTACAAGGTTGAAACAGCACGGAAATAAAAAGCAGGTTACAGTGAATAACTCATGACTTAGTCAGCAAGACTCACGAGCTGTGGTCGACGACCAGGCATAAATAATGTTAATCTGTTCTTTGTCGGCGAGCAAATAACGTGGATCTTCGTTCAGTTCCGCACTCAGAACACAAAAGCCCGCCTGTTGTCTTCCACGCAATCATTTCAGCGAACTTCAATCCGCAATGAGGCCTGTTCGTTAGCATAGCGCTGCTCGGAGCGGCATGACTTTGACAAAACAGGCATGCCCGGGCTGCTGCGCGGCAAATGCAGACTGTGCTGTCCTTCAGTTCACCTCGAGCCACTTTCTGCTGAAACCAGATGGATTTCGCCTGTGTTTCTGCAATCGGTTGCTTTTACATGAAGCTTCGAGCGTGTTACAAACACGGCAGCTTTGGTCGGCCTTAGCGGTTGGAATGACGCTGAAACGGTAGTACTAACGCGAGGCAAAGCTATTTTAATTGCTTCTGTGTCAAAACCTTGTTTGATGCGGGTCCCAACTTGCGCTGTAACCGAAGCGCTCCACCAATCGCATCATTATTTTTTGAATAACCCAACTCGGCTGACGATGCACTTGTTTTGTTCACATCTCAGAACTGTTTAAAGTGTATTGCTGCTTTTTGAATTGTGATGTCAAATGATGATGTCGAAGAATGCACGAACGCTTTATTCGCTGTCAATCACCTCGTAAAACTACTAGATGTTTTTTAAAATTTCCGCTGAAGTCTTTCGCGGTGAACGGTGAACTCAGGCTTTTGCTTGTACAACTACAATCTACACGATACTGTTTCGAGTCTTCGCGACATTGCAGGCATACATAAGTGTTAGAAGCCCCGATGTTGCACATAGCAAAGAAACACTTGCGCGTGACAGCGGTGACGTATATTTTCAATGTGGCCAATTTTATATGACGAAGCTGAATGGAGAAAAAACGTTTTAAGTCTTTGCACTCCTCAGTTTGCACAATATTTTAATACGGCATCAAAAGCCTGTTTCAGTAGTGTACTACCATCATTTAAAAAAAGAACCCACGGCATTAAACTACCACCAAAATACACTAAAACCTCGCTTTATGACTGTCTCGGTATCCAGATGAAAGAGCTGCGGTCTCTCAAAATGTCTTAACGGTCACCAAGGTCAAGCCTTTAAAAACCTGCTCTTGGCTTCGGTACTCTATTTGTAATGCTTGTCTGTTTGTTAACCCACTTTGTTTGAGGTACCAGTCGTATTTGTAGGCGACTAGGAGTCCGTCTTGCTTTAATTTGGCTGAGCAGATGGCGGTTGAACCTGCAAGACTTAAGGAAACAGATCTCAACAGATGTTTCACAAATTACGTAAATACCATGCTTGAACATTTCACTGACTCAAGGCACTATAATTTTCAGTGTTGGTTTGTGAAAAATGCTTTCACGTATTTAATTCTACCTATCATAATGACGACGCGAGGCAAACCGACAAAAGTTCTCTCCGACCCGCGACATTCTGTTGGGCACAAACGCCGAAGCCCTTTCTTCTCCGCCTCGGACATTTTTTTCGCTCATAACCAAAGGTAATGGGTTTGTAACGCAGGGCACCTGCGAACAATTAGCTTTGTTTGTGGTCACTGAATGGTCAGTAACAAACAAAGGGCTTCCTGTTTAGAAAGCAAACCTTCGTGGCCAGATAAGTGCTTGCTCAAAAAATGCTGAAACTGTTTGCGGAAAAAGCAGCATATATTTACTTTTAATGCTTAACAACTACTTCTGCAACCAGTGAACGAAGTCAATACAAGGGTAACCGACAAAAAGTGAAATGCAAAGCATGCGAATTTGTTTCAAACTTTCAGAGGGCAAAATTGTCTCAACGCGTTCCTTAAGGGTCATGTATACAGTAAGTCTTACACGCAGTAAACTAAAATTTATTTTGCTTTATCGCAATAGCAGTACAACCTTTCCCTAATTTAGCCTCTAAAGATATGTAACAAGCAACGTAAACGTTTAAGTTGAACCTAAAGCGAAAAACACACCTTGGAACTTCTGAAAATATGTGTGAATAGCAAACAATTCTGCTTTCTAATCAAAACATGAAAACCTGGTGTTATCAAAATCGGTAGTAAAATGACAACTCTGAAACGTCCGAGTTCCTACCTTGGCACAGACCTTTTTCGCTACACAGTGGAAATCGTTGCCTTAACTTAATAGCTATAGTTTTTAAACTGCGTTTGCCTGATCACACAACGTTCTTGTTTTGGTTTCGAAAGAAAGCGAAAAGAGGAGACTATGTATTTAAAGCGTCCTGACAAGAAAACTCAGATGTTCGAGCGGTTATCAAAAAAAGATGGGTCAGCACATGATGTAACTCTGCGCTCCTAAATTCTTCATTTCGATAAACTATTCCAAAATATTCCTGCTCGTTTACTGCAACTGGGCTGCTCCATTTGCATCAGATTGAAAGTAGCAAGCAAGTTGCCCCTACTCACCTTGCAGCAAGTAACCGAAGTGCAGGTGGTCGGTGAACTGATATCAAGCCACTTCGCAAATTTATCTCTTCTGTTCGTTCTGCCCGACACGCGGCAAGTCAAGGTAAAGCGCGGTACGTTTTGCCTGATCTTTTCGCGGAGACAGCCCAACGTTAGCGCTCGAAAAAACGACTGACGAATTTGCTCACTCGTGACCGCTGCTTTACGTAACATGCTTGTTGTTTTTCACCTTTCATTCGCTTTGCTGTACACGTCTACCGCCTGCACAAATTCACCTACGTTCGAAACAGTTTTAGCTTCCCTTTTCTCCCCCAACATGTAAAAGATTGTCTTTTCTGCGCTATCCATTGATCAGTGCTCTTCGTATTTCAAGTACCAAAACACTAATCATTTCTTGACACAATAGTGTCCGCCTCACTTGGTACCCTAACTGATACGTCGAAGAGTTCAAGTGTTTATTTATTTGCTACTTAGACACAAACAGTTATTTTCGTTTTACACTAGTTTTATTTTCGTTTTGTTTTGTACCTTTCTGGTGTATCGCCGGATTCTCCTTCAAACTGTTGATAAACGTAAATCATTCCAACACTACTTCTCAACGTCGTAAGCGCTTATTAGCCTGTCACGTTGCTGAAAGGGTTTTACGAATTTTTTATTGAATGCTTGACCCCTTGACACGAAAGACAAACTTGAACGTGGAATATTTCTGAGAAAACCATTGTCTTCACGTCTTCTTCAAAGCACTTTGATTAATGAGCCATAGGTTTTGTGCTACCAGTTGAAAAACTACCTGAATAAGGACTGAATATGCTATTTGAATAAGGACTGGAGATGTGTTTAAAATCGCGAAACTAATTTCCCCGTGAAAAAAACTGTGATCGATTTACTTGCGCCATTTTTTGTGGCTTACAACCAGTGGCGGATTAAGGGGGGTGCTGACTGGGCTACAGCCAGGGGCCTCCAACATTTAGGGGGCCCCCAATTCCTAAGTCGGAAAAAAGTGTATTGTGTGAAAAATACACAATGCGCTGTAAAAAATACCATCGCCAATTGGAACTAATAAGTAGGCGCTCTGTACTCAATCATTAAAATTGCTTCGTTGACATAAAGATAGTTGAGTCTTTGGCGTGTGGTCTGGCCGACACTCACAAGTTAGCAGTGGCGATTCTAGAATGAAAAACCTGGGGGGGCACTGCGGGGCCGAGGAAAAAATTAGGGAGGCCAACATAAATGTCTCTCCTGCATAGTGATTTTCCGTTGTAGTGAAGATTGATTTGCTATGATTAACCCTATGAAATCCAACATAGGCTTGTGAATATCGTCAGAACCGTCCCCAGAAAGTCTTCAAACCGTTTTAAATTTTGCTGGCTAAAAGTTATCTGCTGTATATGTCAGTCAAACGAACTTGAACGCGAAATTAAGCACAAAATTGGGGGCCAAGCAGGGGGCAAGCCAAAAAAATAAAAAAATCAGGCCCCCGCTCAGAACCGCCATTCCAAGTTAGTACTCCGACGTCTAAAAAATTAAGGTAGCCTATTCCATCGGCTTGTCTTATTTTAATGGGTTTCGGATGCGCATGCGGTATCCACGTCACTTGAACATCGGTCCTGCAGACAGCCCGAAGGAAGTTGTGAGCTTGTTAAGTGGTATCGTGTCTCTCAACAATGGTGAAAGTAATTATATCTTAGCTTAGGATAATAAATCATGGAGCCATAAGGCAGGACTGCCAGAGTTGGTATATACGCCACGTATATATCCTCGTGTACTTTCATGTATTTGTGTGTTCTTTGTTACTGCAATGCATGTTTGAAGTCTAGCGCGTTGCGTGTGGGAGTGAAGACCTTACACAATACGCAATGTCAACTGGTAGTTTAATACCAATTCTAGTACAGTTTACTTCCAAGATGCAAGTTTGGACATTTTGGTACATACTACTTCTATGTTAATCGCCATTATGTGGTACAATTCTTGATAACTGACTTAAAAAGGAATAAACGCAATAATAAAAAGAAAAGTCGGCAGATATCGAGTTATTAAAACGTTAACTAATAACAAGAATTAATCCGTATCAAGCACGTCTTAGTTCTATTTACATTTCGTTCAAGTAACTCTAAGCTTGCTCACGCTAAACTTAATGACTCATTCGATTTTCGACTTTAGTAAGTCGTGAGACGTGCTTTTAGCTAAGAATTTTGTTGAGTGCCATTTCATATTTTTAGTTCAATAGAAAAATAAAAACAATTCAGTAGTGTTATGTCTTATCAATGAACGTAAAACCATACCCAGTAAGTGAAAATGAGTTTACCAACAGTTATTGATAAGTGAGTGCATTCTAACAGTCTTACTGATTTGTCCTTGATTGTGAACATAAACATGAAATACTGAATTGCAATGAGTACAATTATTATTTTTACCATATCAATTCAGGACATATCAAACTGGGCTATTATGGTAGGTAACGTTAGGTTAAATTTTGGTTGGGTTAGTTTTGAGGTTAGGTTAGTGCTATTTTGGTCGGGAATCTGGTATGGAAAACTGATTTTTCTGAAAATTATTTTAAAGAAAATTTTATCTACCTCAAAAATGTCATTTAGATATATACAGTTTTTTTAAGGTGTTTTAGGGACCCAAATCGGGTCCCTAGAGTCAGAGAAAATTATCATCGCGTGCCTAGAATCAGAGAAAATCGGGACCCTGGAATCAGAGAAATCGGGTCCCAACCGGTTAAATAAAATTTTACTTATAGATATATACAGGGGAACTCCGATAACACGACCACCCACTGCCAGTGGTGTAGCTAGAGGTTTGAGCTAGGGGTAGCAAGACTTAGCTGAAGGGGGCCACTAGCCAACACTCAGTGAACCTGGATGTCGTGGATGTCTATACTGTCTACAAATACCGAAAACATCCCAAAAAAACGCAAAAAAACAACCTACTGAAAACCAAAAGAATACTACACATCAAAATTTCAGCTAAAGAGGACCCAGCTTTTGCATTTAGCTCGCCAGGGGGGCGGCTCGCCCCCTTGCCCCCGTCAGTTACGCCACTGCCCACTGGATGGCACTCAACTGATCGTGTCTGCGGGGCTGGGGTGGTCGCGTGACACTTGCACCCCTACAGGTTTCATATATTATCGCGATGACTTCATTTCTAAATTTTTTCCGTGATTGAAATTTATTTAGCTTTGTCTTGCGTGCTGCCAGAGCCTGTCGCTACTGTACTATAAAATCCCACAACGGAAAAAGTCGATGTCGGCAGTACAAATTCCAGAAGAGTTTACAGTATTAGTGTGTTACGTCACATTGGCACTAACTGCGCTTGCACTCACGCCTCCATCCCTGTATCCACGACACTTCAGGACAGCATGATGCAGCTGATCAAATTGCTGCTGACAAGTTACCAGTTTTCCAGCGTAAGGATACCGATAGAATATGTGGTCGTGTTACGCGGTGCTCGATTAGCAGTTTTGTAACAGCTGGTCAGTGGCCACGGTCTGGATACCGCGGTGGTCGCGTTAGTGAAACAAAAGGTAATGCATTAGCGTAGGGAAGACCGCGTTAAAGTAGTCGTGATAGCGGGGCGATCGTCACGGGGTGCCAATGTACATTTAAAATATTCCACCGGTATTTTGTGAAATTTATCGATATGGTTTCAAGTCTCCAGCAACAAATGGAGACTTGAAATCAATGAGTTTCGTTCATATTGTGACGTCCATATTAGTTGACGATTCGTTTTTTTGATCAAGCTTTTTTTGTTTCAATAATACAAATACTTCAGTTCGTTCGTTCATTTTTTTCCTATTATCGACAGTTTCATATATATCGAAAGGACCCCTTTGTAAGTTTCAGCCAGGGGCCCCACACTACCTTAACCCGCCCCTGCTTACAACTATGGAAAAATGGATGCGCACAAGTTTTAATCATCGCAGAAGTATGAAAGCAGAAACAAGCAGGAAGATTCCTCAAAAACACTGGACAAGTGTTTCTCAACCGTTTGTGTTTCGTGGCCCCCTTTCAGAGACACTCAACACCATGCCCCCCTGCTCCACCAATTTTTTGGCCCTTCCCCGAAAAAGTTTTCAGAAATCAGCATCTAAAAGAAACAAGGTCGTAAGCACAGGTCTGCTTGTGACTCTCAAAGAAACGCTCTTTGGCCCCCTTGGGGACCACAGGACCCCATTGAGAAACCTTGCTCTGGACCTTTCGAGGTCCGCAAACTCTACTTTTAGATTCCACGATTGGTATCACAAAAGTCCCCAGGGGTTCGACATATACATGCTGCTGCTATGATCGACTTATCTTACTGTGATTTCAAATGCCAGCCACGAAGGTCCTCAGTCCCAGTTTGTGAAATGCAGCAAACGTAATGGAGCAGATCGACTTAAAACTTCCTCTTAGTGGGATTGCAGCTACAATTTTCTGCAGCCGACGAAAGTTATCTGCGTTTGGTCAACAGCAATTTCCATATACCTTAACTGGTGGACCGAGCGCAAGAAAACCAAGAAAATCTTTGATGAGTTATTACGCTGTTGGTCACTGAAATCAACCGGATCTCCAACAACAAATCATACCGAGCCGTTTTTCCGTTGTTATTTCCTGGTATGTCGCACGATACACGGCCACCAGCAATACACTCCGTCAACAGGTTAGCCTTAAACCTGTCAGAGGCACGTGGTTAATCATATCAGCAACGGAAATGGAACACTCTTCACGGTGTGTTGAGTTTGAGGATGCAGTCGCAGTATGGATGTCATAAATGGGCGTCGAAAGGGAGGGCAGGGGGGACCAAGGCCCCCTGGATTTTGAAATTTTCAGCAAAAAAGGTTGTTTTCTTAGTTTCTAGTGGGAAAAATCAAATTTCACCACTTTTGACCCCCTGGAAAAATTTAGGAAGAATCCACTAGTGCCCCCCTCCTGGAAAAAATCCTTCCGACGCCCATGGTGTCATGCGCTAATGCGTAATATCAAAATTGTGAAAAAGCGTAGATGAAAAAACTACGCTTTCCTAGTTTTAGCATCCATAACGTCTGCAGCAAACTTGACTGAGTCTGTCACTTTCGAAGAAAGCCGTACGAAAAGAGACTCTGCCAGGGGCGTAACGAAGGGGGGAAGGGGGGTCACAATACCCCGGGCGACGAATCACAATGGGGACGCCGAATCACTGCGGGGGGCGCGGAAAAGTCCCAACAGTGCTGTAAGTAGTTCCTTCAATACAGTAGATTTGCTTCCGAAAGACCTCAGGTTCGAACATAGGGGTGCCAAACTTGCTTCTTGCCCCGGGCGCCATCTAACCTCGTTACGCACCTGGATTCTGCTGATTACAGTTTGGCAGCATGCCATCGTTAAGCCTTTCCAACTCCAAGTTTTACTGTATTACACCTTAACTGAAAAGAAGGAAATCATGAAAGCAGCAGAAACTTCGTAGAGTATGAAAACTGAGAGCAGTATTTCAAAGCGTTCTTACACAATTAAAACCCAAATGAAACCAAATTTAGCCTCATCTGCATTCATCTGTGTTGATCATCCATCAGATTTCACCCTCATTCAAACTTTATCCGCATTTAGCATCACATCCCCGAGTTCAAGCGCTGTTCGGCCATCAACATCAAACACTGAGAGGAAAATTACAGTAGTTATCGAGGGGTGCTCGACGAGACTATGTAGTGGTCAACAGATTTTTCTTCGGCGTCCCAACGTTTTGACATTAACTTGAATTTAACTACTCAGTAGTTGTGCAAGTAAACTCAAATCAACTCATCTTTGCAAGTGCTTCCACCTTGCTTAGTTCTGCGCTTGCTTAAGCTCTTAGGCTGAATTTACGCCCAACTACGGCAGAAGCAAAAAAACTCTCCACCCATGGGCGTCGGAAGGGGGATAAGTGACCTTTCCCCCTGGATTTTGAAATTTTATATTTTGCTATTAACTTTTTAGTAGAGAAATGTTTTTCTCTTAGTTTCGGAGTTGGTAAAATGAAATTTCACCACTATTGCTCCTCCCTGGAAAACATCCTTTCGACCCCCTGAAAAAATCTACTATTTCTCCCCCTGGAAAAAGCCTTCCGACGCTCATGTCTCCCCCTCTAAACACTTTTCCCTGATCTAAAATTTATTTTTTGAAGTTACATTCGCTCTGAGCAAGAACAATATAGGCAAATAGCTTCTATTACAGAATGGCATGATGGGTCCACTTAATTGAGCGCAGCAGCCGGGGCCGTTGAGAATATTTGAGTCCAAGACAAGATAATATTTTTGCCCCTACCAAAAGATTTCCTCAAGATCCAATGACTCTTATGTCATCATTGCAACAATTACTTAAGTATGTCTCTCCGAGACAGAAATTTGGTTTGAACTTCGAGACCGAGACGTTAAGATTGTAGCGACTCAGTTTCGAGACTTGCTGTCGGCTTCTTTTTCTTCTTCTTTCGTTTGAGCGAGTTCTTTTATCCACTGCTTGGCCGCGCTATATTTCGGGGCAGGTGTTGAGTAGCCATTCGGTTGTCTCATCGTCCAGAACCGTCAGGGCTTGCAGTCCATGCAGACCGCCTACGCACCGGTCGATGGATTTGACATTGGAGGACGACATGGTCGACGGTTTGTTCTTCTGCGCCACACTCACAGGCCGCAGAGGAGGCCATACCCCATTTGTACAAGCAGGAGCGGAAACGTCCGACACCGACACCGGTGCGTAGGCGGTTAAGCCGGACCCAGGCTCTTCTTGGGAGGGTCATTCCGGGTGTGTGTGTACCGGTGTCTAGAATTAAAGTGCGGAGTCTAGTGGGGTTATCCGCCCACTCCGCGTTCCATTGATGATGGAATCATCAAATCTTATGTTACATTGTAACATAAGATCTTTGTATAAAAATATAGACAAGCTATAGACAAGAAAAAATCGCATCTCCATGTTAAAAAATACCAGATATTATAGCGCTGTCGGAAACAAGAATTAAGGAAACTTCAACTATAGCACCACTTCCAGGTCATAATTTCATTAACGAAAATTCTCAAACGCAAGCTGGGGGTGTAGGTGCCTACATAAAAAAAAATAATTTTAATTATCTTCAAAGACGTGATCTCCAGTTTAAAGAGTATGGATGTGAAAACATATGGTTTGAGTTGTTAGGAAACAAAAAATGTCAGAAAATAATTGTCGGAATAGTCCACGGACACCCTCAATACAACATAGTTGAGTTTTCTCAATCATTTTCTGAAACAATAGCAAAAATCACAGAACATAACTGTGCACATTATGTACTAGGTGATATTAACATAAATCTACTTAATGTACCAAATGATAGCAGAGCACAACAGTATGTAGATTGTAGATAATATATGCAGCCTTGACCCACGTGAGCCACTTAAAAGGCTATCACTATGTAACTCCCCGATTGCGCTAGGGAGCTGTTCAACTTCAAGCCCTCAAAAGATCCAGCAAGTCTTCGAGTCTGCAATGAAAAATATTTTTAGTTTTCAGTTTCGAGTTTTTTTGTGAGTGACGTCATAAGCAGCGTACGTTTTTGGCCATTTTGGCTAAGGTTATCTGGCCCTGGGCCCAACCGCTAGATGGAAGTACTTCGCCCAAGTTTTTATTGGAAACTAGGCTAAATCCGAGTCTTTTGAGCCTTTGATTGGCTTTCTAGAGTTTCTGTTTCAAAAGTAATGGCCAAACAATAATAAAATTGGCCATTTTACGAAAATCTGGTAATTTTACAAAAAATGGTGATTTTACCCGAACTCTTGAACGTTCAGGAGGGAAAACACTAAATCATCTTTAGAGTCAATTATTTCTGGGGACCTCCAGGGCTCGATTTTAGGCTCTTTGTTCTTTTTATTATTCATAAATGACTTATCTAATTCAAGTTTCATGAAAAGTACACTTTTTACTGATGGTACAGTTTTAGTTCAGAGCGACATTATAATCTGGGATAATTACAAAACTCGGTAAACCGTGAAATGACAAACGTAATGGATTGGCTTACCGCAAACAAACTCTCACTAAATATTTCCAAAACAAAATATATGTTAATCACAAACAAACATGTAAGCACAGAATCCTTTGCAATAAAGGCAAACGGTAATCGTATTGAAAGAACTTTGATTTACCTCGTACAAGCACCTTGTTGTAATTATGGATGAAAAACTGACTTGGAAGGAGCACTGTGAATAGTTGTGTTGTACTATATACAAATATGTTGGTGTAATGTACAAACTTAAACAATACTTTAATAACCAGACATTACGTATGTTGTATCATAGCTTAATAAACTCACGAGCACAGTATGGGATTATGGCCTGGGGAAAAGCAACGTCATGTCATCTACAACCAATATCATTTGTTTTAAATCGCGCCATTAGATGTTTAAACACAAATGAACTTGTGACTAGTAAAGTTACCAGCATTTATAAAACGCAGAAAATTCTCCAACTAAAAGAAGTATACAGTATAACCTTGAAGTGAGCAAATTCATGTACAAGTATGCTAACTCTCGGCTACAGGCTACGTTTATTAAATACTTTAAGCTCATTGCAGATGTTCATCCGTATGATGCAAGACAAATCAAAACCGGACAATTTGCTTTACAAAACGCACGTTCAAACTCAGGCGCTAAAATGATAAAATTCAGTTCAGTAGAAATCTGGTCAAAAATTCCTTTAGAAATAAAAAATAAAGCGTGTTTGGCACTTTTTTTGAGCGGAACACAAAAATGTGTCTTACTCCGCTACTGGAAACATTATTTGTGTTCCTTTTATTGGTGCACATGAAACAGGTGTACTGGTCTATCTATTTAACGCTGTTACAATGGAAATAATCGAATCAAGAAGTATCGCTGTTATATCTTATTCAGTTTGGCTTCTGGTGTGTTCACTAAAATTGGTCGCAACAAACCTTTGTATGAAGTAGTGGGATGCCATTATTCTACGAGCGTATAGCGAACAATGCCTACCGAATTGCAAACGAATTTCCGTTCTCGCGCATGACTCGCGACGTCGACTGAGAAGTCTTTTCCGCAGTGTATGTTTGGACGCCTGGTTCTCATCTGCTTAAATCACGTGGCACCATTGCAATGCTGCACTAGTTTATAATTTTTGACGCATTTCCTCTCTAGCTTTCACGAATATTTTAAATGTGTGAAAACAGCAAATGTTCAATGTGACAACGTTAGATCATGTTCTTCTGTTGGCTTGACCTTGCCTAAAACGCATCTTGCTTCCGTAGACCATATTACCGCATTTAGCATATTATACTTTATACTCAGAACAAAAGAAGTTTACTTACTGCTATAAACTGTTCCTTTACACGAAAAGTAGCTTGGTCCTAAATGACCCCTGGTCCTTCGCAGCTTCCCATCACCCCCATGCATTTTATAAATATGTGGATTTGGAAAGTCACCGCAGCATTACATTATAATAATCGTGATGGCGTCACTGATGCGCATGCCCTTTATGCTTGTGTTTCATCAAAGTAAATGTATTACTGGCATTAAGCGTATACTTTTCTACTGCTGCCAAATATATATCCTCGAGCTCGTTCATGTATTTGTGTGTTCCTTGTCATTGCGATGTATGCTTAAAACCTTGCGCGTTGCGTATGGGAGTGAAGACGTTATACACAATAAACATATATTTCAAACGAACCGTAGCAATAACAATGTTGCAAAAGTTGTACGCTTACAAGTAGATAGTTACTGTAAGTGGATCAGTATATCCTGCACGTGATACGAAGTGCGCATTGCACATGCCCGATACTTAGAGCGCAGGAGTACAAAACTCCTATTTTCAGACTCTATTTTTGACAAAGTTTTTCATCTCTTGATTTTTTTCTTGATTGCCCAGTTTGAAGTTTTGTTGAAAAAAAACGAAAAAGAA
>Ga0210059_1002535_pt1 | contig 28684 bp, 15 predicted proteins | sample Ectturendosymbi2_FD_188042 | JGI IMG/M metagenome (GOLD analysis project Ga0210059, IMG submission 188042) | Ecteinascidia turbinata endosymbiont from Florida, USA - Sample 2 (SPAdes) (version 2) | ecosystem: Host-associated > Tunicates > Ascidians > Unclassified | place: Key West, Florida...
GGATACGAATAAATGTGCATTTCCTTAGTAAAAAAGGAATCTTCAACTGGAAACACATCTTGAGCGCCTGAGGAGCCACGAGCATTCAATGCAACATATGGATGCCACGATTACATTTAGTCGCAGATGTAATTAATCGCTATGAAGAATTGATGCAGAACTAGACAGTCAGGTCATTCGATGCGAGCAATACCGGGAATCGCCTCTGCCTGCAACATTTGTTTTCTGTCGTGAAATTTATTGCTGAGCGAGGACTGGTGTTTAGAGGTGATGAAACATTGGATCGCCCAGAAAGTTCTTCCAAAAAAAAAAAACTTTTTTCAAGCAAATATCACAAAAAGAAGATGCGATGCTTATAGCGACTGGTTTTGCAACAGTTTCACAGATCGCTAATCACTATCAAATACCATGTTGCATCATAAAGTTTTGTTACAGTTGAGTTAACAAATGTGACGCCACAAGAGCACGACATAAATATTAAGAATATGTGGAAATACTAGTGACTTCATCGATCATCCCCTACATAAACATTTTGTATCCACACATGGGGCCTCCCACCACGCCTGCGACCCAGGCCCCCACGTCTCAATCCGTCGCTGATGTGACTGTTGAACACAGAAATCCGTGGTAGGCAATGCAGCGAGACAATAACTGCTGATAACTAGTGAGCCATATAGTTTTATACTGAGTAAAAAGAAGCATGAGTGAAAAAGAAGCATTGCTGCCAACGATGCGCATTTTTAGGGACTGCTGTTGTAACATTTTCTTTGTGATGTAGAAAGGTAAAGCGTTTTATGAACATGCATTTGCATTGCATCGTCAGCAACCTGCAAAGGATAAGCAAAATGTCGACTTTGCCCCCTTGGAAAAATTTCTGCGGACGCCCATGATACCTGACTATTGCTGCCAACGAAGCGTTTTTTGTGATTGTTACCGTAACATGGGGCATTTCCCTTGTAGTGTAGAAAGGATAAAGCGATTTTTTAACCGCCAATTGCATTGCATCGTCAGCAGTGTTCCCTCTGAGTGCGCAAATACTCAGGACCACCAGAACTGTTGCGCAGTGAAATCTCATTCTCGCATACTTGCAACAATCTACAGCAATGGAAAAACACGCAAACAAGAAGCTGTTTGAATGTAACGTTATTTTGTTCGTATTTTGATAAGATTGTATATTCATTATATAAGTCACAAAGTTTGTGATTGATTGAAAATTCCTCTTACTCAGCCCTAAAATAATGATGCTCACTAAAACAAATATTTGCTCAGTGCAAAATTATCTTAGAGGGAACACTGATCCTCAGTTATTTGAAAATGATAAACAAAATGCCGACATTGCCCCACCCCGCAAAAATTTCTGCGGACGCCCATGAATGACCGTGCTTTCTCGCTTTCGTTTTTTCGTTACATTCGTGCTTTCGCTCATTACGATTTATTTATTTCTTTCCATTCTTCTTGTTATTATTTCAATGAAATTACCTGCAATAATAAATGTTATATACAAATTACTATGGGTGTTGTAGACTATTCCAAACGACAATTAAAAGCTGTATGGTTCCCAATTTGAAGAGCACTAATCTAAACTACATCCAAGTGACTACGCTCACTTGCTGCAACATACAAGTCAAACAGCTCTACGCTGACTACGTTAGATCGTTGTTATGTGCCACATTGCTTGCTGGTTCCGTAGCGGAGGAGTGTTAAAGTTTGACCAGTTTCATCACTCAAGCTTCTAAACCAGCGTTTCTCAAACTTTTAATTCCATCGCCCCCCTTTCACCCTCGACACGTCGTTTTCGCCCCACAACCCTGATGAAGCAAACACAAGGTAGCAAATTTAAAGAATTTTATTTAAGAAGTATTAAATAGTTGAACCAGGCCATTGAATATCTGAACTACGCAACTATATTACGTCGCTAATATTACGTTCAGATTTCTTGTGAAAATAATTCACACTGTAGCCGGGCACATAGACGATCCAGACAAAAAATTTAATGGATAAATTGCTTTAGCAACAACCTGCCACGAATAACATAGTAAACTAAATTTTGCAAGAAACTAACAAGTCATACTAGTAGCCTACTGAAGTTAACTCAATAATCGATTAGTTGTTGAGCATTTTCGCCCCATTTGTGTTGTTTTGTTCCCCTGTCGCCCCTTTTGGTATTTTCGCCCCCTTGCCTCTCAAAATTGCCCCCAAGGCGGCGATTCCACCCACTTTGAGAAACACTTTAGAATCTAAACCAAGCTTACATTTGTTTCCTAGTAAATGTACGTATGCGAAAGTGACTGATTTACACAATATGGTCCTGTGAACCATTGGGTTCATTGCAAATCGATATCGCATCCCCCCACCAAATTAGCCTGTGTCCGCTACTGACGTTGGTCTTCGCTATTCAAGGATTGTAACCCTCTTTATAAAGCGACCCCTAAAGAAACTTAAAGTTGTCCAAAACCCGACTTTGAATATATGTCTTCTATAGGTGAGACCGTGAGAGCGTCATCCGTCTGAAGTTAACTCGAAATAGTGACTTTAAAACTTGCAAACTTTAGGGTACTTCGTCCAGGCTATTATTGCACTTGATCATGTGAGTTTTTCAAAGCCGTCGCCTATAAGTCTTAACTTCAGCAGCAAACAGAGTTACGCAATGAATTGAGTGAACAAAAAAGTAAAATTGATAAACCAATTGCATAAAAAGCGCCCTTGACACAGTTACCTATCTCTGATTGTTGTCAAACTGTGCTTTCTTAACAAAACGAGTCACTTGAACGCAGACATTTTAGGAACAATATTTGCTCTTTACCTTCTGCAAGGCCCTCTCACCATTATTTCACGGTGGTTCCCAGTGGAACAAAAATTGGCGGACCCTGCGATTTACGTATGGTGTATCAAAGTAAAGTTGTAAAGAATTGTATGGTTGGTGTTATTTTGTGAAGCTAATAGAAACTTGCAAATTTCGTAAAATTCGTGGATTGACAAAACGACTGATGCCCTTTTTTGATTATTTGCTGAAAGTCTGAAAGGGTCTTGGCAGAACTGGGTAGGATTTGTTTTCCTCCTTGTCCCCTTTAAAGTTTTGTTCTCACTGCAACGGTTTGGGCTTACGTTGTTGAATGTGGCCCCTCCTTGAATTGTTTGACCCTCCAGTAACAAAACTTGACGACACGCCTGCGTTAACCTACGTGCTCAGCCGCATTTTGTTTGAAAGGAGAAAATTCTTATTTGCTATAGTGTATACATCAGAAGGAAAAATGTAATAATATTTCCCAATATTTGCGTTTAACTTTATTTCCAATGCGACAGTGTCTTGAAGAATGCTCGACGCTGTAAGAGCAATTCAATCACAAGCTAAAATGAGCAAAGTCATCGCAAGTATTGTCAGGGCTAGTCCAATTTTGGCACGTTTTTGCCTGTTGGTGCAGGTGAGGGACATTTTGGCGTATATTCCATTTGAAAGCTAAAGTTGTTTATAAAATTAACTCCTCAGCTTTCTTTTCTGAGCTCACCGAGTTCATCATCCTGGCATTAAGCGAGACACTACGTTGCGATCTTCTAAAAATTAGAATTTGACAAATCTACTAAAAAGCAGCTCAAAAACCATTAAAACCTTTTTAGGTTGAATTTAGCTACTAATATAAATATAGGCATCACAACCTTGGTTATTAGTATTTGCTTGAATTATGCCATAATGGCAGGGCATGAAATACAGGTTGACAGATTCGCAACACCTTTTGTTTTAAAATTGTAAACTAGTTCAAATATTTATTGATAGAAACATGATAAAAATAAGATTGCTTCAATCTATATGACTGGTGTTCATTTTTGGCGCCGAAGAATAAGCGTCCAAAGCACCTGTGGTGGCGTACGTTGATCCAAGTTGTGATTCAACTGCTTTCGTCGGTTTTTGCTATCAAGCCCAGGCTTCTATAGAACTCAAGCGTGTCTCTGAGAGCTAAAAGTTAGATTTAAACTGTTTAGTTTCGCCTGGCCTAGGCAAAAGATAGATGAATCTGGCCATCACAAATTCGTGGATAACATCTGCAGTGTCCTGAGATAATTTATCCAGAGTCTATTTCCAAAATTCCGAATACCTTGCCAGCTGCTCTGTGGCAACGCAATTAATCTTGGCCAAAAAAGGCAGTTTCTACATCTTTCTAGATTCTTTCTGCAAGGTCAGAAGCCCAGTTGCACCACATTTGTTACAAACAACAAAGCAGCACCGACACAAAAAGCTTACTGAGAAGCTCTTACAACCTAAGTATTGTGCCTATTTCATTCTAGTGTAGATATCGTTCAGTCAAAAGATTAGCAACCTCTTCGCGTTCCACAAACGTCACAAAGCAACCACTTGTCGTTCCTGTGTTTCACCGACCGAGCATATTAAAGAGGAATTTTTGGAATACGGCCAAGGCCGGCGACCAGTGTTTCCTCTAAGAAAATTTTATTACACTGCGCAAATGTTTGTTTTAATGCGTATGCAATTGCGCAACCATGTAAGCACACAACCAGTAAAGCGTTTCGAGCATTGAAACGGCTATGCGATATATATACGAGATTAAATTTGGAATGTTGCAAGTGCGCGAGAACGAGATTTCACTGCGCAAATAGTCTAGTGGTGCTGCGCATTTGCGCACCTCAAAGGGAACGTTGCCGACTCAAGTACTTTTTTGCCAATTCGTTTCTTTTCATGAAAGAAGTTAACGAGAACCACTGGGTGCGCAATAGCCGCCCGCAAATTAATTAATACGTCTTGTGCGTTGACTTGGTTAAGTCAGTCCACTGCGTAGTTGTCTGGATTCCTGACAATCGCTCTAAAACGTTTGCTCTGCAGTACGGATTCAATTTCGCGCGTCACGAAAAATGTGAGATCCAAAAAACGTCAACGTTTCAGATATTAACCATCATGTTTTTCAAAACTTAAGTGAGACCAGCGTAAACTACGGTGTAAAAAATGAAAATTTATTTCCTGACTATGTCGCAATTAAAACAAATAAAAATTGATTCAGAAAATTACGTTTTGTTTCATTGAATTCGAAGCTTTGTGTTTCTATTGAATTGGCATTTAGTCGCAGCCCGCTGTGTAACTTAATAAACATTAACGTCCAATATAAAGTTTGTTTAAACGGTCGTACGCGCACATCTGATCATTGGTGGAGAACACTGCACGGTTGGTCATAACCGGCAGAGTTAATCAAGACAACGGCTGCCACCTCTACAGGTATTCATATTTCGTTTTTTCTTCCACCACGTGACATTTAAAGTGTTCACGTACCGGCGGTTGTTATCTTGGCCTTCTACCAACAAGATTACTGCATACTTTTTTCTCTGATAAAGTTCCCTGTAGCATTACAGCCTCCAGGGTTCGTATAAGGAACCAGTCATTGGTTCGAAATTTCGTCAGCTGAGTTTTAGTTAATAATGCCTCGATTCGTATATTGAATCCCTTTTATCGATATTATCACACCAACAGTGCATGTAACCAAAGACAGTACCACGAATACACTTTCAATTTTCATTCAAGCAATGAACCACGGTAAACAAAAACAAAACTGGAGCAACTAATGTAAAAATATAAATGCGCGGGTTTGATGAAGTGAGATGAAAAAAGTCTGAAATGTGTTACTCTTGAATCGAATTTTTGAGTTTTGCGGTTAGATCTTTCAAAAAACGTTTTTTATAAGATGTTTTTTTTTCTTCAGACGAATGAAGACTTAGATTTTGGGAAAAAAGATGTTTTTGCGGTTAGTGCTGTATCCAGCCTATGCTCCTAAGCTTCATATCAGAAAATGACTGCAAAAAATTTAAACAGGTTTTGTTTTTAACTTCTGCAGCAACAGCTTAAAATTGACAATTTCCAAGATTCATCGCAAAATTCCAACACTCACAATGGACTGCAAAGCAAACAATCTTGCTTTGATGTATACTGCGCGCCTGGAAAGCTGAAGGACATGAGAGCGTCGAGCAAGCAAAAAACGTTTCAATCATAGCGCATCGTGAATGTCAAAAACTGACGAAAAGCAAACTTTTGATTGCTGCGGAGGGACCTCGGTGAAAGGTCAGGTTGGTCGTTTGATCTGCGATGCAGGCTGAAGAAATGCTCTGTGCGATGAAATGCCGCACCGGCTGCCCAACCCTGTATTGAGGAGGGAAGAGGTAAGAAGCGACAGCTCGGACAACCACTTACATCAAACAACCGCGCGACAACAAAAGCTCGTCAGGTGACCAACAATCGAACACCTTCATGAACGCGAATTTGTAAAATTTCGGCTCACAAATTTACAACACGTTTGTAACCGAATGATCTGCCGCTGCTTACAGTGCATATGTATTTCAGCCCATAAAGCCTAACACGTCATAACAGTTGTTTGTCGCAATAACACGGATCTCCATCGCCAATGGGGTCTCCTGGGTTGAAAATGGAAGATTATTACATTTTTGTTTCTAGTCTTTCGCTGACGGTGCCCCTCGTTTTTTGAGCCAACCAAGAACCAAAATCTGGTTACGTACCTGCTACCACAACAGAATTCTTGAGTGCACGTCTTACCTTTGAATTTGCACTTGATCTAAGTCAAATCGTATTTTACTAATCGTTCGTTCCTGTGCGACCATGTGGGCAGCTGTTGCTGCGAGATGGCCATTCGGACGTAAGATAATGGTTTCCTGTGCATCAAAACCAAGTCAGATGTCAATTTTTGCACCGCAGACAAATAGCAGGTGGTGAAAACAAAACAAACTTTTCCATCCCCAAGATCAAGGTGAACTAAGATAGGAAGTTCAAGCAAACAAACTGACCAGAAAACCATTGTTGGAATGTTTTTCTTTGAGCCAGGCACCTAAATACGGCATTCGTCGTGTGGTATCAAACTGATGAACAAAAATAATGCAAGATTTGAGATAGTCGCTAGCTTGCTTTGCCCGCTTTTTAAATCGATCAATAAAATTGCAGCCTTTCGCATAATCTCAACACCTGAAGTGTTCAAACGAACCGCATTGGAGCAGCAAGCACAGGAATTTAACGTTGTTGGCAAAAACAGAATTCTGGCAGGAATCTTAGGCAGCAAACAGAATGACAAAAACTGGGTTAATATTTAGCAAACAAGCTCGGTCAACTCGGGGTTGCACAACAATCTCCGTGAGGCCAATGGCCGCTGTGAAAAACGACAACGGCAGTATAAACTGTCTTGACGCCTGAGAGCGCAGATTATGTGAAATCCTCATTACTCTCTCTCTTACACGCAACAGCAAAGCAAACAAAATTTAGATTACCTGAGCGCCTGCGCATTCGATGTGCGCCGTCCTTGCAGATATGCGACAATGAAATCGCATATATGGCTAAAACGGAGAGAACGGCCAGAAAGGAGGCTATGATTGCATGAACTGGCAAGTCTGATTTTGCCGCAACAGGAGCTGTGTGATTGCTCGGTTCAACTACAGTAGGCAAACAGAATTTGTTGAACACAACTGAAAGGCAGTTATCACATATGCCCACCGCACCCTGTATTCGGAAATACAATTGATCATGTCAAGCAATACGGGACGTGAGTTTACAAAACTGTTTGCATTTCTGGGTTTGGAAACGATTAGAAGCGCCCTCTACAAACGGACTAAACAATGGACAATTGGTAAGAAAAGATCCTTGACAAATAGAAGCTGTGACTGGCGACTATTGAAAAAGTGTGGTTCAGTGTTTGGTTTTCAAACCGCGTTGATTTTTCGAAAACAGCAGGCCGAAAACATAAACTGCAAAAGTAACTTACCATGAACAATGACGTTCTGATAAAGCTCAGGACCGTGGCAGTTTGCACCAAATGCATCGCACAGGCGCACTTGTATTTTCCACTGCCCCCCTGAAGGTAAGTCGAGGAAGCAAGCGTGCGATCGTGCGAAAATACACCACTTTTCTGAACTCTGTGCAGAACTGCAGATAGAGTAATAACATAGGTCAAACGAGACTGATAAGAAATAAGCATTTTGATCTTACACGTATCACTAAAAGTTTGCAGTGAATGCACTGCATTTCAAGCCAAAACAATAAGGAAGTAAATCAATAATCACTCTCGCACTTGGATCTAAACAAGTGGTTCTCAACCATTTCGCTGAAGGGAGCCAAATCCAGACCTACGATTTTGATTAGAGAGCCGCACTAAAAAAACTTTAACACAAGTCAGTTAACACATTTTGTTTTGCTGCAGAGCGGGATCTATACAAAAACTAATACAGTGTACTCTAGTTAATACATCCACTTTGGGACCAGCCACTTTCGGATGTAATAAGCGATTATTGTAATAACCGATTTTCCTATAATTCCAACTAAACAACTCCAAAAGGGTAAAAATGATACGACTGACATTTTGTACTGTATTTATTCAGCACTGAAAATGCTGCGCAAAGTGGTTGACTTAGGTGCAAACGTTTTTCTGAGATGGTCATCAACTTCTGCCTACAGAGCATTAAACATGTCCACCTTCTCAAATGCTATTCCGTCAAGTAAAAACAGTTTGCCTGAATGAGAAATCAGAAGTGGATCGATTAAGCGGTGGTTGGATGTATTACCGGAGTTTTTTAATGGGAAATGCTTAAGAAGATTCCGTTTCAAGCTATTTGGATGTAACAAGCTGTTGGTTGTATTAGCCGATGGTGTATTAATCGGTGTCGTCTGTAGAGGTTTTATTGAAAGACTGCTGAGACCCGCAAGGAGGGTGCATGGGAGCCGCGGTTGAGAACCACTGATCTAAACGATTTCGCTGCTCGCAGCCAACTTATTCCGTAACTCTACTGTATTAGAGGGAGCCAGATACAAATTTCAGAGTGCCAGCGATTTGTAAATAGGTACTAACTGAGCTGAAAGAAACACACAACTTGAATAAATAACTCGAGCTTTGACTTACGGTGTACTTCAGTTAAATGATAAAGAGGTGCTCCATTCCCACGACAATGCCTGATAGGGTTTTACTTTTTAATGAAGTGTTTCAAGAGATAAATAGAATAATCAAATGGAATGGGTAGCCAATTGCAGTCACAATTATCTTCACAATATCATACATAATTATCAGACGCTTCTCGCTACCCGACACATCAGCACTTTCTAACTACACGGCATTACTGTACATCAGGAAAACTGACGATAGAGCCTGCTGATAGCGGATGCAAAACATAAAGATCACCCTCGAAACTGAACTACAGCATACTGGCAGCAAAATAAACTTGAGACTTACTCCTCATCATGCCCCACACCAAGATTGCGAAATAAGCAGAATTAGAGAATAAAAGTTGTTAGTAAAACCGAAGTGCCCATTCCTAGTATTGCATTTGCTGCTGCTTGATCGCTAGGAACTTACATCCATGATACTGACTTAGTTAGAGAGACAAACGACTGTTCCACTCTCAGGCCATTAGCTTTGTTCTTCAGAATGAAACTCTGGTATTTGGCTGATCGCAGGTAAACACAGTTTTACATTTACCTTCATCAGCATTTTTCAATTTTCATTAAAACAAACGTTGCAAACAATTCTGTTCTTTGTTGCAATTGTCTGGGGATACTGACAGACTCGTTGAACCTCAATTTAGCTGTTTGTACAATTACGTTACACTATAGTGTGTCATTCTGGAGTCAGTACTACCATTTCCCTGTCAAAGAATACAAGCAAGCACATATACAGCGATTAGAACAACTGATTTTTCTTGCTCATTGTCGCTACGCCAAGTAGTTCTTGTATTCTGTTACATCCACACAAATACAAGTTTGATGCAAATTTTAAGTCATTAATGTTTCTTATAACGTTTTTCATCGTTTTCCATTATTTGTGGGTATAAGTTAACTTACTAGCTAATAATTTTCTATAATCCCTCACCTTTTCAGTTGTTTTCATAGGATTTAGCTTCTTGAAAAACAATACGGGTTGAGTGTTAAACCATTGAATGCTGATGATTATCCCGCTGACCCACTTCAAAATGTAAGTCTCCCTAATTATGAAAAGCAGTGAGGAAAATCTTTGTAAATTTTAGTTTATAAGAAACGTTACCTGTTGCGTTTTTTGGCCTCTATTTTCACAAGATCCAGCGACGAATCAGGAATAAACGCTGCAAGAGAGCTGCTGAATGAAGTGTTAAGGTACCATCTCACCGAACCGGACGAAGTGTCATAGAGCATCCTTCCAATGGTTGGGTCAGATGTTACCAACCTCGAACCATGCGATTCGTAAGTAGGATACGGGTCATTTGTATACTGCGGGTTCAGAGAGTTGTTGGTACCTGGCGTGCTCACGTTTTCTTTGGAGATGTGAGAGTTCGTGATAGCCGGTGAAAGAGTCGTTTTCATAGCTTCAGCAAAATATTGATTGTAAGAGAAAACCATTTGGTGTCTTCAGCAGTAATTCTACAATATTTATTCGCCCTGAAATAAGTCAACGCAGCACTCATCCGCTGAAAAACGTACCACAAAAGTGCTTATTTCGCTCTTTTATTTACTGAAATCAACAAACCTTTTGTGACAACAGAGCAATTATGTACGGGATTTCCTGTTCCATCGGCATCATCCATGTAGAGAGTGGTCCCGTAACGGCGACCGGAAAGCAGTGACGTCACCAGACAAAAGGTCTTATTACATGGAACTTTAATATGAATGAGGCTTTGCTGGTCAAGCACTTTGCAATAGAATTTTGTGTTTTTCAATGAATGTGAAAGCATCTCCCACTTAAGAATAAAACTCGATTCAGTTACATCAGCCACAGTGAAACTTCGCAGTTGAAGAGTTCTTTCTAAAATCAAAAGACAAGTTTTGAAAAATGGATAAAGAACAGCTTCCAAACAAATCTTTTCTTGTTGAAGAACCAGCCAATCAGAAAATATTGCAAGTAACCTCATTCCAACAATGAAACCATGCAGTAAAGTTACTTTAAGTAGATGAAACACCATGCAGTAAATTTGCTTTTAGTAGATTCCCTTTTTCCAAATAGTCCGAGGTGAAGTCAGCTCGCAACTAAGCAGGAAGCAAATCGCTACTCAGAAAAATCTTTGCTGCATCGAAAGTAATCAAAAGCAAACATCTGGAAGAACATTTCCGACACACCTGAGCAGCTGATGTCCGCAGATCGCTCACTCGTGCCCATACTGTTTTTAGCCAAGCAGCGGTAAATGCCGCAGTCGTGTAGACCGACTCGAGTAACCTGTTTTTGTTAAATTTTATTAAGCATGCAAAAAACATATTAACTACCAGCATTAGTGAGAAAAATTTGAAACAATCGACACATAGTTCAAAGTAAAAGTTCCATCTTCTTTAGAAAAAATCTGACTTCATTTTGTTTTACCGGGAAATAGAGAAATCCTTGAAAAGGTTACTGCAAGAATCCATGCAATAAAATGAATTGGCACGCTATCATTCGTTACCAACTGGTTCTATTACCCTTAAGGTGCTTTGCACTGACAAGGGTGACAGTTTCACTGTTTCGATGTAAGTTCTGCCTCTGCTGCCGTTACTGATTGGATTCAAACTCGCCGTGATTTTTATTGAATCAGCAAAATGAGACCACTCTATTGTTGGCGAAGGGTAACCAGAAGATAGGCAGGTTAAATTTGTGTGACTTCCAATAAACACTGAATTCGAGGCAATAAGATTTGTCACAAATGGTGGGTCTGCAAGACAAAACAAACAACGTAAGTTGTCTACATGCACAGTAGCAAGCTGAGCTCAAACGACTCAACCACAAAAGCCTAAGCTTGAAAGAATGAGAGACTCCAGGCTGAAATCGACGAGCTCCACCATGCGGTTTGCCCCAGGAGAGAATGAGTTGGTGATTTGTACAATAGCTGCATCTAAAGACGCAATGCACACTTTGAGTAATCTTTATTTCAAGTAAAGCAACTGACCGAATGACTCCAAATTATAGTAAATAACCAGGCTGAGTCAGGGTAACAAAATAAAACGAAAACAAAACAATTTTGCAATGAAAACGAAAAACTTATTTTCAGCAACTTTTCAAGTGGTTTGTTACTCTACCGCCATAAAAATATTGTACAGAATATAAAGCAAAAGTTGTTTCAAAAAGATTCGTTTTTATTGCAAGAAACTGACGATACCGCTACAGATCACTCACACCCACTACTTCTTAAACTGGTGTTGGCTGCAGACAAGCTATATATAAGCAGTGATGTATAAACTGCAGGGGGTTGAGCACCACATACAATTCATCGAAAGTCACGCAAACGGTTTTGACCGTTTTGTATTTTTGAAAGTCACAAGAGGGGTTTTAGGGTTGACTGAGAAAGATCTACTAACAAGTGATTACTGGCCAACATCTTCCTGAAGCGTTCTTCTCCTGCAACTACACACTCGAGGACTTGCAACTGACATAAGTGAGCTACAAGGAAAAGATAGCAAAGCAAGCTTACACCGAACGCGCACAGTAGTCTCTGAGAAAACCATTCCCAGCGAGTTCTCTGCTTGGCATCTGTACATCCCACTGTCAATGGCCGTCAGATTAGTGAGTACAAGAGAGTTGCCGTTTGTTGCAATTCTGTGGCTTCCATTGTTAGTTATCTTCAATTTTTCGTGGTACCTAACACCAAAACCAACTTTATATGTGTAACTTATGATCTATACACAGACCAAGATTTCATTCTAACTTCTCTAAAGCATAATCTAAATCAAACATTATCAAGGAAACAGCAGGTATTGAGTTGAATTCGAAGACAACCCTAAGAAAGGTGTAAACTAGCATTAAAAAATGTCACAAGCCAGGAAGGTTTCGAAGATTGGAATACAGACTACCAACCACACAACAGTTTTGAAACCAAGATACATCTCGAAACCACCAATTGTGAATTGAAAACGATAGCCTTATTCGCATTGCAAAAACCACGCTGGGTTAAGATCATTAGCTCTAGGTTAGTGTGATGTAAAATTTTTCGAAAACCAAGAGATCGCTGTGAAAGTGAAATCGCGAAAGTTTAGTTTTTGCACAATTCCAGAAAGAATCGCTTGGACAAAGAGATGCGTGGTCGATATAGGGAAGCATTTCTGGGATACGAGTGCCTAGAACCACATCCAAGATCAGGCAGAACTTTTGACAGCTATGTTTGTGGTATCCTGATAAAAATTGTTTGTCAGGTAGATGTTGACAGAAAAAGTTTGCATAGTGAGCCAATGTCTTTGCTTACTCAGAAGCTTAGTTTGAACAGTTTTTGAAAAATCCGTTTCCTCCAACTGCTGCTGTTTTGTTAAACCTTTACGTATTCCTCGTTTTCTCGTTGTACGAGCGGCAAAGTTCCAACGTTAACTCAAATTTATTTTCTAACTGATATGTGTTAACTGAAAGAAGAACATGTCCGTCACATGTTTTCCTTTTGTTCAATTCCTTTTACAATTACAAATGTAGGTGTGCAACACTCATCACAGTCCACGAGAAACAGTTTAGTAGATATGGGATTATAAAATCAGTCATCGGAAAATTTAGCACTGAAACACATGGGCTAATAAAAAGATTCCATTGCAATTTTCAAATGAATATTCGCAAACGTTTTCTTAACGATAAATGCTAACACACACTCAACTTTTCCTTTGTAAGAAAGTATGCTTCAAAGCCTGGGAAAGATATGAGATGACATTGAAAAATTTTAACTGCAATGCTAGTTTTAAAAGACTTGAATTAATGTCACACGAAAAGGTAAAATACTGTATGATTGAAAATACCGAAATATTTTGCTTCTGGCTATTTCATGGGATTTGTAAGATCAGGCGACCTATATATCGGTGTTAAAACTCTGAATTGATTTTGAAAAATAGTTTTCTTGTCAACTTGAGAAAATCTTGCTCTTCATACACTGCCTTGCTGTATTTCAAGTGTTGAAACAAAACAATTATTTGTATTCAGCAACAGAAAATACACTAGTTATCTTTTCAAAAGAAACCTTACCAGTGCATATTTATACAGTATGGTGAAGCGCTGCTGATGTTGTTGGTATTTATTCTTCCATATTTATGTTACGTACTGTAGTATAAAGTGTATTTGCAAAGCACAAATGGAAACCGGATTATGGTCAGCAATTATATAACTGTAAAGGTCACACTTAATACAGCAAAGCTTGCAAGCTGATCTTATTAATGGGAAACAAATGAATAACACAACGAACGCGAAATTTCGAAAAGGTAGCAATCACCAAAACAATTTACCAGGTGAAAGAAGCTTTTGGCAAAGCATCAGCGCTGCAATGCAAAGTAATGTTCATCCCAAGCTCCACGTCCAAACTGATTTTTAATCGTTTTGTCATCATTGGAGCGTCTAAGAAAAACAAAATACCATCAAAACATATATGCTAAACCCTCTAGAGTTTCAATAGTTGTAAGCCACAGTAGTGGCATACGCAAGTGAATACACTGCACTGCATTTCGCAGGGAAACTAGTTTCGAAATAAATTCAATGCATTCACTTGCGTACGCCACTATGCGGCTGCCAACCAGGGGTGTAGTGGGGCGTGAACGCGTTAAAACGGGGTTCCCACACCCTTTTCACGTTTTGCTTTAAAATGACCTTGAAGCTGTTACAAAATGGTTATATTTTGGATACGTTCCCACGCCTGTTTTGTTAGCGCTACACCCTGCTTACAACTATTGAAAGACTGTTAGGTGCAAGCTTGAATCGTCGCAAAAAGATGAAAGTGGAGCCAAGCAGGCAGATTCCTCACAAGTTGGCCACGAAGCTACAGCCTGTTTTATTACTGTACCCTCAAGATTTGAAATATAGTCACGATAAAGTAGACGTCCGCGTAGTTGTTCATACTGCTCTATGATACAGTACAAATTTTAGGGTCAATGAAGCTTCATTTCAATTAAAAAATGCTGCTAAAATATATCGTAAAACATCTAAAACTCTAATATGTACACCAATCAGTGCGAACAGTCTCTCGTGTCAATCTGATTTGCTGAAAGTCGTTTCCTGGACAGCGTCAGCTAGGACCTTGGTTCGTCAGGGTAACGTAAATGTACATTTGAGCTTTCACTAAAATCTCTATTAAACCGAACCAGCCAACAGTGCAAAAAGTTGGAGAACTGCAAATATCAGAATCGTAATTTCCTCTGTGATCTTAGTGCCGTGAAAACATTTTTGCAAATGTTGTGTTATAAATACAAATGCGATTCGTCTTTTTAGGGCATGATTTGAAAAAACGGTAGATTTTTAGTGCAGTTGCAAAACACAGGTTTTGTGTTTGTGCTCAAACAAAACAGCGTTTCTGTCGACCATCTCAACTCCAGCAGTGTTGTTTGGAAGGCCAACAACATTTGCCTGGCATAAAAAAGCCATATTTTGTGACTTATTATCAAAGAAAAATACTTGATAATGGTTTTACTCAGTAATCTATTAACATTGAAACGGGCATACAGCATTTGAAGTTTCGGATTTTCATCTAGGAAGGAAGACTCGACATCACGTGACCTTTGACAAAAAGGAATCTGGCCAAATCATGCGGAGCGAAAGCCGGAAAATCTGGACAAACTTTCTCTGTTTTTCCAAACAACTTTGTTACTCTAACGTTGTGTTTGTCAAAGTGGCTATGATTTTATAATAAATACTACGGCCAAAGCAAACGATACAACTGACATCTTGCAAACGTTTCGATAACAACTGTTATCATCTTCAGTGCATAGCAATAGAACTGCAGTGATCTTGCTGCAGGTTCTTATTGGTTAATCAGGAGAAAAGCGCTGTCAAAAAGGAAAAAACGCAAAAGGCTGTTTCGGTAGTGACGTAGTGGCGCGATGATTTCATGTGTATTCTGTGACAATTAACATCAGTCCTACACAGAGTAAAAATAATAGACAGAACTAGGCCCGTAACTAGGGGAGCGCAGAGGGAGAGGCCCTCCTGGAAATTTTTTCGACCCCCTGGAAAAATGTGTTGGACATAGTTTAAAATTTTGGGCCCTTCTCAGAAAACTCTTTGCCTCCTCTGGTGTCCCAAGCTGGTTACGGGCCTGGACAGAACTCACACCACACTTCCACATTCGTCACAGCTTTCGTTCCTCTCCCGATGTCGTTGCAGATAGTACAGGAGAACAAACCGGAATCGTTTCGAAGCGCTGGCCAAAGAGTCAGGTTGCCGCCACCATGAGTTTGGTATCGGAAATGGGAAGATGTTCGGGAAAACCACTTCCCAAGCAAGGGTATATCCCATTCATACCACGGTGCAGGGTTGCCGATTCCCACACACGGTATTGAAAGCAGCTCACCTTCAGCAACAACGTATTTCGGCGATGGCGAAAGGGTTATCAGTGGTTGATCTGCAATTTAAGCAGAGGTAGCCGTTGCCTAACCACTGCAACAGCGCAACGGAACAGACAAAAACGTACAATGAACGTTTAAATCCATCGTGATAGATGCAGGTTTCCCCACAAGGTTGTAGGCCTGGCACGAATAGATCCCGGCGACAAAGCGCTTCACTTCTTTAATTTCTAATCGACTTTGATTGTGGGAGTTGTATATTCTGTAACACAGATGAACTTTAGTTCGATCGAGCACATACGAAGCGGAAGCAGATCTTGCAATGCATGCAGAGTTTGCGATAGACGTGTCGGCACGTAGCACGCCGATAGTTACTCGGAACTACACTGCCAACTGAAGACATTTACCAGTTATGCTACGATCACAGGTCTTGAGCTAACTGGCCAACGGTTCTGTCGGTTATGGAAGACTCCTGTTGAAATGCAACTGTGCTGTAGTATCGCACTGTGCATCATTAACTCTTTCTTACAACACAAAGATTAGCACAAGTACACCTGGTGCAGCGATTCGTTGGGTCAACTGTCACTCATTGATTCTTGCATAGTTTCAGCTGACTTGTTCCGTCCAGTGTTGGATATTCGTGTAAGCACTAAACAAGGGTGCAGAACTATCGACCGATCCGCCCCAGCTGTAGTTACTTGTTTTATCTTCTGCTCGGGTATGCATGCGGTCGGAAACGACTCAGTTTTGCGAATGGCACAAAAGTAACCCACTTGTAGAACAAGGAAGTGAAAGGTGGTATTCAAGCCAAAAAAGTAGCCTGCTAGGCATGGATCCAGAACAAAGCTACATCTTGGTACGCTAAGGCGCGAAAGTTCGCAAGCACTCCCGGTGAAAAAGTCCAAAATACCAAAATGTTGTATTACTCAGCAATGAGGAGGACATCCTTGATAAATGGAGAGAGTATTTCAAAGATTTTTTAACCCAAGTATTAACTATTTTTTGATTATCCACATTAAATATTTTAAACCAGCCTTAACCAGGGGGCTCACGGCTCATGACTGTGGAGGCCCCCTGTTTGTAGAGACCACCGGGCAAGTGCCCACTTTCCCCTCCCCTAAATCCGACCCTGGTTCACAACAGAACAAATAACATATTGCAGATGAGTGGTTGGCAAAGTTTTCATCGCAAGGACTACATCCCAAATTCCAACGTTTTACCAAACCGTTTGCTTTCTTTTGCCGCTCTTCGCCATTTGTCTTCAAACTTAGCGCGTGGCTTGAGCGTGCCGTTTCAAAATGCCCTTCGGTCTCCGTTTCGAAAGACCCAGGTCTCGGTGTCAAACCCTTAGTGTCGAGACTTTCAGTGATCATTCAGACATAGCATTTTGGTGAAGGTACTACAGTGCGTTCAAAAAAATGTATGTTTTATTGTAAAGCTCAAGTACCTCAACTTTCTCACTGTTACTTACTGACAAGAGAAAAAAATTGACACCAAGTCTGATATATTCTATATCAGTGGTTGTTAACGGGGGAATTCCTCCCCAGAGTAGCCTCATTAAATTTCCAGGGGTGAGCGAGCCCTTACGCGCTCTACAGCATGAACAGTTTTTGTAACTTATTTTTACAAGTTAGTGCAACTTCTACAACTTATTTAAAGTCAGGGGGCTTGGAACAAAGGACAATTACTAAAGTGAGGCGTGGTAGAGAAAAGGTTAAGAACCATTGTTCTATATGTCTCTAAATTACGTGAGTATATGACAATGGTGGACAAACTGCGGCCCACCGACATGTTTTGTGTGGCTCTTCTAGCTGATTTGCAGTAGCTCAAATTGATAGCGAGTTGTCGCCTCATATTTAATGTTTGTTTCATTTGTCGACTTATTTACATGAATTCCTAAGGTTAGTTGCCAAGGAGTCTACGCGATTTGATGTAGGTCATTTTATGTAAAAATTCTTTATCAGATTTGTACTTGACACTACAAATTGATCTTGCGGCTCGCTGGTGTTTTTGGTTTCCTGCCAATGACTCTTCTATTGAATACGTTTGCCCACTCCTGCAGTGTATTGCTTAATTCCAACAGGCCGCCGAATGCCCACCAATGGAGTAGAGCGATCGTGCAACGAAACAATGATAACAGTGAGGGTTCACGGAGCTAAAATGGAAACATACGCCCGATCACAGCAGTGAGACTAGTGTGGTGGTATGCCGCATTTGGCTTCACAGCCAGGGGTGGAGAAACCGGAGGAGCGCATGGACCTAGGCCTCCCAGTTTTACATTTCGAATTTTGCTTAAGTAAGTTTAAGCAACACAATTAGTATTGGGTCCATTATTAAAGTAAATCGTTTATTGAAAAAAAATTCGCAGAATTTTGGCAATATTATTTGTAATTTGGTAGTGAATTTTGCAGAATTTCGTAAATATTTGGCAGAATACACCGCGCACAATCTGGTCACCCTGCTCGGGCTTGCTTATAAAGTGTTGTCGAACAGTGTTGCCAGATGGTGTAGTGCCACACCATTTTTACAAAATTTATTTTTACAAAAATGGTGTAACTTTACATGCTTGTGTGAAGAAAGAATTCCGTGCTACAACATCGAAAAATCTGATGATGTAATATGTGGACGTTCCTTCAGCTTTGTGCATGTTGTGTCTGTGTATATATTTGTGAATGAATTTTGTTTAATTCTAAACTAATTCCATTTATGTGGTCAAGGTCAGTGTAGCATAGATAGATAGGGTGTAGTGCAGATAGAGGTCGTTGAGGGCTTCTAAAACGTTGCATAAAATTGCTTAAAACATGCTGACAAATATTAATGACGTTATATTCCAATGCTTGTGACGTCACAGTTGCCAATTCCAATTACAAGCAATTTCCATAGTTTTTTTGACGTGCACTTGTGCCCTCCACTTTGAAAAAGATGCCTCCACCTCTGCTCACAGCCGTGTACAGCTCGTGGGATTAGCTTTCATACAGAATGAGCATTTGCAAACCCTTAAAGTACAACATACCTACGGCGTTGAAAAGCGCATAAGTGTATAAGCGTATTAAACCTACTATAGCAGCAAACCATTTTAGGCTGTGTATTTACATTACCTTAAGTAAGGCAGCTTTTTCTCAGGATTGAAACCAAAAACACCAGACCTGGAGAAAATTTGGTTGGTATTAGCACCGCACAACACAATACGCACCTTTCACAAAGCCTTATTAAATTACAGTCTTATGATTTGCTAAGCAAATTATATTTAGACATCAGTGAAACATTAGAGACGCATGAACTTGTTTTTTTTGGAAAATTTTGCATGCGCCAACCGAAACGAGTGGGAAATACTCAGCGCCTTCTTTTGTTGCGCTAAAAATATTATATATTGTAACGATGAAAGTCGTGGTTTTCCATATTGTGCGTTGAAACCAGTGTTTTTAAAACTAATTGCAACGTTTCACTGATCAGCCACACGCTTGTAAAGAGCAGGGCATGTCGTTATGTGTGTCACTTTCGCCACAATGCTATCAATATACAGAATCCACTTCTGACTACAACAAAAGAACGAAGTACAATTTAACCTTACCATCCAAACAAGTCTATAGATTCACCGTTGAAAAACCATTTGAATGAAAAATTTTGTGGGTTACCAGCCGCTTCTACCATCATATATACATCTCCTCCCTCAACTGCTACAACAGGACCTTTGGTATATTTCTTTATAGTGGCAGGTCCTGGAAATTTTATAACTTGTTATATTTAGCTATCAAAAACAAGCAAAACCAGGAAGTTTTGGAGAACCTTATCAGCATCCGTTATGCTGTTTGAGGATACATCAGTTTATCATGAAAAGTTAGTAAGACAAAAACGTTGCCAAGAGAATGAAAAATACTTTTGTCGTAATTGCGAGATATGGCAAAAAGTCTCAACTTACTCTTCAGAGAAAGTGCATATTCCAAGCTGCGCGAGTCAACAACATTTCGAACTTCACAGCGAAAGATTCCTTCTTTGAGTGGTGAAAATCCTACCAAAGGTCAGTTGTAAGCAATAGAAAAAGTAGCAACGGTTTGTTGCATTTTTATTTCACTTAGTACTTATTCGTAAGCCTTTTCCAGAAATATTTTCTAAACTTCCATCGAGAACATTCAACTTTTCTTCTTCACTTTTGTTTATCCCTTTACGAAAAAACCTGAAAAACACCGCAGTACAAGCATTTTGATGTGAAAGCTGCTCATCTCTCTTAAAAACTGCGCTTTACTTATAAAACACAAAGAGAATCTGACAATGCCAGGCTCTTGCTTATGATAATTTTAAGTGAGCATAATATAAACAGCCAGGCCTGACATTGGCAAGAAACCAAAGAAAATGCTATAAAACCGGTGTTTCATTTTTGTATAAGGGTGTTTCAACATACAGGCTATAAGGGTTTGTTTCTTATCCTGGTGCATTTTATAACTCTGAGATAAGTTTTACACGATAAATATTTTAACAGAAGTTGTTTTATTTTCCTGTTGTCTGGAACTATTGGTTGTGTTGGTATTGCAATGATTCCCGGGCTACGAATCGGGCTTCGATGTAATGCTGGATCACAAGGCAACTAATGATATATTTCAGAGAGACTTTGACTTCTTCAAAATATGAAAAACTTTCAAAACCGCCAGTATTTTGATATCGCCCATCACTTGTACAAATTCTACTTTGGTGTGAGTACTTCGTACTTTTCAGAGCGTTGTTGACATTGCACTTTTGACAGAAACTCTTTCAACTTGCCTCCAGCCAGGGGCGGATCCAGCCAGTAAGCTTAGGGGGGCGATTTCAGTATTATTTAGCAGTCAAGTTTCATTATGGGTTCACTACTGTAAGAGAGATGAAGTACACTTCACAACACTACTGTGACAAAACAATGGAAGGAAAAATGGCTTTATATCGCGAATGTTGTTTATAGATTTGTACAAAATCATGGTAAAAAAGTTACTTTCTTAGGTTTTAGGGGGGACGATCGCCCCAATCGCCCCCCTAGATCCTTCCCTGCCTCCAGCTGCCGAGTTGCTCTTCGAAAATAAACCTGTGACCTTCCAGGGTCCAGTACGAATTAAGGTGGGTTTTCATCGAATTTCTAGCTTGAGACATCTTGTGGAAGTTCTGGTAAGATTTATCTTGCGAAACAAACACAGTTCGGTGTAATATTCCGTTAGTCGCTAAACATGCTTTTAAAGTTGTAACGTTTGGTTATCAAAGTTTCACTGATCCAATTTAATTGTGATGCCTCAACTACGTAATCTCTGGAGGTAAAGCAAGTTTTTCGCCTGACCTAAAGGAAACGTGGCATTTACAGATTGAAAATTTGCCATAGGTGTTATGACGCTACAACTTCGAAATTTATTGCCAACTAACCAAGGCAAATTGTATATAAGTTAAGGTCAAGCAGTTATCTCGCGAATAATAACCCTCTGAGAACCAGCTGGGTGTTGCATTCAAGTACTAATGGTCTTCGTTCATCAAAACATGTAACGCATGCGTTCTTCGAAAGATGGAGGCAAACTGCGTCACGTCCTTGTCCCTAAACTTTAAAGGCACTGTTGCAAATATTTAAATGGAATGGACCCGGTAGTAACTCCAGTGTTGCTGTCTCCCGGTAGTTTAGCCAACAAAATCCTAAGAAAACTGGAATGTAGTGTGAGTAGATAGCCCAAGCATGTCATGCGTAAAATCACAATGAAAATAAAGCAATAACAGATAATGGCTTGTCAACAAAGAAAGATGAGGTTTGTTTGCTGACAAAATTATGTACTTATGTAAATGCGCAATAGTATCAATATTAATGATAGAGCGTCGAAACATCTTCTTAGTCTCGAGACGTGTCTGGGTCTTTTCAGATGGGTATTAGTGTTGGAGTCAAAACACTCATCTTGGATTTCGCCCTGGTTTCAGTCTCGGGGGACACTCGAGCGCTTAATTTTCTCGCGACTTGGAATGGTTTATAAATATGGATTGGCAACGCTCCATTAGTTCAATCAAATCTGAACTGTTGGTGTTATCCTCGTGAAGAGAAAACTAAGAAGTTGGCAAAATATACGGAAAACAACTAAGTTGAGCTCAGGCGTCCTGATGGCATAACAGTCAGACTTAGACAACTAGAATTAGGAATTCTAGTTGTCTAATTAGACGAATTAGAGCGAAATGCCGGTAATTTTAATCCAATTTGTGAAAAGCTTCTAGACTCTAATTTTAAGACTAATTGATTTAACTTATGCAAAATGTATCAGTCTTTATAGCACTCATTATAACTAGATAAAAATTATTTTCCATGACGATATTTTTAGAAAACATTGACCTTTCCGAGAATATCTTTTGAAGGATGTACTTATTTGTGGGGTGTATTGTGTGCACAGTTGCTTTGAAGATATATTTAACGAAGTCATTTATCACGTAAAACTAGATATTTTGCGTTTCAAGCAAGCTGAAGGTGAGCTGCTGATCACAGCGCCGTTCAACATTAAAACAACAGGTAGCAGTATTCTTACCAGGTATAATTAAGCACGTCAGGAGCACCTGTTGCGTGACATGGCAGGAAAACCTTTTCTTCGTCATTTAAATACAACGAACGATTGTGCATTGATCCGTGAAATTCAGGTGGATCTGGATGAAAGAAAAAGTCTTGCAAGCAGTTTTTCTCGTGGTCCCAACATTTGTCGAACAGTGCCATGTCTTGCCTTGTGAATGCGTTTTGGCTCAAGGCACCTGTTCTTCTGCGGTAACCTAGTAGAAACTTCTCTAAATTTCTTTTGACTGAAACAACACTTGCAGTACGACGATTGGTAGAAACTGCGCAGCATAACAAGTTCCCAAATACTGCACCTGTCAGCACCCATTTGATGCGGCAACATCAACAAGGATTGATAAAGAAAACGCAGTTCTGCCTCAACTTGATCGCTCGTTGGTCACAAAACGGGAGCTTTCAAACGCCGAACGGCTGTCCGTTTTCAAAACGACCTTTGTACTGATCCTAGCTTATGGTCATGAATCTTGTGCAATGACTGAAAGAGTGATATCTCAAGTACCAGTGGCAGAGATGGGATTTTCGCGAAGAGTTAACGGCATGATACTTAGTGGACAAAGTGCGCAGCCGTGAAGTTTGTAAAACCTTGAATGTAGAGCCACTTTTCCGAATGGAGATATCTCAGCTATAACGGTCCGGTCAGGTGGCCAGAATGTCCCAGGAAAAACCGGAGAGTCTAGTCCTGCTGTCTATGTCGACCAAAAATCGGCCCAGATGTCGACCATAAGCAGGCACGGATTAACCATTAGGCTAAAAAGGCTTAAGCCTAGGGCCCCCGATTTTGGGGGGCCCCAAAAGTTCGGAAGTAAGGACGATTTCCAGCATTTTTGTAACAAATTGTATTTGTAGTTTTGTTTTGGTTCAACGCACATTTTTTTACTGTGCCGCTAGCAAAAGATCTGTATAGAACAGGGGTTTCCAAACATTTTCATCCTAGGGCCACATAAGTTATCACACAACATTGCGAGGGTCGGACATCTTACTTAATGTGATTGTTTCAGGATATGTTACATTTTACCAAATCAAAAAGTTTTTCGTCAATTAATTTTTCATTATTTACAAAATATATTCGAGGACCAAATTTGCCCCGCGCTCCGTAGTTTGGAGAATGGCTTCGCAGACCGGATAAATAACTTCGAGGGCCGGATTTGGCCCGCGGGCCGTAGTTTGGAGACCCCTGATATAGAAGAATGAGCGCAAAGGATTGAAGTGAATGACGATGAGCATTCTCTTTTTATGGCGTTGAGACTTGGTTATTGTTGCGTATAATATATGGAACAAAATGTCTGAATGCTTTTTCAGCTTACATGAGGCCAGTGAGGTACTTTCGTCATGCTGCAAAGTCTTGCTATTCTGTATGCTGAACACGCTTTATGTAGAAAGATAAAGTATGATAAAATTTTCAGCGATTTTGCAAACAAAAGTCCCGTCGATCGCCGACTATGTACAGTAACAGGCTTTAGATGTCGTAAGAAGTACAGGTGCTTTAGAGCGAGCTCATGACACTTGCAAACCGTACAATTACACAGGGAACTCAATAAATATGTATTGGGAGTGTTGTCAGATAACTTCACCGCTGGCTTTTTCGTTAGCTTCATGATGACTGTTTCTGTTCCTGATATCGAGGGAATTACAGAATAAATTAATATGGTTATGAATTGGAACAACTTGCTCACGTGTGGTGCTAATTTTTATGACATCAGTCGTCGCGAACCTTCCAGAATGGCACCCAATTTAAAATAGCCCAGGGCCCCGAAAATGAAAATTCGCTTCTGACCACAAGAACCAGACAGCGTGGTTACATCGCTGACCTTACTTGATCCAGTATTTCCTCTCAGGGCTGCTGCGTCCCCGTGACCCTTCTCATGGGAAAACAGGTATGAAAATTAATGAAATGAAAAATGTACATGAATTTATTTTTAAGCTGCAGGTTGCATTCAAAAATGTAAAACGAAAAATTAAATTGGTGGATTTGTACAAGACGAAAAAAACAAATTTGGTAGATTCATACATAACACTTCCAACTTCGTGGTTGCTTCTCCTTGGTCAAAGCTTGGTAGAGTCGTTATTTGACATCGGTATTTTCCGGAATCCGATCTGCGCGCTTTCGGTATTTCCAGAGAAGCAGCACCGGCGAGGTGAAACAAATCACGTCCGTGTGTTTTTGAGGGTGTCTGCAAGAAAAGCACATATTGCTTTAAAAATGAATTTGGTGAAGAGTGTTTCATTTCAAACGTTTCATAGAGGTTGCACTCAAATAAATCTCATACTTTTAAATTAAACGATATCACCACCATCCGTGCAAAATCGTTTCCAGAAAAACGTAATTTCAATATGCCATCCATTTTTTCTTGTGTCAACCTCGTACGGTTGCTTTACACATCAACTGACTGCAAGCTGATACCAAAAAACATACCAAAAATGCAGCCTACAGTTAGCTGTTGATGAAGGGTAAAAGGAAAGGATTTCAAGAAGTTCAACATGAATGAGGTTTTATTTTGACTAACAACCTACTAACTGAAACTTTGAACTAAACATTACTTGCGCTTGAAATAACACGCTGTTATGGCAACGCCTCTATATGGACGAATAAGTAAGAATTATTCTAGGTTGCAAGTTTTGTCATGTTAGTGAAGTATACAGGCCTTGTTTTCAGTTCCCTCCTGAACCCCAATTTAAGTGTTGCTTCATGTTGTTGTGCTTTTAAACAATTTGAAGTGGGGGATTTGGTCCATACCTGACTGTTGTAAACAGTTTCGAAACGCCTTCTCGATGGCCTGTATCTTTGCCAGAGAACGACGATGCGTGAGTCGGACGGCGATTCGCCCGAAAATGAGCATCGAAGTAGGGCTCGTTGTCCTTCCACAGCTTGTTCAACGAGTGCAGTTGAAACAAAAATTCCATGTGCCACTGCGCACAATGGTAAAGATTATATATCTCGTATGAATTTGTTACTTTACCAAAAGCAAACATCAAGAACTACTTGCTAGTTGCACAAATATAGCCAAGATTTTTGGCAAGTTTTCAGAAAATACGTCCTCTATCGGTCAACTGGCTTCGTCTACAATTTCTGAATTTCCGAACTGTCAAAGCGATTTTGCCAGAAATGCATGGAATAGGCACGATCGCAGGCCTACTTGAAAAGCACACAACATATAACTCTTCCCAGTTCCCTTTTTGAATATGTTTTGAATATTTCTGAATTGATTCAACCTGATTTTGAGGAACTGCATGTTTCTTTCTTACCGATTCACAAGCGAATATGAAAATTGTTTTTGAAAAGTAGGATTTTGATTGCTGCTGACTTTGAAATAATTGTGATGACCAAATGTCGTCACTTTCGCTTTGCAGTTGTACTTGTCATTTCGTTTAAACTTTTCAGTCTTTTGGCTTTCAGCCACATACCGTTATCTTTTTAGCTCCTTCGTCATCTTTGTATCTGTACTGCCATTTTCGTTGTTTTATTTTATTATAAGCAGTCAGTATCAAAATAGCAGTCAATTTTGACGAAACTTTACAACACAGCTACCTCATCTCTTTAAATCATTATTTGTTTTTTCACTACTGTCCTTCGAAAGGAATCCTTTCGCGGCTAAGAATCAGCCACTAAGACTTTACAGATCAGGGCCGTCCTTAAGCCGATGCAACCGATGCGGCTGCATTGGACCCTGCGCCTCTGGGAGCCCCGCGCCATGGTGTTTGGGCAGGTTGTTCATTTTTACCAGACACCCCTTGAGCCAGAGAATAGCAGAAACGACTTATAAATCTCATTGTTAGTAAACAATTATTTCGTTCGAATTTCCTCTAATGTGCCTTATTCTAATGCGAGGGCGTTGCAGTGGCGTACGCAGAAAATTTTCATTAGGGTGTTCGGTGTGCGTTGTTTGTGACGACACAATTTGATGTCATATTCATGTTTCCAAACCAACGTTGCGGCGAAGTTTGTTGACATAATATTGCATATTCTTCTACACCCACTCCCCTTAATTAATGTTTCACTGCACTGAATATAAACTATCTGCGCTCCAGGTTAAGATATCGGAAGAAAATAAACTCAACGCTACGACACAGCAGTTCATAACTGCAAAAATATTAGCCTGCGCGTTAAAAAAAGGAGTAAAACACACTCATCACTGCATCAGAGCAATTTACAACTGCAAAATGAGGCTGCGCTAATGTCTCGTCGAATACGAGCAATGGAGCATGGAAACTGTGCGGCTGGACTGGCTGACGCACATCCCGGTTTGCAAGCAGGCGCGGACACAGGGGGGATGCATACCTCCACCAGACCTAAAGAGGTGTTGATATGACACATGATTTCATTGAAAATCATCGCCAAAAATATTTTTGTACTGCACATTATTTAATCGCTAAAGATACTACAAATTAACTTGTGCTAACAATCAGTCAAAAATGTTTCTTCGGTTCATTAAATGAGCTGGCCTTGTTTGTGGAACCTGATATAAAATAGTCAATGCTCGCACGGGCGTTCGCAGGGGGAAAATGCCCGTTTCCCCCCTGGAAATTGGGATTAAGAACCAAATATTCTCGAATAAACTGACGTCGGCATCTTTAAATTCCGATTAATTGATTTGATTCTTGCAATGACAGTTTTTTTGCAGGTATGAAATTCACACTGCACAAGAGTCAGGTTCACAGTTATATGTCATGCAGTGATGAGCTTGCAGTTCACTCATGTCTCTTCCTTTGCCTGCAGAGGCGGGTTGCGAAAGTCGCGAGTGGATTGTTCTGTTGTTGGTCTTTATTGCGTAACAAATATTACGGTAGCAGGCGTTTTGTTGCATGAGACTGTTGAACGCACACATCTTGGCAGGTAACACAGCGAGACAGTAACATGCTGATAGCGGTAAGCCACGCACATTTGTACTTTGTGAAAAGAAACATGAGTGAGTCTGAAGCAATGCTTCCACAAGTTTGAAAAAACCATTATTAGTGCGAGTGTGACCAATGTGCCTGAGTGTCAAACTACACTTATGTAGGTTTCTTTTTATGCAGTATAAAATTACGTGGCTTGTTAGAATACGTCTATGCAGGCTTGTGGAAATACGTCTTGATTGTTAAGGTTTAGTTCTGATATCTGAGTGAATACTGAGTGCAAAGCTATATTTGCTGTGGCGAGTTTTCACAATTCTTCTGGTCAGTTTCGCGAAACCCGCGTGGTGTTCTAATTTTAGTAAGTTTGTCTTTAGTCGTGTCAACATACAGGTCTACTTAATTGTCCGGTTTCTGTAGCAAGGTTTTATTGATCGCTTTGGACAAGATCCCAGACGTTTGGAGCTCTTGTTTCTAAGTGATGCTGACAAGTCTTGCTAGCAGATATTACAATTGGGGGTAGAGCAATCGGGCAATCCTCCCCCGAAATTTTCAGAAACATGTTCAATTGTTAGTTCAGTTGAATATATCAGCTGGGTGCGACCCTGCTTGCTAAGGAGTCGTAATTTGTGTTTTCGTTGAAAACCATGGCAATCCAATGCTTCTTTTTTTACAAATCATGGCAATGCTTACTTGAAAAGAAATGCCCTGTGTTGAAAATCTGCAGATAACCTACTGTGTAAATTGTAATACTAATATACCTGGCTACTGCTGCCAAAGAAGCGTTTTTCGGTGATTGCTACCGAAACATGGGGCATTTCCCTTGTAGTGTAGAAAGGATAAAGCGATTTGCGAACGTCCACTTGCATTGCATCGTCAGCAATGTTCCCTCTAAGTGCGCAAATACTCAGGACCACCAGAACTGTTGCGCAGTGAAATCTCATTCTCGCATACTTGCAACATTCTAAAGCAATGGAAAAACACGCAAACAATAAGCTATTTGAGTGAAATGTTATTTTGTTCGTATTTTGATAAGATATAATTCACAAAGTTTGTAACTCATTGAAAACTCCACTTGCTCATCCCTAAAATAA
>Ga0210059_1002536_pt1 | contig 28683 bp, 20 predicted proteins | sample Ectturendosymbi2_FD_188042 | JGI IMG/M metagenome (GOLD analysis project Ga0210059, IMG submission 188042) | Ecteinascidia turbinata endosymbiont from Florida, USA - Sample 2 (SPAdes) (version 2) | ecosystem: Host-associated > Tunicates > Ascidians > Unclassified | place: Key West, Florida...
AGTCAACTTCATACAACAAAGACATGCCACTCATTTTCATTGGGGGAATGCCCAGAAGTGGAACTACTTTGATGAGAGCCATGCTTGATGCCCATCCAGATGTTAGATGTGGACAAGAAACCCTCCTCATACCAAGACTCCTTTTCATGAGATATGATATGATAAGGTTTGCGGTACTTTTTCATGCGGCGCCCACTAGCGGTACTTTTTCATGCGGCGCCCACTAGCTCATTCCGTCTTTTTCTTAGCTATAGGACACTCAGTGACGTATCCATATTTTATGTTTTACATTGGCTGTTTCTGTCGCAGTTCTCTACAGTTCGTAGAGAGACTTGAAAATGCGGGAATCACCAGTCAAGTAATGGACGATGCAATAACGCAGTTCATTTTAGAGGTGATTGTCAAACATGGAAAGTTTGCCAACCGCCTCTGCAACAAAGATCCATTGACATTGAAGTTTACAAAGTAAGATTTGAAACTATGCTTGCTGTTTTTTTAAAGAAAAGAAAAACTGCTCTCAAAAAAATAGACAATTCTCTCTTTCTACCACTACCATTCATTAATTTGCTGCGAGATAAAAAAAAAACATGATTGTGGATAATTTGTGGAGGTGGTAACTGAACTCAGCTTTCAAACTCATTTTGTGAGGATTATGATTATACGGTTTCAATTTTTCAGGTTTTTGTCACTACATTTAAACGTCATGAAGTAATTGCAAAAATCCAATGCCGCGTGAAGAAGATCGAATTTTTAAACAGTTCTTGAATTCATTACGAAACTTTTGTTTCTGAAATCCGGTTCCAGCAGCGCTTTTAACAAAATACTTATTTAGCAGCTGACAATAAGGATAACTCAAACATTCAGTCAACGAATAAGTTACTATTTAGAAGATCAAAACTGGTTTGCGTATAAGTATTACTGTAAGAAGTCAGGGTTTCTGACTTACGATTTTAAATTTGGGGAATACATCACTGAAGACTTCATTTCGTTCTCACCCGACTGATGCCAGAAAAGTTGACCTTAAAATCTAAGCGACTTTTCTTTGGGAGCAAGATTTTGTGTTAAATGTAAATTAACGTTAATGTTGTGATTTGGCCTGACGTGCTATCAACATGCACTGGGTGAAACAACCTTCTTTATTTGCATGCTTCTGCAAAATTGTGGCTATGATAAAATCACCAATGCATTCCAGATATTTAAAGAAACTCTTTCCCAATACGAAGTTTATTTTAATGATTCGAGATGGACGAGCAACTGCTCATTCCATAGTTTCCCGACGCATCACCATACAGGGATATAACATCACCAGCTACAGGTTGGTCTGTGCGTAGTTTCATAAAAAATTTCAACAAACGCTTTTACCCCATGACCAGCATCCCAATTTCTGTCAGATATTCAACCAAACAGATTTACAAGATGCAGACACTGTGTGCTTGGCATTAAATAGTTTTAATCCCGCTCGGTAGAGGCAGCCAAGTTTCGTTATTTTAATACCGTCAAAAGCTATTCCCAAATTTGTTGGACTCCAAACAAGCTATTAAATTCTACCTAAACTACCAAAATGACTGTTTTAGTTTTATTTTATGAATTTGGAAATCTAGCGATATTCAAATCATTTAGCTGAACGTTGAAATGTTTTCTTCTTAACAAATTGCTCGAATGCTTCACAAATTATTGCGAATCCAGTGTTTGTCTTCTGCTTCACTTCTCTTCTGCTTCCGCTTCTGCTTCATTCGCAGGGAGCAGAGTAACGTATGATCTGGTGCCGCAGTTTACTGGTGCCTTTACTTACATAGATGCGTAACGTGATACCTGAAAGTATAGTTCTTCATAAAATCAAAGCCATAGGATATGATAGCTCAATGAACAACAGAATTGCAGACAACCAAAAATAAACGAGTGCTTTGGAAGCCATGTGCTTATTGCCTAACGCCATACAAACAAAGTATAAGGTGGAATAAGGTACGAGAGGGATCATTGCAATCTATTGCTAGATTCTGAATGAACGTAAGCAAAACATGGGTCGTGCAAAGTTTAGATTTTTCCATACTATGGTAGGGCTGTGCTGGAAAAATGGAATCACACAGTGGAAATTATGGTCAGTCAATGTATTGAAGTTGGTCCCGAGACGTGTCTCATAGTCCACTACGAGCAGCTGGTTTTACAGCCAATCATACAATCCAAGAAAATCTTAAACTTCCTCGACATTCCTTGGAATGATGCAGTACTCAACCATGAAAAGCATATTTCAAACATTTCTCTCTCCAAGTAAGTGAAGGCAACGTTTAGATAGTCAATTGTGACATGCGTTTTGCAAGTGTCCTGTTATCCATTTAATTCTCTATTTATCATTCCAAGCACTTTTTAACACTTGGTTTAATTTTGTGTCATGACCTGGTTAGATTTCAAAGAGCTTTATTGGTGCGCACACTTCCCGGTCGGGAAATATAATTTCGTCTTAAACTAATTTAAAAATAAACTAATTTGACTTCAGCGTTGATTAGTATCATTTAATGTTTTCTTTTAAGTGAATATTGATTTTTGCAACAGAAGGCGATCACTTATTTTCGTTGTTACGCCTGTAATGAAAACAAGGAAAAGCAAAGTGCTGAACATACTCTCATTGTGTTTGAATTGTCAAGCCTTCGAATTCGAGGGCCTTTGTTGTCGTCAATCCTTTTTCCAAAAATTATCTTTGGCAGCTTTTTTGCTTTGTTTTGGTCGCTTTCGTTCGGCTATTTTGTTTTGAGTTCAGTATGTGCAGTAATTGCACAGGCATGCAACATATGGAAAATCAAAGCCTGGATTAATGAAATACCTCATTAAAAAAATAGCAGTTGCGTGGGCATAATCAGGCAAAAATATGTCCATACATCTGCTAATAACAAAGTACTTGGCACGTTGGTTCCTGAACTTGGCAAGGGTGCGCTAATATTGTTTGATAGCCCACTTCATACACTTGGTGACTACCTGCAGTGCATTTAATCAATCTGTTCAGTTAAAATCAATTTTACCTACTGTATAAGTATCTTTAAATACGTTTTCAACTGGATCTAACAGGTTAAAACCATTTCAAACGCACTTGAACTTAGTTTTCAATGAGGCGGTCAGATCAAAGCACATTTACACGGAATACAAAAATACGAAACTGATCCACTGCATTTTTGATACACTACCTCAACCCGTTAATGCCCGAAATTCAAGAAATGTACATTTTTCGGTTCTGCGGTAATATGTTATTCGCCATGATCTCTTTATTATTGTTTGAGTTTTTTATTGAAATAAAATTTCTAAACCACTCTTTTTGGCCGTATGTTATGTCATACGCTGGTCATTTAAGAGTTTGTCAGCTTTATCTAGGCCAATGTTGAATCGGCATTCCATGCACAGCATATACCGTGCAAAAACACAAACACCAATTTAAGCATATTTTGATGTAGAACGAAGAGTCGTAAACTTGCAACGGTTACGTCACGGCCATTACACAGAAGTAGACCACTTGGTGCAAAACGAATTTCCAATAAATAGAGCAGTGATTTTTCACGTGCAAAAAATAATTGAAATTGTACGGTAAATTCGTCTCGCTGTCGGTCTGAACTTTAGGAGAAGGTTTTAGGAAATAAGTTCACGAGTAGCCTAAAGCCTGAAAACATTAACAAGCGATTTCATATCTTGTTGGAATATACAGTAGCTGTCTAACAATGACGGCTCCTGGGGTTGGGGTAGTTTGGGGTAAGTGCCCTCCCCCAAACATTTGTGTCTCCCCTTTTATATAAATGCGCCCTGTTGTGGAGCCTATCGAAGCAGAAACAGAGATTTAAAATACAAAAATGCTTTAAAACAGAGGTTCTTGAACTTTTCCAGCGGCGCCCTGAAGCGTGAGTCATAGATCCTCGCTCCTCACCTCACAATCAAACACAAAAAACAGAACAATTTTTCGCCATTATCCTGCTTTAACGGGAAAGATGCAACTGTTTTTTGGAAACTATTTATTTAATTCGAAGCTTTGTTGAAGACAACGCACAACGCAAATCGATCTCACATTCCAGTTTGTTCCGATATTTGTTTTGTCCGCTTTGTTTTGATTATGCTGGTTATAGTGAAATGATAACAAATTTACGAATGACAAAACAATATATTTAATAACTTTCAGCAATATAACGCTGCCATATTAGAACCCTTTGCGAATCTTTTACGACCCCCGTTTAAGAACCCAGGATCTAAACTTAGCAATACTTCGTTGAACTGCAGGATTTACGTGCCGGACTTCTACCCAGCTTCTATTATCGAGTAGCATCAAAAATGTCATTCTTTCGTGATAAAATTGTTCCATTATTTCTTTCCTACATGAGAGATGCTTGGCCTTACTCAAGAAATCACGAACGCAAAGCTTTCGCTGACACAGCACGGTTTTCGATTTGCCGCTGGGTTGTAAAAAATTGGTCTGTTTTTTTACAAGTTTATTTTAATGGTTGATGGCAGCATCTACAGGAAATGCATCTACAGGAAATGATGTAGTGAAAAATGGGCTGCAATATGGAAAACTCATGACTGACGCACGAGTGTAGCAACCTCATAGGCAGCTTCTGCAGGCAAATGATCATGTATTGGATAGATGTTGCAGAGATAAGCAAATGATCATGTATTGGATAGATGTTGCAGAGATAAGCAAATGATCATGTATTGGATAGATGTTGCAGAGATAAGCAAATGATCATGTATTGGATAGATGTTGCAGAGATAAGAGTTGCCTTGCTCAGGTCGTGCGTCGTGCAACTGAAAATTTAAAGGAACTGTTAAACGTAGCTAATATCCTTCCAAAACTGACAAGTTACAGTATCTGGTACTAAGAATACTGGGAAAATCTGGCACTTTCCCAGTTTGCTTTGAAACCGTAACTGTGTTATCAGCGCTGGGTTTTCAATGTATATCAGGAGTTACACGAACGTGCCTTACCTTTACCATTGTACGAGATGCCACTCAAGCAAGGGAGCTGCAACAAATGCAGTCACTGTCGAGAAAACTTGCTGGTCTTCACATGCCATCTTTATTAAAGCCTCTGGGTGTTTTGGACAAAACAAGTGGCTGCATGTTTTTCCACTGAAATTGGAATTTAATCTGCAAATGTTCTATTACCTTGTAGCGTTTTATATGCTTGAGCTTATTCGTGAGAAATACAAAACAATAGTTGAAAAGCTCATGGTGAAGTTTCGGCATGTTATTTGAAGTTTGACAAAATTACAAAACCTGGAACACCAAATTCCTAATCAACCCATTGGTTGGCTTACAAATTTGAAGAAAGCAACTGAGCATAGTGCATGTGATTATACGAAATCTTCTACCTTGACCTGTGTACCGATCTGTGTTCATCAAACTCGAATTTGTTCTTGAGTCAGGTAACGTCGAAAAGCGCGTAACGCTTTATGCTGGGTCTGGTGATGGAGCTCCAAACTAAATTATGTTTTTCTTGGATGTGTGACTTCCAGAAGGTCTGGTCAAAGTATTTTTTATTTTCTTGTAGCGATGTTTGCTCGTTTTCACAAAAAATCGCTTGTGCGCAGGGAAACACATATTTTATATTAAGTTTACAAGCAATACTTGGGGTCCATTGGGACCCTGGTTATGTGAAGTGCGGTCTGGGGTCTGAAACCTACAAACCACAAAGCATTAGTACATTGTGGAGCACTGACTAGAAGCGAGTAAAACTTGAGTTAACCAGGGATCTACAGAGACCCTAGCAAAGAAACACATGTTGAAATCATGGCAAAATTTGTCCTGGTCGAGTAGCACACCAGGTAACCAATAAACATGGATTCGTAAAAGACCCCAACATTCTATTATAGAATTATAGAGACATTTTGAAAAACTCATACAACATTCAATTTGTCTCAGAACGTTAGGAAAATTCGTGAAAGATCAAAATTCCCAAAGTACATGAAAAGAAGCCTTGTGGCGTCGATCCCCGAGAAACCTGAACTGGGATGTTTATGTGTTCGTTCGCAGAACTGAACAATCAACAGATCAAGTGCAGAGACCATTGTATTTGGAAGCGCTGACGAAATGGTTTGGTCAGATTCCTGAGGACGTGATGCATGACATGCCCCAGATTGCCCCCATGTTAGTGCGAATGGGGTATGACCCCACCAACCCCAGACCCTATTACGGAGATCCCGATGAATGGGTGTTAAGCAAGGTATGCATGCAGTATTGTAGTTGTACTACTCGACCTCTCGCCATGAGATAAAAGATAAATAATAAATGTTCATATTGTGATGCAGTATCTACGTGTGTGGTGATGCGCGTAACACTTTTTTCTCTGTATGCAGATTCGTTCGGAAATTAAAAGGTCATAATGAGTTCTGTGCCTTGTTCGGATGGTTTCCCTGACTATTCATCGTTCAAGGCGTTGCATATGAAGACCTCTCAAATACTATTGCCTCTGGTGCTGAAGAAGCTGAACAGATCGACTTAAGATCACTTCAAAGTGATAAGAATAATGACAATGATGAAACATCACACCTTTAGCTATTTCCTTCCTGTATTTTGCATTAGCGCCAATAAAATAGTAACTTATTTTTTGGCAAACGTTTTGCTTGTTTGTTTTTGAGAACAGCTTAGTCCGCGTAGGGTGTCCTTCCATGTTTATCCTGCCTCATCTGACAAAGCCTCTGCCTCTGAACAGTATTACAGGTGGTCTATGTAACACTCCTATTTGTATTTATTGCCAATGCATATGAATCAAATGCATATAAATATCTGGAGTTAAAGCAAGAATGTCATTCAAGCTATGCTCCACATTTCAGTGTTCGGAAATGTTTAGAAAAACGTTTCAAGAAGACCACAGTTTTTCACCGACACGTACTTACCTGTAAGGAAGATGTTTTTCTACAAGAACTGAAAAGACTTCCTGTGTGAAGGTGTTCGTCGGCAAAAACATGATGACTTTTTAAAATAACTGCCTCCCGATTTCCGAATGTAGAAGATCTGAGTTAGATATTCTGATCAGAAAGCATCAGAGAAAGCAGTGTGTGCACCGATACTACAGATCGTTGGTTGACCCTCCTTGAGCTTTTATGTCAATTTTTTATTGCTGGTCACGAACAGTAGATTCTTGAACATGGTTCATAGATAGTTTTTGTGTTTGAAAAGTCAGTGATGTAGGTTACTATTACCTAAGAATCAGTATAGGTTGTATTCTTTTGAAACAGGCACTGAGTAGTCAAATACACTCCAGACACGATTTCTGCTGCGGGATTAGCGTGAAAGCTTTCAAATTCAACAGGTAAGAAGTGTATTATAATGAAAAGGTAAAACGTCTTTTACCATCTGTAACCACACATTATGTTTGAACATCTTTTGCGATTAACTAGATGCAATATACCGGGCGTCACCAACCTTTTTGAAACAGAGAGCTACTTCTTGGTACAGATTAATGCGAAGGGCTATCAGTTTGATGCACACACTTCTGAAATAAAAATTTGCTCAATTAGTCTTCAATCAAGTTATAATTAATAAAAATTAAAGATATTCATGTAAAGACACTGATCATGTTTATGCTATTGTCAGAACAAACCGCGGGCGACCCACGTGGTCCGTGCGGGCGACCTGGCGCCCGCGGGCACCATGTTGGTGACCTCTACAATACACCAACATCTTTAACAATTTATTTTTTTCCGAGCCTGCCTGCCTGTCGTCACACCGCGTCGTTTCCGTCCACACGTCCGAGCAGCTGATGAAATTACAGCTGTCTTGAACAGTGACAACTCCTTTTCTACGTGCGCGATTCGCTGTCTGCAAAAGTCTTTCGTACATCCTTGTCCGTCAGGGCCTCGCAATTTATTAGGTAGGGCCCTGTTGATTTTTCAACACGTAAATTGCAAACCACCAGGTGGTAATGGGTCAGCAGTTGTGCACCACTTTTGACACTAACGTCCAAAACTGCTTGGAACAACTCAGTGAAAACGATGCAACCATCAGCGAGTGACAATTGACCAACGAATCTCTGCACCTGGTGTACTTCTGCAAACCTCTCTTTTGGAAAAAAGTGTTCATGATGTGCGTTGTTACAGCACAGTTTCAGCAACGACTTTCCTTTATTATTTACGTCAGCATCACCATGTCGGCCAATCACACCCCTCCATACCCCGGCATCGTTCCCAACATGTGCAGTGAAGAAGTCTTCCAAACCCTAACAACTTCAACCTGAGCATGTACGCCCTTCGCCACAGAAGGATCCATTTATTCCATTCATCTGCACAGCCCGCTAAGTGGGATCTCACGAAACCCACTCCAGCCTGGGCAAACCGTGTTGGCTCAACACCGGAGTGGAAGAGTTATCACCTATTTCCGAAATGCACATTGTTAGGGACACGGCGTTTAGTCGAAGAAATGCCAACAACATCCAGAAAATATCGTTTGGCTTCCTCAACTACTTTGCTTTCTGCCTCAACAAGTGAAGTGATGCTCCAGTTTGCAGTCATTAGTTTGTATTAAGATTGCTGCTTCCCCGTGGCTTTCAAATCTCCTAGAACAAAAACACTCTTCTCTGTCCTATCCGCCTCCCCAAGTGCATGCAGGTAGAGCGGAGTTAGGCCTCCACTTGTGGATGGCTGGTGAGGGAGAAAGCCCGAACGCAGTCCCTTGGTGACGCACGCGACCTCTGATGCGCGATGGTTTTGATTAATTTTGGGCATTTCATGGTAGTAGTTGTGCAACTGTACTGTTGGAGGAAGAGTTTGCGCCACTTACATATCGCAACTTTTGCGATATCAGGGACACCACAGGAAGGCGTTGCTGTGGGAACGTTTGTGTAAGAGAGGCCTTGCATTGAGTTCACTGAAAGCCCATTCAAACAGCAATCGCTACATCTGAAGAAAGTGGCTGTGTATTGGGCTATCCTTTTGTCTAACGAGCCACTGCGGATGAATTTTGGTCCCTTTTCATTCCATTACTCGCTCAAGGATGAATTGCCTCTTCCAAATGTTTTTGCATCATCAGTCTCAGCCTTCTACTTTTCTGCATTCACCATTTGCCTGTGCTTTAATTTTGTAAATGCCCGCTACGAAACGACTTCTGCTTTTATGATGAAGCTTAAAATTTGAGTTGAAAGATTTTTCGATTTGCCTTTGGTGGCACTGGTGCTTGCTCAAAGTGCAAGAGGCAACGTCAGACGCTTTTTGGTTGAATGTTCAGTACCATTAGAAAGAACTCGATGTTAACTATTTGTGCTGGGACTGTTCAATGAAAGAAAAGAAGCTGCTTGGAAAATATTTTTGCAGTGCGAAAAACGCAGGTTTCAAGTGTAGTGATTTTGCGACCATAAACTTGTAAAAATGGTGTTGTTTCACTGACTTGAACAAAAAGGGTGTAGGCTGAGGTAGAATGGTGTCCCAGTAATCCTGTCATCTTCTCCAGTTGCTCCCTTTGTACAACTGCTTTAAGCTGCAGGTAGAGATAAATGGTATGCGCGACTTGGTAAGTATGTTAATGACTTTCAGTTGCATTCGTTCAGCTAAAACTCTGTGCGATGTTCTGAAGAAAGTTTAGTTGAATTTGTGGCTTAAAAACAAAATGAGGATGATGAAAACTTGAAAAGTACACTCATGAAAAATCTCACTAGGGCGGTAACTTTTTCGTCTTGGGGAGCACATTCAACTATCGCTGTCCGATGAAAAATTCAAAAATGAAAAAAAATTGTATCAATGAAAAAAATCAATTGCCGCAAACAAACATAAAATTACCTGTAAGTTTTGAGATTCCTGGTTTTGATCAAAGTACAGTTCAAATTAATCACAAATTTTTTGTAGGTCAATGTTTTTTAACTTTGAAAGATCAGGTTGGTTCTCAGCGAAATCAACAGAAATGAAAACTGGATTGACTAAAAGCAATTCGAAGGGAAGTTGTGTTAGACTCTCATCATTCATTATAGTAACTCTTAAAACAATATTTTTCATAACGTTGAAAGAAAGACGATCAACTGAAGCAAGACCTCAAGCAAAAAAGTTCGTAACTACTGTTATTGTTAATTAAGATGATATTAGGTTCTAAAGAAATATTTATTTAGGTATGTTCACGTGGCGAAGAGATCCAGCCAGTGGATGAAAGTTTCTAGTAGGGGTGGGGACCTTCACACGATTTGAATCCCAGATTACACCTCTTGTAGTTTTTCTCCAAAATAGATCAGAATAACTTATAATATAATGATTTATATCCATTCTGACAAACCGTGCGTAGGAAAACTGTGAAACGTGTTTTTGTTGTTGGCGATATGCATGAATCGATGTGAGTCGTAAATATTGTTCGCCACGCTTTCTTTCAGCAGCCAAGGGCTTAGTTGTTTCCCCTATTTGCATGAGTCGTATGAAATGAAAAGACACGCAGCTAGTTTTTGCGCCAAATTTGAAGTGGAGAAAATATTTTTTGCTATCAAGAAATGTGTTTCTTCACAAACGTAAATGGGATAAATAACAGATCTATCGCTTGAATATTTGGTCAAAAGAAAAACGTCATGATAATGTGAATTGGGTTGACTGTCCTGCAAAAATGTATTAAAAAGATTCATTCAAACATTCTTGAAAAAAACGTTGAATTTAACTCGATTTATGTCTATTTTAGTTGCGAAAGAAAAACGGAGAACTGTGTGATTCACCAAAATGTTATATGTTTGCATAATACTCTATAAATTTGTCAAAACATTCACTGATATCTGAGATTACACTTCAGACATATTTCAAGAAAATTGTGAAAAATCTTCCAAATATTTTGTTGTATAACGAAGTCACTGCACTTTTGGATCGAACAAAGCATCCCATGTGACATCACAGCATCCACGTGACGCCACAGTGCCAACGTGCAAGCCCTGTACCTTTTCAAAGACTTTTCAGCAGTATAGGTGGAGGCAGGGTTGGGAAATTGGCCTTTTTGCGGCCAAATTATGAAATTTTGGCAGTTTTCAGAAGTGGTTTGGCACATATTTTTTGGATTTTTTATCTTCTCAAGCTTTTTTGAAATTTTGGCCGAATTTTGGCCAAAGTTGCATGTGATACTCCATTCCAAAAAAAATTTAAACATTCGAAATGCCCAGAGAAAGTTTGGCCAAAAGTTGTTGAATTTAACGACTATTAAAGTTGCAGAGTACGCTAACAGGCTAGCATGAAGTGGATTTAGAAATGAAAATCTGGTCAGCCAGGAAATATTAACTTGCTAAACTGTGTAAATGAAAATATTTGTATATAAGAATAAATAAAAACCACGTTTGGGCTTCAAGCACAAAGCTTTGGCCCTATGGCCGTATATAAGAGTTCGCCTGGCCATTGCGCTGAGGAAGTATTTACCAACCATGGGTGGAGGTTTAAATCTAGATATTTTTAAACTAGCTGCAGGCGCAGTAAATATCTATGACCAACAGAACTTGTTTGATCTCAAAGGAAACTGCAATTCGTGAAGTATTTGCAATTATCTGTGAAATATCGGAGCTACAGACAAGACGATTTATTGCGTGCACTGTGCAAGTTCACTGTCCTTGCTGCACGTCTGCACCAATCGCTGGCTGTCTTGTCACGTTCCACCGTATCCGGGTTCAAAAATGTACTTCAAATTAGTGAAGTGGTTTCAAAAGTTAAATGAAAGTGGTGTAACAATCAGTTTTGTTGCACGATTGGCTGGTAATTTGGATGAACGTTAAAAAGTATTCCAGTCAATGCGCGTAGCTTTGAGCATTTTTTGCCTTTTGCTGCGAACCCAGGGCCTATTAAACCAAATTTGCAGCGGGAATGATCAGCTAATGCTGTTTTTTTAGCACAGAATGGGCAAATCATCTAAATGAATAATCAGTTGTACTATCTGTTAAGATACGTTAGGATCTGATGGCTGAAAAGAAGAATTTTACTAAGGTGTCAGCAAGAAAATAGAGAGATAAATATTCAGTTGTTTTTTGCAAGCATGCATCTGGAAGTCTAAAACTATGCCCGACCTTAAACGTACCAAAAAATCGCAAATTCCGAATGACTGGTTAAAAAGGTACAACAGTTTTTCAAATCCGCTTCAATTAAAAATTATATTTGCGAGAATCATACTTCTGAATTTCTAATACTTTCCATTTGATACGATGTCACAACGAAACCTGCCAGAACTATACCTACAACGAATTTTGCCAAGTTCTGTGCTTAGCGCTTTGTGCAGTCAGTCTAAGACAGAAAGTGAATGGACAACCCTGGATTAATGTCAAAATAGAACGTCTTGCAAAGTCTTACATGGAGTAACGCAAAAAACAATAATTTGAATTTAAAATCCAACATGTCCCCATTCAGATCATCAGTTTTTGCATTATTGATTGTCATAGGAACGAATGGAAAAAGAGATGGAAAAAATAGCTTCAAGTCTGTGTTGGTGAATACTAATACTATGTGCGACTCATTCCAGACAATCTCTCCCGCCCAATGCGTATTAACTGCAGTACAACTGATCAGATGAACAAACGAACGCGCGCGCTGGAACAAGAGTCTTTGTTTATCCTTTTGTGGACGCGGGGTGGGGCGAGAGTCAGAAAAATATTTTTTTGATGGGCGAAAATTGCTTTATGGAATAAGTGACTGGCTTTATACACGTTCATGACAAGTTTTTTTCAATGGTTCAGTAAATGAAGACCAAATTTGGGGAAGCAACCGCGAATTTCCCCCCTGCCTACATCCCTGAAGAGTTTTCTGGTTTGCTTTGTGGGACATAGATCGTTGTGATCGCTATCTTATTATACATAGCATTTCCATTTTTGCTCATAACATGTTACATAAAGCATCAGAAGTTCATACGTCATAATTACATAAAATTTACACCATTATTACATGTGTGGTTGAGCTTGCAATTTTTCTCAGAAAAGTTCGAATTCGGGTTTATCTATTTTATTCCATCATTCACGTGAGGCTCATGCTAGACATTCAAAGTAGAATCATAATAAAAATGCGACACATTCTATGAGTACAAATGCAACCATGCGTAAAGCGAAACGATTGATCTTCATGACATATGAAAAAGTTAAAGTTAAGGCTAAACTTAGAATCCGTGGTTTTTGTAAAACTGGTTTGAATGATGTACAGATGGGCGACAAAAGAACAATGGGATGGCGAGTTTCCCGTCTCGATGTTAGTAAGAAACACACAAGTTGAAGCAATTGATACACGACAACAAATTAACGTGAAGATGACGTAAAAATCAGACAATGCAGTAAAAGGTGAAGCAAAATGCAAAGAGTCGAGTATTGCAAAAATCGTCAACATGTGTCTAGGCCTACCTTTGCACCGCAGGAGAAAGGTGGAAACCACGCATAGAAGAGAGAAAGAAACAGTATTTATATAAAAAAATTATGAACTGCAACAATAATGGACGCACACTGCATAAGTAACCAACTTCTGACAAGAGAGTTTCTGTAATGAGATTTTTAGTCTTCAGAAAGTGAAATCCACAGGAAAGATGAACAGATTTATTTTTAGAAAAATCTGCCATTTCTTCAGCTTTCTTTCATCGATATGACCTCTTTCGGAAAGCCTCATTTTTGGCCTCTTTTTAAAAACAAGAGCAGTTAAAACATTTGTGTTCGTAGGTAAACAAGTCTATTGCATTTATAATTAATAAACTGTTGGTTTTATAGCTGAAACCTGAAGTCAGCTGAAATGAGGACAAGACCGGGATGTGCATCTATTTTGGGAATAGTTTGTTGGATCTGTTCCATCTGTTTCGTTTATCGCTTTGCCACAGATTGGAATGGCCAGGATAATGTGAAAAACTCAGTTATTGAGGAAAGAGAAGAGATGTCAGATGAAGCAATTTCAAGCAATTCCCCCGAGCGAACCAACAGACACAAAGTAACTTTGTAATATTTTTGAGTACCTTTATTCTTTTAGTGTTGCAAAAGTGACAATCGCATCAAATTGAAGCGGAAACCTTGTTGATTTTTTAATTTTTCGGGTGCGCTTTGACAATCCGGTTCTGTCTACAAATCTTTCTACACAGGTTGACTGCGGTACCAACGGGGGTCTGTAGCATTGCCTGGAAACAAAAAGAAGTTGACAGACATTCATGACAATAATGGTGTTTCAGCTTGAAAACTAGAATGACATTACTAATCAATGGGCGAGAATTAAGTATTTTGGGGACCCAAAAAGGTGTAAACTGTCAAAATTTTACTAGCTTTGTTTGCGTATGTGACGTTATTGAGACCGAACTACAATTTTTATTTTACTGCAACGTTCACTACACCTCTCATGCTGCCGTTTACAATACTGTTCGTCGAATTCTCACCAAATAGGGACTTACTGAGCGGTTTGATCATTTGAGCAACGTTTATTTGTTGCGTTTGTTTATATTTCGTGCACCTGATGTGTCTATCCCTATTGCAGTTGCTGTTTCTAACGCTGTTGACGTCTTTCTGGAATCCTGTAATATATGCTGATTGCACTCGTTGTGATCTTTTACGCTTTGTCTTTGTGCTTGCTGTTACGTTTCTTATGTAGTTGTTTCTTTGAAAGCTCGACGTGACACGACAAAACCGCGCACCATTCAGGCTATTGCCTGTCGCACAATCGTTGTTAAACAAATAAACAAACAAACTTTGGTACCATTTTCAACGGATGGCCAATGTGTACAACACCGAAACACGCAGGACTATGACGCAAACATAGTTTTAACCCACTCACTTCAAGTATCCTGTGCGCCACAGATGACAATATCAGCTCTGAGTTCACTCGTGTTTCGATTTCATTGCTAGAGGGTTCTTCTTACTCTGCAAGTTGGTCGTGTATGTGAAGTACAGAGAAAACTTCTCATCTTATAAAAGTTGCATCTACCCATCGTTTGCTCCTTAAAGAAAATATAGCAACCTGTAAACTTGAGACTTTATCTAATATTTTTAAAAGTGAAAAAAATTTCCTTATTTTGTAGCAGTTGTAGCAAAACGTATATGAATTGATAATTTTATGTTTTTTTGCATTTCACAGTAACTTAACCACTTTAATTTATGACCTTGCTCCTGTAGTTTCTTGTCTTCATACGTTCCACTGCAGTTTTTGCAAAAGATGGCACGCTTTTATACCTATTTTACTTATGCTTTTATGTTTTGAAGACTTTCAAATATGATACAGACATGCCACTCATTTTCATTGGGGGAATGCCCAGAAGTGGAACTACTTTGATGAGAGCCATGCTTGATGCCCATCCAGATGTTAGATGTGGACAAGAAACGCGCATCATACCTAGTATTCTTGAATGGAAAGATCCTTGGGTGAAGTGAGTTTAACAAAGTAGTTTGTAAGATGGTTTCTACACTAAAACGCGACTTGCCTGAATCAAATGTAGGGTAAAAAAACGAAGAAAACTTGGTTTAGGAAGCACGTTCTTTTTGAGGGAAAATAGTTGAAAGCACAAATTAATCCCATTTTGTGGATGTCATATTTTTGAACAGTGTTATTCTTGTTACGTTAGCTTGGTATGATTGATTTTTTATCAACCACATTTGCGAAAAATGAAACATTTATGAGTGAAGTGTTTCAAACAAATGTTCAAACGTTTTTCTAACTCTTGACAAAGTGCAAAGTTTTAAGCATTTTGTGCTGCAGCTCATGCAAACCAGCACAAAATCAAATTTGAGTAACATTTTATTTGTTTGCACAATATTTGATAATCAAAAATGTTTCTCTCAAAGCTAAGCTCGCAATGGAGATATTTCTACAATGCAGATATCTGCACAATACAGATATTTGTACAATGCACAAAACTGCACAATGCAGATATTTGCACAATGCAGATATTTGCACAATGCAGATATTTGTACAATGCAGATATTTGTACAATGCAGGTATTTGCACAATGGCAGATATTTGCACAATGAAGATATTTGTACAATGCAATGTTTGTATAATGCAGATATCTGCACAATGCAGATTTTTGCAGGTCACTGGTTTGTTTCGCATTGCATCACTGAACCGTCATTTCATTGCAAATATCATGGACACATGTATAGTATGGTGACCTATGAAATGCCATTCTGTAGTAACCTGTGCATCACCTTGGGAATCAGTTTATCGACATAGGATGAAAGTATACAGCACCGAAACGCTGTGTTTTGATAAGTCTTGATAAGAATGACGCCCAAGCGCAGCTTTGAACAAAATGACAGGTTCATGGGAAAAAGCTTGATGCTTCAATATCTGCTGCATTACCAACCAAGAGACATTTGCTGTATTCTTGGCACAAGCAAATAGAAACAGAACTGATAATTAATTTGTCATGCAAAAACGTGCAATTCATGCTTTTTTGCAATCTGCAATTCAGGAAACAGCACTAAAACAGCTCAAATGGCAGAGAAAAATGTATTCGAACGGTGATAAATCAACTCCAAAGACAAACGGGTTTCAAGTTAGAAATCCTGGGAGCATAAGATAAATATAATGCAAATTGATTAGCATTTGGAGCAGTGATAGGAAGCGCAACAGCAAAATCTTTACCAATCAAAATGAAAAATAATTCTCAGTTTCAACAACATAACTAGTGTAATTGTAATTGTTATTGGGGGAAAAGAACATAACTATTGTAATTGTTATTGGGGTGGGGGAAGGTTTTGGGGGGAAAGAAAATAACTTTATTAAAGAATATTTTAAATGAAAAAACGTTTTGTCCAGAAGGGATATGGCGGGCACATCAGTGTACTTCCACGAAAAAAAAGTATTTCAAGCACCCAGCAATTGCACCACTGTCTGCTTAAACTACTTGTTTAGGATATAAAGTTAGGTTCAGTGGAGAATTTGAGTAAATTGATAGAGTAATTTTATGCAAACGATTCTGCTGCAGAGTCCAGATGTGACATCCTTCACATTGCCTTAAAACAGAAGCACACTTTTTAATTTGGCAACAAAATTGTTACAGTTGTTGTTTCTGGTTTCACAAAAACTAGTAGGGGAAAATGACTTTGAAGAACATTTGACTCAAACAAGTTTAAAAAGGTCTGAAAAGGCGTACAGCACAAACAGCACACGTTAATGGCATGAATGGTTTTTAAAAGTTAAATGAAATGTAATTGGAATTGATAAAATCGCATATGAGCGTTTTTACGAAGTTTTGAATCCGACTAAAAGTGATCTTGTTCGTGAACACCCTTACCAAAAGCATGAAAATTAATTTGAAACGTAATTTATGAAAAATTTGATGGGATATTTAACAGGAGCTAAGGTTTATTGGTGTTGTGTAGCAAATAACGTTGGCACACAAGACACGAACAACTTTTCTTTGTTCCGTAAGAAGATTTGAAAACGTCGGAGCACTGTTTTTCTCTTCACTTGTTTCTCTTCACCTTTTTCACCGCCAACATGCTGCCGTTGTTGTTTACATCCGTCACAGCGTTTTCTCATGTTTAAATGGATCTGTTGCCTTGCTCAGTGATAATTCTCGTCAGTTACATTTGAAGTTCCAATGAACGCAACTATTTGACAAAGACGTATTTTCCAATTTTAAACTTTTTGAGAAAGACGTAAGTTTTAAATTGTCGCAGTTGGTGCTGTGTGATTTATTCACTTCAGTCTTGAGTTTGTTTGCTTTCTTTGTCCTTCTTTTAGCCTTTCAACATTTCACCCTTAAGCATTTCTTGCATATTTCAGGACTGAGGATGTGTTGTGTTACGTGAAATCGATTTCCTATTAAAGATTTGCCGAAAGATGCTTGCTTATCTTACATGTGAAGTAGTTACTTGAAGGAACATCTTCAACCTTCAGGTTTTTTAAGCTTGCATCATGCCTTGTTAAAGATAGTGGACATGTCTTGCAGTTCTCAGAAAAAATTTCCAAATTTTATTTCAGATCTCCAGAGAAAGATCGATTGGAGAAAGCTGGAATAAGTCAACAAGTTATAAATGAAGCAATCGCTCAGTTCATTCTAGAAATCATTGTTGAACATGGAAAGTTTGCCGAGCGTCTGTGCAACAAGGATCCATTTACGATGAAGTCCATTAAGTAATTTGTGTAATATACTTGGTTCTTGAAAGTTTTTTACGTTTCTTTTAGGACTTTGTTTTAGTGTGAGTTAAACACTGTTTTGGGCAATTCTTATTAGTCAAGTGTTAAAATTTAAACAAGGAATTACGTTCAACCACGCTTTGATGTGTGATTTTTGTCAATGTTACTAATACTCCAGAAATCTGAATGCGAATACATAAACGTTTTGCTATTCATGTGAAAGATGAAAATCACCAAACATATCTTTTAAGGTATTTAAAAGAAATATTTCCGAACTCGAAGTTCCTCCTGATGATCAGGGACGGACGAGCAACAGCGCACTCGATAATCTCTCGCAAAATTACAATTTCAGAATTTAATCTCAAAAGTTACAGGTTGGTTTGCAATTTTTGCAGTGGTGATGGCATAATGACCATTGCATTACACCACTTGGAAATGCTTATGCTGAAACTAAAAATGTATTCTCTCATACAAGGTCTAAAGGGGCAAACAAAACAGGTACATTTATTTTTGTCGTGAAAAGTTATTTCTCATATTTGGTTAAAATTGGTTAAAATATTTTATAATTTAAAAATCCCTCAACTTTCCCGCCCAGATCAGAGCTGTTTGTCTCCACTTCTAAGACTCAGACCAAAGAAGTTTTCGACTTGCATCTCATAGCAACTTTTGCGAAACATTTATCAGTCACTGTGTTCTTGTTTGCTGTGGTTGAAACAACTCTAATTCAAGAAAGGGATGTGTTTACGCGTCAAGCTTATCGCGCAAGCTGTAGATGAAAAACAATAGTATACAGTTGTAATTAGATGCTCGTTCTTTCTATCGTTTCGGCCTCAAACGCAATACATTTCAACTTTGAACTTTCCACAATGTCTAAACAAATCACTTAACTCTCCCATTCTTTTATGTGAAATTTTGTTTACTTATACAAAGCATTATCATGGTCAGCAGGAATGACGAGAAATTCATTGAGTTGGGAAGAAATAATTTGCTATGAACTTCCAAAGCTAGCACACCTTTTGCGTATCGACAACGTATTAGTTAAGTTTGTGTGGGCTTCATTGGAACCGCAAACCTCAGATACTATTTGTTGGAACTTTATACCGCAGATACTTCTTTTTGCAGTTCGTCAAATAAATGTGTATTCCTGGCTATTATCCGAATACAGAAGTACAATTGCTGACCTACACTTTGAATGTTTCCAATAAGAGATGGTTAAACTTCTTTTTATGATTCTGAAATAAACTGCAGAAAAGATCAGATAGTTTGTTCTTTTCATGGTTCGCCACGACGTTGGAAGTTTGTGTTATCAAAGATGAAGTTTGAAACCATCCTTTAGGGACGTCCTGAGAAGATGGAATGGATTCGTGGAGACAATGTGCAACCAGTGTTGGGAAGTTGGTCCCGAGACGTGTCTCATGGTTCGATACGAGCAGCTGGTTTTGCAGCCAATCGAACAATCCAAGATAATCTTAAACTTCCTCGACATTCCTTGGAGTGATGCAGTACTCAACCATGAAAAGTACATTTCAAACATCTCCCTCTCCAAGTAAGTTAAGGCGGGTTTAAATATCTTGGTTAACAAATTCAGAATTATAGATGGTATAACCATGTATCATCAATATGAGCAATCAGTTTTGCCTTGAACTAGAAATTGTTGTCATAAGACGTGAGAAAAAATGATATTTATCAAGTTTTAATTATAAGTTCTGCAAACTGCTCGATCAAATAACTGAACACTCAGTTTCAGATACTACCTTCCGATATCATTTAGTTGCATTATACAAGGACCTGGTGAAAATTATTCAACCGATTTCTCTGCAATCTGTCTCTAGAAGATGTTTTTCCATTTTATGCTGGTGGCGTGATTTACAGTTTGCCAATGATAAATGATAAATGCCAATCTCAAGTAGGTTCATGCAGATTTTTCAATAATCTACACCACGATTGTGATTCAACAAGGTATCGTTATTGATATTTCTGAAGTATCAAACACTCTGATCTTTTAGATCAGGGACGAGAAACCTGTTTGTTAATCACGTGCAGCATAAATGTGAAATATCATTGGTGGCCACAAAAATCCCAAATGATAACTTATGATAAAAAATGCAACCAAGTACACATGTTTTTTACTTTGTCACACAAATCCAAAATGCTTTTTACTTTAATACGCAAATCTAACACAATTTGAGTAACGAAAATTCTGACGTGGGCCACATTAAATGGGCACACGAGTCACAGGTCCCCCCACCCCTGTTTTTAAATGAAACGTTTGTTTTCATCTGCACCGCAAACATTTATTCGTTTCTCAAGGTTGGTGTAGTACTCATTGAGAATCACCAACGAAAATAGTAGAACTTTTTGATTACCACAGAAATAACTGAATATTTTTTTCAAACGCTTAACCAAAATGAATCTGCTCAGGGAATTCTTTAAAAAGCAGACTATGGAAATAAGTTTTGGAATATCACCAGATTTGTTTGCATGGGACTATTTCTGTATCATTATTGTCGCTTTGCACTCGCTCTGGATTGTCACGAGTGGTCTGCGGCTGCTGCACTGGTGGCGAGGAAATGGCAGCACCACTCATCAAGCTTTCCGTTGCACCCACCCATCAATGCTGAGCGCGAGACTGGACCGGCTGCAAGCACTGTTTTTCAAATACTTTGAGTGACACGATCCGGAATCGAACTCAGTTAATCAGCTTTGCTAGCGCGTGCTCTAGCGCGTGCTCAACCAGCTGCACCACTTAGCCGGTTTCGCATTGGACCCGTTTAAAATAAACCTTAAATACTACCCGGGATACTGCGATTTTTTGAAATATGCTCATCCTTTATTGACTTCTAACTTTCGTTGCTCGAAATCCTTTTATCCACAACGTTGCATACAGAGCAGTGATAACTTCCAATATCACGGCTGAGTGTTGCATTTCTAGGAGTAAACCAATTATGAATGAATATAAAAAGATATGCAACAGCCTGTTTTGAACATAATTTGCTTTATGTTCTGTTCACCTTTTAGTTCACTTTTCGATGGTAAGGAAACATTGGGTAGAACGAAGAAGAATCTCATGAAAAAGCAACACTTAGAGCAAGATTCTAAGGCCGGGTGGAGAAATGCTCATAAACTCTAGTGTAGGCAAACTGTAAATTTTCTGCTGTGTGCCCTTTTTTTCGATGAGAGCATTTTAACGCATTTAAACCCAAAAAGTAGACCTACACGCAGGGCCGGCGCTACCATCAGGCGAACTAGGCGGCTGCCTAGGGCGCTGGGCCAAAGGGGGCGCCAAAAATCCAATTGCATGGTTCAGGAAATGACGAACGTATATCAAAAAAAGAAATGAACGCGATGAAAGTGAGTGAAACACGCGTTCACGCAGTTTATGAGAAGATAAAGGTACTACACTATTTCAGTTGCGGAAGGGTTAATAGTTTTCCTATTAATTTCAATTTCACATAGATTAGGCAAGCAATGTCGCAATTTGGTATAAATTTTATTCATGTAATAAACTTTTCTAATGTAAAAAACGTCCTTCGTATTTCCGTAATGTATGTGATAAGCATAGTGAGGATCTTTGTATAGGAGGGGTGGGCGCTGGAAAGGATCTTGCCCAGGGTGCTCACAAGTCTATTAATGGTCTCCTGTCAGGACCAGCAAAGCATGCCCTTCGGCCATACTTCATCAAGCTCAATGCAAATGTTCACGTGTACCATCTCTCTTCTTTTCATTTCTTGATTCTTGTTTTTTCCTGGCTGCGCCGCTTTTACCAGAGTAGGTTTATGTCGAAGCCTTCACTAAATCATGTTTCAGTCATCAAGTGTAGTCAGGTCAGGAAACGCTGCCGAAACGCCAGCATTATTGGCGTTAGCAACCTAGTTCGTGGCTTCTCAAATTTTTCGTTCTACGACCCATTTTAAAAGAGTTTTTAATGCGTCTCTCAAGTCCGTAATTAGGCGAGGCGGAAAATCCCCCACTGAAAATTTTTTCTCCCTCTTTGGAAAAATGTGTTGGACATAGTTTATAACTATCGCATATAGTTTCAAAAATTTGAGCCCCTCTCAGAAAACTCTTTACCCCTAGTGTCAAAAGCTAGTTACGGGCCTGGACCCCCTTGATAGATAGCTAGTTGTTAATGATACGTGTAAACGTTCCATTACAAAGCTCAAGAGGCACTTTGGTCTATGGCGAATCACACAAATGCACACAATACTCGAAAGTAACTGTTCAGTGATGAAACTACCACGTAATAGAAATTTTCAGGCGAAACAAAATTGACCATATACAATTCAGTTTATAGAAGTTATCAAGCGCAACGAAAGGGATGGAAGCACTTGGTGATTTTTACACAGATCATCCCTTTGTAGATTGATACATGACAATGCAGGACGAAGGACCTTCTCAACACTTTTCAAAAAGGATCGGTTTTTGGACTTGATGATTATCAGTCTTGAGAATTCAGTTTCACACACATATGTTGTGCAAAATGCTAAGAGTTTGTAAATGGCTAAATCAGAAATGACTGGTCATTCATTTCTTGCGCTTATCCAAAAATGACATAATCTCTTCTTTGAAAATTTCAGTTGCAAACTTTTGTCGTTTAAACTCCACGAACTTATCCTGGACATGGCAGGTGTGTTGCCTCCTTTAAATTTCAATTGTGTATGGTTTGTGGATCCAACTTTTCCTGAATCAAAGTCTAAAGCACTTCTGAAGCTGTGTATAAAGCTTTCAACTTTAGCCTAAAACTACTCAGTGTGCTCTCAAAGCAGTTAGCCTAGCCCCTGAACTAGATCTAGAGGTTCTAAACACAAGCAAGCGTTCGTGTCGGAATGAATCCAAAAAGGTCAAATTCATGACGTGACAACGCATAAATTGTTGTGCTTAGTTGACTGTTATCATAAGATAGCTCAGGCAAACATCCTAGTAAACAACTTACATCGTGAAGCACGGTATTGCCTCTAAAAATGCAGTAGAAATAGATTACAGGCCTACTTTTAATTTTCTTGTAAACATTTAAAAACTTTTATATCTGATTTGTGAAGCCAATGTGTTTCACGACCCCAAATTGGGTCGCGACCCATAGTTTGAGAAGCCCTGGCTTAGTTAACCAGTAAGATTGAAATTATAGGACGTACCACCTCAATTTATTTAACGAAGGGATATCAGCTGGCACGCAACATAACCAACATTGGTGACCTTCGCGAACAACAGAGTTTTGTTGTGCATGCAGAACGCCCTGCCTACACGCTATGGGATATTGCAATTGATCGCATGAATTGAGTTGTGTGACTTTGCTAGCAAGTTCATCTCCACGTCACACACTTCTAATTTTTCAAAGTTTCCTGTGGTTAAAATTTCCCGCTCTTCGACTCTAAAAAAACAAAATGAACATGATAGGTATGAAAAAGTGTCAATAAGGATATTGCTTATCACGACAGGGTCTTCCTTGAATAACCAAACTCAGGAAGAAATACAATTTTAAGTTTGTAATTTCTATTTCTGCAAATAATTTCCCTGATGATTTTACACTTTTGGCGAAAACATAACTTCGTTTTTTCGAAAGACTTTTAAACCGATAATGTTTAGAGAGCAAGTTGTTTTGTGCCTCCAACAAAAGAACCTCAGATTCAGGGCTTGAGCGCTTCCAAACCTTCCGGCTGAAGCATCTTGTCAATCTACGCAACTGCAAATAAAAGCTGACGCGCAGCAGTTACTGTCTGACGGCGAACTGCAAAACAAAGACTCAATCCCAAACTTATAGCTTTCCAAAGCGCTATGCTTTCAGCGAACGTGAAGCTGGGATTCCCTTTCGAAGGAAACCACTGGGCCATAGCTTGACATTTTCCACACGAACAACTTCTACCAACAAACCTCATTATCCTGAACATCAAGGTTCCTGGAAGACTGGCAAGGTCGAAATCTCCACCTCTGAGCCGTTTTCAGGATGTGAGGCTCACAAACCAGGTTACGTTACAGCGTAGCTATGCTGAAGAGGGGTCACCAACGCGGGGCCCGCGGGCACCAGGTCGCCGGCAAGGACCACGTAGGTCGCCCGCGGGCCTGTTCTAAAAAGAACATTAGCATGATCAGTGTCTTCACATTTAACGAATATCAATACTAAAATATTTGCAGGTAAATTGAGCAAAATTTTTATTTCAGAAGTGCGTATCAAACTAGCAGCCTTTCGCATAAATCGGTACACAAGGAGTAGTTCGCAGTTTCAAAAAGGTTGGGGACCCCTGGTTTAAAGTGTCTTCTAGCATACATGAGCATCTTTGCAACATAGTTTGTCAGTCGCAGTTTTGTGAGAAAGGGGTGCTGGAAACGAGCGCTCCATGTGCATCGCAACTGTACCGGAAATCGGATCATACCAATGTGTTGCTTTTAACTTTTATTTAACAGAGAGAGGATTTGTGATATCTCAGAAGCAAATTTATATTTTTTTCTCGCACTTTTGCGATGGATCACTAATCATGGCGTGTTGGTTGTAAGAATAGAGAAATAATAAAGATTTTGAAGCATGCTTTTCATCTTACAACATGTGTAGAAAAAAGAACAGCATGCTTTTCATCTTCTATCTGAATATTTATTTGAACGTTATATCGTGGGCCGAGAATCCGCAACCTATGTAACAAGTGCTGCTGTATGTTTAGTGCGGAACGATCAACTGATCAAGTGCAGCGGCCATTGTATTTGGACGCGTTGACAAGTTGGTTCGGTCATATTCCTGCTGATGTGGCACGGGACTTACCCAGAATTGCCCCCATGTTAGTGAGACTGGGTTATGACCCCACCAATCCCAAACCCAAATATGGAGAACCCGATAACTGGGTATTAGATAAGGTAAAAGTGTTGCATGTATGATATGATTGTTTTCCGTAAAGTGTGAATAAATGCGTGGCTTCATTCGTTAAATCTAATAGGCTTCTTTGTAGATCTATGATAAAATAAAGCCTCTCTTTTCTGATGCACAGTGCAGAAACTTTGCTTGGAAATTATTTTATCGTGGAAAAGTAAAAGTATGAAGCAGTGTTGGAAAAGCTTATCCTTTCGAACACTGCTTATATGATTGTGCAGGATATCAAGAAACATCGAAATTACAGTTTGTTTCAAAAATATTCATTGGAAGTTTTTCATTTGCAAAAGTGTGTTGGCTTTTGGCGCATTTAAAAACCTTGATAAACATTTTTGTTTAAGCTTGTCCTGTTGATATTATTTAATTTCTTGTACAAACATTTTAAAGTTATGTCAGCAACACCCAAACTAATTCAGCAAATTGTTTCAGCAACTCTCCTTTTTTTCACTTGTCTAGTAATCTTACTGAGGCATTTTAGTGCTTTTAGAGAAAGCAAGAATCATTAGTTTGGAAGTTGATTTGAGAAGAAGTCCAAATATCTATGGAGAATGTGCATAGCAGGTTTTCCCAAACTGGAGTCCTACGCAGGGGAATCCCTGAAGAGAATTTTGATGTTTGATTGATTGGTTTTGAACCTTTTTTTTGTTGCAAAAACTGATCTGCCACGACGCGAAAAAAAGAACTAGCTGAATTGTCATCTGATCGAAGTTTAGTGATTAGTTTCAATCAAAAAGCTCTTTTATTTTCCTGGTTAAGTGTCGAGGACGAATACTTATTACTCTCACAAAAGGCAACTAAAATTTTATTGCCTTTTTTTGGCCACAGCCTATATGTGTGAGACAGCATTTTCCACTCTTGCAAGTATGAAGACAAAATATAGGTCCAGACTCACCGTTGACTCTGACTTACGAGTTTGTCTGCCAGAAATAGTTGCAATAATTGATAAATTGTGCAGTAAGAATAGAATAAAACCCTCCCGTCCATTGATGTCAGTTTTGTGCAATAAAAATTATTTAGTACCATTCATGATTCGTTTTGTATTATCTTTCGCACTGGTTGGGCGGACAAAACCGATGCGACATGGAATTGGGGTTCGAGGAAAAACAAATTCGCAAAGGGGGTTCTGCTGCCTAAGAAGTTTAGGAAATCCTGGAGTTTTTTTTCTTTGGGAAACCTTGGTAGTTTTTACAGGGTGCATTGAGTGTGTTGCTTGGTATTAATGCAACCACGTTCAAAGTCATGAAAACTGGTTATTCGAAAAAGATGTCTGAAAAAGAAAGACAAGAGGTGTAAACAGCGTTTGTTCGGGACAGAAATGTCATCGCCGTTTGGAGCAAGGGGCTTGATCTCTGGTTGTTCCCAGTTTCTTAGTGATCAAATTAAATATATTTAAAATAAAAATATATCAATGTTACCCGTTGTCTGCAACAATCAAGCATGAATCTGGTTATCTTTTGTTTCAGGTACGCCAAGCGGTGAAGAAAAGGTGACGAACGCAGTCTTTGCGCAACTTGGTCATTTGTTGTTTCATCTCTTACCTTTCGTTGAGATGTTTCAAAACATAGTTGGAAGGACATCAAATTACACTCATGATATTATACTATGTTAACCTATAAAATGACATCTTAAAGAAATGTATGCATACATTAAATTTGTGTTATTATATTTATAGTTTGTTTATTTAAACAACATATTAAACAGAAAAACACAGTGTTCAAAGCGCCACTGATGCCTTTCATTTTATCCTTCGGAGAGTTTTTAACTCCCTCCATGAACAAGCTGTTCAATGTCAATGACAGTGAGTGGTCCTTCTCTTTTGAACTAACCATGAACCATTTGCAAGTAACACATGCATACGTCTTTGAACGCTTTGAACCTCTGTCCTGTTTCTTGCTTTTGATTTCCCAAATCTTTCTGCAACCGACTGCGAATCCTTGCCAGAATGACGTTTCGGTTCATGATTTGATAAATTGCATTTCTATGGAAGAAGCGGTGTCAAAGTTAATTCACTTATCGTTTTCGATATTTTAAAAGAATTGCAAAGTGAAACTCTACTAAACATTTATGGCAACATTACAGTTGTTTTTCTTAAAAACATTTGTTGGTAAAAAGCACGTGTGTATTGAACACTTGGGGCACAGCTGTTATGCCAAAGTGATGGCGTGTTACTTCACAATGGTGGTGATATGTCACGCTGTTTTACCTGGAAACGTTCTCTAATTCATGTTACTGGCCATGCTGGTGAGCTAAGCTTTCTATCATTGAAAACCACTCGAAAAGATTTGTTTGCATCAACAAGAGTTAACAATAAAGGCAACAATGTCAACCTAAAATTGGTTTGCTTTATACAGACGAGCGAACAGTCCATCAAGTTTTGTTAGGCTTCGTTCCAAAATTTTCGTGGCATCATTTTTGAAAAATGAAGTGAGAAAAAAAATAGCGTGTCAGTACAGCAGAAAATTTGCAGTACATTACCCTGATCAAATCATGTATAAAATGCTGATAAATGAACTATTTCTTTCATCATTTTGTTTGTTTCCAAAGCTGCGAGATGCAACTTTTTACCGAAATGGATTGTTTTAAAGTTTCTTTCTTGTTGCAGCCATATTACTCTGGGGATGTTACTTACCGTATTGGAATATTTTTGCGTTTAGTATGTTTACATTCAAGTTTATCGCGCTAGTCGTTTCGGCCAAAGGAACACTCCCTTGGCTTCAACGCTAGTGGGTATTACTATTTATGTCTACACTTTTGTGCTTTTCTCCGATGTTTTTTCCTGTTCTGATTTCCGTGGGGATTTTCTCTTCTAACATCATGTAACGAATGACACATTTTTGAATTGTTAGCAGACATGAAATGCAAGTTGCTGCAAGTTCATGAATTTGTACAGATTTTGTTATTAAATTACATCTGTCGGGCTGTTTGTGGTTCATGTCTTCACCGATTCGATATATCTTGATACTGTAGCCCCCGCTGCGAATAAAACACCATACTTGACAACGTCGAGATTTGTTTTGCCGAGATAGTGAGATGGTGTCTACCACAACCGTCGCCAGAAAGTTTTCAATAGGGGGGCTTTGGGTTTGTGCGGGGGGGCTTGACACTTCAAAAATTGACAAAAACTCAACCGATTTATAGTGTTTCATGTTTCAATTTAGGGGGTTAGGAGCTTTGTTTGGGGAGCTAAGCCCCCAAACCCCCCCCCGTAGCGACGGGACTGGTGTCTACTCACTAACACAATGGTGTTACATCGCAAATTCCTGCGTTGCCTGCTGAAAGATCGTTTGCTTTGATTGGTCAATCCCGCATTCCACGCTTGCGATGATTGCCTTAACTTTACTTTGCTTTAACGGCTTCTTTAAGTAGTCTCGACTCGATTTGATTTTGTTGCCAGTTTTCTGAAGAGCGTGGTGTTCTGTAACTATTTAAAACCGCACCGGAACGTACTCTTTGTTTTGTCGTGTGTCCGCCGTTATTCCGGTGGCATGATTATATCTCCGACCTTACTTGTTGCAGTCTTGGTGTGGAGCCAAAATAATTATTTGAGATTGCTGTTGACCGTGAGGTATTTCGAGTGCTTCTGGAGCTGCTGCCCGCGCTACTCTCCCTAGAAAAAAGCGGGCACGAAAATGAATAAATCAATTTATGGGGAATCTTACGTGCTTCTGCTGGGCGGTATAAAGGGGCAGCTTTAATGCTGTTTCCTGAAAGGACAGGGGCGCAGCCAGGATTTTTCTAAGGGGGGGGGGCTGAAATCATGGAAGCAAAAGCTATGAAAAGGAAAAATTGCTTGTGATAAGAATAGCCAGGAAAGCACATATATTGTGGATAAACAGT